>WNGA01014001.1_pt1 | contig 10181 bp, 7 predicted proteins | sample 5400061 | NCBI WGS metagenome assembly WNGA01 (sample SAMN13153366, study PRJNA577476) | soil metagenome | isolation source: 100 cm soil or saprolite under grassland replicate 2 | place: USA:California | collected 2016-06-15
AATTGCGTGCAGGTCGGGCCGACCATCCACTCCGGTGGTCGCCACTTGCTCCACTTGAATTCCGTGGTCTTGCAGTTGTTGCTTCCTCTTCTCTTCCGCCAGAGAGCAAACCACCAGAACGTCGTCCTTCGCGGTCTGCACAATTCGAGAGTCCAAGGGAATGCGCAGCCGCGAATCTAAGATCACGCGCAGCAGCGGTCGCCGGCGGGGAAGTCCGCTACGGTCAGTGAGCAGAGGATTATCGGCAATCACCGTTCCCACACCCACAAGAATTGCGTCATGTTGATGTCGAAGCTGCTGCACGTGCGCTCGCGCCTCGTCACTGGTAATCCAGCCGCCGGTTGGGCCTCCAGCGCCGAGCGCGGGAGTGCTCGACCAATCCTCGGGAGGAGGCGCGATCTTCCCGTCCAGAGTCATGCCAGCTTTCAGCGTCACCAACGGCAGGCGATAGCGAATATATTTCGCAAACGCATCGTTTAGCGGACGAGCTTCTTCCTCGAGAATCCCCGACGCAACTTGGATGCCCGCCTGTCGCAGCCGCGCAAACCCCCGCCCGCTAACTTCTGGATTTGGATCGGCCGTACACGCCACCACGCGGTTGATTCCTGCGGTGATCACCGCATCCGCGCATGGTCCAGTGCGGCCCTGATGCGAACAGGGCTCTAGATTGATGTAGAGAGTCGCCCCCCGCGACTTCTCGCCAGCCGCTTCGAGCGCGAGAACCTCAGCGTGCTTCACGCCTTCATACGCGTGAAATCCTTCACCAACTACCTCGCCGCTGGTATCTACGACCACTGCGCCAACGTTCGGGTTGGGAGAAGCCAACCCGAAACTTCGCTGTGCCAGTTCCAATGCGCGTCGTAAATGTTGCTGATCGGTTTCGAGCGATGTCTTCACAGATTGTTGTGAATCAGGATAAGAGCGAATCCACAAATTCTTTGGGATCAAACGGCAACAGATCTGCGGCTTTCTCTCCCACGCCCACATACCGTACGGGCAATCCGAGTTCGCGTGCGATCGCGATCACCACTCCACCTTTGGCAGTGCCATCGAGCTTCGTAAGCACCACCCCGGTGACTGCTGCCGCATCGGTGAATTGCTTCGCTTGCTGCAATCCGTTTTGTCCGGTAGTCGCGTCAATAACCAGCAAAACTTCGTGTGGAGCTCCGGGAATTAAGCGCTGCGCCGTTCGCCGCATCTTTTCGAGTTCAGCCATCAAGTTCGATTTCGTGTGCAGACGGCCAGCCGTGTCCACCACGACGCAATCTATGTGCCGTGCGTTCGCCGCTTCCAAAGCGTCAAAGAGCACGGCTGCGGGATCGCCGCCAGCTTTGGTTCGAATTACCTCAGTACCAGTGCGCTGTCCCCAAATTTCCAACTGCTCGATCGCCGCCGCGCGAAACGTGTCCGCGGCGCACAGCAGCACCGTCTTGCCGTCGGAGCGCAAAGTCTGAGCCAGCTTGCCAATCGTCGTCGTTTTGCCCGTGCCGTTTACTCCAACAACCAAGACGACTTCAGGAACTCCTTCCGGCCGTTCCACTGGCGGAGTATTCGCCGAATTCAAAATCGCTAGCAGCTCCTCTTTCAGCAACCGCTTGAGGTCTTGCACGTTTCCGATCTGCTTGCGGTCAGCCCTTTCCCGAAGCTTCTCCAGCACCTGATGCGTTGTCGCCGAGCCCAGATCTGCTCCAATGAGCGTGGCTTCCAGATCATCCAGCGTGTTCCGGTCAATTTCCTTGCTGAAGGCGACAACTTCATCGATGCGCTCGCTCAGGTTCTCCCGCGTGCGCGAGACCGCCTCCTTCATGCGCTCAAATAGGCCTGCCTTGTTCTCGGTGCTGCCAAAAAGGGTTTGAATCATAGAATCACTTGGTCACAGAAGCTCCCGTAGACGCTCAACGAGCTTTCGCATAGATGTTCAACGGGAGGGCACGGCTTCCCGCCTGAGACAACAAACCTCGAGGGCTTCAGCCCCTGGGGTAATTAGCGCCGCTAAGTATTTGTTAGCATCGTGTGATTCGATTATAGGCGGGCGAGAGCTACTGCGGGCGAGCTACAAAATAAGGTTCATTTGCAGTATTTCAGAAGATCCACTGAACCGTCGTGTAGATGGTAATCACAAGCGCACCAATTCAAGCATTGTAATTTCCGGTCGAGCGCCGAGGCGGATCGGTGGCCCGGTGGTTCCAATGCCGCGGTTGACGTACAGCTGCCCGCCGGGTTTTTCGTACCATCCGCTGACGTAGGGAGTCTCCGGGCGTACGAGGGCGAAGCCCCGGTTGATGAACGAGAGCGTCAACTGGCCGCCGTGGCTGTGCCCGGCCAGCGTCAGGTCGATCCCCAACTCGGCGGCGCTGTCAAAGCTTTTGGGATTGTGGCTCAGAAGGATGTTGACCATGTCGGGCATCACCAGTTTTTCGCTTCCCTCGAGATACCGGTCAACAATGTGTCCTTCATGATCTCTGGAGAATCGCGCTTGCTGATAGTCAACACCGATCAGGTTCAGCACTTCGCCGTGCGATTGAATGGGTACGCGCTCTTGACGCAGGATGCGAATCCCCACCGCGGTAAAGAGTCGTGTGATGGAATCCTCGGTTTCAGTAAAGAACTCATGGTTGCCGAGGCAGCCGAAGACACCGTAGGGCGCACGAAGGCCCGCGAGCGCCTGGACCACTTCTCCTTGCGCCGCGGGATCGTCGGCGACGTAGTCGCCGGTCAGCGCCACCAGGTCGGCTTTCAACCCGTTGGCGATTGTGACGCAACGGCGAATCTCGTCAGCGGTCATGAAGGGGCTGATGTGAAAGTCGGAAAGCTGGACGATGCGAAAGCCCTCAAAGGTTTTGGGCAAGCGTGCGAGCGCAATGCGCGGGCGAGTGACTTCCACATCGAGCCGGCCGTATAGAAGCCCGTAGGCCGCGGCCACAAACGGCACGGCGCTTACTGCGACGGCGGTCTGCTCGAGTAAGCGGCGGCGGGCGGGCGAGGGCGGGTCAAGAGCTATGGCGCCAGGCATTGGAGCGGTGGTGCGGCCTGTCGCAGCTTTGCGCGCTTTGCGGCAACCCCACGTTGCGGCGCGCCTCGCCCGGTCTACCGTCCAGAAAACCATCACCAGGCCGAAGCTCACCCATGACCCGACCAGCCACACCGACCAAGCCCCAACAAACAGAGCGCTGCGCAGTGTCAAATGTGTCGAATCGCCCTGCGGGGTGTTCCAGGGGCCGAAGTTGTAAGCAAAGAAGAACAGATACAGATAGGGAACGCCCACGATGATCCTAACCCAGACGCGCCACGCCTTCCCGCGGATGAATCGTTCTCCAAGGGCGAAGACGCGAGCAATCCAAAAAAGCTGGCTGGCAATCAGCGTAACGAAGAGGGCGGAGAAGAACAGGAAAGCGAAGGGCCCGTCGCGCCAATTGGGGAAGAGCACGAAAGCGCAAAAAGCAACCCACGAGAAAATGATCACGCTCACGCGCTTGTGAGCTCTGAAGAAACTGATCACTGTCTTTGCCGTCTTCGTTTTTTGGAAGACCACAGCGCCGCGATTATAGACCTGGAGCCGTTTTGGTCGTGCAGGTTTTCGTTGCAGGCTCTAAGCGATGTTCAATCCTGGAAGGACACGAGAATTACGTGCGGTCTAGATCCAGCCCTGCATCATTCTGCCGCTGAAACGCAACACTGGCAGGAACATTTGCAAACCCGCCCGCTGCAGCAGCTTTGAGAACCAGGGGAACTGCGCGCGGAACGCGAATCTCTCCACGCCGGTAAATGGCCTCGAGGGCCGCCACCGCCGTGGGATCGAGCCGCTTGCCGGAAATGGAATGGATGATGCGGAGCGCGTCTTCGCAATCGTGCGCCTGTTGGTAAGGACGATTCGTAGTCAGCGCATCGAATGTGTCGGCGACAGCGATAATTCTCGGGAGCACCGGTACGTCTTCAGCCTTGAGGCCATGCGGGTAGCCGCGCCCGTCTAGCGATTCGTGATGCAATTCGATGCCGGGAATCATGTCCTTGAGTTGAGCAACCGGTCGCAGGATGTTTGCGCCCTTGGTGGTGTGTGTCTTCATGACCTCGAATTCTTCCGCAGTGAGTGCGCCGGGCTTCTTCAGAATCCGGTCTTCAATTCCGATCTTTCCCACGTCGTGCAGTTGTGCTGAGACGCGCACCGTCTCCAGGAAGTCATCCGGCATGCCCATTTCCTTCGCAATCAGAACGGAGTACTTCGTTACCCGGTCAGAGTGTCCGCGAGTGTACGGGTCCTTTTCGTCAACTGCGCCGGCGAGCATCTGGATCGAACTCATGAACAGCTCGCGGTTTTCCGCCGCGGCCCGCTTCAGGTCGAGTACAAAGTGTTCGAGCTCTTCGGACATGAAGTTAAAGGTGGCGGCGAGTTCGCCGATTTCCGTGCGGCTCTTCAGTTGTACGCGTTGCGAAAAATCTCCGCGCGCGATGGCGTGACTCGACTCCGTCAATACTTCCAGCGGGTTGGTGATCCGCCGGGCGGCAATAATTCCGATTCCAATGCTTAGCGCGATGGAAAGGATCGCAAGTATGCGGGCGGAGCGCTGCATCTCATAAACGCTGCTGTAGGCTTCATCGCGCGGCTTCTGTACGACGACTGCCCAATTGAGAATGCTGACTGGGCTATAAGTTCCCAACATCACCGTACTCTTCTTGCCGGAACCGACGCTGAATTCACGAGTAGCGGCCACCATCTGTGCCTTCGCACCCTGCTCCACAAAATTACGTACGATTTCCAGGTTGCTCATGTCCTGCCCGGTGGCATATGCGGGACTTGCCCCGGCGACCAGCCGGCCTTGACTGTCAACTACGTAGGGAGTCAGCCCGCCACGGTTAATTTCCCGCAGCCGGCGAATGAGGAAGTCGAGGTCAACCACCGACGCGATCATTCCCAGAAAACGGTCCTGATAAGTCACCGGTGTGCTGACCAGCATGACGGTTTTCGAAGATTTCCCGTTACCGACCACTAACGGCTGTCCGTTATATGCGCGCGAGTCGCGGGCCGCAGCATAAGCCTGCTCCAATTCCCGCTGGAGGAAGGCATCAGGTTCAATCCTGCCCGCTGAAATCCCCTTCGCCTCAGAGTTCAGCAGGGTCGCATAGTCCAGATCTTCGGAAGATGACACAAAGTTCTCGAGCAAAGCGCGCAATTCGGGAGCCTGTACATGCTCGCCAGTCAAGTCTCCGCCGCTCGCCACTTGCAGCGCTGAAGCCATGTTGTTTTGCATCAACCGGAACGATTCCTGATGCTGCGAAATATCATCAGCAATCGAGCGCGTAACCGTGTTTTGCAGAAGGCGCTCGTTGGTGATCAGCCGGTCGCGATTGATGGATTGCACCTGCGCCGAGTAGAAATACATCGGCACTACGCTGATCAGCACCAGCACGCTGAGAATCACGTACAGAATCGGAATTCGGGTTGGCAGAAATTTGCTCGCCAAAGTCGCTCGTTTCCTTGCCGTCAACCGGACAAGTTCGGAGTGCAATCCCGTGAATTCTACTTTGCAAATGGGCCGAGAATAAGAATTTGCGGGAGAGTTGGGTTACCAAAGTGCGATCGGCCACTCGCACTTCGCCACCAGGGCTCAGGCGTCGTTGGTTTCTCAGGTTTACTAGCCGGAAATCAGGTGTTAGAAAGAATGAATTTCGCTCCTAGATGTGCGGGTCATCAGGATCTGAATGGCATCGCGCGGTGGTTTCCCCTCGTTGAGGACCGCATACATTTGCTGAGTAATGGGCATTTCCACGTTATGGCGGCGTGCCAACTGCACCGCCGCGTCGGTGGTGAAGACGCCCTCAGCGACCATTCCGTGCATGCCGGAGATTATGTCGGGAAGTTTGCGTCCTCGTCCCAGTTCAACCCCGACCGTTCGATTGCGGGAGAGCGCACCCGTACAGGTGAGTACCAGATCACCAAGCCCCGCCAGTCCTGACATCGTTTCTGGCCCCCCCCCGCAGGCGACCGCCAGGCGCGTGATCTCCGCCAAGCCTCGCGTGATCAGGGCCGCAACCGAATTATGTCCCAGCCCCAGGCCATCGCACACGCCTGCGGCGATGGCGATGATATTTTTCAGCGAGCCTCCCAACTCTACCCCTACAACATCGTCGTTCGTGTAAACCCGAAACGCCGGATCGCTGAACTCCCGCTGCACCGTCGCCGCAAGTTCAGGATCACCGGATGCGATGGTGATCGCCGTTGGGTCTCCGCGCGCGACTTCTGCCGCAAAGCTGGGCCCACTCAAGGCTCCGACCGGGCAAGTGATTCCCGCGTGCTCGGTTGCGCTTCGAATGACTTCAGTCATCCGCAATAGGCTGGTTTGCTCCAGCCCTTTGGTCGCGCTCACGATCATTGCACTGGGGTTCAGCGAGGGACACATTTCTTGAAACAGACGACGGCAATGTTGCGATGGCATGGCACTCACAACAATTTCCGCTCCGCCCAGTGTGTGCTTAAGAATCTCGTCTACGACTACACCATCAGGAATTCGTTGTCCGGGCAGGAACAAAGCATTTGTCCGATTCTCCGCAATCGAGTCGCGGACTTCCTTTTCATACGCCCACAGCCGGACCTCGTGCCGCTGCTTGCGCCCCAGCACAATTGCGAGCGCAGTTCCCCAAGCGCCGGCGCCTATGATTGCAATCCGGCTCATCCCGACCTTCTTCGGAGTTGGAATTGGAATCTGGGTTCGGTGCCAGCAACGATCCGTCGAATATTCGAGTAGTGTTTCGCAATGATGATGAACGACGCTGTCCAGACGAGGGCAAGTCCCAGCGGGCCACTGCCTTCTCCCAACCGGATCGCAAGGAAAGGAACCGATGCCGTAGCAATAATAGATGCGAGGGCAACCAGGCGAAACGCCGCTGCCAATACCAGGAAAATGCCGATTGCGCAAAGCGCAGCTTGTGGTGTCAACAACAGAAACGCGCCGAGCCCGGTGGCCACGCCCTTACCTCCGCGAAACCGCAGCCATACAGGAAAAACGTGCCCGGAAACCGCTCCCAACCCCGCGAAAAACGCCAATGACCTGTCATCAGGAAATATCCTGGAGACAATCAGCACCGCAGCAGCACCCTTTAGCGCGTCGAAAAACAGCGTCGCTAATCCCAGCAGGCGCGAAGTCCGAGCGACGTTGGTCGCTCCAATGTTTCCGCTACCTGTTGTGCGCACGTCGGATCCGTGGAATGCCCGCACCAGCAGGTATCCGAACGGGATGGACCCGAGCAAATAGCCAACGCCGCCGCTAATGAGGACCGGTTGCACGTTTTAAATGTCGGGCGCTATTTCGACGAACGACTGCAGCTCGAAACGCGCGATCTTGGTGTAGCGCGAGCCTTTGCTTGAGAGTTGGCTGCGATACAGAAAAAACTCGCGGGCCGACATAGTACCAAAATCCGGAGCGGGATGTTCGCTCAATTTTTCCTGTAACATCGCGAACTGCCGATTAACTCTGTCGCTCTTTCGCCAGCCCGGTGCGCCCGAACCGCTGCCTACGCGCGCCCCGCTTGCGCGCGCCAACGTCAGGTGAGGACTGAACGCGCGCTGCTCCTTTGCAATACCGATCTTCGCCAATACGTCTTCGATACTTGACGCCAACTGACCAAGGGCGGAATCGGCCTCGATGCCCACCCAGAAAACCCGCGCCGCCTGAGGCGTAGGAAAAAATCCCACGCCGCGGAATCGAAGCCCAGACGGCGTCGCCCGAATGGATCTCAGTGCTTGCTCAATCTCAGCTACGAAAGAATCCGGTTTATCGCCGATAAACTTCAGTGTCACATGTAAAGCTTCGGGGCCGATCCAGCGAACTCTCGGCGCGAATGCACGCACTTCGTCCACGAATCGCGCAATGTTCTTCCGAATCTCGTCCTCTAGATCGAGTGCCACAAAAACGCGCATAGCATTACGGTCGAGCATAACGCAAACATGTCGAGCACTACGCAAACATTGAAAATGCAGCCTGAACGATTGCCTTTGCCTCGTCCCAAACCGCTGCTTCCCGCCCGCTAGCCGTTGCTTCCAAGCCGCCGGATCGTTGCTTCCCCCTACGTCGTTGTCCGAAACGAATTCCGCTGAGAAGCTGCATGCGCGACCTCAGATCCAGCCGCAACGCGGCGCCAGAATGTACAGCCCAGGGCGCAAGCCCTGGGTAGGCGGGAAAATGACATAGCCCTGAAAGGGCGGAAGAAACGGTTGCAACAATCCGGCGCAGCCCGTCCGCCTATGTCGGTTAAAATGAAAACTGCTAAATGAGGCCCTCTGAACTAATCTACGACTGGAACCACGCGTCGTCGGCGAACTTTCTTCCCACCGGCCCGGTACTGTTGAATGACGAAACTCTGCGCGACGGCCTGCAATCACCTTCGGTCCGTGATCCTTCAATCGAAGAAAAAATCCAGATTCTTCACCTGATGGAAGAATTGGGAATCAACTCCCTCGACCTGGGACTGCCTGGCGCGGGACCGCGTGCTCTCGAGCACGTCGAATCGCTGGCCCGTGAGATTGTCAATTGCCGGATGAAAATCCGCGCTAACTCCGCAGCCCGTACTCACGAAAACGACATTCGTCCGATCGCCGAGATCGTGCAACGTACTGGCCTGCCAATCGAAGCTGCGACTTTTATTGGATCGAGTCCGCTCCGCCGCTATACCGAAGGTTGGACGGAAGATTTCCTCCTCCAGACCACGGAGAAAGCCGTCAAGTTTGCCGTCTCACTCGGCCTGGAAGTCATGTATGTAACCGAAGACACCAGCCGTTGCGATCCGGAGATGGTGAAGCGCCTCTACTCCACCGCCATCCAGTGTGGCGCTCGTGCGATCTGTGTGTGCGACACCGCCGGCCATTCCACTCCCATGGGAGCGTTCGCGCTAGTCAAATTTGTTCTTGATGAAGTAGTCAAGCCTTCGCGCGAAAGCATTCGCCTGGATTGGCACGGCCATTGCGACCGTGGCTTCGCCATCGCCAATTCAATGGCCGCGCTGGCCGCCGGCGCAAACTGTGTTCACGCCTGCGCGTTGGGCACCGGAGAGCGTGTCGGCAATACTCAGATGGATCAAATGCTAGTCAACCTCAAGCTGATGGGCGTGTCTCCGTGGGATAAAAAAGATCTCACTAAGTTGCGTGACTATTGCGCCGCGGTCTCGCGCGCCACCGGAGTTGGGATTCCGCCAAACTATCCCGTAGTCGGTGAAGACGCCTTCCGCACCGCCACCGGAGTCCACGCCGCCGCAGTTATCAAGGCCTATAAGAAGAATGACATCGAGCTCGCCAACGCCGTCTATTCCGGAGTGCCTTCGCACCTCTTCGGCATGGAGCAGGTAATTGACGTCGGTCCCATGAGCGGCAAATCGAATGTGCTGTTCTGGCTCGAGCGCCACGGCATTCCCATATCCGACGATGTAGTCGAGCGAATCTACAAACGCGCAAAATCGTCCGACCACACCCTCAGTGAAGCGGAAATTAGGGCCTGCGTGAACAGCGCGTAGTACAAGGGGAAGGGGCTAAAGGAGCTGATGGGACACAAACAAACTCTCCAACAACGACTCCGTTTCTTCATCAAGTGTGCATCTGCCACCGTCTTCATCTTCCTCATTGCGTCTGCGTGTGTTGCCCAGGCCCCGCTCGCAGGTCAAACCGACATGCCCTGGTCTGGCGACCTGAAGAAATATCCTGGACTGCTGGATGAGGTCAGCAAATTGGTGGGGAAACTCCAGCACAACCTCCAGTTTCCACCGCCACGCGGCGAAAGTCGTTTGTTGCCGCTGCTGCCCGAATCTACGACGGTCTATTCCGCGTTTCCAAACTATGGCGACGCTGCGCATCAGGTCCTGAATATTTTTCGGCAGGAACTGCAAGAGAGCCCGGCGCTGCGCGGTTGGTGGCAGCACGGCGAGTTGGCCGCAGCCGGACCTAAAGTAGAAGACTCCCTTGAGAAGTTTTATCAACTCTCTCAATATTTGGGGGACGAAATTGTCGTATCTGGCGCAACCGGCCCGGACCCCAGCTTGCTCATTCTTGCGGAAGTTCGGAAGCCGGGCCTGAAGGATTTCCTCCAGCAGATGGTGAAGGAGCTTGCGGACAAATCGAAGCCCCAGGTTCGCATTCTGGACGTACAGGAACTCGCCACTGCAAAGGACCAGCAACCGGCTCAGCAACCGGTGGTGCTGAT
>WNGA01014002.1_pt1 | contig 10180 bp, 7 predicted proteins | sample 5400061 | NCBI WGS metagenome assembly WNGA01 (sample SAMN13153366, study PRJNA577476) | soil metagenome | isolation source: 100 cm soil or saprolite under grassland replicate 2 | place: USA:California | collected 2016-06-15
AATGTCTGGATTGTCTCAAGGTGCGCGCCGGTCATGGCAAAAATGTGTGTCGCTCGATCGACTAGTGCGGGAGTAAGCGGTTGACTGCGCAGATTGCTGATGTCCGTGCCTGCTTCCGCGCAAACTTCTACCGCATAAACACTTGGCGGCTGGCCGTGCACCGCGTGCACACCGGCCGAAACAACTTCGATGTCCTTTCGGTTCCCAAGCATGCGGCGGAAAAACCCTTCCGCAATCGGGCTGCGGCAGATATTACCTGTGCAGACAAAGAGGACGCTTTTCACAATTCGGAAAGCGCGAGCGAGCGCAATCCCAACCTAGAATCGAACCGGTCCAAGTCAATTCAGGGGCCGCAAGGAGTGACGGTTTCCCAGCCGTCATATTCGCGACGGCTATGAAGCCGTCGTTCCTTGATTAATCCTATCCGCGAGGCAGTTGCAGCCTGAACTTGTGCCAAATGTACAAAACTAAAATCGCTCCAATGATGGATACAATTAGTCCTCCGAGGTGAAATTTGCCCCCCGCACTGGGCGGATAAAACAGGTGAGTCACGGCGCCGCCGATAATCGAGCCGACAATACCGAGCACGACTGTCCACATGATCGATAGATGTGTATGCATGAGCGCCTTGGCGACACAACCTACGAGGAAGCCGACGAAGACGTACCAAATGAGGTGAAGCATTATTTTCTCCTTTTGACTCCTGATTCTGCGGAGGTAACCCGCAGCAATATCAGAATCGCTGGTCAGAAGCCATTTAAAATTTTCAACGGGAACACTCGTGCTCTTGCTTTTTATCGAACCGGACCTGGATCAATGCGCTATCGCTTTCGGGCATGAGCGGGAGCAAGAGCATGAGTAGGACTACGCATTCACTTAATTGGCGCTTCTCGCGGAGGCGTCTTATCGCTATAATCTGACGTCGGATGACCATCGACACCCTGCGCCATGTGCCGTTGTTCGAATCGCTCGATGACGAGGCGGCCCGGAAATTATGTCAGTTGCTGCAGAGCATCGACTGCAAAGCCAAAACGTCTTTGTTCCGCGCGGGCGACGAGGGAGACGCGATGTATTTGATTGAGCGGGGTAAGGTCCGCATTTGCGTGCAGACCACGGATGGGCGCGAGATGACGCTAACCGAATTGGGCCGCGGTGATTTCTTTGGCGAGATGGCGTTGCTCGACGGACAACGGCGCTCGGCAGATGCGATCGTCGCAGAGGATGCGCGGCTGGCTGTACTTTCGCGCGAGCATTTTCTTTCCTTCGTGCACAGCAGTCCGGACGTCGCGCTGGAACTGCTCACCGCGCTCGCCAACCGATTGCGACACACCGACGAACTTTTGCGTCGGAGCGCTACGCGCAATGTGAACGTGGAAGAAGCGGCGCGGCTTACGTTCGCAGATCGCGCGTCGGACATTATCGCGGAGTTTGGCGGCAGCTGGAAATTCATCATTGCTGCAGTGCTCTTTTTCAACGTGTGGGTATTGATAAACACCTGGTTGCTGACCAATAACGGCTTCGATCCATATCCCTACCTGCTGCTGAGTACCGCGATCAACATGCTCGCCGTGCTGCAAGCGCCGATCATCTTAATGTCGCAAAACCGGCAGTCTCACAAGGACCGGCTTCGCGCCGAAATCGATTATCAGATCAATCTCAGGAACGAACTCGCATTGAATGAAATTATCGAACGCTTGAAAACGCTCGAGCGCGACTGCCTGAAGGTGGCATCGGAAAAACAACGCGAATAACGAAGCATCGCGCTATAGCGCGTGGACCGTGAGCTCTGCGAGGCCGACCGAAGAGGCAGCGCTCCGCTCTCCGATGGCCGGGCAACCGAATAATGAAGCTACGTTATGGACAATTGCCGTATCGATTGAGCTGGCTATGATTGAGTCCTCCCTATGAAACAGCTGTCATTTCTTGTTCTACTTGCGTCGGGCTTTGTACTCCTAAGCTGTAGTTCAGGTCCGAGCCCCGAGCAGCAGGCACGTGAGGCGGACCAGGACCGTGAAGCCCATCGCCAACAGGCCGACTTTCGCAAAGGCCTCCCTCCGGTAGCTAATCCCGGTCAGGGCTGGTGAGGGACGAATGTGATTCGTTACATGTTCCATCGTTACATCGAATTTACGGTTTGAAGTTCAACGATGTAACGATTCACGCCCGCGAAGCGATTAGACATTCGTTCTTCGTCATTCAAAGTGAGAAATGCGTTCACGCTGGAAGCGAATCCGGTACCGCTTTGAGTGGGCTGGTCTTGTCCTGGCAACCAAATTAATCCCCTTATGCTCGCGAAAGGCCTGCTATCGTCTTGCTCAGTTGGCCGGAGCGTTGCTTAGTCTTCTCGATCGCCATCGATACCACGTTGCTCTGAGCAACCTGAAAGTCGCATTTGGTGACCAATTATCTGCCCGTCAGCGACGCAAGATTGCCCGTGAATCATTTCAACATTTCGCGCGGACCATGGTTGATTTGCTGTGGAGTCCGCGCCTGACGCCGCTGAACTTCCTTTGGTATATCGAACTGCAGAACGTCGAAGAAACCATGCGTGACACCGGGCCGGAACGGAGCTTTATCACCGCGTGCTATCACTACGGTAACTTTGAATGGCTTAGTCTGGCCGGTGGTTTCCTGGAACTCAAAGGCACAATCATCTCACAGGAATTTAAGAACTCATTGCTCGATCCAATTTTCAAAAAGCTGCGTGAGCAATCCGGGCATGAACTCATTCCGCGCGAGCGCGGGATCGTCCGGCTTTATAAGGCGTTGCGACGAAAAGGGCGCACTGCGCTGCTGGTCGATCTCACCGTGCCACCGAGCCAGGGAGCGGTGGCGATTGATTGTTTTGGACTAAAAACAAGCGTGACTTCCGCGCATGCTTGGTTGAACGAACGCACCGGCGTGCCGATCATTCCCGCACACTGCGAACCGCTGCCGAATGGGCGTTACAGGCTGGTCTTCCACCCGAAGATCAACGCCACTGGTGGTATGTCCCATCAGGAGATCGCGCAGGCATGTTGGAATTCGTTTGAACCGTATGTGCGAAAGAACCCAGCGCCCTGGCTCTGGATGTACAAACATTGGCGCTACCTTCCTGCAAACCCAGACCGGCCTTATCCGTTCTACGCAAATTTCTACCGGCCGTTTGAAGATATGCTTCAGCAAGAGAAGGCCGATTCCTCCAGCGATACGAAGTTGTAGAGACGCTTGTGCCAAACGCCTGGTACCATGAAGCGAAAGAGGCAGGCGTCAGTTGCTGTAGCCACGGCGCTGCGCGCCGTCCCACGCACAAAGGGAACCGCTCTTGATAATCAGAGACCGGCCACAGGCCGGCGGCTACAACTATTCGATGCGCTCCGTTCCGCAGTACCGTTTCTCGAGAAGGCTAGGCAGCTTCTACTGATTGTCAGCGACAATTTGCGAGGCAGACTTATTCATTTCCACCCTGTCGCTCACCTTTTGAATCAGGTCCCGTTGCTCTCTTAGCTCCGCCTTGAGCGCGTCGATTTCACTTTGTTGTTCCTGCACCTTACGATGTTCTTTGAGGAATTCATTGAGCAACATCGCATCGACCTTGTCATAGCGTACGCTGTAGGGTTTGCCTTCCTCGTCCACTGTTATCAACGCAGAATTCACCTTTGCTACTTCTTCAGCAACCAAGCCAAATTGGGGCGTGCTGGTCTTGTCGTCCTTGTAGTAGAAGCTCACAGGTTTAAGCGAAAAAATCGCTTCACTGGTCTTGCCCATCGGGCCAATATCCTTCTTGAATCGCTCCGAGGAGGGGTTGGTACCAAGCTGGCCGGTGGCTGTATCTATCAGCACGAAGTTCGAGTTTGCGACAGTACTACCGACGATGTTGCCGATGTAGCAGCTGTTGCTCACGTTCTCGCCTGCCACGAGGTTGCCGATACAGATCACGTTGTCGGCCGTGGTAACATTGTCCCCAGCGAGAACACCCAGAGCGATGTTGTCGTCGCCGCTGGTGTTACTAAGTAGGGCAGCACTTCCGACGGCCACGTTGTTGTTGCCACTGATGTTGTTGAAGAGCGCCGCGTTCCCGGTGGCCGTATTCGTGACTCCAGTGGTATTCCCGTTGAGCGCTCCTGAGCCCAACGCTGTATTGGCTTCACCGTCAATGTTATCAGCTAGCGCAGTATTACCCACAGCCGTGTTTGAGCCGCCCGTTGTGTTGCTCAAGAGCGCTGAAAGGCCAACGGCGGTGTTACTGTTACCCGTAGTGTTACTGGAAAGCGCCAAAGCCCCTGTAGCAGTGTTAAACGCGCCGTCGGTGTCGCTGTAGAGCGCGTGGTAGCCAAAGCCGCTGTTTGCAAAGCCGGGGTCGCCGTTCGCATTGGCAAGAGCTTGAAAACCGACCGCCGTGCTGAGACTGAACTCCGTGCCGTTGAATCCCGTGGTAACGCTTGCAAGCGCCTGATAACCCACGGCCGTATTCGCACTCGCAATGGTGTTGCTTTCAAGGGCCTGCCACCCGACAGCGACATTTGGGCCGACATCGAACCCCTGGACGTTTCCCAGGGTGCCGCCAGTGGTGTTGTTCAAGAGCGCTTGAGAGCCAATGGCCGTATTGCCGCTCGCTGTGTTGTTTAAAAGGGCTAAAACACCAACGGCAGTATTATTCGAGCCGGTGGTGTTGCTCAAGAGCGCTTGATCGCCGTCGGCAGTGTTAGAGGAACCTTCCGTGCTGCTAAAAAGCGCAAACGCTCCATTGGCGGTGTTGGCGGTGCCGGTGGTGTTGCTTAAAAGTGCTCCAGCACCGGTGGCCGTATTTTCGTTTGCTGCGTTGGCGAGAAGCGTGCCGGCGCCGACGCCTGTGCAGAAGTCGCCGTCGGTAATGCTTAGGAGCGAGTATATACCAACTCCTGTATTGTAAATGCCGGTGGTGAGGCTACCGAGGGCCAGGTGCCCTTCCGCCGTATTGCCTCCGGGATAGCCTCCGTCTGGCGGCGGGACGACGGCTTGCAGCTCTGGCAAAAATCCAAAGCACGCGAGAACAAATATCATCAGTAGTGGCGAGGTCTTTATCTTCATGGCGTGGAGATTGGAAAAATCCCGCGGCCTTGTCGAGATCAAAAACCAAGGAGGCTTTAAACCCGCGGATCACACTGATGGCGCTGATGATTCTTGTAGCGGTGCTCTGTGAGCGCCGAATCTAACGCCGGCGGTCGTAGACAGCCGCTACAGTTATTCGCTCGTCTTTTTAATCCGTGCTATCTGCGTAATCTGTGGTTCCGCTCCAGGCAGAAATGTTTTACAGAAGACGGCGAAGAAAACGAAGTTTAAATTCAAGGCCACCGACTGACCTTCGCGTTACTCATTTTCCTCTACGAGTTTCGTCCCGGATCCGTTTAATTGAACCTGTGCGCTGACCCTTTGGATGTTCGCGTCCTGCTCCTTAGAATGCGCGACCACAGCTTCGATCTCCTTCTTCAGCTCGGTAATCGTCGCGTCCTGCATTGCAGCTGTTGACTTCAACTCGGTGATTCTTGCTTGTTGTCCCTCGACTTTACGATGCTCTTTAAGGAATTCATTTAGTAACATCGCGTTCACGGCATCGTAGCGCACGGTATAGATTTCGCCGTTGTCATCGCGTACCACTAGGTCAGGGTTCACCTGAGCAACCTCTTCAGCAATTAATCCAAATTGCGGAACACTTTCCTTATCGTTCTTGTAGTGGAACGTGACCGGCTTCAGCGCCAGAATGGCTTGACTGGCGTTGTCCATTGGTGTGATCTCCTTCTTGAATCGGCGCGAGGAACTCATCGTGCCCAGCTGGCCCGCAGTATCTATAAGGACTGGTATGGCCGCGTTTACCGTCGTGACCCCGCGAATGCCGGCGATAAAGGTACTATTGTGTTGTACATTGCCGATACGAATCGTACCCGACTCGCCAGCAACGCCCGCGTTGGCGATATCGATATTGCTATTGCCGTTGGTAAGAGCGCTGCCGGCGGAAGTACCTAACGCGATATTGTTGCCGCCAGTGGTATTAAAAAGGGTAGTTGCCCCGATGGCGATGTTGAGGTTGCCCCCGGTACCATGTTGGAGCGCTTGAACTCCAACAGCGATATTGGCGTTGCCCATCGTGTTATCCTGGAGCGCTTGATAACCGATGGCCGTGTTGCCGGCGCCGCTACTGTTGCTAAACAGAGCACTGTCACCGACGGCCGTGTTCTGGCTGCCGTCGACGTTGCTAAAGAGCGCATTAACACCGTTGGCCGTGTTGCTGTCCCCAATGGTATTGGTAAGGAGAGCGTTAACGCCATTGGCCGTGTTGAAGCCGCCGTCGATGTTGCTCGCGAGCGCAGAATCGCCGTTGGCCGTGTTCTGGAAGCCGGTTGTGTTGTTAAAGAGCGCTTGAAAACCGGTGGCCGTGTTGCTGTTGCCTGTGTCGTTGCTAAGGAGCGCAGTATTACCGTTGGCTGTGTTCCGACCGCCTGTGGTGTTGCTAAAGAGTGCGGCGGCCCCCGTGGCCGTGTTTTCGTCGCCGGCCGTGTTGGCAAAGAGCGCCTCCTCACCAATGGCGGTGTTGAAGGTGCCAAGGTCGTTGGCAAAGAGCGCAGAACCACCGATTGCCGTATTGCCGCTGCCCTCTGTGTTGAGCGAGAGCGCTTGGGATCCAACCGCCGTGTTGCCCTCGCCAATCGTATTGCTCTGGAGCGCAGCAGAGCCGTTTGCAGTGTTATCGACACCGTTATTGTTCATAAGCGCTCCAAAACCAGTGGCTGTGTTATCAACACCGGTTGTATTATCTTTGAGCGCCTCACCACCGATGGCTGTGTTTCCGCTCCCGACCGTGTTGCTAAAGAGCGCTCGATCGCCAGTGGCCGTGTTTTGGGCGCCTTCGGTGTTGAAAAAGAGTGCGAATGTTCCATTAGCCGTGTTAGAGGTGCCTGTTGTATTACTTAAGAGCGCACCCGCGCCAGTCGCTGTATTTTCGTCTGCGCTGTTGACAAGGAGCGTCCCCGCGCCGACACCCGTATTAAACCTGCCGGTGCTATCGCTCAGGAGCGAATACAGACCAAGAGCAGTATTATACGTGCCGGTAGTAAGACTTAAAAGGGCGCTTTGTCCCTCTGCGGTGTTGCCTCCGGGATAGCCTCCGTCCGGCGGCGGATTGACTGCTTGTGCCGTCGGCAAAAGCGCAAGGCAGAGGAGGCCGAATGAGATGAGAATCGATTGGGTTCCTCTTTTCATAAGGCGTGAGTTTTGGAAAGTCTGGCCTCCTTGTCGAGAGCAAAATCTGCTGCGCGAGCTGGCACGTGCCGCTAGACGCGACCGTGTAGAGGATGCTGAGCCGCAAAGTTGGGTTTGCGCATGCGCGTGAGGACACCCGCCACTACACCGGAGAAGTGCCCCGTTATCCGCGCAATCCGCAGTTTTTCGTTAGCTGTCCTACGTCGATCTACCTCTGATTGCCGACCATTTGCGCCGCGGGTCCGCCACGGCGGATTCGTCCTGTGGCGAATTTGCTCAATTCAACCTGTGCGTTGACTTTTTGGATTTGCGCTGCCTGCTCGTTCAGACGCGCCGCGAGAGCTTGCATCCCCGTTTGTTGTTCTGTAATTGTCGCTTGCTGTTTTTCAAGAGTGGACTTTAGCTCTGCAATTGTCGCTTCCTGTTCCTTGTTCTTGCGATGCTCTTTGAGAAACTCGTTAAGCAACATGGCGTTGATCTGCTCGTAGCGGACCGATTCGGGCTGCCCCTTGGGATTGCGTCCCACCAGATCGGGATACACCTCGGCCACTTCTTCGGCGATCAAGCCAAAGGCGAGCGTCTGCGAGGCATCATACTCCTTGTGATAGCGGAAGCTGACCGGCTTGAGCGCGTAGAGCGCTTCACTGGCTTTCTCCATCGGTTTGATGTCGTGTTTATACCGGCGCGACGACACGTTACCGCGGCCAAGCCTTCCAGTGCTGGTGATTGTGACCGAATCCGGATCGGTCCCAACAATGGGCTGCACATTGGTGTAGATGTTGCCGATAAAGCAACTGTCGCTCACGTCCGCACCAGGGGCGCCGATTGCAATAACGTTACTGGCCGTAAAGACGCCGCCGCCGGCTAGATTGCCCAAAGCCACGTTGCTGGCGCCGCTGATGTTCTGCGCAAGCGCAGCCCGGCCGATGGCTGTGTTCCCATTGCCAGTTGTGTTGTTGAAGAGCGCGGTTCGTCCCACGGCCGTGTTGTCGTCGTTGTTGGTGTTGTTGAAGAGCGCTTGAAAACCAACAGCTGTGTTGCCGGAGCCGACGTTGCTAAAGAGCGCTTGAATACCATTGGCCGTGTTGAAGGTGCCTTCGGTGTTGCTAAAGAGCGCTTGCACGCCGGTGGCTGTGTTTTGGAAGCCGGTGGTGTTGAACTGGAGCGCTTGATCACCAACGGCAGTGTTGAAGGAGCCTCCGGTGTTGCTAAAAAGGGCGAACGCGCCGTTGGCCGTGTTGGCTTCGCCGGTGGTGTTGCTTAAAAGCGTCCCGGCGCCAATGGCCGTATTGCTGTTTGCGGTATTGGCAAGAAGTGTCCCCGCGCCGACACCTGTGCAGAAGTTGCCATCGGTGAGGCTTAGGAGCGAGTATATACCAACCGCTGTATTGTAGAGGCCGGAGGTGAGGCTCCCAAGAGCACTCTGCCCTTCCGCGGTGTTGCCTCCGGGATAGCCGCCATCGGGCGGCGGATTTACCGCGTGCGCTTTAGGCACCAGGCCAGAACAGAGAAGCGTCATGGTGATAAGAATTGATGGGGCTTGTATTTTCATGATGTGGAGCGTCGCAAGAATTTCGGCAGCTTGTCGAGATCTAAATCTGCTCGCGAACTGGACTACGAAAAGGCATTTGATGATCGCCCACTAAACACACGAAAAGACGCCAAATTGATTAGTAAGAATCGGCGGTCGTAGACCGCCGCTACAGTTTCGCGTCCTTTCGCGTGTTTCGTGGGCAATCGATCACGATTCCGATTATGAGCAGGAGCGTGAGCACCCGCCTTCGCCAAGGCTGCGGCGTGGCAGGCGAGTAAGAACAAGGAAAGCTCAGCTTGATTCGGTCACAATCGCGGATTAAGCGTTTCGCGTCATGTCCCGTTTATCGGCATCTTCGGAATTGTTGCGCGCTCACTGCGCTGCGATTGCAAAGGAGGAGACCGTACTGCGTGAAGGCGGGGGGAAGGCTGGCCATGAACGTCAGCGAAAGATGAACAGACTCCCTGTGCGCGAACGACTCGGTCGCTTACTCGACAAAGAGTCGCCATTCTTCGAGATCGGCCTCTGGGCTGCTTACAAAATGTACGAACAATGGGGAAAGATTCCGGCCGCCGGGGTAGTCGCCGGCATCGGCAACGTGGAGGGCGTTCCGTGCATGATTATTGCCAATGACGCCACCGTAAAGGCTGGCGCTTTCTTTCCGCAGACGACCAAGAAAGTGATTCGCGCGCAGCGCATAGCCTTTGAATGCTCGCTTCCTATTATTTACCTGGTCGATTCCGCAGGCGTGTTCCTTCCGATGCAGGATGAAATTTTTCCAGACGAGGACGATTTTGGTCGCATTTTTCGCAATAACTCGGTTATTTCAGCAGCTGGGATTCCTCAGTTCGCTGCAATCATGGGTAACTGTGTGGCAGGCGGCGCCTACCTTCCCGTGCTTTGTGACAAGATTTTGATGACAAAAGGAAGTGGCTTGTACCTGGCAGGTCCGTCCCTGGTGAAGGCAGCCATTGGTCAGATTGTCGATGCGGAAGAACTAGGCGGCGCAAAAATGCATGCCGAAATTAGCGGGACGGTGGACTTTTTTGAGAAGGACGATCCATCCTGCCTTAAACGTCTTCGTTCCCTTGTTGCATTGCTGTCCGAAGCGAAGGAATCCAAAACATCGAAGACGCCGAAGGGAACGTTCAAACCGGTGAAAGATCCAGACACCATATATGACCTGATCAGCTTCGATGGTCAAAAGCAATACGACGCTCGCGGTCTAATGGCTACGGTCGTAGATGAAGACTCTGTTGATGAGTATAAGGCCGACTACGGCAAGACAATCGTAACTGCGTACGCGCGCATTAACGGGCGCCCGGTCGGAATTGTTGCTAACCAACGTTTGCAGGTCAGGACCAAAAAGGAGGGAATTCAGATGGGTGGCGTCATTTATTCCGATAGCGCAGATAAGGCAGCGCGTTTTAT
>WNGA01014881.1_pt1 | contig 10180 bp, 9 predicted proteins | sample 5400061 | NCBI WGS metagenome assembly WNGA01 (sample SAMN13153366, study PRJNA577476) | soil metagenome | isolation source: 100 cm soil or saprolite under grassland replicate 2 | place: USA:California | collected 2016-06-15
CGCTGCCGAGATCGCAGTGCGCAGCATCGACATCGGAGACGTCTGCTCGGCGAGGGTCGGCATCAGCCCGATGACGAAGCCGGCGGCCTCCCTGTCGTTGACCATCTGCTCAGTGAGCTCGTCAAGCTCGCTCTGGCTGGGCAGCCGGAGGTGGTGCAGGAGGAACACCACCTCTTCGAAAGTCGAGTTCTCCGCCAGGTCATCGATGGAATAGCCTGCGTACCAGAGCTTTCCGAGCTTTCCGTCGATGTCGGAAATTGCGGTCTGCGCCGCGACGACGTCCTCGAGGCCCTTTTCCACAGTCACGGACGGCTCCTCACCATGCTCATTGAATCAAGTTTACCAAGGAGTAGGTTGCCGCTCGATTCGGCCGTTGGTCCGGTGCGCGTTCCACTAGCATGGGCGGCCAGCCGCATTCGAGGGAGGAGCCGACATGTCGTACAGGGTCACCTTCATTCCCGGGGACGGGGTGGGTCCGGAGCTGTCCGAGGCCACCCGCCGGGTCCTGGAAGCCACCGGCGTCGGTCGATTCGGGACAACCACGTGGCCATCAAAGGCCCCATCACCACGCCCGTGGGCACGGGGTTCCGCAGCGTCAACGTGGCGTTGCGAAAGGAGCTCGATCTGTACTGCTGTCTTCGTCCCTGCAAGTGGTACCCGGGCGTTCGCTCCCGGTATCAGGACATCGACATCGTGATCTGCAGGGAGAACCACGAGGACCTGTACGCGGGGATCGAGTTCGAGGAGGGCCTGCCGGAGACGCACAAGGTCATCGAGTTCCTGTCGGAGCTGTCTGGCAAGCCCATTCGCGAGGACTCGGGGATTTCCATCAAGCCGATCTCGATCTCGGGCACCCAGCGGATCGTGCGGTTCGCATTCGAATACGCTCGTCGCTATCACCGCAAGAAGATCACCGCGGTGCACAAGGCGAACATCATGAAGTACACGGATGGACTGTTCCTCTCCTCGGCTCGAGAGGTCGCCCAGGAGTACCCGGACGTCCAGTTCGAGGACCGGATCGTGGACAACCTCTCCATGCAGCTCGTGCAGCGCCCCGAGGAGTACGACGTGCTGGTGTTGCCGAACCTCTATGGGGACATCATCAGCGACCTGTGCGCCGGGCTGATCGGGGGTCTCGGCGTGGCCCCGGGAGCAAACATCGGGGACCAGGCGGCCGTGTTCGAGGCCACGCACGGGAGCGCACCCAAGTACAAGGGAATGAACAAGGTGAACCCGATGGCCATGATGTTCTCGGGCGTCCTGATGCTCCGCCACCTGGGGGAGGACCGGGCCGCCGACAACCTCGAGATGGGTCTCGCCCAGGTCATCGCGGAAGGCGAGTCGCTCACCTACGACATGAAGCCAACCCGGGACGACCCCACGGCCGTCGGCACCAGCCAGGTGGCCGACGCCGTGATCGCGAAGCTCAAGGCCTGACCTGAGCGCGGGTACTGGACCGGGATCAGGCGCCAACGGCTGACAGTGCAGGCTCTGATTCGACCGCTTCGAGAGGCGGCCCCGGACCGGCGCGGTAGCGGGTCCCGTCGGGGTGGAACCAATGGACTGCCCCGTCCGTCTCCCGCCACACCGTCCAACCCCACTCGTGCACGAGCTTGTGGTGGAAGGTGCACACCAGCAGCAGGCTGTTCACGTCGGTGGGGCCTTCGGGCCCCCTCCAGCTCGCATCCCCCTCTCCCGGACGAGAGCCCGTCCAGCTGGGCATGGATGACCACCGTGGCCCGGTCGGGGTCGGCGTCATCCGAGATCCGGGCCGAGCACAGGGCCACCAGGGCGTCGGCCCTCCGGGCGTCCACGCACCAGCCATCCTCTTCCCCCGGCATGACCGGAAGCTGCTCTGCCAGACGCTCCAATGCCTTGGCCACCACCGCCCCCTGGGCCGGGGGGAGCTCGGCGAACAGCCCGAACCTGGATGACTCGGCGAAGTACCACCAGGACAGGGGCCGGGCGTGCTCTGCTTCTCTGGGCCTCCTGGAGGGACCGACTGGCCAGGTCCCCCTTGTGCCTGATCGCTCCGCAGGACACCCCCCTGGGCCCAGGTGATCAGCCTTCCCTCGGTCTGGGGGTGGCGAACCGGGTGAGCTCCACCACCTTGTCGATGCCGAGCTCCCCCGAGGCGAACGCCTCGGAGATCTGGGGGAGTCCCTCCAGAGCGTGGGCCGCGGCGATCCACCGCCGGGCCTTCCAATCGGAGATGCCGTAGCGCATCCACAGCCAGTGGGCCATGTCCCGCGCCCCTGAGTCCCGCCAGGCCTCGCAGCGGTCAATGTCTACGATGAGCCGAAACAGCTCCCGCTGGGCCAGGGAGGCGCGGCGATACACGGCGTCTGCCGCCTCGACCAGGTCTTCGTTGCTGCGCTCGTCTTGCGCGTGCACCCGGGACCCCTCAGCTGGTCACGGGGGGAGTGCCAATCATGATACCGAACACACGTTCGATTGTCAAGGGTTACAAGCAAGTGGCGTTCCAACGTGCAACGTCCGTAGCGGTCTTAGGCAGCCTTCTTTGTCTCCCAGAAGATCTTGTCGATCTCCCCGATCAGGTCGAGCAGCTTCTGGCCCTGGCCTGGATCCTGGGATTTCTTGGCGATGCCCGCTTCCTTGGTGGCGTTCCAGAAGAGGTCGTGGAGCTGCGGGTACTTCTGGGTGTGCTCGGGCTTGAAGTAGTCGGTCCACAGGACCCACAGATGGTGCTTGACCAGGTCGGCTCGCTCCTCCTTGATGATGAGGCACCTGGACTTGTAGTCCTCGGTGGTCTCGTTGGCCGACTTCTTACCGTCGGCGTCCTGATAGCGCTCCTGGATGGCCTTGACGGACTCGGCTTCGATACGGGCCTGCGCCGGGTCGTAGACGCCACAGGGCAGATCGCAGTGCGCGTGGACGATGCGTGCGGGGCGAAGCAGGTCAGGGATGAGCTCGGCTAGCATCGTGCCTCCTTCCTCGACGGAATGATCGATGCGAGAGCAACGCTATCACGGTCATCTGAAACGGTTCTTCCCGCTCTTGGCCGCGGCCATGCTCGTTTGGTGGAGATGGCGTCCATTCCGCGTCGAAGTGGAAGGGGAGAGCATGGCACCCACGCTGGAGCCAGGCGATTACCTGCTGGCGGTCATCTCCCGCGCTGTTCGTCAGAGGTCGCTCGTCGTCGTAGAACATCCGCACCGACCAGGCTACGAAATGGTCAAGCGAGTAGCCGAGGTCCCAGGCGATGAAGTGGACAATCGGACACTGGGTCCGGACGAGTACTGGGTCACCGGCGACAACGAGGACGGCAGCACCGACAGTCGAAACTTCGGTCCTGCGGGTCGCAGCGCCATCCGCGGACGCGTGATTCTGCGCTACTGGCCGATCGACCGAGTGGCGTGGCTCGGGTATCAGCCTGGTTGAGCGCGTGTGAGAAGCGCCCGGGGTGGAAGAGTCGATAGCTTGGCAAGGCCACAAACCGAAGCGTGCGCAGCCACCTTGGCACTGGTTGTCGAAGGTCGACTTCCCTTCCCAGTTTTCGGCGAGGATCGCTCGCGCGTTAGCGGGCGCGTTAGCGGGCGCGTTAGCGGGCTTGACGCGCGTTCGTTTCCTGCGGGCTGTCACGCCCGGCGAGGATGAATGCCAGATCCAATACACGCGTAGACGGCGCTGTGAATGTCGGTGGGAAACAGGTTCACCAATGCCACGGGCTCACCGTCACGTAAGATGCCGACCCAGACATGACGCTGGTGCCGGTATCCGGCTCGCTGTAGCGCGTCGGTCGATCGCACGCCGCGAAGCCTCTTCCGAAGGCTCCGAAATCGGCCAGCGGGGTCGGACGCACTGAGCGGCGCTGCTAGCTCCCACGTCTTCGCACCCCGGCCGTCGCACCGGAGGTTCGCATCGATCGGGACGTAGAGCCGCCCGGGATCCAGGACTTCCAGCGTGGCTACGTTCGCCGTCTCAGGAGAGTGCCCGGCAGAAATGCAGACGACCGGTGTAGCGCCTGGGGGCACGGTCCAGACCATCTCTTCTAGCATTGGCCGCAACGCGGTTGTCCCCATGACTCGCGAGTTCAACCCCGGCTGGCCGCCGGCGTGGACCCCAGGAAGGCTCGAAGACCACAGGGCGGAAACCATCGTTGTGAATCGAGAAGTGCACACCGTCTGCCTGCGCCACCACGACCCGCGTAAGTACCTGGGGCCGATTCCCTGCGCAGTGGATCTCGGCAACCTGCGGAATCGACTGCAGGGCCGAGCTCCCCGAAGCGGGCAGGGCAGCGGTCGTCGTCGGTGGCCCGGGAGTTCCTGAGGTGCATGCGGTGACGACGAGAAGCACCGCCGCGAGCCTCAGCCCCGATCTCATGGCACGCCCTTGTTGGAAGCCACGAACCTATCCCTTGGCGTCCGGGGGAAGGATCGCAGTGAGCAGCCAGCGGTCGTTCTCGTCGCTGGTGATCTCCATCTGGGTGCCATCGGACGCCCGGAGGCGGAATCGCCTGCGCCTGGTCACCTGGCCTCGCCGGTCGACCTCCTCGTTCCACGATTGCAGAACTTCCACGGGTTCCTCCTCGCCGGCGATCACAACAGATCGCGGCACCTCGTCGGCGTTGCTCCCCGCGTAGAAGCGGACCTCCACCCAACGCCATCGCTCGATCCATCGCACGGGGATAGGTGTCCACAACAGATATACGAGGGCGCACGCGGCCAGGATCCACCCCGACGAGAGGTTTGGGATCAGGACGATGGCGAGCGTCGCCGCGGCCACACGAGGAAGCGAGAACGCCAGGTCGTACAGGGCGAAGACCCGGCCGCGGTACCGATCGGGGATCGAGTCCTGCACGATCGTGTCAGCTGGGACCTTTCGCCACGGATAGGTCAGCCCGAGGGTGAAGGACATCAGGAAGACGGTCGGTCCAATGATCCTCGGTGCGACCAGGAGCCCGACCACTCCGGCCACGGCGAACGCCAGGGCCATGATCCGTGGCTTCTCCAAGTGCTGCTCGAAGAGACCCACGGTTGCGGTCCCCACGATGACGCCCGCTCCGCCCGCGCCCACGATGCGGCCGTAGGATGCAACCCCTTGGTTGAACTCCTCCTTGAACACGACCACCGACAGCACCGTGACCACTCCGATCAGGAACTGATCCAAGGCGATGGAGGTGATCGAGCCGAGGGCGGCCGGCGTCGATACGAGCCTGCGGGCCCCCCGCGCCAGGTCCGCGGTCACGCGACGGAACTCGGCGCGGAGGGGCCGGGCGGAACCAGCAGGTCGAAGCTCCTTCCCGATCCTGGTTGCGATGACGGCCGAGATTGGCCAGAGGGCCAGGGGGATCATCAGCAGGCCCCTGTCCCCGATCTGGTCTGCTATCTGGGTGCCCAAGACGAGGCCGGCGAAGGTGAGCACGGTCCCCGTCGCTTGAGTAATGGAATTCGCCATCAGGAGGTCTGCGTCGGGGACCAGCGTCGGCAGCACCGCCCCCGTGGTGGAGATATAGAAGCGATTCAGCGACACGACCACCAGGCTGAGCGCGTACAACAGGAGGCTGGCCGGGCCGCTTGTCAGGACCAGGATCCCCAGCGTGGCGGCCGTCCTGATCAATGGGGTGAACACCAGGATCCGCCGCCTGGACCACCTGTCGATGACTACTCCGGTGAACGGCCCGAGCAGCGAGAACGGGATGACCAGGAGGGCATAGGCCTTGGCGACCCCAATGGCCGTGCCCTTCTCGGGAGATAGGAACACCAGGCGATCGATCAGGAAAGCCTGGAAGATCCCATCCGAGACCGTGCTGGCAATGCGGGCTGCGGTCAGCAGGCGGAAGTCACGTGAGGCCAGGGCTTCCCTGGCCCTGGCCAGGCTGCCCCGGTGGGTGGATTCCCGGCGCCTCATAGGCATAACGAGGTCAGCTATACCCGGCTGCAGCGACCCCGACCGGCGCGCTGGGAGGGGTTGGGCCTAGTTCGCCGTCTGTGCGTCGAAGAAGGCCGACCAGTCGTGCTGCTTCGAGGCGCCGTTGCCCAGGATGAACTCCTCGACCATCTCCCGGGCAGCGTCGTCGGAGAACTGTACCGGCGGCGACTTCATGAAGTAGGCGCTCGGGCCGATCAGTGGCCCGGCCACTCCGCGGTCCATGGCGAGCCGGGCGCAGCGAACCGCGTCGATGACGATGCCTGCGGAGTTCGGCGAGTCCCACACTTCGAGTTTCAGCTCGATCGACATGGGCACGTTTCCGAACTCGCTGCCCTCCAGGCGGATGTGCGCCCACTTGCGGTCCTCGAGCCAGGGAACGTAATCCGAAGGCCCGATATGGATGCTGCCTCTGTCCAGCCCTGCCCGCAGCTGGCTCTGCACGGACTGCGTCTTAGAGATCTTCTTCGAGGTGAGCCGCTCGCGCTCCAGCATGTTCATGAAGTCCATGTTCCCGCCGAAGTTGAGCTGGCTGGTCCGCTCCAGCTTGACCCCACGGTCCTCGAACAGCTTGGCCAGTATCCGGTGGACGATGGTCGCGCCCACCTGGCTCTTGATGTCGTCGCCCACGATCGGGATGCCCGCATCGTGGAACCGTCGGGCCCACTCGCGGTCCGAGGCGATGAACACCGGCATGCAGTTCACGTACGCCGCGCCGGCTTCCAGGGCCGCCTGGGCGTAGTGCTTGGCGGCGATCTCGCTCCCCACAGGGAGGTAGTTCACGACAACCTGGGCGCCGGCCTCGCGCAGTGACGCGGTCACGTCTACCGGTTCCTCGGTCGACTCGGTCACCATTTCGCGGTAGTACTGGCCTAGCCCATCTAGGGTTGGCCCCCGAAGCACGTCCACGCCGAGCGGCGGCACGTCTGCGAACCGGATGGTGTTGTTGGGCTCGGTGAAAATGGCCTCGGATACGTCTCGGCCGACCTTCTTGCCGTCCACGTCGAAGGCCGCGACCACCTCGATGTCAGAGACGTGGTACGGGCCCAGATTGACGTGCATGAGACCGGGAACCGGTTCGCCCGCGGGAGCGTCCCTGTAGAACTCCAGACCCTGAACCAGGGCCGAGGCGCAGTTTCCCACGCCCACGATGGCGACGCGGATCTTTTCCTTGGACATCTATGCACGCTCCCTCTGGGCTAGGCGGGCGGCTCGGCGTGGCCGGGGCCTAACCGGCTCGACTTGGCGCTGTTCCGCCTGGATCAGCTCGTCGAGCCAGCGGATGTTGTTTGAAGTCGTGGAGAGCTCGTGGTTCATCAACGACAGCGTGTAGCTGTCGATTCCCTCCTTGAGCCTCTGGACGGACTCCTTGAGTGTGGTCCAGCGACTCTCCAGGAAGGCGCGGCGGCGCTCCAGGAGGCGGATGCGCGTCTCCGGCTTCAGATACTGGAAGAAGGCAAAGCGGACCGAGAACCCGATGTCCTCGCTGGCGTCCTGTCCTGCTCGCTCGAGCAACTCGGCGAACAGGACCTCGCCAGTCTCCGTGATGCGGTAGACGTTCTTGCGCCGTCCCACCTGCTCCCGGGGGAAGATCATCTCGACGGCTCCCTCCCGCTGGAGCCGTTTCAGCGCGGGGTACAGGGATCCATAGGACACCTGCCAGAAACCGCCCAGCGTGTCCGCCAGGCGCTTCTTGAGCTGATAACCGTGCATGGCCCGCTCCTTCAGGAGCCCCAGGATGGCCAGCTCGAGCATCCTCACGTCCTTCCTTCTTATCTTCGTATCGGTTCGATATATCGAGCCAATATATCGAAACGATATATCACGCATGAGGCAGGCGTCAAGCGAGGAATCGATGCAGAGGGCCGGGTCGCCGGGACCCGGCCCTCTGCCCTTCTATCGGAAGCGTGGGCTCACGGCGAGATCGGGGAAACGAACGTGCTCCAGTTCGCGAAGAACGTCCGCGAGTCGTCGCCGATGAACTCGGTTCCCGAGTAGATGGTCCCGTCGGGAGTCCCCACCGAGGCCGAGTAATCGCCCCACCGGCAGATTCCTCCACCGAAGGCCGCGTAACAGGTGAAACCGTCCTCGGGGCGGAAGCCAACGCGCACGATCTCGATGGGCCCGCTCACGCCGGACTCGGCGATGGCGATCTGTGCCGATGATGGGAAGTCGTTCGGCCCCATGAGGCTCATGGCGATGACCCCGTGACCACTGGGGTTGACGCCCACCGAAGGGAACGAAACGAACCTCTCGGCAGCGGCCACGTACCCTTCAGAGTGGATGGTGCCACCCACCTGATCGTTGGACACTGACGGTTCCACGATGAAGTACTCGATGCCGTCCCGTGGTCCTGGCAGCACGGTCGTGTTGATGCCACCCCACAGCAGGCCCTGGGCGAATGCCAACTGGTTCATCCGGGCGTCATTGGCATTGATGACCGGTACAGGCTCACCGACGAGTTCGCCGAGGGGTCTGGGCCCGTCCTTCTGCACCTGCGGGACGGGATTCTCATAGTCGCCGACCGTGATGTCTTGATTCGACAGGTGCAAGTTCGGGGTCGGCCCACTCAGGGATTGGGAGTTGGTGACAGCCCAGATGGTGATTTGATCGAACTGCCCAGGCGCGATCGGGCAGCCGTCGAAGGGGAGGCAGTCGAACCCGGAAAGGAAATATTCAGTTCCGTTGTTCCCGGTCTCGAACGTGGCATCAGGCGACATGGCCGGCTGTACGGTTCCGGTCGTTCTGCCTCCCGAGACGTGCATGATGTCCGAGAAGTGCACGACCTTGGGGAGCTTTCCGCTCTCCAGTGCCAGTTTGCTCATGGCGTAGATCTGCGGGCCGTTGAAGTTCCCCCCGAACGGATCCAGGTCGTACTCGGCCGTGCTGATGTAGAAGCCGTACTTGTCCGCGCCGATCAGCGGTTGGTCGCCAAAGCATGGGCAATTGGGGTGGCTCGCATCGGTGGCGTCGATCCGATAGATGAAGTAACGGCCCAAGGCCTCGCTGGAGGTGCTCACCGCGAAGTACACGAATGCCGGCGGCTTGAAGGCTCCCGTCTGCTTGTCTTGGCTGATCACCAGGACGGAGTGGAACCACCGCTGGGTGTCGACGTCGAAGTAGCACTTGGGGTCGGAGATGAACGGGCCGAACTTGCCCTTCGTCCGGTCGATGGTGGGAGGCAGGCCATAGAAAGAGGAGAGTGTGATCGGCACGGTGAATTGATTTGCCTTCGCGTCGTAGAAGACGAGCGCGTCGTTCACCGACTCAACCACCTCTGGCCCGTACGAGGGGTCGAGCGGGCTGACCCCGCCCACGCATAGCCCCTGATCGGGCGGCTCGAGGCTGAACTGATTGCCCCCACCGGCCAGTCGCTGGTCTGCATGGTCGAGCCCTTCCCAGCCCTCGCGGTTCTCGTTCACCACCACGGGCGTATCCGGAGGAGAGGGCGCTTGCCCCGCGGATATCCGGACCTGCTTCTTCGTGAGCTTCTTCGCCGCCCCGGCCCAAGGTCCGAGCTCCCGGGGCCCGCGCCCCGTCCCTACCCGGCCCGGCGGCCGCGGCCGCGCCGAGGTGTCGAACGTTCACCGTCCCTACTAGTTCTACATGGGCGCGCTGGACCCGACCGCTAGAGCGCTGCGCAGCGGAGACGCCGAGAAGAGCGCGCTGCGGAGCGGAGGCGCCGACAGAACTTGACCCCAGGAGCCCCCCGATAACGGTCAGGACGGCCAGGAACGGGAGCACCCACCTCGATCGGATTCGTGCCATGTCTCTTGCTCCTTTCGGTCGGGGAGTCACGAGCCGAGGGCTCGTACCGGCGACGAATCATTCAAGAACGGTAGGCACCCCCTTTCTTCGCCACGCGATCGCGGACGGCCATCAACCCGTCCAGGCGAACGTCAACAGCAGACTCAGATTGAATGCCGGGCGCGTCGCAGACTTGGTCTCCCTCTCCCGGATGGGGACGCCGTCGCTTGAGGCTATGTCCGAGGGAAGGCCCGGGAATGCGTCAACGGACGTAGTTCCACTACCGCAGAGCCCGGGCGGGGGTGGTCACAGATTGGGATCAGCGCTTCATAGACGAGTCCTGGGGGACCGGGGCCATGATGGTGGGTTCGCTGGTGGGTACGAGCACCGGCTCACCGCGGGCCTGGGCCGGGCGGCCGGCCAGGACCAGGAGGGTAGCGGCCAGACCCAGCACCCCACACAGGAACCAGAAGCCCGTGACGCTCTGGGCGAGCAGCCACGTCCCGATGGCGGGCCCAGTCACCGAGCCGGTCCCCCAGAACAC
>WNGA01023270.1_pt1 | contig 10180 bp, 8 predicted proteins | sample 5400061 | NCBI WGS metagenome assembly WNGA01 (sample SAMN13153366, study PRJNA577476) | soil metagenome | isolation source: 100 cm soil or saprolite under grassland replicate 2 | place: USA:California | collected 2016-06-15
ACCGCCGGGATCGTCTTGACCAGGACCGAGATGTCGAGCCAGATCGACCAGTTCTCGAGGTAGTAGAAGTCGAGCCGCACCAGGTCGTCGAAGCCGAGGTTCGAGCGGCCCGAGATCTGCCACAGGCCCGTGATCCCCGGCAGGACGAGGTAGCGCTTGCGGTGCCAGCTCTCGAGCTGCTGATAGTCGCGCAGCGGCAGCGGGCGCGGGCCGATGAGGCTCATCTCGCCGCGGAGCACGTTCCAGAGCTGCGGGATCTCGTCGAGGGAGAACCGCCGCAGCAACGCACCTACGGGCGTCACGCGCGGGTCCTCCCGCATCTTGAACAGCGGCCCGTCCGCTTCGTTCGAAGCCTCGAGCTCGTCCTGCCGCCCGGCCGCGTCCGCATACATGGTCCGGAACTTGAGCATCCCGAACTCCTGCTCGCCCAGGCCGACCCGGCGGTCGCGGAAAAGCACCGGGCCGCGCGAGGTCAGCTTGACCGCGGCGGCGATCCCGAGCCAGAGCGGCAGGCCGGCCAGCAGCACAAGCCCGGAGACGGCCAGGTCGAAGCCGCGCTTGACGAACCAGTCGATCCCAATGAACGCAGGCGGGCGCAGTTCGAAGAGCGGCACGCCCTGCCCCGGCACGAACTCGACGCGCTGGGTCAGCAGCTCGGTCGCCCTCGGGGCGATCCGCACCTGCACGCCTCTGCGGTGGGCGTGCGAGACGATCTCGAGCAGCTCCCGGTCGCCGAAGTCGGAGTCGGTCACGATCAGCTCGTCCACGCGCTCGCGCCCGAGGATCGCCGGCAGGTCCTGCACGTCGCCGAGCACCGGCAGGTCGACCCCGTCCGACGAGGGCGAGACCGCACCGACGAACTCGTAGTCGATCCCGCTGCGGGCGGAGCCGAGGGCTCCGTGCAGGTGCGCCACGTTCGCGCCGGAGCCGGCGAGCAGCGCGTAGCGGCGCGCTCCGAGGAGCCGAAGCGCCTCGCCGGTGACGAAGTCGTAGCTGCCTCGCAGCGCGGCGATCACGAACGCGCAGAAGAGAACGGCCGCCGGCGCCAGGCCGTAGGTCGAGAACCTATGCCCCGTGCCGATCGCGAAGGCGAGCGTGATCAGCGCAACGACGAGCAGCGACGAGAGGATCCGCCCGAAGCCGGGACGCCGCCCTCGCTCCTCGTACAGTCGGGCCTGCGAGAAGACGAGCACGGTGATCAGGGTCAGAAACGGCAACCAGTCCGTCTCGACGCGCCAGAGAACGCCCCAGAGAATCGGCGTACGCCCGTAGTAGAGCTCGCGCACGACGAGCGCCGCGTAGAGGCCGATGACGAGCCCACCCAGGTCGATGCAGACGAGCGCAATGATGCTCGCGAGTCGCCGGCCGGCCGCGGCCAGCTGGCTGCGCGTGAGGAAGAAGGGAGCGCCCGAACGGATGTCAGCGACGATCCGTGTGGGCGCCTCGTCCCCCCCGTCCGCTACGGGGGCGGGGATGCGACCCCTCCCCCGTTGCGATGTCCTCGTTGCCACGCCCCTAGTGTGGCAGGCGCCGGAAGGCGTTGTACGCGGGCTTCTTCGTGCCGGCGGCGGTGAAGAAGCCGGACTGCCAGCCGCCGAGGCGGCCCTCGTCGCGGAGCAGGAACCAGAGCATCATCGTGATCCTCGGGTTCTTGCGCGCGATCGCGTACGCCGCCGTCAGGTACTGGGCCTGCTTGACCCAGGAAACGCCGAACGCCCGGTCGGGCGGCCGGGTCTGGTAGCCGTACTCGGTGATCCAGAGCTTCTTGTTGCCGTAGAGACGGCTGAGAAGCTTGGTCATGTCGCCGATGTTGCCGAGTGTGACCACATTCTTGGTCTTCGGCTTCGCCGAGGGCGACTCCGTCGGGCGGCTGTAGTACGGGTGATGCGCGTAGACGTCGAAGTGCTTCAGGCCGAACTTCTTCAACGCCGCCAGGAACCCAAGCGGCGAGATCGACGGCCGGCGGCTCGTCGGCGAGTTGTTGCCGCGCGGGTCGGTCGCGCCGCAGGCGACGACCTCGTTCCGCAGGTTCGTCGAGTGTACGCCGGACCAGACCGCGGTGCAGATACCGACGTACACCTTCGCGGCGACCTGGACGTAGTGATGCCGATTGATCTTCGCCCACTGCGGCGCGAGGAAGATCGGGTTGTTCGGCTCGTTCCATGCCAGCCATTTGCGCACGGCTGGAAGGACGACGTCGTCGTCGCGCTTGAAGGTGCCGCTGTAGCGCTTGGCCGCGGCGGTAGCGAACTGCTTCAGGAACAGCATCTGCCTCGGCGCGCGGTTGAGGCCCTTCTTCGTCCCGTTGGCCCAACGGGGGGTGCCGTAGATCGTGAAGAGCACCTGGATCTTGCTCTCGGATGCATTCAAGAGCATGCGGTCGTAGCGGTCCCAGTCGTACGCGGGATCCCTCGGGTCGGTCGGGTGCAGGGGCCGCTTCTTCGCGACATTGTTCCACTCCAGGTTCACCCGGATGATCTGCGCCCGCAGGTTCACGAGCATCGGAAAGGCCTTGCCCGGGGTGTCGAATGGCTGGTTCGGGTCGTAGATCCCGACGAGCATGCCGCGGGCGGCAGCCGCGGGCTGCGGCCTCGCCGAGGTGACGAGGGCGCAGAGAACGATCGTCAACAGGGCGATGCAGATTCGTCTAAACACCAAGTGGTTCCCTCCCGAGGCTCGGCAGCAAGCGCCGCAGCCCCTCCTCGAGTTGGATTTCCGGTTCCCAGCCCAGGAGTTGCCTAGCTTTGGTGATGTCGGGCTGGCGAACCTGCGGATCGTCGATTGGAAGTGCTTCGAACACGATTTCACTCTTTGACGAGGTAAGTCGGATAACTGTTTGCGCGAGTTCCAAGATCGAAAACTCCTGCGGGTTGCCGAGGTTCACCGGCAGATGCTCGCCGCTGTCGGCAAGCAGCTGGAGCCCGCGAATGAGGTCGTCCACGTAACAGAAGCTGCGCGTCTGCGAGCCGTCGCCGAAGACCGTGATCGGCTCGTTCTCGAGCGCCTGGCGCGCGAAGGTCGGGATCGCGCGGCCGTCGTGGGAGCGCATCCGGGGCCCGTAGGTGTTGAAGATCCGCACGATCGAGGTGTCCACCCCCTGCTGGCTGTGGTACGCCATCGTCAGCGCCTCTGCGTAGCGCTTCGCCTCGTCGTAGACGCCGCGCGGGCCGATCGGGTTGACGTTGCCCCAGTAGCTCTCCGGTTGCGGGTGCACCAACGGGTCGCCATAGACCTCGCTCGTCGACGCGAGCAGGAAGCGTGCGCGCTTGAACTTGGCCAGCCCGAGGGCGTGGTGCGTGCCGTACGAGCCGACCTTCAGCGAGTGCAGCGGCTGGCGGAGGTAGTCGATCGGGCTGGCCAGCGCCGCCAGGTGGTAGACGACGTCCCAGACGCGTTCCGGCCCGCCGGTCAGGCCTTACGAACTCCTTACGCCAGCCAATGGGTTTCCTCAGCTGGGCGTCGGAAGGGGGATCCCGGCGTGAACCTGGCAGTAATCGACCAGCCAGTGCGCCTTGCCGCCCGTGCCGACCTTCTTCAGGTCGACGACCATCAGCGTGTCCTTGATGCCTTCGTGGTTCGGCTTCGGAATCAGGACGACGTTGAGCTCCGCGTCGTTCCTGTGCGAGTAGATGATCTTGGTGATCAAGGCCTTCGCGATCGGGACGCCCAGCGCCGGGACCGGGATGTCGCCGGTCAGCCACTGCTTATAGGTCAGACCCTCCCTGACGTTCGGCGTGGCGAGCTTCCAGGCCTGGTCGAGGTGCTTGCGGGCCACCGCCGTGAGGATGAAGTTGCCGGCGGCCTCGCGCTCAGCGCGCACGAGTGGGATCTGCTTCACAACCTGAGGCGTGACAGCATTCTTGGTGCCGAAGGTCTCCTTCGTGTTCGCGGTGTTGCCGAAGTACGCAACCAGAAACGCGATCACGCCCGCCGCGAGCAGTGCCCCAGCCCCCCACGGCAGCCACCTGACCACGCGCGGGGAGGAGAGGGCGGATTGAACTCTTGCGTCCACCAGGAACCGAGACGACGGAATCGGAGGACGGTTAGCGGACGACTAGTCCCGGTCGGTCCTTCGGCGCCCGCGGCCACCCAGGTCCTTGTTCGACTCCATATCGAACCACATCGCAAAGAGCGTGAACTGGGAGCCGAAGATCAGAAGCAGCGCCACGAGCACCACGGTCGCCGCGGTGATCTGGTTGCCGAGGAACCGCAGCACGACCTCGCTGATCCCGAGCGAGAGACCCAGAACCGTCATCAGGATCCCAAGCACGTAGAAGAAGACGAGGGGATGGAAGTCTCGGATCACGTACTTCTCGCGCAGCCGCCACCAGAAACCCTTGAAGAGGAGCCACGAGATCGTCGGCACCACCGTGCTCAGGCGGATTCCGGAGCGCTCGCCGACGCCGTAGATCGGCCGAGAAGGGTAGTCGCGCACGCGGGCGTTCGAGACGTTCAGGTGGACGAGCATGTCGTTGGGGAAGCCGTAGCGCTGGTAGATCCGGTCGAGGTCGAGCAGCTCCAGGTACTCGAGCGAGATGGCGGTGTAGCCCGACTGCGAGTCGGCGACGTGCCAGTAGCCCGAGGCGATCTTCGTCAGCATGCTCAGGACGGCGTTGCCGAGGTAGCGGTAGCGCGGGATCACGTCCCACGCCTGGCCCGTGAAGAGGCGGTTCGCCTTGGCGTAGTCGACCTCGCCGCGGGCCACCGGGCTCGCAAGCTTCTCCAGGTCGCCCGGGTCCATCTGCGCGTCCGCGGCCATCACAGCGGTCACGTCGATGCGCTCGTCGCGGGCGCGCTTGTAGCCGGTCACGATCGCCCCGCCGACGCCGAGGTTGCGCTCGTGCTCGATCAGCTCGACGCGCGGATCAGCGAGCCCCCGCACCGCGGCGACCGTCCCGTCCTTGGAGCGGTCGTCGACGACGTAGACCCGGTCGACGAAGTCGGGGATGCTGCGGATCGTCTCCGCGACCAGCTTCTCCTCGTCGTGCGCGGGCACGACGACCGCAACCCGCTTGCCGTCGAGCACGGTTGAACGCTACGAGTTTCGGCGGACGGCCCGGCGCGCGGGCTCGTAGACGAGCGCGGCGATGCCGCCGAGGATGAGGCCGATCAGGCCCGCCACGAGCACGCTGTTCCGGCGGCTGCGCGCGGTTGTCTTGGTGGCGACGGCGCGCGTGTTCACCTTCGGCGCTTCGACGTCCTCCGCGAGAGCGAGCTGCTGCTGGTTCGTCGTCAGCTGGTCGACGGTCGTGAGACGCTGCTGCAGGAGGCCGTTGAGCTGGTTCAGCAGGATCAGCCGGTCGGTGGTCGAGAGGCCGGAGGTGCTGCCGAGCGCGGCTTGCTGGGCCTTGATGTTCCGGTCTAGCAGGCTGAGCGCCGACTGCTCGCTTTCGACGAGCGCAGTGAGGGTCTTGATCTTCGTCTTCGAGTAGCCCGCGAGCGCGTCCGAGTTCTTGACTGTCTCGGCGAGCGCGTTCGCAGCGCGAGCCACCTTTGCGCGCAGGTGGCCGGTCACCGTGATCGAGACGAGCGGGTTCTGGCCGAGCCGCGTGATGTTCCCTGTCACCGCCTGCGTCGAGATGTGGCCCCGGAGTTGGTTCGGCCGCAGACCGACCCTGCGCGCGACGGCGTCGATCGTCGCCTCGGAGGTCACGATCTGGCGGACGGTGCTCGGATTCGTCGCCTGGCTCTGCACCTGCACCCCGCTCCCGGAAAGCGGCTGACCGAGGTAGACGACCGCCTTGGCCCTGTAGACCTGGGTTCCGCCCAGCGAGACCAGGTAGCCGATCACGAGACCCACGGCCAGACCGGCCAGCGGCAGCCACCAGTACGTGGCGATCGTGTTCCAGTGTCGCCTGAGGTCGACCTCGCGCTCGGCGTCGAGGTCCGGCAAGTCGTCGGTCTTCGTGGCCATGGCCGCGGGCGACTCTACCTAGCCCGGCAGGCGCGGAGCCATGCCGAACACGCGCGCATAGCCGACGAGGTAGAGCCGCCGCCGGTCCGAGACGACCGCGGCGTAGGCGCCGCGGCGGAAACCCCAGAGAACCTTGCCGGTGCGTGGGTCGAGCCCGTAGGTGCGGTTCTTCAGGGTCGAGAAGTAGACGACGTCGTTGATCACGACCGGCGAGCCAGAGATCGCGCCGTGAGCCTTAAACGTCCAGCGCACGTCGCCCGTGGCCGCGTCGAAGCAGTAGAAGGTGCCGTTGTAGGAGCCCGCGTAGACCCGCTGCTCCCACACCGCCGGCGAGGCGTAGACGTAGTCGCCGGTGCCGTGCGACCAGCGCAGCTTGCCGCTCGTCGCCCCGAACGAGTAGACCTTGCCGTCGGTCGAGCCGATGTAGACGCGGCCGTAGGCGACCGCCGGGGTGGAGTAGAAACGCCCGCGCGGGCCGAGCCGCTGCTGTGCCGAGGCGCGCCAGAAGAGCTTGCCGGTGCGCGCGTTGACCGCGTAGACGTGGTGGTCGTAGGAGCCGAAGAAGACGCGGCCGCCAGCGTAGGCGACCGCTCCCTTGACCTTGTCTCCGGTCGAGAACGTCCAGCGCACGCTGCCCGAGGACTCGTTCAGCGCGTACACCCTTCCGTTCCAGTCGCCGACGTAGACGACCCCGTTCACTACGAGCGGCGAGGACTCCGTCGGCCCGATCGTCACGCGCCAGCGCACCTTGCCGGTGTCGGCGTTCAGCGCCACCACCTGGCCGTCGAGGCCCGTGCGCGTCGCGTTGCAGGGCGGCTTGTTAAGGAACGACATGTAGACCGTATGGCCGTCCACAGCCGGGCTCGCGGCCGTGCAGCGGCCGGCGCGGAAGGTCCAGCGGGCCTTGACCTTGCTCGTGTCCACGGCGAACAGGACCCCCGCGGCGTTGGCGAAGTAGAGGCGGCCGTAGGCGACCGCGGGCGGGAACTCGACGAGCGAGCGGGCGCGGAAGTACCAGAGCGGACGGTACGGCGGCTTGACCAGCATCCGCGGGGCGTCGCCCTGCCGCGAAGGGTCGAAGCGATACATCGGCCAGCGAATCTTGCCGCCGGGAGGCGGGGCGACCGGCTCCTGCTGCGTGGTCACGAACTCCTCGGTCGAGGAGCCCTGCACGTCGTGGCCCTGCTGCTTGCGATAAAGGCCGAACGCGATCAGCCCGGCCACGGCGAGCAGCACCGCCGCCGCGACTACGAACAGGATCTTTTTCATCGGCCGCGGTGCCGGATGACTGATCCCAGGATCTCGCGCGCTCGGCTGCGCGATCTGGCGTGTCTGGGCCGCTCCCGCCCATCGAAGGCCGGTGATACCGGCCTCCGCTGAGCGTCCGCTTCCCGCCGCCGGGCCGCCGCCGATGCCCGAGGCATCGCCAACGTCCCGTCAGCGGGCCCCAGAGCTGCCAGCTCGCGCCCCGAAGCGGGCGATCTACCTGGCATCAGCCATCTCGACCGCGTAGAGACGCGAGAAGCCGTGCAGGAGCAGGCGCCGCCCGTTGCCGGAGACCGGCACGAAGGCGCCGTCGGGGAAGCGGAAGATCTGCCTGCCGGTGCGCGCGTTGAGGCCGTAGATTCGGTGCTGGCGGTTGCTGAAGTAGACGACGTCGTCGACGATCGAGGCCGCGCCTGCGATCGCGCCGGCGGTGGTGAAGCGCCAGGCGACCGAGCCGCTCCGGGCGGAAACCGCATAGAAGGAACCGTTGTAGGAGCCGAAGTAGACGCGGCCGTTCCAGACCGCGGGCGACGAGTAGACGTACGAGCCGGTGCCAAGCGACCAGAGCCGACTGCCGCCGGTCGAGAAGGCGGTCACCGAGCCGCCGGTGGACGAGGTCACGAACACGCGCCCGCTCGCGACAGCAGGGGTGCCGTAGATGCGGCCGTTGACGGAAGCCGACCAGCGCAGCGCTCCGCTCCGGGCCGAGAGCGCGAGCAGCCGCCCGCCGTAGTCGCCGATGAAGACGGTTCCCTTCACGAAGGCCGCGCTCGAGGTGATCTTGTAGCCGGCGCGATAGGTCCAACGCGCCCTGTGCGTGCGCAGGTCGAGTGCATAGACCGTTCCGTTCCAGGCGCCGAAGTAGTCGACGCCGTCGAGCACCAGCGGCGACGACTCGATCGGGGCGCCGGTGTCGTAGGTCCAGAGGACCCGGCCGTTGTGGCGGTTCAGGACGTAGACGCGGCCGTCCATCCCATGCGCGACGATCTCGTCGCCCGCTATCGCCGGGGAGGCGGCCATCTTGCCGGCGGTGTCGCGGCGCCAGATGCGCGCGCCGTTTCTCATCGAATAGGCGCGCACGCTGCCGTGGTAGTTCGAGACGAAGGCGACGTCGTCGTCCACCGCGGCCGGGAACTCCATCAACCCGCCGACCGCCTGGCTCCAGACGACGCGGAACGGGGGGCGCACGTGGATGAACGGCTGGGCCTGCGTGCGAGCCGGGGTGGCGCCGTAGAGGAGCCACTGGAGCTTCGACTGGTAGACGCGCACGCCGACCTTCGGCTTGCCGCGGAACTGGAGCCGTTGCTCGAACGGGTCGTAGCCGCCCTTGGCCACCGTGACCGGCAGCCGCGCGTGCCGCGCGATCTTGATCCTGGCCACGCCGTCACGACCCGTGCGGCCGCTGTGGGAGCCCACTTGCACCAGGGCCTCGCGCACCGGCGTGCTCAGGTCGCCGTCGAGCACGATCACGTGCACGAACGAGAGGTGCGGTGTCGGCGGCAACGCAGGCTGGCGCAGCGCAGCCGGGGCCGAGCTCGACTGCTGCTGCGCCTGCTTGCCGTCGCCGCCGCAGCCCGCGAGCACGAGCACGAACGCGAGCGCTATGACTGCTACGCGGCCCACGGCAGCAGGCTAGAGACCCCTCCGGTTGGCACCCATCTATTGACGTTCAGCAGTTCGCTCAGTTGGCTCGACCGGGCGCAAGCGGCGCCTCGGCTAGCGCGTCCCTTCGGCCTTTTCCCACATCAGCGGCGCGCCCTCGTGCACGTAGCGGCCGAGCGCGACCATCGTCGCCCAGCTCATCAGCAGGTAGTAGTAGGCGAGTCCCGCCCCGGGCACGGGCAGCTTCAGCTTGCCGGCCGCGGCGAGGGCGAGCCACGCCGCCTGCGCCGCGAGCGCAGCCTGGTAGGGCCAGCCCTCGTCCACCAGCGCGATGCTCGTGGCGAGCAGCGCCAGGTGCAGAAAGCCGCTGCCGTAGCGCAGCACGCGGTGCGAGAGCAGCTCGGCGAGATAGAGCGGCGGCACGCCTCGCAGACTGCGCGCCTCGAACAGTTGGCGCCACGACCACGGCAGCATGCGTACCTTGCGCCGGTACTCGTCCTCGATGTCGCGGCTCGGCTTCTCGAAGGCGAGCGCCTCCGGCTCGTAGACCGCCCGGCGGCCGCGCTGCACCATCAGGTTCGGGAAGCCGAGGTCGTGGCCGAAGGGCCATTCGACGTAGTCGGAGCGGCGCACGGCGTAGATCGCGCCGTTGCCGCCCGTGATCGAGCCCAGTGCCGACTCGCTCTCCCGCAACCACATCTCGTAGCGCCAGTAGACGCCTTCCTTGTTCGTGCCGTCCAGCCGCTGGAAGCGCACCTGCCCGCAGACGTAGGCGACCTCGAGGTCGGCGAAGCTACGGACGAGCTTGCGCAGAGCATCCGGCGCCCAGGTCGCGTTGGCGTCGCTGAAGGCGAGGAGCTCGCTCTCGCTCTCCCGGGCGGCGCGGTTGATGGCAGGCAGCTTGCCGCCGCGCTCGCACGGGAGCAGCCGGACACGGCCGTTGTCGAAGGAGGCCACGATCTCGTCGGTGCGATCGGTCGAGCCGTCGGAGGCGATCACGACCTGCAGCCTGTCGGCCGGATAGTCGAGCTCGAGCAGGTTCTCGACCCGCGTGCCGATCACGTCCTCTTCGTCGTGGGCGGGCACGATCAGCGTCACGCTGGGCGTGATCTCCTCCTTCGCCACCTCGCGCTCGCGCACGCGGCGGAGGGCCGCCGCGGCGACCGGGTAGCCAACGTGCGTCCAGGCGAGCCCGCCCAGGCTCGCCCAGAAGATCGCCTTCGGGAGCACGCCTTCACGGTACTAGAGCGCCTGCAGCGCTAGATGGTCGATGCCACGATCTCGCGCGCTCGGCTGCGCGATCTGGCGTGTCTGGGCCGCTCCCGTCCGGCAAAGACCGGCGCAGCCGGCCTCCGCCGGTCGTCCGCTTCCCACCGCCGGGCCGGCACCGATGCTGCC
>WNGA01033526.1_pt1 | contig 10180 bp, 11 predicted proteins | sample 5400061 | NCBI WGS metagenome assembly WNGA01 (sample SAMN13153366, study PRJNA577476) | soil metagenome | isolation source: 100 cm soil or saprolite under grassland replicate 2 | place: USA:California | collected 2016-06-15
CTAGCTCCCTCCGCGACACCGCCGAGCGCTTGGGCCTTGCCGCGCTGGGCGCCGTCGCTCTGACCGCCGACCGCGCCGACGCGCTCGCCGACGAGCTCTCCTCCAAGGGCGGCATGCGCCGCGACGAGGCCCGGGAGCTGATCGACCAGGCGACGCGCCGCTGGCGGGGCGAGGCCGTCCGGATGGGCGAAAAGGCCGGAGCGGGCCTCGAAGGGCTCTTCCATCAACTGGGCCTCGTCACGCGCGACGACTTCGACGAGCTCGAGCTCCGGGTCGCACAGCTCGAGCACCGACTGCGCCTCCTCGAGGACGCCCCGAAGGAGACTTTGCAACAGACTGTTGCAAAGTCTCCTGCGCCGCACTAAGGTAATGCGCCTCGCCGCGACCGCTGCCGGCGCGATCTTGCTACTCGCAGGTGTCTCATGCGGCGGAGGCGCCACAAACAGAGACGCGCTTCCGGAAAAGCTGACTCGCATCGTCCTCGAGCCCACGAGCCCGGGCACCGAAGAGCAGCTGGATGTGGCGATAGGAATCATGCGCGCGCGCCTGGAAAGGCTCGGTGTCGACAGTGCGGATATCCGGCGTGACGGCGGCCGTACCGCAGTCATCCTCCCCGGCAACGTGGATCGCGTCCTGCCGATCGTGATGCGGCGCGGCCGCCTCGAGTTCTTCGACCTCCAAGGCGACCTCGTACCTGACATCTCGGTCGATATTCGAGGCTTTCCGGTGCCGCGGCGCCGTCCACCACGACTGCGGCTCAAGACGATCGTCATCACATGCGGAGAACGGGAGCGCTATTGCCCGGGCGTCAACGCCGAGCTCACGGGCACCTACTACTACCTCTTCAGGTACGACCCCGACAACCTCAAGCATCCCGTCCCGGAGCTGACAGGCGACGACATCGAGCTCAAGGGGACACGCCAGGACTTCGGTACGCAGGGGGCCGAGAGCGGCCAGCCCCTCGTCCTCATCCAGTTCACGAGCTCCGGGGCGAAAGAGTTCCACGAGCTGACGCGGACACTCGCCGAGCGGGGACAGTTCAGGTTCAACCAGAGCGGAGGCGCGGGGCACCCCGAGCTGTACTCGCAGCAGCTTGCGATCGTCCTCGACAGGGAGATGAAGTCCGCCCCCAGCGTGAGCTTCCGCGACAACCCGGACGGGATTCCGGGCGGCAACGGCGCACAGATTGTGGGGATCGGCTCCTTGAAAGAGGCGAAGGACCTCGAGATCGTGCTCCAGACGGGCGCGCTTCCGTTGGAGTTCCGCGTGCTCTCGCAGGAGGAACGCCGCATCAAATAGGGGACGCGCGCCTTACGTGGAACACTTCTAGCCATGGCGCAGGCGCCTCCGAAGACCGCTCAGGCGCCCCCGAAGACCCGCAACATCGGCCGGCTGACCGAGATCGCCCAGGTCGCGGTCCGGCACGGCTTCGGGTACTTCTTCGAGCGGCACAAGCTGACGGATCTGATCCCCGGCCGCGGCGAGGGGCGGGTGCCGATGGACGGCGTGCCCTCAGAGCGCGGCAAGCACCTCCGCGAGCTCCTCGAGGAGCTCGGCCCGACCTTCGTCAAGTTCGGCCAGCTGCTCTCGATGCGGCCCGACGTCCTCCCACCGGACATCATCTCCGAGCTGCGGGGCCTCCAGGACGACGTACGCCCCTTCGCGTACGAGGAGGTCGAGCGCGTGGTGCTCGAGGAGCTCGGCCAGCCGATCGAGCGCCTCTACGTCGAGTTCGACCCCCAGCCGATCGCGGCGGCGTCGATCGGCCAGGTGCACCGCGCCGTCCTCCCGAACGGCCATGCCGTGGCCGTCAAGGTGCAGCGCCCGGGCGCGCCGCAGCAGATCGAAGCCGACCTCGGCCTCCTCTACCAGGCTGCGCGGATCGTCAAGGAGCGCGTACGCGCCCTCGACTTCGTCGACATCCGCGAGGTCGTCGACGAGTTCGCGCGCGCCATCCGCCAGGAGCTCGACTACCGGCTCGAGGGGCGCAATGCCGAGACGCTCCACCGCCACTTCGCGGGCCATCCGCACATCCACGTCCCGCGCGTCTACTGGAGCTACACGCGGGCCCGGGTGCTGACGCTGGAGTTCGTCGAGGGCCGGCAGCTCGCCGACATCGACGAGGCCGGGTACTCGCTCGAGGAGCGCAAGCGCCTGGCGGAGGTGATCGCGGAGGCCTGGATGACGATGATCTTCCGGAACGGCTTCTTCCACGGCGATCCGCATCCCGCGAACATCCTCGTGCTCCGGCCCGATCAGATCGGGCTCGTCGACTTCGGGCTCGCCGGCAACCTGACGGACGACGACGTCTCGAAAGCGACCCGCCTCTTCATCGACGTCGCCAACGAGAACATCGAAGCGCTCCCGAAGCGGCTCGCAGACCTCGGCGTCCGCTACCCGAAGGAGCGCGAGGAGGAGTTCCTGCACGAGATCCGCGAGCTCTTCTACCGCTACTACGGAGCGAGCCTCGCCGAGATCGACCCGCTGCAGGTGATCCGCGAGGTCTTCACCCTCATCTACTCGCTCAACCTGCGGCTGCCGACTCGCTTCATCATCCTCGACAAGGCGATCGCGACCCTCGCCTCGGTCGGCGTCGAGCTCTACCCCGACTTCAACGTCTTCGAGGTCGCGCGGCCCTACGCGCGCAGCCTCATGCTCGGGCGCTACACCCCGCAGCGCATGCTCTCGCGGGCCCGCCGGGAGTCGATCAAGCTCGCCTCGGTCTTCGCCGAGTACCCGCACCAGCTCCACGACGTCCTCGAGCAGATGCGCGACGGGCAGATCGAGGTCGGCTTCGTCCACAAGGGGCTGGACGACCTTGCCCACAGGCTGGACATCGTCATCAACCGCCTGATCATCGCCTTCGTCGTCGCCGCCGGGCTCATCGGCTCGAGCCTGATCGGAGTCTTCGCGACCTCGGGCCCGCAGGTGCTGGGCCTCAACATCGTCTCGGCCCTGGGCTTCTTCCTCTCGGGCGTGCTCGGGCTCTGGCTGCTCTGGGGAGTCTTTCGCTCGGGGCGGATCTGACCCTGTGAGCCACGGCCGATCGAGCGTACTGTCGATTTTTCGGCACACACTCGCGCGAATGGACATCTAGCGGGAGCGGGAGAGCGCCGCTAGCTTCGGCGCCATGTCCAACGCGCTGCTTCTCGCCGAGCCGGAAGAGACGACTCGGAGCTACCTCGAGCGGCACCTGAGCCAGGACGGGTTCGAGGTGGTCGAGGCGACGAACGGCGAGGCGCTCGACCTGCTCGAGCAGACCCGCCCCGACCTCGTGCTCATCGGCGACGCGGAGAGCCCCGAATTCTGCCGCCGCCTGCGCGAGGGCGAGCCAGGACGTTCCTGGGACCGGGAGGTGCCGGTGATCGTGCTCGGGCGCCAGGCGTCGGATCCCCTCGACCGGGTGCGCGCCTTCGACCGCGGCTGCGACGACTATCTCGAGCGCCCGTTCTACTACGACGAGCTCGTGGCGCGCATCCGCGCCGTGCTGCGCCGGGCCACACCGTCGGCCGCGGAGCGGTTCTCGGCCGGAGAGATCGAGATCGACCGCGCGACGCGCCGCGTCACGGTGGCCGGGGAGCGCGTGCTGCTCCCGACGAAGGAGTACGAGCTCCTACTCAAGCTGGCGGGAGATCCGTACCGCGTATTCACGAAGGAGGAGCTGCTGCGCGACGTCTGGGGCTTCCGCTCGCTCGGGCGGACGCGCACGCTCGACTCGCACGCATCACGCCTCCGCCGCCACCTCGCGCGGCCGGGGCATCCGCCCTACGTGCAGAACATCTGGGGCGTCGGCTACTGCCTGCTCGGCGACTGACGGCTCGCAGGCCCGTCCGCAGGGCAGGGCGGAGGCGTGTACCCGATCGGCCGGCTCACGAGGTACGGGCTGCAGCCGTCGAGGTCCTTTCGCACCCATACTGCTCCCCCGCTCGCCGCGTGCCAGTTCTCGGACACGCCCGCGCCCTTCGAATCGACGAAGCGGAGGTCGAAGTCGCCTGGCGGCTCTCCTAGCCGCTCGAAAAGACGCGGAGCCCGACGCTCGAGGAACTCAGCCGGATCGGACACCTGCAATGTCGCGGCCACGGCGTAGTCAAGAGGATGCAGCACCTCGATCTGCTGCACGTTCGCGTCGGCCCGCTTGGACTCGACCTCGAGCCGGCGGACAAACGCCTTCACCTTTGCCGCCGTCCCGCGACCTGCCATCTCGTGTGTGGCTTCGCCGATCGCCGAGGCCTCGCCCGGAAGCGCCACGTATGCGACCGACTGCAATCCCAGCTCACGAGAGCGGACGGCGAACGCGTTGGCGACGAGCCAGGCTTCCCACGACGTTCGCATCTCGTCGACCGCCTCGGCCCGCGGCGAGAAGCGCAGCGCGACGTCGCCCTCCCAGCCGGGCTCCGGCTCCTCGATCGTGATCGTCTCGATCCGTCTGTCGCCGACCCCGGACAGCGCTTGGAGCAGGATCTCCTTCTGCGCTGGCGAGGCGCCTACGATCTTTGTCGTCACGTCCGAGGGCCGAACGTGGATCGTCGTCGGCTCGTTGCCGCTCGACGGCGTAGCCGCTCCGCATCCACTCATGATGAAGAGCAATGCTACGGCGGGCGCGACGAGACGCATTGGCTTCTACCTACGAACCCACTTTGCCAAAAGATCACGAGCGCGTCTTCCTCCGACGAAGGAGTACGAGCTCCTGCTCAAAGGTTGGCGGGAGATCCGTACCGACCCGAGCTTCCGCCTGAGCGCATGCTCAAAGGCGCCCGGAAAGGGTATGACGATAACCATGCGCGGTGATGAGCCACAGCAGCCGCCGCTCTCCGTGTGGATCGGGTGCAACGTCGTGATCCTCTGGACTCTAATCCTGATCCTCTCCCAAGCGCTGTTTTTTGGCGGATGGGTCCTGGGCGGCGGGGATCCTGAGTCGTCGTTCGGCGGAAATCTCCTTGTCGTCGTGATTTTCGGACTGATTGTCGGCGTGCAGCTCGCGCTCGGCTTTACCGTAGGAGGCCTCCTGTACCTGGCGGCGCTCGCACGGTTCAGAAACAGGTGGTCGAGGGTTCGTCGGCGCCTGTTCGCACTCGCCGTGAGCCCGCTCGTGGCTGGTCCGCTGTGGTACTGGGCATGGACGGACTACGAGTTCGACCATGGCCTTCCGTGGTACATGGGCGCGGTCTGCATCGCCTATGCCCTGACCGTTCGCTTTCCCGCTCGACCCGAGAGACGGACGCCGCGTGCCGCTCCGGAACCGAAGCACCTGTCTTCGCCTAGTGCGCGTCTTTTAGGCTCCGGCCTGGCGCGGTCCGGAAGGTTCGCAGAGTGATCGACGAGGACGAGCGCGAGGCTGGGGATCATCAGCGAAAGGACACAGGGCCGGGACTCGAGGGCGGCTGATCTAACGGCATGTGGCGCTAGACGTCCGCGGTCGACCGCGGAAAGCGCGTCGGCGAAAAGGAGATCGCTCCGCCGGGAACCATCCAGGGCATGGCCTCGACCGAGAAGCGCCCGGCCCGCACGGCAGGGTCTGCCTCCTTGAGCTCGCGCGCCCGCTCCGGTTCGACGTTGAGGATCGAGAGGCCGCGGAACCTCTCGTCGGAGAGTGGCCCAGCGGCGAGCAGATGACCGGCGTCGTGCAGATCAGCGAGGTGCGCCATGTGTGCGTCCTGCAGGGCAGTCGCCGCGGCCTCGTCGAGTTGGGGGCCGTCCGGGCGCAGGATCAGCAGCGCGATCGTGAAGTGGTCGAACTCCATCTCTCTCCTCCTTCGGGGCGGCTGCGGAGCGGGCCCGTGACCCGCTCCGCAGCGGATCTCGGTCAGGCGGACTGAAGCGGCTCGCCGGTCTCGAGCAGCGTCTTCAGGCCGCTGAGGACGTACATCCAGCCGCCGGCGACGCTCTCGGCGGTCTTCGGAGCACCCTCGAGCTGGTCGTGGACAACGGTGAGCTTCGTGACGCCGCCGTCCTGGGCCTCGATCTCCCACGTCACGCGGCTCGGGTGCTCGGCCGCGGTATCCGGATCGTAGAGCGCGCGCCAGGTATGACGAAGTAGGCGCGGCGGGTCGGACTCCAGGACCTCGCCGTCGACGAGCTGCTGGTCCCCGTCCCCGGCGAGCCCGAGATAGGAAGAGCCCGGTTCGAAAGTCGACTCGATCCTGCTCCCGTAGAAGTAGCGGGTCGTGAACTCCGGCTTCGTGATTCCGTCCCACACCTGCTCGGGCGTGGCGCGGATGAAGACGGAGTAGACCTGTGTCGCTTGTTCGGTCATGGTCGTCATGCAGTCTCCTCCAGCTCGGTCTTGAGATGTGCGAGCGCCGACACGCGGCGCTCCGTGTACTTGTCGATCCACCGGTCGTGGATCAGGCGGATCGGAACGGGATTCAGGAAGTGCAGCTTCTCCCGCCCCGAGCGCCGGGTGACGACGAGGCCCGCATCCTCGAGCAACCGCAGGTGCTTCATCACGCCGAAGCGCGTCATCTCCAGCTCGGACTCGAGCTCGGTCAGCGTGCGGCCGTCACGCTGGAAGAGCCGGTCGAGCAGATGCCGCCGAGTGGGATCGGCGAGGGCCTTGAAGACGCGGTCGTCGTCGCTCATCGCGTCGCATAATAGGTGACCGAAAGGTCACATGTCAAGCGGCTGGTCGATCGCTCCCTCGAGGCTCAGCAGCAGCCGCTTGCGGTCGAGACCGCCGCCGTAGCCGACGAGGGATCCGTCCGCGCCGACGACGCGGTGGCACGGGAGCACGATCGGAATCGGGTCGGAGGTCGACCGGGAGCTCGAAGCGGGTGCGCGTGCCCTCGAAGTACTCGTCGAGCTGGCGCCGGACGGCCTCGACGGGCTTGGCCGCGCGCAGCACGCGGACGCCGAACGCCTGTGCGAGCCACTCCGCCTCGCGCTCCAGCTGGGGATCGAACGAGACCCGGCAGAGCCCGCGGTCGGTCGCCGCGACGAGGAGCGTTCCGACAGGCGTCTCGGCGAGGTCGTACGCGACATCGAGCAGCCCGGCCGCGGCGGCTGCTTCCCGGAAGCGGTTGTCGAGCGTGGGGGAGACGGTCATTGCATCCTCCTTCTGAGTCTTCGGACACCGGACGAGGCCGCCTGGCGCGCCGCTTGCTCGCTCGAGCCGAGCGCGGCGCCGATGGCGGCGTAGGAAAGGTCGTAGCCGTAGCGGAGGACGACCGCTGCGCGCTCCTTGCGCGGGAGGCCGTCGGCGAGCTCGCCCAGCTCCGCATAGGCGGGGCGCCTGTCGAGCGCCGGCTCGGCGGCCTCGGGCGGCCGCTCGCGGCGGCGGAGCTGGTCGACGGCAACTCGGCGCGCGATCGTCAGCACCCAGGCTCGCAGGTTCTCGGCGTGCCGGAGCCGCCCGTAGGCGCGGAGCGCCCGCAAGAAGGTTTCCTGGTACGCGTCCTCGGCCGCCGCCGCGGAACCGAGCAGTCGCCGGAGCTCTCTCAGGACCGCGTCGCGGTGCTCTTCATAGAAAGATTCGAATGGCGGCAAGTGCAAGGCCATCATCTTCTCTAACGCGAACGAGGGCGGAACTGTGAGAACGGCAGTCGTCGGGCACGTCGAGGTGGTTCGCTTCGCAACTGTCGAGTGCGTGCCCGATCCCGGGGAGATCATCCGTGCCCGTGAGTCGTGGGTCGAGCCCGCGGGAGGCGGCGCCGTCGCCGCCGTGCAGCTGCTGAAGCTCGCCGGCGCGGCCGACTTCTTCGTCGCGGTCGGCAACGACGAGCTCGGCACAGTCGCGCGCGAGGGGCTGGAACGCCTGGGCCTTCGCGTGCACGCAGCGACCCGCGACGAGCCGCAGCGCCAAGCCTTCACCTTTCTCGACGCGCACGGTGAGCGGACGATCACGCTGATCGGGGACAAGCTCCACCCCTATCGGAGCGACCCGCTGCCCTGGGACGAGCTCGCCGAGATCGACGCCGTCTACTTCAGCGCGGGCGACGCCGAGGCGCTGCGGGCCGCGCGGAAGGCTCGGGTGCTCGTCGCCACGGCGCGTGAGCTGCCGACGCTCGTCGAGGCGGGCGTCGAGCTGGACGCACTCGTTCGGAGCGGCAGCGACTCGGAGGAGGCGTACACACCGGGCCAGATCGATCCCGAGCCCGCGCTCGTGGCCTCGACGATGGGCCGGGCGGGCGGCAGCTTCGTCGCCGGTGAGCGCTGGGGAACGTACGCGCCGGCCCCGCTCCCGGGCCCGCTCGCCGATGCCTATGGGGCCGGCGACTCGTTCGCTGCCGGCCTGACCTTCGCGCTCGCGCGCGGCGACGGGTCGGATGCCGCGCTGGCCTTCGCCGCACTCTGCGGGGCCGCCGTCATGACCGGCCGCGGCGCCTACGAAGGCCAGCTGCACGGCCCGGGACTCGATCGGTAGCCTCCCCCGCGATGGCGCGGATTGCGCGACTCGTCATCCGGCACCGGCGGCTTGTCCTCGGGACGTGGATCGTGCTCACCTTGGTCGGCGCGTTCTCGGCGTCGCGGCTCTCCGATCGCTGGTTCCAGTCCTTCTCAATCCCGGGCTACTCGGCTTACGAGGCCAATCAGCGCACCCTGAAGCTCTTCGGGTCCGGCGAGAAGCCCCCGCTGGTCGCCGTGTTCACCTCGCCGAACCGCAACGTGACAGAGGTCGCGGGCATCCAGCGCGCGATCGGCGCCGCCTCCCAGGTCGTGCGCGGCTCGCGAACCGGCTCCTGGTTCGAGACGCACGACGACATGTACCTCTCGCCGGACAAGCACACGATGGTCGCGACGATCTATCCGCCCGGGAACGCGACCTTCTCGAGCTTCCCACCGACCGAGGCGGCGCGCGCGGCGCTGAAGAAGGCGACGCCGAAGGGCGTGACGAGCCATCTGACCGGCCGCGACCCGATCTTCCAGTCGCAGGGCGGCGAGACGGGGCCGGGCGTGCTCACCGAGACGCTGCTCGGCGCGACGGGCGCCCTGATCATCCTGCTCTTCGTCTTCGGAACGCTCCCGGCGATCGCGATGCCGCTGGCGATGGCGGCGAGCTCGATCCTGACGACGTTCGCGTGCGTCTACGCCCTCACGTACGTCACCGACGTCTCGATCATCGTCCAGTTTCTCGTCGCGCTCGTCGGTCTCGGCGTCTCGATCGACTACGCGCTCGTGATGATCTTCCGCTTCCGCGAGGAGCTCGCCTCCGGGCGCCCGACGGACGAGGCGCTCGTCGAGACGATGACCCACGCCGGCCGCTCGGTGATCATCTCCGGCTCGACGGTCGCGATCGGGCTCCTGAGCATGATCATCCTCCCGCTGCCGTTCATCCGCTCGATCGGGATCGGCGGCATGCTCATCCCAGCGGTCTCGGTGCTCGCGTCGATCTCGCTGCTCCCGGTGCTGCTCTCGCTCCTCGGGCCGAGAATCAACCGGCTGCGGGTCATGCCGCGGCGCTTCGTCAGCCCGCCGAGAACCGACCGGGGCTTCTGGGCAAGGTGGGCCCGGCTCGTCGCGAGGGCGCCGCTGCCGGTGTTCCTCGCCGGCGCGATCATCGTCACGCTCGTCGTCCTGCCCGCGTTCCACATCAACCCGAGCGACGCCCAGTTGAAGAAGGAGCCCGCGAGCGGAGACGCAGAGGTCGGCCGAAAGGCGATCACCGCGTCGGGCATCCCGGACGGCGTCTACCTGCCGCACGTCGTGCTCGTCGAGCACGGCGCTGACGCCGGCGTGCTGGCGAAGGCAACCGACGAGCTGGCCGACACACCCGGCATCTACGGGGCTGCAGCGCCGCCTTCATGGCGCAAGGACGATGCCGCCCTGATCGAGGCCTTCGGCACCGACGACGGCAACTCGCGGGCGGCGAAGGACACCGTTTCGCGTCTTCGCAACGACGTCTTACCGCGCCTCGAGTCGCAGCTCGGCTCGACGCAGGTCGCGCTCGGCGGGATCCCGGCCGAGACCCGCGACTTCATCAAGGCGGTCTACGGGAAGTTCCCGTACGTGCTGCTCTTCGTCCTCGTCCTCACCTTCGTGCTGCTGATGCGCGCGTTCCGCTCCGTCGTCCTGCCGCTGAAGGCGGTGGTCCTCAACCTGATCTCGCTCGGCGCGGCCTACGGAATCGTCGTCTTCGTCTTCCAGGACGGCCACGGCAGCGACGCGATCTGGGGCGTCCCGGCGACCGACGCCGTTATCTCCTGGATCCCGCTGATGATCTTCGCCTTCCTCTACGGGATCTCGA
>WNGA01014005.1_pt1 | contig 10178 bp, 10 predicted proteins | sample 5400061 | NCBI WGS metagenome assembly WNGA01 (sample SAMN13153366, study PRJNA577476) | soil metagenome | isolation source: 100 cm soil or saprolite under grassland replicate 2 | place: USA:California | collected 2016-06-15
CTGCTGCACCTGCTCGGGGGCCTCGACGACCCGACTTCGGGAGAGGTCGACGTGCTCGGCCGCCCCACGCACAGTCTTTCGGACGCGGAACGAGGGCAGGTACGCAACCGTTCGCTCGGCTTCGTGTACCAGTTCCACCACCTGCTGATGGAGTTCACCGCCCTCGAGAACGTGGCGATGCCGCTCCTGATTCGGCGCACGCCGCCCGCGAAAGCACGCCAAGCAGCCGCGGCGATGCTGAAGGAAGTGGGCCTCGCGGAGCGCCTCCATCACACCCCCGGAGAGCTTTCCGGGGGAGAGCGCCAGCGCGCGGCGCTCGCTCGCGCGCTCGTGACACAGCCGGCCTGCGTGCTCGCCGACGAGCCGACCGGAAACCTCGATCGCAAAACTGCCGACAGCGTGTTCGGGCTGATGCTCGAGCTCAACCGCGCGCACGGCACGAGCCTCGTGATGGCGACCCACGAACCCTCGCTCGCCGCGCGCGCGCACCGGGTGATGCGGCTGCAGGACGGGGTGCTGGTGCAGGAGAGGTGAGTGTTAGCGCTTTGTCATTCTGAGGAGCGCAGCGACGAACAATCCGCTTTTCTTGCAGTTCGAACGCTCACCGCCCGAAAATGATGACCAGCGCGATACCTCCGGCGATCACGGACAACACCATCGAGACAACACACAGCAAGAGCACCCGGTGGAGTTTCGCTTCTGCGATCGAAGCGGCTTCTTCCAGGGCTGCCACCGTGCTCTGCAATTGCTCCGCCAGCTCCTTGATGTGCGCCGCGTTCTGGGACGCTGCGGACTGAAGCTCGGTGATTTGCTGTTGCAGCAATAACGTCTGATTGGCAACCGCATCGGCATTCTTCCGCGTGAATACCGGCGCGGCGGCCGAAATGATCGTGCCGATGTGAGGCAGAACGGCCTTAAGTGCGGGAAGGAGCCAGGCTGGCATGGGGATGAGCCTCAACGTCGCCATTGAGCGGCCGTGATAGCGGGTGAAGCCCGCTTGGAACGGTCCGTCTCGAATGGCCGGTTCGGCGTCATGCTCAACGCGACTAGAGAAAGGGGCCAATGCCGCGGCTGGTGTGCCAGAGCGCGAGCACTTCAACTTGGCCACCGCGGACACGGTAGTAAAGGTAGTAATGAACTCGCGCGAGATGCACGCGCTTTACCCCTTTCGCTCGGACATTCAATGCGGGTGCGCCAATGCCGGGTTCCGCACTCAGAAGCGAAAACGCCCCCGCAAGTTCTTCGTCCAAGGCTTCCGGAACAAGAGGGCGATTCTGGTCCCACCAAAGCGCAGCGCGATCAATGTGCCTTTGCGCTCGCTTCGTGACCCGAACTTCCACCGCCTCTCAGCCGTGGCGACGAGCCAGCCGCGCGAGCATCTCTTCGGCAGAAACCGTTTCTCCTCGATCGGCCTCGGCGATAGAAAGGAGCAGTTCGGCCTCCTCCTCAGGGGACAAAGTGAAGCCGCCTTCATCGTCTTTGGCCAAAACAGTCACCGACGTGCCTTCTTCCAGCGTCACGCCCTCGACTATGACCTTACCCCCGACGACTTTTCCAGTAGCGATCTTCATAGTGGGAAGAATACTCCAATCCAGCGCCTGTCGTGGACTGACGCCGAACGGGGGTTAGCCCTCAAGCGACACCAAGCATGCTTTTCATTGCACGGGCCCCAGCAGAGGTGAACAGCCAGCCCAACCCTGAGCAGTTCACTGCTACGGTAACCCAGAAGGCTACCTGGAACGACTGCTTCCTCGACTTGTGACGAAGTGTGCGCTGAGCGAGGAGCGCTCCGGGCCAGCCACCGACCAGGCTAAAGAAGTGCAGCGTACTCTCTGGGATTCTCCATCCGCCCTTCTGCGCCGCAGACTTGTCCAGCGCGTAAGCGACAAATGCCACGAGACTACCCAGAAGATAGATGCCGAGTACAACGAATGGCAGCTTACCTGTCACAACTGCCCCGGTTACGAAAGCGAGAAACAGCGATGCCAATGTCAAGGAGACGATGCCCGGGCCAGGGGTCGAAGCTTGAAATGGTCGATCACCAACAAAGGCCACATTCTCACCTTGTGGTCGGCCCTTCTCGTCAATCTGCAACTCGTAGGTGACGAGTTCATTCCCGGCTGGCCGTCGTTGTCGGTTTGAGAATGATCTGATGTGGACGAACACCTTCCTGCCACCACCGCTCGGGGTGACAAAGCCGAAGCCCTTATCGTCCTTCCAGTCAGTGATTTTTCCTTGATACCGCACGGCCGTTCTTCTTGAGGGCTAACGTCCACAATGAGGGGCGCGCGGCAAGCGGTCTTTCGCTTGCTGCGCGTCCCTCTCGATTGTGCTGTTAGAGCGCGACCGCTTCACGGGGCCTCGATCGCACCACTGATGATGTCCACCACTCGCGCCACTCGTTTGAATTCCGATGATCCGATGGCAAAGGTCACTTCCACAACGTTGGCTTTTGGTCGATCGATCTCGAGCAAGATCCGGGAAGGCGAGAAGTCAATTCGCCGCACGCGGAAGTGGCCGATGTACGTCTCGTCGTGCGTCTCGACATAGCATACGCCACCATCTGGATCCTCGAATTGCCGTTGAATAAGGAGATACGGTCTCTCGGGATCGACTGCGTCCCTTGTAGCCTCGAACATCACTTGATAATAGTCGCCGTCGGCCGAGACTGATACGTGGTTTGCGTGGAACTGCACCGGCCTCCCCTCGCGCTCTAACTAGTATTAGTTGACAGTTTAGTTAGTTGACAAATTAGTTGCCAATTTAGTTGACAGATCGGCCGGCTGTAAAGCGCCGACTACCCCGCGTCCCTTCCTGCGCGCCTCGCTTTCCGCCTGCGCCACGCAAGCGCCACGTGCGCTCGCCAGGCGAGCTGGACGACCACGTAGCCGGCGATCGCGAGCGCCACCGCCAGGGCCACCAGGCCCACGGCGAGCGGCTTGCCGAGCGAGAGCGACCATTCCAAGAGCGCGCGCAGCCAGGCGCCGAGGTTCGACCATTCGAATCCCGGAGGATGTGTGAACGGCGCGCCGTCGCCCGGCACGAGCAAAGTGCCGATCCAGTACGCGATCACGTAGAGCGGGCCGATCGTGAGCGGATTGGTGTAGAGCGTGACGGCCACTGCGACGGGCAGATTGACGCGGAACGCTACCGCGAGCAGTGCCGCAAGGGTGAACTGCACCGGGTTGCTGCCCGGCACGAGCCCCGCGAACATGCCCGCCGCCACGCCGCCGGAGACCGATCGCCGGTTGACGTGCCACAAGTTGGGGTGAAGGAAGAGCGCGCCGAAGCGCGCGATGTGCCGATTGTTGCGGATGGCTTCGTGGCTCGGCAGGTACTTCTGGAAGAATTTTCGCGGCATGACCGGCTAGCATATCAACCTCCGGCACCCTTGGCCGTTAATCGCGGAATGAAAGGCGCCGCCGGATCGCGATGAGGTTCGCCGCGCTCGGCTTCGCGCTCGGCGTGTGCCTTCTGCAGCAGCAGGCCGCGTTGCCGGGGGCGATGTGGCTCGCGCTGTGTTTTGCCTTCGCGGCGATCGCCGGGGTCGGGTTGTCCAGGCGCGCTTCACCGGTCATCGGAGCCGGCGCGATGTTCATCGGCTTCGCCGCCCTCGGTTTCGCCTGGGCCGCGGCGCTCGCGCATCTGCGGCTTTCCGACCGGCTGGACGCGGCGCTGGAGGGGCGCGACGTGGTGGTCAGCGGCGTCGTCGGCGGACTGCCGCAGGCCTTCGAGCGCGGCGTGCGCTTCGATTTCGACGTGGAATTTCCCGAGACCGGGGTGCCGCGGCGCATCGTGCTCTCTTGGTACGGCGGATTCGCCCCGGACGATTCCCAAGGCGTCCTTGCGGTGCGCGCCGGGGAGCGCTGGCGCTTCACGGTGCGGCTGCGCCGGCCGCACGGCAGCGTCAACCCGCACGGATTCGATTACGAAGCCTGGCTTCTCGAGCGCGGAATTCGCGCGACCGGCTACGTGAGAATGCCTACGCGGCGCGGTGAGGATGAGCGCGCGCGGATCGTGCCCGAGCGATTGGCGGCCCGGGTGCCCCAATACTGGATCGAGAGGCTGCGCGAGGCGGCGCGGGCAAAAATCCGCGGCGCGCTGCCCGAGCGTCCCTACGCGGGCGTGCTGATCGCGCTCGCGATCGGCGACCAGAACGCGATCGGTCCGGAGGATTGGCAGTTGTTCGCGCGCACCGGCGTGAGCCACCTGATGTCCATCTCCGGCCTTCACGTCACCATGGTGGCGGGCCTCATTGCGATGCTCGTGTCCTGGTGCTGGCGTCGCAGCCAGTTTCTCGCGCTCGCCTTGCCCGCGCAGAAAGCCGCTGCGCTCGCGGGCTTTCTTGCCGCGTTCGCCTATTGCCTCATCTCCGGATATGCCGTTCCCGCCCAGCGCACGCTCTACATGGTCGGCGTGGTCGCTCTGGCGCTCTGGCTCGGGCGCGCAGCGAGCGCCTCGCGGGTGCTTGCCGCCGCACTCCTTCTTGTCCTCGTGCTCGACCCCTGGGCGGTCCTGTCGCCGGGGTTCTGGCTTTCGTTCGCCGCGGTCGCCGTGATTTTCTTCGTGGCGACCGGTCGCACCGCCAAGGCCCACTGGCTCGCGCAGTGGGGAAGGGTGCAATGGGCGGTGACCGCGGGACTCGCTCCCCTGCTGCTCGTGCTGTTCCAGCAGGTGTCGCTCGTCTCCCCGGTCGCCAATGCGCTCGCGATACCGCTGGTGAGCTTCGTCATCACGCCGCTCGCGCTTGCCGGCGCAGTGCTCCCCTTCGATTGGCCCCTTGTGCTCGGGCATGCGATCCTAGACATCTTGATGGTTGTGCTCGGCTGGCTCGCCGCGCTTCCGAGCGCGGTCTGGCATCAGCACGCGCCGGTGCCGTGGACCGTGCCGCTTGCGCTCGCCGGTATCGCCTGGCTGCTGCTCCCGCGCGGGGTCCCCGCGCGTTGGCTCGGCGTGCCGCTCGCGCTGCCGCTTTTTGCGGTCTCGCCGCAGTCGCCGGGGGCGGGCGAGCTCTGGATCACCGTGCTCGATGTGGGGCAGGGGTTGTCCGTGCTCGCGCGCACGGAAAAACACGCGCTGCTCTACGACGCCGGCCCGGCGTTCAACGCCTTTTCCGACAGCGGCAAGCGCGTGATCCTTCCTTACCTTCGCGGCGAAGGGATAGCCGCGCTCGACGCGCTGGTCGTGTCCCACGACGACCGCGATCACTCGGGCGGCGTCGGTTCGGTGCTCGAGGCGGTGCCCGTCGGCGTACTGTGGTCCTCGCTTTCCCCGGATCACGCTCTGCTTGCGGCAAGCGCCTGGCGCGCGCCCTGCGTCGCCGGGCGCAAGTGGCTTTGGGATGGAGTCTCCTTCGAGTTCCTCCACCCGCGCGCGGAAGCCCCCGCGGGCCGTGCGGCGCGGGCGAACAACCAGAGCTGCGTATTGCGGATCGAAGGCCCCGCAGGCCGCGTTCTGCTCACCGGAGACATCGAGCGCGCCGCCGAGCGCGAGCTGCTCCGGAACGCTCCGCGGTTGCTTCCGGCGGAGGCGCTGCTCGTGCCCCATCACGGCAGCGCCACCTCCTCGATGCCGGAGTTCGTGAAGCAGGTGGCGCCGCGCCATGCGGTGTTCGCGGTCGGCCACCGCAACCGCTTCGGCCATCCGCGCGAGGACGTGCTCGCGCGCTATCGCGAAGCCGGCAGCGAGCTGCGTCGCACCGACACGGGCGGGGCGATCCAGCTGCGCTTTGCCCCGGGAGCCTCGCGCGTGGACGCCGAGCGCGATCGCGCAAGGCGTTACTGGCACGACTAGAGGACCTGCCGGTTACAATCCGCACTCGGCCTTTGAGCGAACCCGGAGGACATCCATGAAACGCCTTGCCGCAGCCCTCAGCGCAGTTCTCGCCGCGAGCCTATCCGCCGCTCTTCCAGCGCAGGCGCAGCAGTACCCGAACAAGCCGATCCGCATCATCGTCCCCTTCGCCGCGGGCGGCACCTCCGACATCCTGGCGCGCGCCATCGGGCCGCACATCACCACAGTCTGGGGCCAGCCGGTCATCGTGGAAAACCGCACCGGCGCGAACGGCAATGTCGGCGCGGACTACGTCGCCAAGTCCGCGCCGGACGGCTACACCATGCTGCTCTCGGACGTCGGCGCGCTGTCGATCAATCCGAGCGTGTATACCAGCATGCCGTTCGACCCGGCGAAGGATTTCGCTGCCGTAGTGATGGTGTCGTATTCGCCGCACGTGCTGGCGGTGCATCCGTCGGTGCCGGTCGCCAGCGTGAAGGAGCTGATTGCCTACGCCCGTGCAAATCCGGGCAAGCTCAATTTCGCCAACTCGGGCACCGGCGGCGCGCCGCACCTCGCGGGCGTCGAATTCGCGGCGCGTACCGGCGTGCAATGGGCCTACATCCCCTACAAGGGCGGCTCGGCGGCGGTCACGGACGTGGTCGCGGGCAACGCCAACGTGCTGTTCAACGGCATGCTCGCCACGTATCCGTCGGTGAAAGGCGGCCGCTTGAAGGGGCTCGCCGTTTCCAGCGCGCAGCGCGTGCCTTCCGCTCCCGAACTGCCCACGGTGGCCGAGACGCTTCCGGGCTTCGAAACCGGCTCCTATCAGGGCCTGCTCGCGGCGGCCGGCACGCCGCGCGAGATCGTGACGAAGCTGAACGCCGAACTGACCCGGATCCTGAATACCAGCGACATGAAGGAATTCCTGGCGAAACAGGGCACCGAGGTGCGCGCCGGCACGCCGGAAGCGCTCGGCACGTTCATCGTCAATGAAAAAGCGCGCTGGGCAAAAGTGGTCAAGGAAGCCGGCATCAAGGCCGACTGAGGTACTTGAATCTGAATGCGACGATTACGATAAAGGGCGATCCCGGGTTGCTCCGGAGCGAACCCTTCCGGCGCCGCAAGGTCCAGTGCGCGAGCGCAAGCGGGCTGCACCGCATGGCCTATCTGGAATGGGGCGCGCCGAACAGCGCGAAGACCCTCGTCTGCGTCCACGGCCTCACCCGCTGCGCGCGCGATTTCGACCGCCTGGCCGCGGAGATGGTCCGCCACGGCTACCGCGTCATCTGCCCCGACGTCGCCGGCCGCGGCGATTCCGACTGGCTGAAAAATCCGATGGAGTACGCAGTGCCGACCTACGCGTTCGACATGGTGACGCTGATCGCGCGCCTTGACGTGGAATCGGTGCACTGGGTCGGCACCTCGCTCGGGGGGCTGATGGGGATGACGCTCGCGGCGATGCCCGATTCTCCGATCCAGCGGCTGGTGCTGAACGACGTCGGGCCGGTGCTCACTGCGGTTTCGCTCGAGCGGCTCAGCTCCTACGTCGGCAAGTGGCCGCCGCTTCCGACGTTCGAAGCGGCCGAGCAGTTCGTGCGCTCGACCAGTGCGTCCTTCGGCCCGCACACCGACGCCGAGTGGCGTTTTCTCACCGAGCACGTGGTGCGAAAGAATGCGGACGGGTCGCTGCGCATGCACTACGATCCCGCGCTCGCCTTGCCTTTCGACGCCGAGCTGTCACGCAAAGACGTCGAGCTGTGGAGCTTCTACGACTCGATCCGCTGCCCGACGCTGGTCCTGCGCGGCGAGCAGTCGGACCTTTTGAGGCGCGACACCGCGGATCAGATGGCCTCCCGCGGCCCGCGGGCAAAGGTGGTGGAGATCAAAGGCGTCGGCCACGCGCCGACATTGCTGCACGACGATCAGATCGCGATCGTGCGGGATTTTCTGCTCGGATGAGGTTCCGCGTCGTCCTCGAACCGGCCCTTAGGCGTCGTGGTCATCGACGCTAGGAATAAATGACAGCACCAGCGATTACCGCCGTGTCCAGGCCAACCCATCCGACGCACGGCAAATAGATGTTCTTGTCGCGTTTCTGAAGTCCGTACCAGAACCAGAGGATGGCGGAGAAGAGGTAGGCACTCCACGACACAACAGAAACGCCGGCTGCTTGATGGCCGACCCATATGGTAAGAACCTGCGGAACCGTCATGAGCATGGTGAAGACAGACATGCCGCCCAACAGACGACTCATAATCGTTTCGGATCGTGCGGCGTAGCCAGCGGGAGTCGTGGGGTCTGGTGCCATAGTCCTCTCCTTGCTTTCGTATGACGTCTAACCTCGGCGAGCTTAGCGAATCGCCCGGTCGTTTGCTAGCCTGTCCGCCCCGCAGGATCCTGCCGGTAGAAAAGCGCGAACTGCCGGTACAGCTCGGGCCAGTCGCGCGCGAGCACCGCGGATTCCGTGAAGAAAGCCTCGCTCATCACGGCGAAAAACTCAGCCGGGTGCTCGGCCGCGTACGGGTCGATGAAGGTCGGCCGGCCGGCGTCGACTTCGCTGCAGAAACGCCGGTAGGCTCCTTCGAGCGTCTCGCGCCATTTCGCGGCGTCCATTCCGGCACAGGCGGCGGGAAAATCCGCGTCGCCCGCGCCGTCCATGTGGATCTTGTGCGCGAATTCGTGGATCACCACGTTGTAGCCGCGCTCGGCCAATCCCACGTCTTCCCAGGAGAGGATCACCGGCCCGCCCGGCCAGGCTTCCCCGGCAAGCTCCTCATCGAAAGTGTGCACGATTCCGTGCTCGTCCATTTCCTCCTTGCGCACGCGGAATTCGCCGGGATAGACGACGACGCCGACCCAGCCGTTGTAGGTGTCCAGGCCGAGATTGAGAATGGGCAGGCAGGCCTGCATGGCGATCGAGACACGCACTTCGTCGGTGAGCTGAAGGCCCTGCGCGCCGTGCATTTCCTTCTCCGCGAGAAAGAGGACGACGAGCTGCTTGAGCCTTGCCGTTTCCTCCTCCGACAGGCCGCGCACGAAGGACAGCTTGGCCGCCACCCGCGTCCACAGCGCCTCGTCGATACGGGCGCTCTTCAGCACGCGCTTGCGACGCCAGTTGCGTAGAAAGCCCATCCAGCGTTTCGATCGGGAGTCCTGGAAAAAACGGATTATCCGGGACAGCGCTCCACTGCGCCATAGCGTGAGATAAACTTCGAGCATGGTTTCCACCACGCGCCCGGATCTCGCCGACGCAGGCGAATCCGATTCCATGTATTCCGGGTTGGCGGACGAGGAGCGTCGCACGCTCGCGCGCGCACGCGAATTCGCGGCGAACCTCTACGGCGACAAACTGCTCGGCACGGGCGAGCCGGCTTACGAGCACGCTCTGGGAGTCGCGCGCAACGTCGCCGAGCTGCGCCTGGACGCCGACGCGCGCGTCGCCGGCCTGCTCTTCGCCGCTCCCGTCTATCTCCCCGAGGCGGAAGAAAAACTGAAAGCCTCCTTCGGCGCGGCGGTCGCCTCGCTCGTCGCCGGCATCAGCCGGCTCAATGAGCTGCGGGTGGTCATGAGGACGGCGGCTCTGGGCAAGGATTCCGGTTCGCAGGCGGAAGTGCTGCGCAAGATGCTGCTCGCCATGGTGGAGGATATCCGCGTGGTGCTGCTGCGCCTTGCGAGCCGCACCCAGACGCTGCGCTGGCTCGCGCGCGCCCCGGAAGCCGAGCGAGCGCAGCTTGCGCGCGAGACGCTCGACATCTACGCGCCGCTCGCCAATCGCCTCGGCGTGTGGCAGCTCAAGTGGGAGCTGGAAGACCTGTCGTTCCGCTACCTCGAGCCCGAGCTCTACAAGCGCATCGCCGGCCTGCTCGAGGGCCGCCGCAGCGAACGCGAGCGCTTCGTCGAACAGGCGATCGCCGAGCTCGCCGACGAGCTCGCCCGCGCCGGAATCCGGGCCGAGATCACCGGCCGGCCGAAACACCTGTACAGCATCTATACGAAGATGCGCGCGAAGTCGCTCGATTTCTCGGAGATCCACGACGTGAGCGGCCTGCGCGTGCTGGTAGACGAGGCGAAGGACTGCTACACGGTGCTCGGCGTCGTGCACAACCTGTGGGCGCCGATCCCCAGGGAGTTCGACGACTACATTTCGCGCCCCAAGGCGAACCTCTACCGCTCGCTGCACACCGCGGTGATCGGGCCTGAGGGGAAGGCCCTGGAAGTGCAGATCCGCACCCGCGAGATGCACCGCGACGCGGAGCTGGGCGTCGCCGCGCACTGGCGCTACAAGGAGGGCGCGAGGCGCCCGGGCGGCAAGGGCGATCCGTTCGACGAGAAAATCGCCTGGCTGCGGCAGATGCTCGCGTGGCGCGACGAGATCGTCGACGCCTCGGACTGGGTCGAGCAGT
>WNGA01014009.1_pt1 | contig 10177 bp, 10 predicted proteins | sample 5400061 | NCBI WGS metagenome assembly WNGA01 (sample SAMN13153366, study PRJNA577476) | soil metagenome | isolation source: 100 cm soil or saprolite under grassland replicate 2 | place: USA:California | collected 2016-06-15
AGCCTCGAATGGCCGTCAATACGCTGGCGCAGGCCAGTTCGTCGCCGCTGCAGCGGATCCTGCGGGACCTCACCGGCCCTGAGCGGGCCCGCGCCGCCGGGATGATCGGCTTCATCGGTGCGCTGCATATCGTCGGCTGGGGACTTCTGCTCATGGTCGCCGGGGGCCACCACCAAGCAGGCGCGTGGGCTTTCGGCATCGGTACCGTGGCACTGGTCGGCATCATCGGGATCTTCCGCCGGATGCGCCACGGCGACCATGACGAGGCCACGCTCGAGGAGCAACTGGCCAACCGCGGCCTGTTGAACCGCATTCTCGGCCGGGTGATGCGGGCCATCACCAAGCCGTGGCAGACCGGTTGGCGTGGCGTTCGGCGTGGGTTTCGACACGGTGACCGAGGTCGCGCTACTGATCATCGCCGGGGGTACTGTCGCGGCCGGGCTGCCCTGGTACGCGATGTCGAAGAACGCTGGTCTGGCCGCGAGCGCCCCACCGACGGCGACACCTGCTGACCTGCTGTGACACACCAGCCCGTGACCCGGATAGCGATGTGGTCGCCGCCGCGTACCATCTCGACCGCGCTCATGCGGGCGTGGGAGAACCGGGCCGACACCGTGGTCGTGGACGAGCCGCTGTACGCCTACTACCTCGCGAACACCACCGTCGCTCATCCAGGGCGCGACGAGGTCATCGCCAGCCAGCCGACCGACTGGCGGACGGTTGTCGAGCGGCTGACCAGCGCAGACCTGCCGCCTGGCCGGACCATCAGCTACCAGAAGCACATGGCCCATCACTTGCTCCCGCCAGTTGACCGGGCCGCGCTGCGCCCGCTTCGCCATGCCTTTCTGGTTCGTGATCCCCGCGAGCTGCTCGCCTCTTACGCGAAAGTGCGGTCGCAGCCTTGCCTTGACGACCTTGGGCTGCGGCAGCAGGTGGAGGTCTTCCAGGAGTTCGGCGGGCCCGTGGTGGACGCGCGGGACATTCTCGACCGGCCTGAACCGCTGCTGCGCGCCTTGTGCGAGGCACTGGACGTCCCGTTCGCCGAGACGATGCTTTCCTGGCCGACTGGGCGCAGGCCGACCGACGGCGTCTGGGGCCGGTACTGGTATGAGAGTGTGTGGCGCTCGACGGGCTTCATGCCCTACCGGCCACCGGCGGAGCCAATTCCCGCGCGCCTAGTCCCACTGCTCGAGCGCTGCGAGCAGTACTACGCGAGGATGCACGCCTGCCGCCTGATCGCGTAGCGATGCCCAGAGGGAGAAACGGTGCTCCAGGTCTTCGATGAACGTAACCGCGACCTCATCGTGAGTGTGGGCGGACGCCTCGCCCATCGCGACGAAGCCGCCGTCAACCCGTTCGACTCGGCCGTCCAGGGTGGCGACGCCGTCTGGGAGGGCCTGCGCCTGCATCACGGGCGGATCTTCCAGCTGGGTGAGCACCTCGCCCGCCTGCGCCGGTCCGCCAAGACGCTCGCGTTCACCGCGATCCCGTCGGACGCGGACATCATCGAGCAGATCCGCCGCACGCTCCAGGCCAACAAAATGACCGATGACGTTCATATCAGGCTCACCCTCACCCGTGGGGTAAAGATCACGAGCGGCATGGATCCGCGGCTCAACGAGTCCGGCCCGACGCTGATCGTCCTGGCCGAGTTCAAGGCGCCCGTCTACGACCCCGCCGGTATCACCCTGATCACCTCGAGCGTGCGGCGCTGCCCCGCCGACTGCCTCGATCCAAAGATTCACCACAACAACCTGCTGCCGTCGATCCTGGCGAAGATCGAAGCGAACACCGCGGGTGCCGACGACGCGCTCATGCTGGACCAACGCGGCTTCGTGGCGGAGACCAATGCCACGCACATCTTCCTCGTCACCGCGGGGCCTGCGCGAAGGCTCGGCACGCCGACTACCGCGGCCTGCCCGGAAGGCATCACCCGCGCGGCGGTCCTTGACCTCGCAGCCGCCGACGGCATCCCCTGCGGTGTTGGCGATTTCAGCCTGACCCAGCTTTACAACGCCGCCGAACTGTTCGTCACCGGCACCATGGGCGGAATCACGCCCGTGCTCTGTCTCGACGGGCGGACAATCGGCGACGGTTCGCCGGGGCCCGTAACCAAGCGGCTCACTGGCCTGTACTCGGATCTCACCGCCCGGTCAGGAACGCCCGTGGCCGTCGCGCCATGAATCTTTCCTGAAAGTTGCGGCGGGCGCGATCACCGGCACCGGGCCCGGCCGCGTCGGCCCACACTGGGTCCGAACCGGCGGGCTCGCGCGCCACGGCCGGGATTCTCCTGATAGAGGGACCCGCACGCGAACGGGCGGCCGCCGCGGCGGGGCCGCAGCGCCGGGCGGGGTGGTCTAGCCCAATGCGCATGCCGTTACCCAAACAGTGCGTCATCTGTACAGCCCGCAACACCGTGCCTATGTTCACGGTGCGTTCCCAGCGAGTCCCCGAGGAGGACAACGCATGAGATTCAGCTTCTTAGGCGCCGCGCGGCGCTCGCGCCTGCGGCGCCGCGCCATCGTCGCAGCGTCGGCGCTCGCGCTCGGTTTCGGATTGGCGGCTGTTGCGAGCACTCAGGCGAGCGCCGCGACCGGTTGTTCTGTCGCCTATGCCACCTCAAGCGAGTGGCCCGGCGGATTCGTGGCCAACGTCACGATCACCAACACCGGTACTTCGTCGATCAACGGCTGGACACTCACCTTCACCTATCCCGGTGACCAGAGGGTGACCAACGCCTGGATACCGCGCTCACCCAGAGCGGGAAGAACATCACCGCGACGAACCTGAGCTACAACGCCACGATCGCTCCCGGGGGTAACACGGTCATCGGCTGGCAAGGCATATGGACAACCAGTGATGCGCCACCGACCAGCTTTAGCATCAACGGGACAGCATGCAACGGCGGTGGCGGCGGGTTGTCGCCGACGGTGAGCCTGACCAGCCCGACCAACGGCCAGACGTTCACCGCGCCCGCCAACATGACGCTGAGCGCGAACGCCGACTCCACCAGCACCGGATCGGCCACGTTCACGGCCAGCGCCTCCGGCTACACCTCGGCCAGCGTCACCGTTACGGAGACGACGAGCGGCGGCGGCGGCGGTCACGTCGCCGACCCGTTCACGGGCGCGAGTACCTACAAGAACCCCGACTTCGTCAACGAGGTGAGGGCGCAGGCGGCGGCCGATGGCAACAACCCGGCCGAGGCGGCGGTCGCCAACTACCAGACCGCTATCTGGATGGACCGCATCGCGGCGATCACCGGCGACAGCACCCACATGGGCCTGCAGGCTCAGCTGGACAACGCGGAAACACAGGTCCAGGGCACCACGCCACTGGTGTTCGAGGTCGTGATCTACGACCTGCCGGGCCGCGACTGCGCAGCCCTCGCGTCCAACGGCGAGATTCCAGCCACCTCTGCGGGCCTCACCCAGTACGAAACCCAGTACATCGACCCCATTACGTCGATCCTCGCCATGCCCAAGTACAGCAACCTCCGGATCGTGGCGATCATCGAGCCGGACTCGCTGCCCAACGTCGTCACCAACCAGAGCCAGTCGGCCTGCTCCACGGCGACCCCGCTCTACGAGCAAGGAATCACCTACGCGCAGAACAAGCAGGCGATCACCAACGTGTACAACTTCATAGGCATCGCGCACTCGGCATGGCTGGGCTGGCCGAGCAACATGAGCGCGACGCCTGGCATGTACAACACGGTGGTGAAGGCCACCACGGCGGGCTATGCCAGCATCGATGGGTTCATCAGCGACACCGCCAACTACACCCCGACCCAGGAGCCGTTGCTGACCAACCCGACGCTGTCGATCGGCGGCCAGCCGGTGGACTCGGCGACCTTCTACCAGTTCAACCCGACCTTCGACGAGCTGAACTACGACACCCAGATGTACAACACGCTGGTGTCGGCCGGGTTCCCGGCCAGCAAGAAGTTCCTGATCGACACCTCACGCAACGGCTGGGGCCCGACGCATCCGACGACGATCACACAGACATCGGACGTCAATTCCTACGTCGCGGCCAACAAGATCGATAAGAGGCCGTTCCGCGGCGACTGGTGCAACCAGAACAACTCGGGCATCGGCACCCGGCCGGCCGATCAGCCGTTCGGGGCGAGCAGCCCGATCGAGGCGTTCGTATGGATCAAGCCGCCGGGTGAATCGGATGGCGACTACCCCACGGCGACGCACACCCACGGTGACCCGCACTGTGACCCGAACGGGACCAACACCGACGGCAACGGCGGCACCTACTCCACCGGTTCAATACCGGGGTTCGACGTGCCCGCTGGCCAGTGGTTCCCGGCCGAGTTCCAGATGCTGGTCAAGAACGCCTTCCCCGCGCTCCCGTGAACAGGCTCCGCAGAACACACGACCGGCTCGATGAGGTTGGTATGCCGTGGTGGCCGCCGCCCGAGGGCGTCGGCCACCACGGCTTTCAACCGCTTTAGAACCGCTTCGGAACCGGCGGACGGAAGGCCAGGCCGGTGGTGTAACTTACACTCACCCCCGGTGGGTCAGGCTGCGTCCCCGCAGCCCGGCACATGGCTGCTAACGATATGAGAAGCACTACTTGACAGGAGAACTAGGCGACAACAGTCTCCGTTCAAATGTTTCACTTCCGTTAACGCTCCTTGTCGTTGGCGGAAGGAGAAACACGGAGTATCAGCCCCGTGGGCCGCGCAGTACCGAAATTACCCACGGCCCGTAGAGGCCCGCTCTCGAGAACCCCGCTAGGAGGGCAGATTGCCGGGCACGGAAACTATCACGCCGCCGACTTTGGCGGACGTCGCGCAAGCCGCGGGTGTCTCGTCCGCCACCGCTTCACGCGTGCTCAAGGGTCGCCACGGGTCCGCCCAGCCACACGCCGACAGGTCGAGGAAGCCATGGCGCGCCTGGGGTATGTGCGTAACCGCGCCGCGCGCTCCACCTTCCCGCGGCGCACTGGTGTCATTGCTCTTGTCGTCTGCGAGGCGGAGAGCAAGCTCTTCTCCGACGCATTCTTCTCGCGCATACTCCGCGGTGTGCGGACAGAGCTCACGCACGGCGAGCACCAGTACGGCGAGCAACAGCTCGTGCTGCTGACGGCGGACTCCGCCAGCGAGTATCGCGCGGCAGCCCGCTATTTGCGCAGCGGCCATGTTGACGGTGCAATGTTCGTGAGTATGCATGGCCGACACCCCATCGAGCTGGACGCAATTGATATACCGATCGTCTTCTGCGCACGCCCGATCGCTGGTTACGCCTCACTGTCGTACGTCGATGCCGACAACCGGACCGGCGCCTCGCGGGCCGTTCGGCATCTGATCGGGAGCGGCCGCAGAGTAGTCGCGACCGTCGCCGGGCCGCCCGACATGGCGCCCGGCGTTGACAGGCTCAAGGGTTATCGCGATGCAGTGGCAAGCGCCCACATGAGCGATTCCGGCCTGATCGTCTACGGCGACTTCAGCCAGGCATCGGGTGAGCATGCGCTCTACCGCCTGCTCGACCGGCGCCCAGACATCGAGGCGGTGTTCGCTGCCTCCGACCTCATGGCCGCCGGGGTGCTGCGGGCGCTGCACCGGACCGGGCGCAAGGCTCCCCACGACGTCGCCGTGGTCGGCTTCGACGACGCCCCTCTCGCCCGTCACACGACACCGCAGCTGACCACGATCCACCAGCCCATCGAGGAAATGGGTGCCCGGATGATCGGCGAGCTGGCTTCCCTGGTCAGCGGGGCCGAGCGCGGCCCGCGATGTACAGTTTTCGGCACCGAGCTCGTGCTGCGGGCATCTGCCTGACGCGCCTGCTCTCCTAGGCGGGACTGTCCACTGGGGTGGCCCACAGACCGGACCCGGGATTCCAGCGGATGGCCACCACGGACCAAAGCCAATACCTCGCCTTTGTCTCGCTCGGCGCCGGCCAGCGCCGGCTGGCCCGAGAACTCGACATCGTCTTCGCCCATTCAGTCACCGATCCGAGCCGTCGCCCGTTTCGGCCCGGTGGTGGTCCTGGCACCCAGACAATCTCAGCAACAACTCAGGCGGCATGCCGGTGCGATGATTTGGGGCGAGCCCAACGCGGTCCTCAGCAACACTACCGGGACGAATAACGTCCTCGGCGACATGCTCGACTCACCGGTCTCCCCAGAGGATCTGCTAACCACGACTTAGCCGAAATTCGGCGACGCTACTTGACATTCGATTCGGCGCAGATAACCTTGTCCATTACTGGTTTGACAATAATCCGCGGACCTTGACGTGGCCGCGTGTCAGGAGAGGCTAATGGCTCAGAAAGTCCAGGTGTCGGTCATCTGCGACCTGCCGCACAGTAAGGAGACCGCGGGTCAGGAGACCGTCGCCTTCTCATTCGACGGCACTGCTTATGAGGTCGACGCATGTAGCGAGCATGCGAAGGAGCTGCGAAGCAAGATCAGCCCATTCGTGGAACACGCCCGCCGGGCCTTGGCGCACGGCCGGGCCCGGAGGCGCCAGTCGCAGGCCGGCGGAAGCCGCCAGCAAAGTGCGCAAATCCGTGAGTGGGCAAAGAGCCGCGGCCTCAAGGTGAGCGAACGCGGCCGCATCCCGGCATCGATCGTGGCGCAGTACGAGGCCGCGCGCTGAAATCGCGAGCGCGGTGGACAGCGTTGCCCGGCCCGTCCACCGCGCTCTAATCATCGGCGCGGGTGCTGGCCGCCAGTATGCGGCTGACTAGGCCAGAACGGCCATTCCTCGAAGGCTTCGCAGCGGCCGTCGTCGGCAAAGCGCATGACCCACAAATCGCGATACTCCTGCCCGACCGGATCGCCGTAGCGCACCTCCACGCGTGCGACCGCGGTGTCGTCCTCGACCGCGACAATGCTGCTGCCCATCTCGAACACCTCGTCTGGGCTTTCGCGTTCTGCCTCCCACATCCGGCCGATCGCGGCCAGCCCGCAAACGGGGTTGTCGTAGGGACCCTGCAGGTAGATAGCGTCCGGCGTGAAAAGGACGGCGAGTGCACCGGTGCCCGGCGCACGCCAGGCTCTCTCATAAGCTGCCAGCCAGGCAGCCACCTGGTCTCTATTCACTGGAATCGGTCACTTCACTGGAATCGGCCACTTTGCGCGAGTCGGCACCGTCGAGCCCTGCGCGGACCCGTTTTTCTGCCTGTGAGATCGGGTCTCCCCCACCGATGATCTCGCGAATCGCTTTCAAGGTCGGGTAGCCGTCGGCCAGTTCGCGCTGGAAACGCTGGGCGAACCCGCCGCTGCGAATATCGTCCACCGTCGCGCGGAACATCCGCTCCATGCTCTGCTGGTCCACATCGGCCGTTCTGATGAAGCCACCATATAGCGCGGTGAGCCCATGGTTGAGCAGCGACCCATAAAAGCCCTCGGACGCGAAGGCCTCGATCGTCCTCGACATCTCGCCCGACATGTACAGCTCGAGCACCATTGCCTCGGCTGGCAGCCCCGCCTCCACACCGATCCGGAACGCCAGTTGGACGCCAACGCCCAGGTAGACGCCGAAGGTCTGCTCGATCAGCAGATCCAGCAAGGCTTCCTTGGCCGCAGGCAGCACGAACGCGCCCCGGCGCAGCGAGCCCACCGCCGCCGCCAGCGCCAGGAGCCGAGCATGCGCCTGCCCACTGGCGTCGGCCTCGACCGATACGCAGCTGTAAAAGCCCTCGTGCTCGAGATAGGTCTGCCGTACCAGCGCGCCCGACATGCGTGGTGCGATCAGCAGAACATCCACCCCCGGTGGGGGGGTGACCAGCTTGTACGCCAGCACATACCCGGACGCGAAGCAAACCGCGGCACCCGGGCGGATCCGCGGCGCGATCTCACGGTCAAAACAACCCGGGATCACCTCGTCAGGAAGCAACACGAGCACCTCGTCCGCCCGCGCTGCCGCGTCACCGAGGTCGAGCGGGGTGAAGCCGTCGGCGGCTGCCTGATCACGGTAACCATCGGCGATGTTGCCCACGAGCACGCAGATACCGCTGTCGCGGAGGTTGAGCGCCACGGAACGGCCGAGGGTGCCATAGCCGAGCACGGCGACCCGATGACCGTCCAGAACCTGAAGATCCGCATCTGACTCCGTGAAGAACCTTGGCGGCGCTGCTTCGGCCATTCGTAAACGACCTCCCGTGCTGGGTGCGGAAATTCCTATGAGCTTGCAGGATAATTTTCCTACAGGACCGTGGCCTGCGCCGGGGCGTCTGGAGGGCGCGTCACGCGCCCGATGCCAGCCCGGCTGTCCAACCAGCTCAGCGGGAGGGCGTCACCGCCCGGCGGTAGATGCCGGCCCGGCCAACTCGCCGACATCGGTGACCAGGATGACCGCCGACCCTGACTCGTTGGACGCCGCCAGGTCCACCTCCGCGGTGATGCCCCAATCGTGATCGCCCGCAGGGTCGTCAAAAATCTGGCGGACCAGCCAGCGGTCACGGTCGGTATCGATGATCAGCAACCCAGGGCCTCGGGCGTTCGGGCCCGTGCTTATCTCGTCGTGCACGTCGAAGTAGGGTTCCAGCGCCTCCGCCCACGCGTCCGCATCCCAGCCCGCATCGGCGTCCAGTTCGGCGAGCTGTTCATAACGGCGTCGCGATGCCAGCTCCACCCTGCGGAACAGCGCATTTCGCACAAGCACACGGAACGCCCGGGTGTTGGCCGTCAGCTCGGGCCGCCGCTCGGCGCTCAGGACGGATGGCCGGGCTGCCGGTTCGCCCGGGTCGCGCAGCCGCTCCCACTCGTCGAGAAGGCTCGAGTCGACCTGGCGAACCAGCTCGCCCAGCCACTCGATCAGATCCATGAGCTCGTCAGTCTTGGCTTCATCCGGCACGGTCTGCCGCAACGCCTTGTAGGCGTCGGCCAAATACCGCAAGACGAGGCCTTCCGAACGGGCCAGCCCATAAAACCCGACGTACTCGGTGAAGGTCATGGCGCGCTCGAAGATGTCCCTGGCCACCGACTTCGGCGCGAGCTCATAGTCGGCCACCCACGGGTGCCCACGGCGGTAGATGTCGTAGGCAGCATCCAGGAGTTCGGCGAGGGGCATGGGATAGGTAACCGACTCAAGCAGCTCCAGCCGGGTCTCGTACTCGATCCCGTCCGCCTTCATCTGCGCGACGGCCTCGCCGCGCGCCTTCGACAGCTGGGCGGCAAGGACTTGCCGCGGGTTGTCGAGCGTCGCCTCGATGACCGATAGCACGTCCAGCGGGTACTCCATCGACGTACGGTCGAGCAGTTCGATGGCGGCCAGGGCGAGCGGGGACAGCGGCTGGTTGAGGGCGAAGTCCCATTGCAGGTCGACGGTTAGCCGCACCAAGCGGCCTTCGGGATCGGGTTCGGCCAGGCGCTCGACCACTCCACCGGCCAGCAGCGCCCGGTAAATTGCGATGGCACGCCGAATATGGCGGAACTGTGCCCGGCGGTCCTCGTGATTGTCGGTGAGCAGGTGCCGCATCGCGCCGAACGCGTCGCCGGGCCGGGCAATCACGTTGAGCAGCATGGCGTGGCTGACCTTGAAGCTCGACGTCAGCGGCTCGGGCTCAGCCGCAACGAGGCGCTCAAACGTGGGCCTGCCCCAGGAGACAAAGCCGACTGGCGGCTTCTTGCGGACGACTTTACGCCGCTTGCGCGGGTCGTCGCCGGCGCGCGCGAGGGCGCGTTCGGTCTCCACGACGTGCTCTGGAGCCTGCCCGACCACGGTCCCTTCCGTGTCGTATCCGGGGCGGCCGGCCCGGCCAGCGATCTGATGGAACTCACGCGCTTGCAGGTGACGGGTGCGCGTGCCGTCGTACTTGGACAAGGCGGTGAATACAACTGTGCGGATGGGCACGTTGATGCCTACGCCGAGCGTGTCGGTGCCGCATATCACCTTGAGCAGCCCGGCCTGCGCCAGGGTCTCGACCAAACGCCGGTACCTGGGCAGCATGCCAGCGTGGTGCACGCCGATGCCATGGCGCACGAGCCGGGAAAGGCTGCGGCCGAAACCAGCGCTGAACCGGAAGTGCTGACCCGGGGGGACCCCCCGGACCCCCCCGGGGGGTCCGATCAGCTCGGCGATGGCGTCCTTCTCCGCACGCGAGCAGACGTTGATGCTCATCAGCGCCTGCGCCTGCTCCACCGCCGCGGCCTGGGTGAAATGCACCACGTAGATCGGCGCTTGCCGACCGGCGAGCAGCTCCTCGAGGGTCTC
>WNGA01030696.1_pt1 | contig 10175 bp, 11 predicted proteins | sample 5400061 | NCBI WGS metagenome assembly WNGA01 (sample SAMN13153366, study PRJNA577476) | soil metagenome | isolation source: 100 cm soil or saprolite under grassland replicate 2 | place: USA:California | collected 2016-06-15
AGGGTCGTGTTCCTCCCGGGCGCGCGGCGGATCGGCGCGAGAAGGGCCGCCATCGGCCAGGCGGTGAGCGAGGCGAGCGAGATCCTCGAGACCACGTCCACCCGGCGGGTGGTGAAGGTCGAGCTCGACGCGGCCAAGCAATCGCTGGCACGTCGCGGCGACGGCGTTCGCGTGACCCTCCCGGGAGGCGCGACCGTGCGCGGTCGCATCGCACGCGTGGGTCACGTCGCGCATTCGAAGTCCGGCTCCGGCGGCGGAGGCAGCCCCGACGGCGGCTCGGGCGACGAGGAGCTCGTGATCGACGTGTCGATCGTGCTGCGCTCGGCGCACGGCATCCGCCGCTTCGACCAGGCGCCCGTGAGCGTCGCGCTCGCCAGCGAGAAGCGGCGCAATGCGCTCGTCGTGCCGGTGAACGCGCTGCTCGCCCGGCGCGGAGGCGGCTACGCCGTCGAGCTCGTGCCCGGCGGCCGGCTGGTCCCGGTCCGTGCGGGTCTGTTCGCCGACGGCCTCGTCGCGGTGTCGGGGGCCGGCATCCGCCCGGGGACGCGCGTGGCGGTGCCGGAGTGACCGGAACGGCCGTGCTCGACGTCCGCGGCGTCGTCAAGCGCTACCCCGGCGGCGTCGAGGCTCTGCGCGGCGTCGACATCGCCGTCGAGCCGGGCGAGCTGCTCGCCGTGGTGGGCCCGTCGGGATCGGGCAAGTCGACGCTGCTGCACGTGATGGGCACGCTCGAGCGCCCCAGCGAGGGCAGCGTCCGGGTAGCGGGTCACGACGTGGCGGATCTGTCGGACCGCGAGCTGGCCGCGCTCCGCGCCAGGCACATCGGGTTCGTCTTCCAGCAGTTCTTCCTGGTCGACGGCATGACCGCGCTGGACAACGTGGCGACCGGCCTGCTCTACGCCGGCGTGCCGGCCGCCGAGCGCCGGCGCCGGGCGGCCGAGCAGCTGCGGCGCGTGGGGCTCGGGCACCGGCTGGGCCACCATCCCGCTCAGCTCTCGGGCGGCGAGCGGCAGCGCGTCGCGATCGCCCGCGCGCTCCTGGGGCGGCCCTCGATCGTCTTCGCTGACGAGCCCACCGGCAACCTCGACTCGCGCACGAGCGGCCAGATCGTCGAGCTGCTGCACGAGCTGAACGCCGACGGGGCGACGATCGTCGTGATCACGCACGACCAGGAGCTCGCGGGCTCCATGCCGCGCCGCGTTCACGTTCGCGACGGGATGATCGAGCATGCGCTCGTCTAGGGCTCGCGCGATCGCGCCGAGCCGGCTGCTGACGGCCGACGCCCTCCGGGTCGGCGCCACCGGCCTGCGCGCCCGCCGTCTGCGAACCGGCCTGTCCGCGCTCGGCATCGCGATCGGAATCGCCTCGATGGTGGCCGTGCTCGGCATCTCCGAATCCAGCAAGGCGGACCTCCTCGCCGCGCTGGACCGGCTCGGAACCAATCTGCTCACGGTCGCACCCGGCCAGACCTTCACCGGCGAGGACGCCGAGCTGCCCGACACGGCATCCGCCATGATCGGCCGCATCGGCTCGGTCGAGCGGGCGGCCTCGGTCAAGACGCTCGAGCAGACCGTGAGGCGAACGGATCTCATCGACGAGGCCGAGACCGGCGGCATCGCCGTGACGGCCGCGGACGCCGGGCTGCTGAAGGTCCTCGGCGCGAGGCTGCGCTCCGGGCGCTTTCTCGACGACGCCACCGCGCGCTACCCGACCGTCGTGCTCGGCAGCACCGCCGCCCGGCGGCTCGGCATCCACCGGCCGGGCGTGAACGTCTGGCTCGGCGATCACTGGTTCGCGGTGATCGGGGTCCTCGGCCGGGTGGCGCTCGACCCGAATCTCAACAGTGCGGCGCTGATCGGGTATCCCGTCGCGAAGCACCTCTTCGGCGCCGACCGCTCGGCGACCACGATCTACGTGCGCGCCGCCGAGGACCGCGTCCAGGCGGTTCGCTCGCTCCTGGCCGCCACAGCCAACCCGGAGCATCCCGAGGAGGTTCAGGTGAGCCGGCCGTCCGACGTGCTCAGCGCTCGCGCCGCCGCCAAGGGCGCCTTCACGGCGCTCCTGCTTGGGCTTGGTGCCGTGGCACTGCTCGTCGGCGGCGTGGGGATCGCGAACGTGATGGTCATCTCGGTCCTCGAGCGCCGCTCCGAGATCGGCCTGCGCCGCGCGCTCGGCGCGACCAGGCGCCACATCTCGGTGCAGTTCCTGTCCGAGTCGCTGCTGCTGGCGGCCGCGGGCGGCTTCGCCGGCTCGGGGCTGGGCGCGCTCGTGACCGTCGCCTACGCGTCGAGCCGCGGCTGGACCGCGGCGGTGCCGCCCGAGGCGCTGGCCGGCGGCGCCGCGGCGGCGCTCGCCATCGGCGCCGTCGCCGGGCTCTATCCGGCCGTGCGCGCCGCTCGCCTGTCGCCCACGGATGCCCTGAGGACGGTGTGAGGTGATACGCGTGCTGATCGTGAGCGACCGGCCCGCGATCAGGGCCGGGCTCGCCCAGGTGATCGACTCGGAGCCCGGCCTGCGCGCCGACGTCGCCGAGCCGAGTCCCGTCGCGCTCCCGCGCAGCGCCGCCGACGTCGTTCTCGTCGACTCCCCGCTCGCGCGGCACGACGCCTTCGACGTCTGCCATCTGCTGAAGCAGCTCGCGGTCCCGCGGCGCGTCGCCGTCTACAGCGATCGCACCCGTGAGGAGCTCGGCGTGGCCGCATGGGTGGCGGGCGCCGATGCGCTCATCGACAAAGCCGCTCCGGTGCCGGTGCTGTTCGAGCAGCTCCGGATGGTCGCCCGCGGCGGACGCGTGCTGCCAACACCGTCCGCCCGGGCGCTCACGAGCGCGGCGCGCGAGCTGGACGCGGCCGAGCGCGCGGTCTTCGGGATGTGCGTCTACGGCGTGGCTCTCGACGAGATCAGCCGCACGCTGCGGCGCGACCCGCTGGAGGTGGAGACGACGGTGCGCGGGCTCATCCAGCGAATCGCGGCGGGAGCCTAGGCTGCTTCGAGGCCGGCGACGGCCGCGCGCGTGTCCACGACGCGGCCGAACTCCGGGTCGAGGTTGCTCGCGGTCACGCGCGACAGCTCGTCGGCGCTGATCGTGCCGCCGCCGTGCGCCGGCAGGTCGAACGTGTGCGTCGCGTCGAGGACGAAGTCCGTCTCGAAGCCCAGGTTGGCGGCGACCCTGGCCGTTGTCTCGCAGCACATGTTCGTCTGGATGCCGCAGACGGCGATCCGCTCGATGCCCCCGGCGCGCAGCCAGCCGGCGAGGTCCGGCTCACCGTGGAAGGAGGAGTTCACGCTCTTCACCACCAGCAGGTCCGGCTCACCGGCGACGATGTCCTGGAAGTCGTTGCCGCGCTGGCCCGGCGTGAACGGCGAGCCGGGCTCCGACGAGTCGTGCCTCACGAACACGATCGGCTGATCGTTCGAGCGCCACGCGTCTATGAGCGCGGCGATGTTCCGCTCGCAGTCCGGGTTGTTGCGCTTCCCCCAGACGGGGTCGTCGAAGCCCTGCTGGACGTCGACGACGATGAGGGCGACCCGGTCCACTCAGTCGCCCTGCGACTTCGCGTTCGCGACGAAGCCCCGCACGTCGGCCGCCGGCTCGGAGTAGGCGTGGCCTAGGGAGTCCTCCACGGCGCTCATGTACTCCTCGGCCCAGGAGGGGAACTCGTAGTCGACGGCACGCAGGAACTCGAGCGTCGCCGCCAGGCGGATGTCCGCGATCGACGGCGCCTCGCCCCCGATGAAGCGCTTGCCGTCGAGGAAGAAGGCGCGGTACGCCTCGAGCGGCTCCGCGATCGCTGCCTCGGCGTCCTTCTGCGCCTTCGCCTTCATCCCGTCGTCGGCTTCGGAGGTCGCGACCTCCCCGGCGTACTGGGGGAAGCCGAGCGTGGGATAGGTAGCCCGCGCCACCAGCGGGTAGAGCGTGCCGATCAGATAGAACATCGCGCTGTCGACCATCGCCCGCTCGCCGGGATCGGTCGGGTAGAAGCGGTCGATCCCGTGCCGGTTGCAGAGGTACTGCATGATCGCGCAGCTCTCCCAGAGCGAGCCCCTCGGGAGGCCCTCCTCCTCCAAGAGCGGCGTGAGGTGAGCGGGGTCCTTGGCGAGGAACTCGGGCGTCGTCGTCTGACCCCAGACGTCCACCTCCTCGAAGTCGAGCCCCGCGGCCCGGACGAAAATGCGCGCGGTGAGGTTGTTGACGCTCGGCATGAGGACACTCAACGTGTTTGCGGCCATCTCATCCTCCTGATCGCGATGCTCTCGGTGGGATGGTATGCGGCAGGTGGAACCCGCGCGACGCCTCGGTTGTACAGGCTGAGGTGCGGTGTGGGCCCCGACTGCTAGTCCTGGCCGCGACGGCGGCGACCTTCGCCACGGCGGGCTGTGACCACTCGGCTCCCGATCGGCCGCCGGCCCCTATCCGCGTCGACGATCTCGGGGGCGAGCTCGCATTCTCGCGCGGGGGCGACATCTGGACCGCCAAAGCAGACGGGACCCACCCGCGGCGGTTGACGCGCCGGCGCGGGCCCGAGGAGGACCCGTCGTGGTCTCCTGACGGCCGCCGGCTGGCCTATCGCGACTCGCGGCGGGGCTTCAACCTGAACGACGAGATCTACGTCATGGACCGCGGTGGCTCGCATCGGACCAACCTCACCAGAAGCCCATGGACGAACGACTGGGGGCCGGCGTGGTCGCCCGACGGCAAGCTGATCGCGTTCAACTCCGCGGCAGAGCTGTACGTGATGCGCCCGGACGGCACGGGGCGGCGCCGCATCACGGACGTGGAAGCCGAATACCCGGCCTGGTCGCCGGACGGGAAGCGGCTCGCTTTCATGTCCATGCAGCCGCACGCCACCGGCGGCGACCCCAACTACGACGTCTTCGTCGTCAACCTCGACGGCACTGGTATGAAGCGGCTCACGAACTGGCCAGGCGAGGACGGCTGGCCGGCCTGGTCGCCCGACGGCCGGCTGATCGCGTACACGACCTCACAGGACAGCGAGGGGCAGTTCCGGGGCCGCGGCGCGTACCTGGACGTCTACGTGATGAGCCCCGACGGAACCGCCAAGCGCCGCGTCGTCCACCGCTACTGGGGCGCATACCCCGACTGGTCGCCGGACGGCCGGTTGATCGTGTTCACGGGAACCCGCCTGTCGGGATTCCACGAGCACCTCTGGGTGGTGCGGCCCGACGGCTCGGGCCCGCGGCCGCTGGAACTCGCCGGAGCGCTCCCTGATTGGATCGCCTACCACCAGTAGATAACTGAGTCAGTCAAAGGTGTGCTACGGTCGTCGTGGCGGCACCGACTGCCGCCACATCGATCAATCCTCCAGCCTGCGTGGGAGCGCCGGCGGACCGGCCGGCGCTTCGGCGCCTGCGCCGCCGGCTTCGGAAATCGGCTTGGTAGCGTGAATCCATGAGTCAACCAGCGGCGCGGAGCGCCAATCTTCTCGGCAGCGTCGGGTTGGCGGTCTCAGATCGGATTTGCGCCGCGGGTGAGGACGAGCTCGGCCTCGGCGGCTCCGCACCCGTTGCGATCGTGGCGCTCTCGACCTACCTGGCCGACGAGCCGCTCGACGTGATCGCGCGCGCGTTCGGGATCACGGCGTCGGCGGTCGTCCGGCTCGTCGATCGCCTCGAGGCCGAGGGCCTGGCGCAACGGCATCCGGGGCCGGACGGGCGCCGCGTCGCGGTGAGGCTGACCGCGAAGGGCGACCGCCGCGCAAAGGCGATCCTCGCCCGCCGGGAGCGCGAGCTCGGCCAGGTGCTGAAGGCTCTGTCCGCGGTCGAGCAGCGGGAGCTCACCCGCCTCCATGAGAAGATCCTGGCCCAACTGCCCGACGACGTACCGGGAGCGCGCCGCGTGTGCCGCTTCTGCGACGTCCCGAGGGGAATGCCGCTGATCTTGCAGAACGCGTAGTGGCCGGTCTGGAAGTCGATCCGCGTGCTGTAGGGATGGCCAACCGCCCCGCTGGGGTTGCGCGGGGTGGCGGGGATCAAGCTCGTCACGGCAAGGCACGCGTAGCGCCCGGCCTTGGCCGGATCCGCTTCGCACTCGACGCGCATGATCGGGCCTTTGAACTCGCCCGCGGCCGCGCGGGCGCTCGCGTCCGCGCGGATCGACGCCGCCGCGGATGCGACGAGCTGCCGCCGCGCCGCGAGATCCGCGCCGGCGGGTTTGCCGCGTGCGAAGCGAGGGCGCTGCTCGCGGCGGATCTTCTCCAGCTCGACCTTTTGGATGTGCGCGCTGCGCGCGGCGTCGGCACGAGCGCGTTCCTCCTTGGACCGCTCGATCACGGGCTTCAGCGCGATCGCGAGCGCAACGGCCCCGAGCGCCCCGGCGGCGATGGCGACTTTCGCGACACGAGGAAGCCGCCGCCAGATGAATCCGGGAAGCTCGAAGAGGCCTGGGAGTGGCTCGTAGCGGTCGTTCACTTCGCCCTTCATGCAGACGTACGATACATGCATGATGCAGTCAATGAGCCGAGGTGGGAACCCGGGCATGAGCACCGGTGTAATGACGGCATGATTCGCTGGGCGCTCGTGCCCGCGGCGGTGTTCGTCCTCGCCTTCGCGGGCTCGCTCGCCTATTTCGAGCTCGACGATGGCGACCACTCCCAGCCGGGGCGAGCGGCCGAACCGGCGCAGGCGAACGGCAGGCTCGTCGTGACCTACAGCGCGACCGCGGACAACCCCGACCAGGGCTTTCTCGGGAGCATCAAGCTGGACGGGTCCGACCTCCAGAACGTGATCGAGCCCCCGGGCGCCGGGCGCGCCGCGAACAACGGGGCTCCCTCGGTGTCGCCCGACGGCGAGACGGTCGCTTTCCAGCGCGCCGTGGCCGGCCCGGGTGGAGGCGGACCGCCCTTCATCTACGTGATCCCACTCGGGAAGATCCTCTCCATGAGGCCCGACGGATCTCAGGCCACGCGGGTGCCGTTCGACAAGGCGGCTAACGGCGTGGTCTGGGTGCCGGCGCGATGAGCGACGAGGCCGGTCGCGGCCTGAGCCGCCGGCAGCTCTTGGCGCGAGGAGGCGTTGCCGGCGCCTCCACCGTCGCCGCCGCCGGCGGCTACCTCGCGGCCCGGGAGATCGCAGGGCCCGACGACGGGGACTCCGACCGCGCGGGCGCATCGAGCGCCGACTCGCCCGGCCCGCTGTTCGCCCTGGACCCCCGCTACGTGAACCTCACCGCGTTCGTGCTCGCAAGCCACCCTCGCCCGGTGCGCGAGGCGATCGAGCGGCATCGCCGGAAGCTCGACGCGGACGCCGCGCTCTACCTCCGCGAGGCCGAGGTTGGCCTGGAGGAGGCGGCGCGCGGAGCGCTCGCCGGATACCTCGGCGCCGAGCCGGATGAGATCGCGCTCACCGACTCGACGACCATGGGGATCGCGCTCGTTTACGCGCGCCTGCGGCTCGGACCGGGCGACGAGGTGCTCACCTCCGAGCACGACTTCTTCGCCACGCACGAGTCGCTGCGCCTGCGCGAGCGGCTCGACGGGGTGAGCGTGCGGCGGGAGCGCCTGTACGACGCGCCCGAGTCGGCATCGGTGGACGAGATCGTGGCGCGAATCTCGCGGGCGCTCCGCCCGCGCACGCGCTGCCTCGCGCTCACGTGGGTGCACTCGTCGAGCGGGGTCAAGCTGCCGCTGCGGGAGATCGCAGCCGCGGTCGCACACGCTAACCGGGGCCGCCGCGAGCGCGAGCGCCTCCTGCTGTGCGTGGACGGCGTCCACGGGTTCGGCGTCGAGGACGCCTCACCCGTCGAGCTGGGCGTCGACGTGTTCGCCTCCGGATGCCACAAGTGGCTCTTCGGGCCGCGCGGCACCGGGTTCGTGTGGGCGGCGCCGCACGCGTGGCGGCGCCTGGCCCCCACGATCCCGTCGTTCGACCCGCGCGTCTATGACGCCTGGATCGCGGGCCGGGCACCGATGGACGCGCCGCCGGGGGCGCTCATGACGCCGGGCGGCTTCCACTCCTTCGAGCACCGCTGGGCGGTGCCGGAGGCTGTCGAGGTGCACACGAAGCTCGGCGGTCGCGCGGAGGTGGCGAGGCGAACCCACGCCCTCGCCGCGCGCCTGAAGGACGGCCTGGAGGAGATCCACGGCGTTCGGCTCAGGACCCCGCGCGACGAGGCGCTCTCGGCCGGCCTGGTCTGCTGCGAGGTGGCGGGCGTCGACCCGGGCCAGGTGGTGGACGGGCTCCGCGAGCGGCACCAGGTCATCGCAAGCGTGACCCCGTACCGAACCCGCTACGTCCGGTTCGGCCCGAGCGTCGCGAACCGCGCGGGCGACGTCGACAAGGGAATCAAGGCGATCTCCCGGATCGCGCGGCAGGCGTGAGCGGGAACTCCGCGCGTGTGCCGGCCGCTACCGGCTATATATCCGCGCCCGCGGGCCGCGGGCCGGGCGTCCTCGTGCTGCACGCCTGGTGGGGGCTCAGCGACGGCGTGAGGCAGGTCTGCGACCGGCTTGCCGGCGAAGGTTTCGTAGCGCTCGCGCCGGACCTGTGCGCGGGCCAGATCGCCCGGACCATCCCCGAGGCGAAGGCGCTCCGCGAGCGGCTCGACGAGGAGGAAGCGAGCGAGCGCGCCGCAGACGCGCTCACGCGGCTGCGCCGCCATCCGGCGGTCCGCGGGCAGCTCGGCGCGGTGGGCTTCTCGATGGGTGTGTGGTTCGCCATGCAGCTGGCGACCCTCACCAACGACCTCGAGGCGGTGGTCCTCTACTACGGCACCGCCGGGGGCATCGACCACACCGGGCACAGGGCCGCCGTGCTCGGCCATTTCGCGGCGAGGGACGAGTGGGAGCCCGCCGCGGAGGTGGCCTCGTTCGAGGAGGAGCTCCGGCGCGCAGGCCGCGCGGTGCGCTTCCACGTCTACCCGGGAGCCGGGCACTGGTTCGCCGAGACGGACAGGCCCGAGGCCTATGACCCCGCTACCGCATCGCTCGCCTTCCGCCGCACGGTCGGGTTCCTTCGCACCCAGTTACAAACCTGCGCCCCCGCGCCACTTCAGGAGTGGTGACGAGCGACACCCAGGCGATAGGCGACTCATGCGAGCTCCGCGCAGCGCGCACGCACCCCGAGGCCTTCGCGGCTTTCTACCGGCGTTGGGCCCCCGCGCTTAGCGGGAACTCGGAGCGGCGTTCGCGCGTAGTCAGGGTATGTACGCTCACACCCCAGGCGACCCCGCCGCACGGGTGCTCGTCGTCGCCTGTCGCACGGCGGCCGACGACGCTCTGATGGACGCGGTCAGCCGGCGCGCGGCGTTCTCGCGCTCTCACTTCACGCTGCTCGTCCCACGCCCCTGCCAGGGGCTCCACCGGGTGGTGGATCCCGAGGACCACGGCTGGCGCGAGGCTCAGGCGGTCATCGACACGGCCTGTCCGCTCCTGTCGGACGCGGCGGGCTCGGAGGTCGACGGCCTGGTCGGCTCGCACGACCCCGTGGCCGCGGTGGAGGACGCCCTCAACGTCCACGGGTTCGACGAGGCGATCGTCTCGACGCTGCCCGCGCACATCTCGCGCTGGCTGCACCTCGACCTGCCGAGCAAGGTGGAGGGCATGGGCGTGCCGGTCACGAGGGTGACCGGCACGGGTACCGGAGCCGCGCAGCGCGCCATGCAGGGAGACGCCGCGTAGCGGCTACTCGTTGCCGAGCGCGCGCGCCACGATCCGGCCTCCGCGCTCGGCGACCGGAGCCGTGGGGAGCGGGTCGCGAGCCGGTCCCCGCTCGGGCGCGCCTGTGCGGATGTCGAAGGTCGAGCTGTGGCACGGGCAGGTCAGCGTTCCCTGGCTGTAGGCGAGCTCGCAGCCGGCGTGCGTGCACACGGCGCTCAGCGCGAACAGCTCGCCGTCCTTCGCTCTGACCACGATTGCGGGGTCGCCCGTGGCGGGATCCGTATACGGCAGGGAGTCGCCCGGCGCGAGCGCCTGCGCCGGACCGAGATCGGCCGTGCCGGCGGGGCCGTCGGGGCCCGCGCCCGAGCTTCGCCGGCGAGGGCGTGCCTGCGCGGTCGCCTGGAAGCTGCCGCGGGCCAGGGTCGACGCGGCCGCCGCCCCGGCCGTCAGCAGGCCGGCCAGCCCGAGGACGTGGGCGAGCAGCGCCCGCCTGCTGAGCACGCGCCCGTGCCGCAGCTGCGGCACGGCGATCTCACGCCCGCGGACCTTGGCCGGCCGCAG
>WNGA01014014.1_pt1 | contig 10174 bp, 9 predicted proteins | sample 5400061 | NCBI WGS metagenome assembly WNGA01 (sample SAMN13153366, study PRJNA577476) | soil metagenome | isolation source: 100 cm soil or saprolite under grassland replicate 2 | place: USA:California | collected 2016-06-15
CGCAATATTCCCCACTGCTGCCTCCCGTAGGAGTCTGGGCCGTGTCTCAGTCCCAATGTGGCTGGCCATCCTCTCAGACCAGCTACCCGTCGTCGCCTTGGTGGGCCATTACCCCGCCAACAAGCTGATAGGCCGCGAGCCTCTCCGCCGGCGCAACCTTGCGGCTGCTTTCCTCGCTCAGGGATGCCCCCGAGCGAGCGGATGCGGTATTACCCGGCCGTTGGGCCGGCTATCCCCCGCCGACGGACAAGTTCCTCACGTGTTACGCACCCATCTGCCACTGAACCGGAGTTGCCCCCGGTCCCGTTCGACTTGCATGTGTTAGGCACGCCGCCAGCGTTCGTCCTGAGCCAGGATCAAACTCTCCAATGATTGAAGAATCCGAACAGCTCATCCGAACGACTGCGTTTCGTATGTCGTCCGTATATCACGTCAGAGTCAAACCCTCGCGACGCACGTCTGACCGCGCGCCGTTCAAACGGGTCCGCACTCCACACGCTCGACCATCAGTTCTCAAAGAGCCGCGCGCAAAAAGTTCGTGCGCAGACGCCAATGCTAACCCGGTGTCCCGACCCGAGTCAAGGGGGTCTGGTGATTGAAGATACGGCCCCTCCGCCATCCCCGCCCCCCGCCCACCCAAATGGCTTGCTAGCTCAAGCCCGGCGCCCGTGCCACATTGCCAGCCATGGAGCTCTCGCACGCCGACCGCCGGCTCACAACCGATCGCCGCGCGCCCGGCGACCGTCGCCGGGTCGTGACGGTGGTCGTGGAAGACCGACGGTCCGGCGTGGAGCGCCGCGCGCCACCCGAGCGACGCGCGCCCGAGAGCGCCGGCGAGCATATCCGCAACGCCTTGCAGCTGCTCACCAACGTCGCCGAGTCGGGCACCCTCGACGAGGAGAGCCTGCGGGATTTGGATGCGGCGATGTTCCGACTGCGGTTTGCCCTGGACCGACTCGAGGCGCGCGGCTAACCGACTGCAAGCCTACGGCGCGCCGCGGGCGGCGCTCTCGTCCGGCTCGGCGCGCGAGCCCGACGGATTTCTCGGCACCCCCTCCATCACTTCCTCGACCTGGCGCCACAGCGTGTCCAGCGAGAGGGGCTTCAAGACGAACCGCTCTGTTTCCATGAAGATGGACAAGCTGCGCGGCTCCGGCAGCGGCTCCGACGCGATCAGCACGAACCGGCCCCGCAGCTCCGGGCGCAGCATGAGCGCTTGGCGCCAGAGCCAGAGTCCACCGCGCTCCGGCATGTTGAGGTCGGTGACGACGACGTCGAAGGATCGTTGCCTCAGCGCTTCCAACGCTGCGACGCCGCTCGCGGCCGTGCTGACTCGGCAGCCGCGACGCGTCAGCGAGCGCGCCAGCGCCTCGCGCATCGCGGTGTTGTCGTCGACCATCAAGATGGAGTACATCGCGGAGCTCGTCATACAGTGCGTGGGTGTACCCAGGTGTAACGAGTGTCGTTCCTCCGTCACTCGTTCGCAAGTGTTGCAGGGGCGCAGCAGATCGACGTGGCGGGCTAGGGACTGCTCCCCTGCTTGAGCCCGCGTTTGCGCTTCCCACGGTCCTTGACGTATACGGTTCTCCCGGGGGGCCCACTGGACAATGCCGTCATGCCGAGCTTGGTCGCGATGGAGCGCGCCCCGTCATTCCCGTCACCGATGGACGCGATGACGCGCTCCAGTTTCAAGGTGTCGAAGGCCCACGCCAGGACGAGGGTGCACGCTTGCTTCGCAAAGCCCCGCCCTTGTGCCTCGGATCTCAAGGCGCAGAGCAGCTCGAAATCGGTTCTGTCGAGTGCTTGCGATCTGACGAGCCCTGCGACGCCTACACTCGCCTGACCCTCGACGATCGCGAACAGATGGTGGGGATGCTCCTCGTCCGGCAACGGCAAGGTGCCGACAAACTCCCACACGTCCTCTTGCTGCTCCAAGGAGACGAGCAGGTCGTCATCGGACGGGCTTAGCGGCCGAAGCTCCACGGCTCAGTCTGGCTTGGCGCGTGGCTTCTGGGGATCGTCCGCAGGATTGACGTACGTCATCCCGAAGGGGCCCATCGCACTCACGGCAATGAAGGTGGCTCCCTGCGCAGCAGCGAAGTGGTGTGCGTTGGCCGGCAGTGACCCCTTTTCACCGGCCTTCATCGGCTTCGCCTTCGATGCGTCGAAGGTATCGCCCATGCCGACGAGGAGCGTGCCCTTCTTGACTTCGACTGTTTCATCGGTGGGATGGAAGTGGGGCGGGATCTTGTAGCCGCTCGGCATCGCCAATTCGACGGTAAACGGCGCGGCCTTGCCAGGGTCACCGCTGACGACGGCCATCCTCGCGCCCGCGGGAAAGACCGCTGGCGCCGGGCCCCAGTGCAGCCGGGCCGGCTCTGCCGCCGGGGTCGCTTGCGAGTGAATGGCGGGGGCCACTGACAGCATGAGGCACGCCGAGAGACCGAGAGGGCGCATAGAACCTCCGAGGGGTTGTGAGGGACCATGGGATGATGCAGCGGCGGGCCCACGAGCGGAAGAGCAGCGCAACGCGGGCGCTGTCCGTAACCCAACTCCCGTCGTTCCTGTGCGGTGCCGTTCATGTGGTGACGCCATGCGCCCGGGAGGATTCGAACCTCCGACCAACAGCTTAGAAGGCTGCTGCTCTATCCACCTGAGCTACGGGCGCGCCGAGGGTGCATGGCAAACTTAATCGTCCCTGCGCCCCCGCACAGGGTGACTTGGTCGGCGCGGGACAACATCGTATCGTAGGAGCGTCTCGCAGCCGCCGACTACGGCTCGCACGAGGAGATCACGATGCACACCGCCCGCTCCCTCGGCTCGCTTCTGCTCGTCGCCGTCCTCCCCGCCTTTCAGGGGGGCGACCGGCCCAACTCCGACCGGCCCGACCGGGATCCGCCCAGTCGCGTCGGCCGCCTGAGCTTCGTCACCGGATCGGTCTCCTTCCGACCCGGGGACGTAGACGACTGGGCCGCAGCGACGGTCAACTATCCGCTGCACAACGGGGATCACCTCTGGACCGACAGCGACGCGCGCGCCGAGATCACCGTCGGCTCCACCGCCTTCCGCCTGGCGCCGCAGAGCGCGTTCGGATTCCTCGCCCTCGATGACCGGACCGTGCAGGTGCGGCTATCGCAAGGGTCGCTCAACGTGCGCGTGCGGGACCTGGGCGACGACGAGAGCCTCGAGATCGACACCCCCAGCGGCGCCGTGTCGTTGCTCCGCTCGGGCGTCTACCGCGTGGACGTCGATACCACCGGCGACACGACGTCGGTCACGGTGCGGCACGGCGAAGCCGAAGTGACCGCCGCGGGCTCCGCGTTCCCGGTGCACGGCAACGAGACCGCCATCGTGGCGGGCGGAGACTCGCCCAGCTACGACGTACGGAGCGCCATCCGGTCGGACGACTGGGAGGACTGGTGCGCCTCGCGTGACCGCCGCTGGGACGACTCACGCTCGGCCCGCTACGTGTCGCGCGGCGTGATCGGCTACGAGGACCTGGACGACAACGGCGACTGGCAGGAGACACCGGACTACGGCGCGGTGTGGGTGCCGCGCCGCGTCGCCACCGGGTGGGCACCGTACCGCTACGGCCATTGGGCCTGGGTGGAGCCGTGGGGTTGGACGTGGATCGACGATGCGTCCTGGGGTTTCGCGCCGTTCCACTACGGTCGCTGGGTCTACGTGGGCGGCGGCTGGGCTTGGGTGCCGGGCCGCGTGGTGGCGCGCCCGGTGTACGCGCCCGCGCTGGTGGTGTTCGTCGGCGGCAGGAACTGGAGCCTGGCGATCGCCGGCGGCAGCGGTGTCGCGTGGTTCCCGCTCGGACCGGAAGAGCCGTACGTGCCCGCCTACCGCGTGAGCAACACGTACATCCGCAACGTGAACGTGACGAACGTGAACGTCACCAACATCAACGTGACGAACGTCAACGTCACGAACATCAGCTACCGGAACCGCCATGAGCGGGACGCGGTGACCGTCGTGTCGCACGAGACGTTCGTGGGTTCGCACCCCGTGAACCAGGGCGTGATCGTGGTGCCGCGCGACCGGCTCGACCGGGCGAGCGTGGTCGGTGCCACGGCCCGGGTAGCACCGGGGCGCCGCAGCGTGCTGGGGCAGCCCGCAATCGTCGAGACCCGGCAGCCCCCCATGTACGTCATTACGCGGCAGGTGGTGGTCCAACGACAGCCCCCGCCGCCGCCGGTCCCGTTCGCGGCGCGCGAGCAGGCGCTGCGGGCGCGACCCGGCCGTCCGCTCGACGATGCGACGATCGCCACGCTGCGGGCCCGCACGCCGAGCACCGGCCCGCGACGCCTGGTGCGACCGGCCGCCCCGCCAACCGCCGCGGGCCCGGCCCCCACGCTGCGCCCCACCCGTGAGGGGCTCCCCCCGTCGCGGTCGGTCCCACCGAGCGTCGCCGAGCCGCAGCCGGCCCGCCGGGCCCCACCGGCACATGACGCGGCACGGCCGGCGCCCGCCCCGGTCGACCGTCCCGTCCGCCCGGCACGCGGGGAGCGGGCGCAACCGAAGGAGCAGCCGCAGCCTATGGAACGGCCGGAGCGACCAGCGGCGCCCAAAGAGAAGAAAGCACTGCCAGCGGAGCGAGCAACGCCTGAACGGGTCGCACCCACACCGCCCGCGCGCGCGGAGCCGAAGCCGCAGCAGCCAGAGCGCCGGCCGGCCGTCGACGAGCGGCGCGGGAAGGATCGCAAGGCCGAGCGGGACACGACAAAGGAGAAAAAGCCGTCGTAGATTAAAGCCAGGACATGGAAACCAAGCGGCAGTACGAACACCCGCCACGGAGCGCCGGTGCTGTGCCGGCGGTCTCACCCGAACGGGCCCTGCGGGTGTTCACCGAGCCCGCCCGCAATCCCGGCATTCCCCTCGACCTGGATCTGGTCCGCGCCCTGCGCATCAACCGCAGCGCCGTGGAGCGCCGCGCCGCCACGATCCCGACGCGGCGAACCGTCAAGAAAGAATGGCAGGCCGCGTGGCTCCTGCGGGCCATCACCTGCATGGACCTGACCACGCTCCAGGGCGACGACACCCCGACCAACGTGCTACGCCTGTGCGCCAAGGCGAAGAGTCCCGTGCGAGCCGATCTGCTGGAAGCACTCGGCGCCACCGACATCGGGATCACCGTGGGCGCGGTATGCGTCTACCACGCCTTCGTCCCCGTCGCCGTCGAGGCATTGCAAGGCTCGGGGATCCCCGTGGCCGCGGTCTCGACGGGATTCCCCGCGGGGTTGAACCCCCTGCCCCAACGCATCGAAGAGATCAAGGCGTCGGTCGCCGCAGGAGCGCAGGAGATCGACGTGGTGATCACGCGCGCGCACGCCTTGGCCGGAGCGTGGGAGGCGCTGTACGACGAGGTGCGCGCCTTCCGGGAGGCCTGCGCCGGCGCCCACATGAAGGTGATCCTCGGCACAGGCGACCTCGCGACGCTCGTGAACGTAGCGCGCGCCAGCCAGGTCGCCATGATGGCCGGCGCCGATTTCATCAAGACGTCCACCGGCAAAGAGTCCGTGAACGCGACCCTTCCCGTCGGCGTGGTCATGACGCGGCAGATCCGCGACTACCACGAGCGCACCGGATACGCCGTCGGGTTCAAACCGGCGGGCGGGATCCGCAAGGCCAAGCAGGCGCTCGACTGGCTCATCCTCATGAAGGAAGAGCTGGGCGACCGCTGGCTGCGGGCCAATCTGTTTCGGCTCGGCGCGTCGGCGCTGCTCACCGACATCGAGCGCCAGCTCGAGCACTTCGTGACCGGCCGCTACTCGGCGGCCCATAGGCACCCGATGGTATGAGCGACAGCCGTAAGCCCCAAGTCGAACGCCTCAAGGAGTCGCGGTGACGACCGTCAGTGAGATCTTCGAAACGATGGCCTACGGGCCGGCACCCGAGAACGACAAGCCGGCGCTCGAGTGGATCGCGCGCCACGATGGGGCATTCGGGTTGTTCATCGGCGGGCGCTGGACCAACGGCAAGAGCGACGCGGGGTTCGACGTCATCAACCCCGCCACGACGGCGCGGCTCGCGCGCGTCAGCCAGGCCGGCCAGGCGGACGTGGATGCCGCCGTTGCCGCGGCGCGCAAGGCGTTCCCCGCCTGGTCCGCGCTGTCCGGGCACGCCCGCGCACGCCACCTCTACGCGCTCGCGCGTGCCGTGCAGAGGCACTCGCGATTGCTGGCGGTGCTCGAGAGCCTCGACAACGGCAAGTCGATTCGCGAGACGCGCGACTTGGACATTCCGCTCGTCGCACGCCACCTGACCCACCATGCCGGCTGGGCGCAGCTCGCAGACTCCGAGTTCGCGGGCTACGGTCCCGTGGGCGTGGTCGGGCAGATCGTCCCCTGGAACTTCCCGCTGCTGATGGTAGCGTGGAAAATCGCGCCCGCGCTCGCCGCCGGAAACACCGTGGTTCTCAAGCCCGCCGAGTTCACGCCGCTCACGGCGCTGTGCCTCGCCGAGATCGCACACGAGGGGGGGGGGCTCCCGCCGGGCGTGCTCAATGTGGTGACCGGGGACGGCCGGACGGGCGAGCTGATCGTGACCCACGCCGACATCGACAAGATCGCGTTCACCGGCTCGACCGAAGTGGGTCGCCTCATCCGCAAAGCGACGGCGGGATCGGGGAAGAAGCTCTCGCTCGAGCTCGGTGGGAAGAGCCCGTTCATCGTGTTCGACGACGCCGACTTGGACAGCGTGGTCGAGGGCGTGGTGGACGCGATCTGGTTCAACCAGGGGCAGGTGTGCTGCGCGGGGTCGCGGCTGCTGGTGCACGAGGGAATCGCCGAACGCCTGGTCACCAAGCTGCGCGCGCGGATGGAAAAGCTGCGGGTTGGCCCCCCGCTCGATAAGGCGATCGACATGGGCGCGATCGTCGCACCGGTGCAGCTCGAGCGCATCCGCTCACTGGTGAACACGGGCGTCGACGAAGGGGCGACCATGTGGCAGCCATCGTGGGCCTGCCCGACGGACGGCTACTTCTATCCACCGACGCTGTTCACGAACGTGTCGCCCGCCGCCACCGTCGCCCAGGTCGAGATCTTCGGGCCGGTGCTCGTTTCGATGACGTTCCGCACCCCGGCCGAGGCCGTGGAGCTCGCCAACAACACTCCGTACGGACTCGCGGCGAGCGTGTGGACGGAGAACATCAACTTGGCACTCGACGTGGCGCCCAAGATCAAGGCGGGCGTCGTGTGGATCAATTGCACCAATCTGTTCGACGCGGCCTCGGGGTTCGGGGGGTACCGGGAATCGGGCTTTGGGCGCGAGGGCGGGCGGGAAGGCATGTGGGAGTACTTGAAGCGCGAACGGGAAGCGGGAAGCGAGATGCGGGATGCGAAAAAGAAGCCAGCGAAGCCAGCCCGCGCGGCACGCATCCCGCATCCCGCATCTCCCATCCCGCCGATCGATCGGACCTACAAGCTCTTCATCGGCGGCGCGCAGGTGCGGCCGGATCAGGGCTACAGCAGGAAGATCCTCTCTCCGTCAGGTACGCTCCTCGCGGAGGTCGCGGAAGGCAACCGCAAAGACATCCGGAACGCGGTGGAAGCCGCGCACGCCGCCGAAGGGTGGGCGAAGACGAGCGGCCACAACCGCGGGCAGGTGCTGTACTATCTCGCCGAAAACCTGGCGCAGCGCGCCGACGAATTCGCGGAGCGGATTGCGGACCTCACGGGTCGCGCGGGGAGCGACGGACGCCGCGAGGTGGACGCAAGCATCGCGCGGCTCTTTTCCTATGCCGCGTGGGCCGACAAGTACGATGGGGCCGTGCACCAGACGCCGATCCGGGGCGTGACGATCGCCATGAACGAACCCATCGGCGTGATCGGCATCGCTTGCCCCGAAGAAGACCCGCTGTTGGGGTTCGTGTCGCTCGTCGGCCCCGCCGTCGCCGTCGGCAACACGGTGATCGCGATCCCGTCCGAGGCCCATCCGCTCGCCGCGACCGAGCTGTACACCGTGCTCGACGCCTCGGACGTGCCCGCCGGCGTGATCAACGTCGTCACCGGGGCGAAGGACGCACTCGCGAACGTGCTCGCCGAGCACGACGATGTGGATGCAGTGTGGTACTTCGGGAATCAGGCGGCCGGCGCCGAGGTCGAGCGGGCGTCGGCGGGAAACATGAAGCGGACGTGGGTGGAGTGGCATCCGAGGGACTGGAATGACAGCGAGCAGGGAGAAGGCAGAGAGTTCCTGCGGGAAGCTACCCAGGTGAAGAATATTTGGATTCCCTACGGAGAATAGCCCCTTTAACCTTCACGCCGCCAGACGTTTGCCGTCGGCGGGCGCCGGTTTGACCTTCATGCGTTTCCAGCGGTCGCAGATCGGGCAGCCCATATAGGTGCGGCCGAGCCAATCGGTTTCGTAATGTTGCGGATGCCGGCACGCACTCGGCGACCGGCGCTTGGTGACATCGCGTTTCTTGGTCGTCATGCGTTTCTTGGTCGTCATAGGGATCTCGCCACGCAGCCGTGACGGAGTATGAACCACCGATGCCGCTCGGAAGTTCCCGCTCGCTACCGTGTCACACCACCCCCAAATACTTCTCGTCCCAGGCGATCCCGAACTCACCGTTGCACTTCGCGCACCGCATGTCGAGGGTGTAGCCCGTGATGGGCGCGCGGGCGCGGCAGACGGGGCAGACCGCGTAGCGAGAGCGCCAATGATCCGGCGGGTTGTCGGCGTCGGCGGGGCGCGGCACGATGGTCCAGTGCCGCGGCCGGGAGAAGAGCGTTTGCAGAAAGCGCCGTGGCACCCGGACGCGTTCGCGCCGCGGCACCTGGAGGACGGCGTCCTCCGGCGTGAGCCCCACGACGCGGTACCAAGCCCCCCGCCTGAGACCGCAGCTCACATCCTGTTTCAAACGGGCCCAGGCCCCCGGCAGGGCCTCGCGCGTCGGCTCCATGTCTGCAACCTGGAGCGGCCAGCGGAGGCTGTCAACCAGTGAAGGACCTAGGTTTCAAGTCGGGGCGCCGGGATTTGAACCCGGGACCTTCTGGTCCCAGCGCCTGGAAACTCGCGCAGAGCTGAAGCGGCGGAGCGACTGCCCCGATCTCTCTTTGTCGCGCTCCGAAGGGCTGCCTCTTCCTTCGCAGCTCGAGCTTGGTCGGCGATATGGGAAGGGGAGCCGGGGGAGTAATATTCCGGGGCGGCGCCGCTACATGACACGTCCGTAACAGGAAGGTTCGTTCTCGACCCCTCGTTTCGTGAGGTTCGCATGGTTCGCGTCAGGTTCTCGCGCCCCGCGATGTGGCCCACCGCCGTGACGTTCACGCTGGCGGCGTGCGGTATGGGTGCGCCGTCACCACCGATTCAGGTCCCGGTTCCGAGCACCGCGGCGGAGGCAGCCACCGGATTCGACAACCGGAGCAACGGCGCGGGCAATGACTCCATCCACCAAGCCGATCAGGAAGCATTCGACGAGGTGGAAGCAATCGCGGATGGCCTGGGACCACTCTACAACGCGCAGGCCTGCCGCGAGTGCCATCAAAACCCCACCTCGGGCGGAGCGAGTCAGATCACGGAATTGCGGGTGGGTCATCTGGGACCGGATGGGCGGTTCCGCAACGCCGACATCCCGATCGCGCGCGGGACGGTTGTCATCTCCGGTCGCACGCTCGTCAACGACCGGGCCATTTGCCCGAACGCGGCCTTCCCGGACTCCGAGATTCAAGAGCGGGTGCCCGACACAGAGACGATCCGCGCGACGCGGGCGTCCCTCAACCTGCTGGGCGACGGCCTGGTGGAAGCCGTCGCCGACGAGACGCTGATCGAGCTCGCGCGCGCGCAACGCCGCACGACGCGCGGCACGATCCGCGGCCAGGCGCTCTATGTACCGATCCTGGAAGCCCCGGGGGAAACCCGCATCGGGCGGTTCGGCTGGAAGGATCAGCACGCCAGTCTGCTGTCGTTCTCAGCCGATGCCTACCTCAATGAGATGGGCATTACCAGCCGGTTGTTACCCGACGAAGTGACCACGCTGTGCAATACGGTATCCGAGCCGAACAATACGACCGACTCCTCCGGGCTTGCGGATATCGACCGGTTCGCCCGTTTCCTGCGAGCCACCAAGGCGCCCGCCCGCGACACGGTGCTGGCCGCGACCCCGGCGGCGCGACGCGGGTCGGAATTGTTCGACGCGATCGGCTGCGCCACCTGTCACGTC
>WNGA01027357.1_pt1 | contig 10174 bp, 8 predicted proteins | sample 5400061 | NCBI WGS metagenome assembly WNGA01 (sample SAMN13153366, study PRJNA577476) | soil metagenome | isolation source: 100 cm soil or saprolite under grassland replicate 2 | place: USA:California | collected 2016-06-15
TTTCCCTGCTGCTTGTACTCAGCGATCTTCGTCGGCTCGACTGCCCCAATATGGAAATCAACCGCCGGAATGGAATGGTCAGGCAGGCTATATTCAGAAAAATCTTCCCCACCCATTGTTGGATCGACAATCTCCACGTTTTCGTTGCCTAACGAGTTCTTCCAAACAGCGACCAGTCGCTTTGTGAGCTCGGGATTATTATACGTCGCCGGGCAAAATTGATCTTTGGACACGCTGACAATCGGCACGCGATCCGGCGGGACTCCACCGGCAGCGGCGATTCCTTTAGCGATCCTCTCAATCGCGGCCAATACGCGCTCGCGCGTCTCGGGTTTGTACGTGCGCACGGTCAACTGCATTTTCACTTCGTCCGAAATGATGTTGTGCTTTGTCCCTCCGTGGATCGAACCAACCGTGACAACGATCGGATCGAGCGGATTATTTTCCCGGCTTGCGATGGTTTGCCAGTCGTTGATCATTTCCGCCGCGAGTACGATCGGATCCTTCGTCTTGTGCGGATACGCTCCATGTCCGCCCACGCCTCGGACAGTGACATCGACGGAATCGACGTTCGCGTATGTGTAACCTTCGGTCACGCCAATGTGGCCGGTTTCAAGATCGGCCTTGTCGTGAAAACCGAGCGCGAAATTCGGCTTGCCGAATTTTTCGTAAAGACCGTCTTTGAGCAGCGCGCGCGCCCCGTTGCCGCTTTCCTCTGCTGGTTGCGCCACGAACAAAATCGTGCCGCGCCACTGATCCTTTAGCTTCGCCAGGGCGCGTACCGTGCCAATGAAGGCGGCCATGTGTGCGTCGTGTCCGCAGGCATGCATCACATGGACATCCTTATCTTCATCGTTTTTGGTCACGGCCTTGCTGGCGTACGGCAAACCGGTGTCTTCTTCCACTGGCAACGCATCCATATCCGTGCGCACAAGCACGGTCGGCCCGTCGCCATTCTTCATTACACCCACTACTCCGTAACCCTTAAGTTTGGAGTTCTCATATTTGCCGAGATGTTCGGTGACCTGGCAGCCTGCGGCGCGCAATTCCTTTGCGATGAGAAGTGCCGTGCGTTCCTCATGTCCTGATAATTCCGGGTGACTGTGAATGTCCTTGTAAATCGCGAGCAATGAGGGCATCTCCGCGTCGGCGAGCGATTGCGGCGTTTGCTGCGCGAAGACCGCGACCGAAAACAAAATCGACAACGACAGAATCGAGAAGCAGCAAATCTTCATGCCGCACCGTAGTCGTCCCGCGTTGTAGGGCAACCGCTCCGGTTGCCGGCGTCCTGTGCAGCAGGCGGTGCGCCTGCCCTACAATCGTTTTTTTCACGTGACGTGCAGTTTTGAATCTGTGAAATCCGCGTAATCTGCGGTTAGCTCATGCAATTCGAGAAGAACACGCTGCTGTTCGGCGCTGATCCAACTCCCCGCATCGTCGCAATTGAACTTGGTGAAACCGGAACGGTTAACGTTTATCGCCGGGAAGCGGACGGGTCCACCGTTGCCGACGTTGAGCCTTTCCACCCATTTGTCTGGTGCGACTCGGATGTTGTCGATCTCGGCATCGAATCTGAAAAACTCGAGAGCAGTCTCAAGTACGGCTGGCTGGTCACGGTCGACAGCTGGAAGGAACTCATCGCATTGCGCAACGGACTTAAAAACGCCGGGCGCGATTTCTTCGCGTTTACCGATCCGGTGCAGCATTACCTTACAGCGACCGGGCGCACGTTGTTTAAAGACTTGTCGTTTGAAGAACTGAAACGATTGCAGATCGAGGTACTTTCCCTAGCTGGGGTCGCCGACCCCGGCGCCGCAGTCAGCGACCGCAGCTACAGCGGCGATCACATCATGAGCATCGCGCTCTCGGATAACACCGGCTGGGAAGAATTATTGGTTGTCGATTCTAAAAATATCGAGGAATCGGAGCACGACGCGCTCAAGCGTCTAACGAGTCTCGTCAAAGAACGCGATCCCGACGTGATCGAAGGTCACAACTTGTTCCGGTTCGATCTCCCGTATCTGGTTGCACGTGCGAAGAAGGCAAAGGCGAAACTCGATTGGGGACGCAGCGATGGATTTCTGCGCTCGCGACCGTCACGACTCCAAATCGCGGAAAAAACTATCGATTATCCGAAGTTCACAGTCGGTGGTCGTCATTTTGTGGACACATTTTTGCTCGCACAATTTTACGACATCGGAATGCGTTCCCTTGCCGGTTTCGAACGGGCCGACGTCGCCCGGCATTTTGATCTTTGCGACAGTGACCAAATTTCCGCGCTTACAGGCAAAGAATTGCAACGCGCGTACCTGGATGATTCAAAACAATTTTGGCAGCGCGCACTGTGCGGAGTACGGGAGACGCGGGCATTATCCGAACTGTTAAGCGCGAGCTACTTCATCCAAGCGCAGATTTTTCCCTACAACTATCAGGATGTGATCGTCCGCGGCAACGCCACGCGGATTAATGCGCTGTTCCTGCGCGAATATTTTCGGCAACGCCATTCCATTCCTGAGCTGCCAATGCCACGCGCGTTCGAGGGCGGTTACACCGACATCTTCTTCACGGGGGTTGCGCACAACGTCTGGCACTGCGACGTCGCTTCCCTCTATCCGTCGATCATGTTGAAATTCGATTGTTTTCCAGTGACCGATCAGTTGCAAATCTTCCGGCATTTGCTCACTGATTTGCGCACATTCCGATTGGAAGCGAAGTCAGAAATGCGGGCGGAAAAAGGTCCTGCGAAGCAGCATCACCTGCAAGCGCTTCATAATACGTTCAAGATTCTGCTCAACAGTTTCTACGGCTATCTCGGGTTCGCACAGGGTCATTTCGCCGATTTCGGTGCCGCAGCGCGTGTCACTCAGATCGGACGCGATTTGCTGAGACAGATGATCGACTGGCTAGGCGCGCAGGGAGCGAAAGTGATTGAAGTAGATACCGACGGAATCTATTTCGTTCCGCCGGCGCAGACTGAGATAGATGAATTGCAAAAAGGTTTGGCGAAGGAATTGCCCGAGGGAATTGAAATCGAGTTCGACGAGCAATTCGACGCCATGTTCAGTTACAAGGCAAAGAACTACGCACTCCTTACGAAAAATGGCGACGTCGTCATCAAGGGCGGCGCCCTTAAATCGCGCGGACTCGAAAAATTCCAGCGCGTGTTCCTGGAGGAAATGATCAAGCTCATCATGAAAGGGAAACCAGATGCGGTTGCTGATCTGCGAAACGACTTCGAGAACAAAATCCGGAACCGCGAATGGAAGATCGATATGCTGATGAAGACCGACACGCTGCAGGATTCGCTGGACAAATATCGCGCAAAGATCGCCGGCTCCGCGCGAAACCGCGCCGCTGCCTATGAACTGGCCCTCGCCAGCGGCCGCAATTACAAACCCGGCGACCAGATCAGTTACTACATCAAAACGACGCCCAAAAAAGTTCCCGCCTATGAAGCCGCCAAGCCTGCCAGCGAATTCGACCCCGAAAACCGCGACGAAAACGTCGATTACTATGTCGCCAAACTCGACGACCTAGTGAAAAAATTCGGTGGAATTACCGCTGCTGTAGGCTCAACTGCGAGGCAAGAGAACTTAGCTCTGTAAAAGAGACATTCCATTTATGAATACACGACTTTTATCCCTAATAGTAATTGTCGTTTTCGTCGCCGGCACTGACCGCGCTTATTCAACCGAAAACGATCTCAGTTCGATCAAAGCCGAGGTTGCGAAACGCCATGAGGAAGCGGTGAAGCGATTGCAGGATTGGATCGGCCAAATATCGATCGCGGCGGAGAATCGCGGATATCCCGAGGGCGCGGAGTACATGGCGAAGCTGGCGCGCGATGCGGGATTTCAGCAAGCGACCGTGATTAACACGGATGGCAAGCCGGGCGTGTTTGCGACGCTCGATGCGGGCGCACCGAAAACTGTCGGTCTTTATTTCATGTACGACGTGAAACAGTTCGATCCGGCGGAGTGGACATCGCCGCCGACTGAAGCGCGAATCGTGGACAAAGCGCCGCTGGGAAAGGTGATGATTGGACGCGGCGCCGTGAATCAGAAAGGACCGGAAGCAGCGTTCCTCGCGGCACTACATGCGATCCGTGGTGCGGGTAAGAAAATGCCTGTGAACCTGGTGATGGTAGCCGAAGGCGAAGAGGAGATCGGTTCGCCGCACATTCTACAACTCGTTAGGCGGTCGGAAGTGCTGGCCGCGCTAAAGAAATGTGACGGGGTATTCATGCCGTCGGCAACACAGGACTTGGACGGCATCGTGACGGTGAACCTCGGCTCAAAAGGTGTGATCGAGCTCGAGTTGGTATCGAGCGGCGAAAAATGGGGACGGGGTCCGGCCAAGGACATTCACTCCTCGCTAAAGGCGATGGTGGACAGTCCGGCATGGCATTTGGTCAAAGCCCTCGACACGCTTGTGTCCGACGACGGTAACGAAATCAAGATCGACAATTATCCGAAACCGCGTCCGGTGAGTACCGAAGAGAAAACGATGATCGCTGGCGTGTCGAAGGTACGGAGCGAAGCACAGGCAAAGAAGTTATTTAGCGTGCAGCATTGGATCAACGATCTGCCGTGGGAACAGGCGAACGAACGGCTCGAATCGCAGCCGACAGTTAACATTGAAGGACTGGTTGGCGGTTACACCGGACCCGGCGGGAAAACTATTTTGCCGCATCGTGCCGTCGCGAAGATCGACATGCGTCTGGTGCCCGACATGAAAGCGGCGGACGCTCTCGCGGCGTTGAAGGCATATCTGGCCATCCACGGCTTCGGCGACATCGAGGTGAACATGACCGGCGGTTACGATCCGACGAGCACATCGGCTGATTCCTCGCTCATTAAAGCGCAGGTTGCGACTTACAAACAATTCGGAATCGATCCATTGCTCTGGCCGCGCAATGCCGGTTCGTATCCCGGATATGTTTTCACCGGCGAACCGCTCAAGCTTGCCGCTGGGCATTTCGGGCTTGGTCACGGCAGCGGCGCGCACGCGCCGGACGAGTATTACATCATCGAATCGGCGAACCCCAAAATACAAGGATACGATGGCGCGGTGATGTCCTTTGTCGAATATCTTTACGAATTGGCAAAGTGACCTTGAGCGACAAATCAGGAGCGATAGTTGCGCCGGACGGCGCGAAAGTGCTGCATGCGTTTGGCGAGGAAGTCAAAATTCATCTCGAGGGCGACCGCACGGCTGGAAACCTCACAATGTGGACGGAAATCACTCCGCCGGGTGGCGGCCCGCCGCCGCACTATCATCTAAACGAGGATGAAACATTTCACGTCCTCGAAGGACGTATCGCGTTTCTTTTAGACGGTAAATGGCATGAAGTCGGTCCCGGCGGAGCCGCCTTCATGCCGCGCGGCGTCATTCACACGTTCAAGAACGTCGGTGACCGACCGTCTCGCATGCTCCTCACCACGACGCCGTCAGGATTCGAGAAGTTCTTTGCGCGTTGCGCTGCAGAGTTCGCGAAGCCCAGCGGACCCGATATGTCACGGATCATCGAGATCGGTGCCGAGCACGGAATTCATTTCCTGCAGGAATAGGAAGCCGCAGCCAACGCCAGCGGCTACAGCAATTTCGCTTCCAGATTGATCTGCGTTCCGGCGAGCGCCTTTGAAACCGGACAGCCTTTCCTTGTCTGCTCTGCGATCTCGTCGAATTTCGTTTTGTCGATGCCGGGAACCTGAGCATCGGTTTTCAAATCGATCGTTGTGATCTTTGGCGCGCCTTCGACCATTTCCAATTTCACCGTTGCTGTCGTGCTGACCCGTTTGGCAGGGTTTCCCGCTTTTTCAAGATTCGCCGAGAGGGCCATCGAGAAACAACCGGCCTCTGCCGCGCCGATAAGTTCTTCGGGATTTGTGCCCTTTCCTTCCTCGAAGCGCGATGAAAATGAAAAAGGACCTTCAAACGCGCCGCTTCCTAATTTCATGTTTCCCTTGCCTTCCTTCAAAGTGCCTTCCCAAATAGCCGATCCAGTTCGTGTTGCCATGGTTTTACCTCCTTTAGTTGTTGCTGATTATGATTCTGCCGAACACAGGCGAACGCAATTTCTTTTCAGCCTAACGAACTCACGCTGGTTTCGCAGCTGCGACGTCAACAGCCGGACCAGCTTCTGAACGGTGCTGAGCATCCGCCAGGGCGCGTTGTTTGCGAGCCAGCCAAACGCTCAGCGCGCACCATGCAGCAATGATTGGCACAGCAATGAAACTGATCGCGTTTAAGCTCAGGCCCACGACGTGGAGCGCTTTATACGACCAGGCGCCGACTATATCGCCGAGACGATAACCGAATGTGTCGATCACGCTTTTCGCTTTGTATTTGTCTTCGCGCCGCAAAACGGTGAACAAAATCTCGCGCGCAGTGAGCGTGTTGACCGAGAAATCCATTTTGCCGAAGAATGCAGTGCGGGCCGACTTATCCGCCAACTCATGCCCCGTGAGGTCGGCCTGTTGAAAATACGCCCATGTATTTGTCAGCGTGTAAATGAAGATGAAAAGGACGAGCCCGAACAAGTACGGCGAACGTGCGATGTGCGTGATGCTGTCCCAAATATTTCCGCCGATTGGTTTTTCGGCTGTCGCAGCTTCAGCGTGCTCGCGAAATTCCGCCGGGAAAAAACGGATGCATTGCGCCGCGATTTCGAACATCGCCGCTGACATAAGGCAGAAAATGCCGGTGCTGAATCGATCGACCAGAAACGTCGGGACGAGCGGACCGAGAATCGCGCCCAACGAACCGCCCACCGCGATGAAACCAAAGAGGCGCTTGCCTTGTTCGGCGGTAAATAGGTCGGTCATGAAGGCCCAAAAAAGCGTGGTCGCGAAAAGATTGAAGACGCTAACCCAGACGAAAAACGAGCGCGCCAGTAGCCATTGCCAGTTCGCCGGCACGAAGCGCATGAGAACGAAAAAGATGAAAAGATTAGCGATCGCAAACCGGTAGGCGAGCGGCAGAAATTTGCGGCGCGACATACGTGATACGATGGCGGCGAAGAGCGCGTTCGCGATGAGCATGCCGATGAGCGTGGCCGTGTACATCCAGGGCAAATTTTCCACGCCGCTGGTCGCACCGATTTCTTCACGAATTGGCCGCAAAATGTAGTAACCGGCAAGGACGACGAAGTTGAAAACGAAGGCAAGCCAAAGCGCGCGGAGCTCGTCCGGCTTAACATCCACGATTTTGGTGAAGAGGCGCTTCATATTAAAAGCGCGGTCGTCCTGAGCGTGAGCGAAGGATCTCGCCTACTTGGGTAACGTTTTCCGCATTTGTGAGGTCCCTCGCCTTCGCTCGGGGTGACATGGCCATCATGTTTTCGTTTTATGCCACGCAGCGAGCACTTCCGCTTCGCGTTCGGGTGTTACACCGGCGCGCAATTTCGATTGTCGATCTTGCGGTAATGATTTGAACCAGGCGAGCGTGTCACGCGCTGTTTCGGCAAGCGGGCGAAACGTCAAACCTTTTGCCAGCGCGCGATCGATCTTCGTTCGCGCAAGTCCGAGCTCGTCACCGGCCCAGACCGGCATGTCCGACCATGCTTCAACCTTTTGTTGTTTGAGGAACTCAGCGGGTAACCAGGTAAATTTGGCGTTCGAATGGAGTGCATCTTTGATCCGGTCGAGCATCTGACCGATTCCGAGCGGCTTGGAGGGACCGGTGGCACTATAAATCCCAGTCTCGCGATTCTCTGCCATTCGAATCGTCCATTCCGCCAGGTCTCGCGCATCGATGAACTGAACGGGATCGCTTGGATTACCGGGCGCGAGCACTCCGCCTCCGCGGTCGATGCGTACCGGCCAGTAGGTGAAGCGATCGGTCTCATCGCGCGGTCCGACGATGAGGCCTGGTCGGATGATTAACGTTTTTCCGGGAAACCACTTCTCGGCTTCCTTTTCCGATAACGCTTTGAGCGGCCCATAAGTTTTGTAGCCGGAAGCTTTCACAGCTTCGATCGTCTCTTTGTATGGATCGGCGCCGTCGTATTTGGCAAGCGGCGCCGTTTCGTCCACGCCTTGGCTGGTGTCAGCGTAAACCGAGATTGTGGAGATAAACACGTAGCGCTCGACGTTGCCTTTCAGAATTTGCGCAGCATCACGGACCCATGCGGGAAGTGTGGTGGGATTGTCGATCGCCACATCCCATTGCCGATCTCGCAGCACATCGAGCTGACCGTTGCGGTCCCCGATCAATTGCTCGACCTCCTTTGGTAACTCTCCAGGATGCGTCTTGCCGCGGTTAAACGTGGTAACCTTGTGGCCGCGGCTCAGTGCGTATCGAACCTGATATGGCCCTGTGAACCCGGTGCCGCCAAGAATGAGAATGCGCAAGGGTTTCACGGATTTCTCTGCGAGTAAAGATGTCGAGCTTGCGGCAAGCGAAAACACGCCTGCGGTAGAAAGTTTGATGAAATGACGGCGGGTTGTGTTCATCTTCTCATGTTATGTCGAGCGACAGTCGAGACATTCCCGTGTTAAACGTTCGCGCAAATTCGCGGGATTCCTCGACTCCGCTCGGAATGACGCGCATGACGCGGCGCCAAGCAACCCGCTTAATTGGTGCGAGCGCAGCGGGACTGTGCTTGCCGATTGGTGCGTTGCGCGCGCAGGGGAAAACCGAATCATCAGCAATGCTGGCGCGGGCGATTCCTTCGTCCGAGGAGAAGCTCCCGGTGATTGGCCTGGGAACCTGGCAGGCGTTTGACGTTGATCTTACATCGGACACTCGAAGGCAGCTCGAGGAAGTGCTCTCACTTTTTGTGAAGCTCGGCGGCCGCGTAATCGATACGTCGCCGATGTATGGTCGCGCGGAAGATGTGATTGGCGAGCTAACGACCGAGCTCGGAATTCGGGATAAACTTTTTCTTGCCACGAAAGTTTGGACACGCGGCAAGGAGAATGGAATTAAATCGATGGAGCGTTCGATGACGCTTTTGCAAGCGAAGCGAATCGATCTGATGCAAGTTCACAATCTCGTCGATGTCCAGGCGCAACTGGCGACATTGCGTGAATGGAAGGCGCAGGGGCGCATCCGTTACCTTGGGATCACGCATTATGAAGCGGGCGCTTTTGCCGATGTGGAAAAAATCATGCGAACCGAAAAGCTCGACTTTGTGCAGATCAACTATTCGCTCATGGAACGCGAAGCCGAGCAACGCGTGTTGCCGCTCGCGCAGGAACGCGGGATTGCTGTTATCGTCAATCGGCCGTTTGGCGGTGGCGACCTCTTCAATCGAACGCGCTCAAAGCCATTGCCTGATTGGGCCGCCGAATTTGATTGTCGATCCTGGGCGCAATTTTTCCTGAAATGGATCGTAGCCAATTCTGCTGTCACTTGCGCCATTCCCGCGACCGACAAACCGCGTCATCTTGAAGATAATATGGGGGGAGGAATCGGGCGGCTTCCCGAGGCGAAAATGCGCAAGCGAATGGTTGAATTAGTCTCTTCGCTGTAGCAGTCACCGATCAAAAATCGCCTGGGCACCGGCGTTTTTTGCAGACCTGTGCGCATTGACTAATTGTCAACCGAAAAAATTTACGTTTTCTGAAAAAAATCAGTTGCAGGACCAGTCGATCGCATCGATAGGACGCGCGCTTTATGCGGAAAATAACCCCCTATCTAATTCTCGGCCTTTGTAGCGTAACGTTTTGTCCGCGTCCGGCGTCGGCGCTGAATTTTTCGGCGCCCAAACCCAAATTTGGGTTCACGGATGCTGCCGGTAAAAAGCAGTCGATCGAGATTGTGGACAAATATTATCCAAAGAAAATTGTCCACCCGTTCGGAAATGATTCGAAAATCGATCCGAAGCTCCGCCGAGCGGCGACCATCGCTGAGGAACGCGCCCGAGCACATTCTCTTTCGAAATGCTGGCACTACGTGAAGGAAGCTCTTGTTGCGGCAGGCGTCGTTAAGTCCCGTCCCCAAACGACCCTGGCAAAGCAAGCCGGCCAGGAGTTGGTGAACAATTACGGTTTTAAGAAACTCCCGGTGACCGATCCGTACCAGGCGCCGGTTGGCGCAGTTTTAGTCTATGGTGCCAAACGTGCGGCCGGGCATGTCGAGATCCGAACTGAGAATGGTTTCGCGAGCGATTTCCGCTCGAAGACGCCATCGCGCCGTCCGCTGTTAGGTATCTTCGCCAAGAGTTAGA
>WNGA01014017.1_pt1 | contig 10173 bp, 12 predicted proteins | sample 5400061 | NCBI WGS metagenome assembly WNGA01 (sample SAMN13153366, study PRJNA577476) | soil metagenome | isolation source: 100 cm soil or saprolite under grassland replicate 2 | place: USA:California | collected 2016-06-15
CAAAAAACTCGAATCCGGCTTGACAACAGAGGTTACGACCCCGCCATCACCCACGCTGCGGCTTGCATGCTGCCCATCCCCTCCCGCATACTCAACGTCAAGTGAGAGTAGAACAGGTGGAGGTGGAGAGGCCTATGAGTTGGAAGACCTTACTGGCATACATTACGGGAACTGTCGACCAGGAACTGCTGCTGCGCAATGAATATCTGGTCACGGAGAATCGTATCCTCCGCGATCAAATGAAGGGGCGCCTCCGGTTGAGTGACGGCGAGCGCAAGGCCCTGGCAGACATCGGTCAGAAGCTGGGTAAGCAGGCCTTGAAAGAAGTCGCCAAGATTGTCACACCCGATACGATTCTCGGCTGGCACCGCAAATTCGCGGCCCAGAAGTTTGATGGCTCCAAGCAGCGCAAGGCTCTGGGCCGCCCCACGATCGACCACGGGCTGGAGGCCTTGGTGGTGCGTATGGCACAAGAGAACCGCTCGTGGGGCTATGATCGCATTGTGGGTGCCCTGGCCAATCTCGGGTACACGATCAGTGATCAGACCGTGGGCAACATTCTCAAGCGCCAGGGCCTCCCGCCAGCGCCCGAGCGGAAGACCACGACCACGTGGAAAGAATTCATCCGCACGCACATGGACGTCCTCGTGGCGACCGACTTCTTCACGGCCGAGGTCTGGACGCTGGGGGGGCTGGTGACGTACTACATCTTATTCTTCATCCATCTGGGCAGTCGGAAGATCCATATGGCCGGCATCACGCCGCATCCCACTGAGGCGTGGATGATGCAGGTGGCACGCAACGTGACCATGGAGGAGTGGGGTTTTCTGTCTCCAGGGCAGTATTTGATTCACGACAGAGACGGCAAGTACTGCCCGGCGTTTCAACGGATCATTGAGGACGCAGGGGTCAAGCGGGTCCCGTTGCCGGCGCGGTCGCCGAATCTCAACGCCTACGCAGAGCGGTGGGTGCGCTCCGTGAAGGAGGAGTGCCTGTCGCGGATCATTCTCTTTGGGGAAGCATCGCTCCGCCATGCGCTGACGCAGTATGTGGCGCATTTTCATCACGAGAGGAATCATCAGGGCAAGGGCAACGTGCTGCTCTTTCCTGCGTCCAGCCAGAACAGCGAGGGGAAAGGCGCAATTCACGGTCGAGAACGGCTCGGGGGGCTCCTAAAATACTACGTGCGTGAAGCCGCATGAGTTTTTTGACCATACGGGGTATGCGAAGCTTTCGCACGTCTGCGGCCGTTAATCCAAGAACTGAATAATTCTGTCAGTGATAGTGATGCTGGTCACAGGCACAGAGGACAACGTCGTGTATCATCTTGGCAGGAGCAAGGGGCGTTCGAGGACTCCGACCTCATGCGGAGGGCCCACACGTGGCCAACGCCGTGATTGGAGCCTTCACCTTCTGCCCCAAAATGGGGCTTATTTGCCCAACGCCCCACAAAGGTAAATTCCAAGGGTGAGACGACGGCTTCGATCAATAGATGGATTGATGACGTTGGTTCGAATTTTCCCAGCCAAGAGAGGATGCAGTGGTTTTGGTTATCATTCCCTAACCGTCCATTTCCGCTGAATGCTCCTGGAACCCCCTTTTGCTTGACATCTGGAGGTAGACTGAGATATAGGAACATCACTCGACTCTTCTCTGCAGTGCATATCGTCTGACCTTGATGCGGGAACTGCAGAGAGGCAGTAGCCAAGGAGGTTGCTCATGCAAAGCTCCCAACCCTTCCTCCCTACGTTTGCCCTTCCCGTCCCTCAGCATGCTCGCTTTCGTGTGAGGCCTCAACTTCTCATCCGCAGCTACCCTTCCTCCCTTGGGAGGGACAGCGCTCTGATCTATCGCCGTTCCTAACATATCTCTGTCTATTCGTCTGAGGCCCATTGACTCTGGAGGTGCCACCATGGCGCAATTTTTAAGGCAAGTGGCTTTGGTCTCGGAGGTCCAAGACCTTAGCTTCTCCGATCTGACCCGCACGAGCGCCGCACTGCAAAAGCAGGCGATACGCGACTTGAGTGGGCTCTGGGACGTGCAAGCCACCGTGGACGCGTTCCACCAACTTGAAGATGTCCCCTTGGGCTACTGGCCGATCATCATCGAAACTGATATCGGCGTGGACGCCCTGGGGATTCACCTCGACAAGGATGGTCAGCCCTTCGCCTTAGTCAGCTTGACGGATGGCTGGCAGCTCACGGCCAGCCACGAAGCCCTTGAGATGCTGGTCGATCCCTTTGGCAATCGCCTCATGGCAGGGGATTCCCCCAAGCCGGACCAAGGGCGTGTCGAGTTCCTCGTCGAGGTCTGTGATCCCTCCGAAGCCGCAGCGTTTGGTTACACGGTGAATGGCATCACGGTCTCCGACTTTTACACAACGGCGTACTTCGATCCGATCCAGGCCGTGGGTGTACGTTACTCTTTCACTGGGGCCATTACCGAGCCGCGCCAAGTGCTGCAAGGAGGCTATTTAAGTTGGCACGATCCGGTGTCGGATCACTGGTGGCAAGAGATTTTCTTTGGCAACAGACCCCAATTTCGTGATCTGGGCCAGCTCACCCAGCAACCGCATCAGAGCTTGCGCGCGATGATTGACCGCTTGACCAAAGCGGAATCGCTGCAAGGCATGTTTGGCAATAAGGAGGAGCTTCAGGTCGCCGCTCGTTCCTACCGAGGACGCGTCTCCCGACCCAGTCAGAGCAAGGCTCAAGTGTGGCGCGCCCAGATTGCCGAACTGACTGGGAGAGCTCGCGCAGCAGGAGAGGAAGGGGCACTGGCCGGGTTGGCGCTGCGCCGGCCACCACGCAAGGGACGTCGGTCGAGTGAGGAACCCGAGGCACGAGCAGTCGTGGCAGATGGACGACAACGCTCCGCTCAGGAAGAGGAGGAGGGGGTGGAGTTCTAAAGGTGCAGATAAGTCACTTGTGTAAGCTCACAAGCCGCTGTTTTAAAAGAGGGAAACTCTACCTTAAGCCATCATCTCCACTTTTAGAACACCACTGAGGAGGCATCCCTCGCATCTGTACGGCAACGGTCGCAACGTGCGGGAAGGATAACCGAGGAGGAAGAAGACGAGAGAGTTGTGTCCGGAGGCAGCCATGCGGCAAGGGTCCGGTCTATCTCCAGGCCCTTGCCTCTTAGGACCAGCGGGATGAGTCTTTGCCAGTTGATAGAGATTACACTGATTGTAGGGTAAGCTTAGTAGAGGACTGATCACTCTCTGCCACTCAGGAGGCTCGCCATGTCCACCAACGACGAAGCTGCCCGCAAGGCTCGGGCGCAGCGAATCCGGGAACAAATTAAACAGCTGAAAACGTCACCGGCCACGACCGAGGGTCCGAAGGAAGAGAATCCTCCATCACGTCCGAAGAATTACCGTGAGTTGATTCATGAGCGGATGCATGAGTTGGATAAGGACAAAAATGAATAGGATTGATGTGTCATGTCACGGTTTGTAGGGTCTATAGACGGCTCCCGCTGAGATATCGGTAATACGGTACATAAGACTCCCCATTCGCCCCATCAGGTCCCAATTGCCTGAATTTCAAGCTGCCGATAGAGAGTCACCTCCAAGCCCAGCCGTTGTAGGATCTCTTCCTGTAACCCTGATAAGGGTGTGAGCCGACGCAGCATGTCCTCTCCGGCCGCATTTTTGATGATCGTCAGCGAGATGGCCGAAAACGCTTTCAGGATCCGCTCCACCGTGGGCTTGTCGGTCCTCTTTTGCTTGTTCTCTGGATGCAAACTGGGGAGGCTGGCCTGGGCTGTCTCCAACGACTGGCGCAGGACAAACTCCGTGACCGTTCACACACGGACCCCGAGGGTCAGCAGATACGTGAGGCCCTCAATGTGCTCGTGGCGTTTGACAAACAGCGGGGCGATATGGACGCGGCTCTTGAGGCGGTTGAAGAGGCGTTCCACGCGGTATGCGTTACGATAGCACAACACCGCCTCCTGCAAAGACAGCCGCGTGTGTCCCGCATTGGTGACAAAGGCTTTCCAACCCAAGCGTTGGCTGTGCGCAGCGATGATGTCTTCCTGACGTGTGATCTGTGTGATGTGGTAACGGGTTCTCTGGATCACGCGCTTCTCGCGATGCACAGCGCCTCGCCCTCGCCCCACGTAGTGGGTGGTCTGCTCGACCTGCTTGTCCCAGGTGACGCGGAGCAACCCGTCCACCCGATGCGCGGTGAGCACGCGGGCAATCGCCTCCAGGAGTGTCGCTTCATCGGTGATTTGACGTTTCCCCGGCCCTCTGGGGGGCGTGAGGGCCGTCAGTTGGGTCTCCGCATGGCGCAGACGTTTTTCTCACCCCGCGGCCTGTTGGGTGGCATGTATGGGGGAGCGCACGACCAACACCCGTTCGCTCCAGGCCCCTATGCCGTCCGACGCATGGCAGGTCCGCTCAACCTCATAGCCCTCGGCCGCAAGTCCCTCGTGCCCGCGGTCATTGGTGCGCCCTATCCGGGTTAACGCGCCTGCCTCGCCTTTCGTCACCCCCACGGTGATCCAGGCGTCCATGGCCGCCGCCGTCGTCCCGGTCAACGGCAGCGGCGACACGTACCAGTCCTGGTGCCTCGCCAGATACGCGCGGGTGTCCAACGCACTCATCTTACCATCGCCGACAAACAACAGACCGGGTGTCTGCAATCCGACCCGGATACGCTCGATCATTGGTATGTATAAGCCATCATCGGCGTGTTCCCCCGACAGCACATCCGTCGATAGCGGCATCCCCAAGGGGTCCAACGACCCCATCATGACTTTGAGCTGGGGCCGTGTCGGATCATCTTTACTCTGACCAAACTGGAACAGTCCCCCTGCGGTGACCTCGTGCTCACCCGATACCGTGGTGGCATCACAGCGGATCACGTCCTGATGCAAATCATAGACCTCAATGCTACGCGCATTCAGGTCTTTTTCAATCTGATGCCAATAGGCCTTCTTGCTCAAATGGGTCAGCAGATGGCTCAATCGGTCGTCACGAAAATCCAGCGGCGCAATGACTTGCGCGGTCAGGCGGCTCAAGGTGTGATGCATACCCTGGAGGGAGGTTTCTACCGACACTTTTCGGTGGTCACCCTCCGTGACGATAGAGGCCAGCCAGATGACCGCTGTCCACCCCCAACTGAGCCCCCGTTGCGTCCAATGGCGGGGGATATGCCGGTCCAAGACCTCCGGCAAGCCCATCTTGACCATCTGCCCGATGAGTAGGGCGACATCATCGACCCGCTCTGTGATAATCACCAAGTCGCTTGTCCCAAGGATTTCTTTGGCCTGTTGCGCCAGTTGCACTCTCATGGCACCCTCCTCTCACAAGCTGGAACTGCGTGGAAGAGAGCATAGCAACTGAACGTCATGGGCTCAAAGGATAGTCGACCCAAAGCTCATGCCCCCCGGAAATGTATGCGATCACAGGGGTACAAATTCATAAGCTATTGATTTTCAAAGGGTAGAAATTTATCTCGTTTTCTCAGCAAAAATCGAAAATCCTGGAAAATCAAACACTTAGTACAATCAATGGGCAAAGCCTAAGAAATTAACCCGTTGAATTTTAAGGAGTTTACCCTGTGATCGCGTACCCGGAAATTCAGCTTTTGGACTTTTTGTACGGCGAATGGGGGGATCCCATAGACGTAAAGGATGTGTTGGCGGGGTTTGTTCGATATGACCAACGTGCTCTACCGCATGGCAGGTGTCGATCGCACCACGATCGATGGCATCGGCGGCCATCTCGCCCTGGGCATCATCGCCGAGATCGGTACCGATATGAGTCCCTGGGCGAGCGAAAAACACTTGGCGTCCTGGCTCTGCCTGGCACCAGGCAATCACAAAAGTGGAGGCAAACAAAAACGCAGTAAAACCGGCACGCGACCAAGCGCGAATCGAGCCAACCAGCTGTTTCGCCTAGCCGCCATGTCGCTGGCGCGTTCCGACAGGGCGCTGGGGGCCTTTTATCGACGGCTGAGAGGTCGCCTAGGGGCGCCCAAGGCCATCACGGCCACGGCCCATAAGCTCGCCAAGATCGTCTACAACATGCTCAAACATGGCAAGGCGTACGTCGATCGCGGCGCTCAGTATTACGACCAGCAATATCGCCAGCGGGCCGTGAAGCATTGACGTCGTCGTGCGGAAGCTTTGGGGTTCACCCTGCGGCCCCAAGCGCTGTAAGCCACGGCTGAGACCCAGCGATACCGTCGGCACCACTCGAGGTGTGTAGGCAAGAGACACACGCACGGTCGACGTACGCCTTGAGAGGGCGACGAATCGCCTCCGCAACATCCCTGCTGACATCAACCGACTCGTTGCATAGCCCATGCGACTCTAAAATCCACTCCACGCACCCCCTACCTATAAGAAGTTCCTTGGCAGGAGCCTTCTAATGGGTGCTTTTCCAAAACGACAAGGATGCATGATCTGGTGCTTGGTCTCTTCATCAATCGCTATAAGTTTGGCCGACCCATCTGACATGAAGTCAACAACTCTGAAACACCTTCCAGCACAGATTCGATGATGTCGACTGTCAGGACACGGGCCAACGTCCACGCAGTCGGGAGCAGTTCGGTGCGTGCCCGGGCGTCTTCGACGGCACGACACACACGTTGCATCGATGGATCATTGGGGCGTATGATCTCGGTGAGGTAGAGTATCGGGCATACGCCTCCTTGCGGCACGTGGAATGGCGTTTCCGTAAGAGGACGGTATTGCCGCTGCTCTGCCAGCCCTCCCCCACCTGAGAGATGTGCACGCCAAGAGAGCCAGAGCCCTGCTCCAGCTCTTGCCATAACCCCTCGGGTGGGGCTGGCAGGGCACAGGAGGAAACGACCCCGCTTCATCCCCCCTGCGCAGGGGGGACAGAAGGCGGGAAAGGAGGGATCATGGAAGGACGCTATCCTCACGGACTACTCCTCGCGATCACCAACTGCACGGACCCCTCCAAAGAGGAGGAGTTCAACGCCTGGTACAATCACATGCACGTGCCCGATGTCACGGCGCCTGGGATCTTTCGCCACGCCCTCCGCTTCGTCAACAGCGACCCTAGCTCGCAGGCGGGCCAGTACATTGCGACCTATGAGACCAACTGGGAGGATGTGTCAAAGGCGATGCCGGCGCACCGGGAGGCCAGCATGAAGCTGCGGGAGCGGGGAGACCGGGGCACGCCCTTGCTCCAGGTGGTCCGGTCGGGCGTCTTCAAGCGGCTGGGAGGGGAGTTCTGCGCTGCCAGCCGGCCCACCCGGGGCATCCTGTTGGTGCTGAGCAACTGCAAGGACCTGGCCAGGGAAGCGGAGTTCAACCGCTGGTACGAGGACATCCACGTGGCCGACATCCTGGAGACGAGGGCCTTCCACACCGCCTATCGGTACGAGAGCCTGGACCCCCAGGCGACGCAGGCCACGTACCTGGCGCTCTACGAGACGGAGCAGAGCGACCCGGCCAAGGCGCGGGAGGCGCTGGGGAAGGCACGGGCCGACGGGGAGAAGCGGGGACGGCTGTCTGACACCATCGAGGTGGTAGCGTCCCTGACGGCCCGGCGCCTCTGGCCTCTGGACGAGGGGTAGGGCATCCATCCCTGCCCCTCTAGTGGCGCCCCCGAAACGTCGAGGCAATGCCAGCCTCGATCATGGTGTCGGCCACCCCAGCTGCCTCTGTGCCATGCCAAAACGTCCAAGCCTCAGATACATATGGCATTCGGGGACTCTGGTCGGCATCCTCAGTGGCCGAAAGTGGCCGATGCGGTGATCGAAGCCAAGAGCCACTCATGTAAGAGATCAACCGCACCGGCGCCATCCGGTTGCGGGGAGGCCTCGATGTGGTCCTGCAGGGATTGGCCGGGTTGCCCTTGTGGTTTCTCGTGGATTGGAAGAAGGCCGGACAGAACCCAACGGAAGGAGGATTCGATGCCTTACTACATGTACGTTGCCCTGCAAGAGGATGACAAGATAGCGGTGTTTACCATCGACCCCCAAACCGGCACGCTCACGCCTCAGGGTGAGGTCTCCGTACCCGGCGGGCCGTTCACGCTGGCGATCAGCCCGGACCGGAAGTTCCTGTACGCGGGATGCCGCGACACTCCGCAGCTCTCCAGCTTCGCGATCAACCCGGCCAACGGCGGGCTCACGCAGCACGGGGCCGTCTCGCTGGAGGCTTGGCCCGTCTACATCTCCACGGACCGCACAGGCAAGTTTGTGCTGTCGGCCTATTACCAAGGCGGACATGTGGCGGTCCATCCGATTGGGGAGGATGGAGCGGTGGGGGGCCCACCCATCGAATGGCTGGCCACGGCGACAGGGGCCCACGCCATGCAGACCGACCCGACCAATCGCTACGCCTTTGTGCCCCATATCGCGGGCAACGGACCCAACGCCATCTTTCAATTCAGGTTCGACGAACACACCGGCCGTCTGACCCCCAACGCGCCTGCCAGAGTGGAGCCGGACGCGTTGCTGGGCCCGCGCCACTTGTGTTTTCACCCCTCCTTGGACATCCTCTACTTTTCCAACGAACAGGACTGTAGCGTCACTGGCTATCGTCTGGACACAGCCACGGGCACGCTGTCGGCGTTTCAAACCATCACCACCCTGCCGGAAGGGTACACGGAGCGGAACACCTGCTCCCAGATTCAGGTCTCCGCGTCGGGGCGGTTCCTGTACGCTCCCAACCGGGGCCACAACAGCATCGCGTGCTTTGCGGTCGATCCCTCCACGGGACAGTTGACCGCCACGGGCAGGGTGGCCTCCGAGCCGATCCCCAACGCCTTCAGCCTGGACCCCCAGGACACGTTTCTCTTCTCCGCCGGCCAGGCATCGGGCCGCATGGCCTCCTTCAGGGTCAACGCGGATTCAGGAGCGTTGACCCCGCTGGAGACGTATCCATTGGGAAACCGGCCGGCATGGGTGTCGATTATTGCGTTGCCGGGATAGCTAGGTACCGTGTGCAGCAGGTAAACGTCATGGGGCATGGCATGGAAGGTCTGCAGGACAAGTGCGCCATAGTCGGAGTAGGCGAGCAGGAGCCGCCAAGAATACCTGGTCTTGACGTGGCAGGTGTGGTGGCATCGGTTGGAGCCAATGTGACCAACTGGCATCCTGGGGACCATGTTATGGCGCTGGTACGGGGCGCCTATGCTGCATACTCGGTCGCACCATCCGTCCTCACCTTCCGCCCGCCGGTGGGGATGTCGACCACCGATGCCGCTTCGCTTCCCTGCGTCTTCTTCACCGCTTGGTACGCCTTCCAGATGGCGGAGCTGAAACAGGGCGAGACGGCGCTCATGCATGCAGCCGGAAGTGGGGTTGGCATGGCGGGAATCCAGAGTGCCAATGCCCTAGGGGCCCGAGTTCTCCCCAGCGCAGGCTCCGATGAGCGTGTGGAGCGAGGTCGGCAGTTGGGCGCCGAAGCGGGTGTGAACGACTCCACAGAGAACGTCACTGAAGCGCTGCTCCGACTGACGGATGGTCGAGGCGTCGACAGGGTGCTGGACCCCGTGGGCGGCGCTCTCTTCGATACAACGCTGAGCGCGTTGGCCCACGGTGGTCGGGTCGTGACGGTGGGCGGCCACAGCGGCCAGCGGTCCCAGTATGAGGAGCAGGACTGAGCGAAGAAGGGGCAGTGGGTCCGGCCGATGGGGGTGTTCAACGAAGCCCAAGGGGACGTTGATCAGCGTGGCTGGGCCCAGATGAAGTCCTGGTTCGAGACAGGAATGTTGCGAACCGTCGTGCAGGAGGTCTTTCCCTGGACAGAGGCGAAACGGGTTCAAGAGCTCCTTGCTCGCCGTGGAGTCTTTGGGAAGTTGGTGATGGAGGTCCGCTGACCATAGGGCTCAGGACGGTGCGAACCGGTTTTGGATCAAGCTCTGAGACGAGGAACTCGCTCAGGCCGTTGTCTACAACAACCAACCAAGCAGAAGAGGTACAACATGGCGATCAAATTACACCACCTTATCGTTCCGGCGAAGGACAAACTCGCCTCGGCCCAGCTCTTCGCCGAGATCTTCGACCTCACGGTGAAGCCATCCGAAGGGCGCTTCGCCCAGGTACCCGTCGACGAGCACCTCACCATCGACTTCGCCGACGACGAACACACCCGGGGCATCCTCCATTTTGTGCCGGAACAGCTGGAGAGCCACCATTACGCTTTTCACGTCACGGATGAGGAGTTCGACGGGATCTT
>WNGA01020555.1_pt1 | contig 10172 bp, 8 predicted proteins | sample 5400061 | NCBI WGS metagenome assembly WNGA01 (sample SAMN13153366, study PRJNA577476) | soil metagenome | isolation source: 100 cm soil or saprolite under grassland replicate 2 | place: USA:California | collected 2016-06-15
GCTGGCCCAGGTCGAGCTTCTCCAGGAGCGTCGGCTTCTCCATCTTCAGGACACGGTCTCCAAAGAACGCCATGAAGGCGATGAGTACGCCTCCAAGTGAGCCTCCGGCGACGAGACCGGTCGCGTAGAGCATCCCGGAAGACAGCTCCGATTCTTCCTTGGCGACGCCCTCCTTCTTGCGGCGCATCGCGTCGACGAAGTACTTCATCATCCCGCCCACCCAGATCGGCGCCGTGGTGGAGACCGGCAGGTACGCGCCGACCGCCCAGGAGAGCGCATGCGCCCCCGCGAGCTGCGCCATGAACGCGAGGAAGACTCCGACCAGGACCGGAGCCCACGGCAGGTTCTGCGCGAGGAGGCCCTTGATGATTGTCGCCATCAGGGTGGCCTGGGGCGCCGCGAGCTTCGGCCCGCCGATGCCGTGCGCCTCCGTTCCCCGGTAGGTCTGGTCGAGAACGAAGAGCGTGATCGCGATGACGAAGGCCGAGGTCACGACGCCGATGATGAAGCCCCACTGCTGGGACCGCGGCGTCGCCCCGACGAGGAACCCCGTCTTCAGATCCTGCGACGTTGCGCCGGCGTTGGCCGCCGCGACGCAGACGATCGCGCCGACGCAGAGAGCGACGGCCTGGTAGATGTCGCCCTTCCAGCCGATCACGACGAAGACGACGCAGGTCGCCATCAGCGTTGCGATCGTCATGCCCGAGATCGGATTCGAAGAGGTGCCGATAATGCCGACGATCCGCGAGGAGACCGTCACGAAGAAGAAGCCGAAGACGACGATCAGGAGCGACATCAGCAGCGACCCCGGGAAAGGCCCGTGGGGAAACCGCGGGATGACCGCCAGCAGGAGGACGATCGCCAGCGAGCCGAAGAGCACGATGCCCATTCCCAGCTCCCGCTCGGTCCGCTTCGTCGAGGCCCCGCCCTTGTCTCCGCCGAAGGACTTCACCGACTCGCGGAAGGCGGACACGATCGTCGGCAGCGTCTTGATGAGCGTCATTACCCCGGCGCAAGCGACCGCGCCCGCGCCGATGTAACGGATGTAGGCGCGGTAGATCCAGTTCGCGTAGGAGTTGTTCGCCATCCAGGCGTCGGAGAAGCCCAGGTTCTTCAGGTCGGCGACGACTCGCGTCTCGGGAACGAAGATCGCGATCAGCGGGATGAGCGCCATCCAGGCCAGGAGGCCGCCGGAGAAGAGCTCCGAGGAGATGCGCGGCCCGATGATGTAGCCCAGGCCGAGGTACTCCGGGGTCACCGCGACGTCGAGCGTCGAGGACGGATAGACGGTGGACTCCTTCTTTGTCCGGAAGAAGATCGGGGTCTCCTGCCAGAGGCCGACGACCCCGTAGAGGAACTTGTACAGGAGCGACGATCCAACACCCGCGAACACCATCTTCGCGAGATTGCCGCCCCGCTCGCCGGCGATCAGGACGTCCGCGCAGGCCGTGCCCTCGGGATAAGGGAGCTTCCCGTGCTCCTTGACGATCAGAGCGCGGCGCAGCGGCACCATGAAGAGCACTCCCAGCGTGCCGCCGAAGATCGCGAGCACCGTGATCTGCACGTACTGGAAGTAGTCCCCGCCGCCGGTCAGGAAGATCAGGGCCGGTACGGTGAAGACGACGCCCGCCGCGACGGACTCGCCGGCCGAGCCGATCGTCTGCACGATGTTGTTCTCCAGGATCGTGGATTTGCCGAGCTTCTTGAAGACCGCGATCGCGAGCACCGCGATCGGAACGGAGGCCGAGACGGTCAGCCCGGCGCGCAGGGCGAGGTAGACGGTCGCGGCGCCGAAGAGGATTCCAAACAGCACCCCGAGCACGATCGCCTTGACCGTGAACTCGGGAACGTTCTGCTCCGGGGCGATGTACGGGCGGAACTCCTGGCCGGACTCGTGAGCCATCTTGCCTCCAACGAAATTACGGGCTTTCTAGCACGCCGGCCTCGTCGGGGAAAGCGGTTTCTGCAATCGAGAATCAACCGATGCGAACGGCACGCACGGCGCCGCGGGCTACACGCCTCACGTCCCGCCGAAGCCGATGGTGACCTTGCCGCCTTCGACAATGACGGGGACACGGCGCTCGCCGGAGATGCGGACCATCCGATCGAGTTCCTTCTTGTCTTCCTCGACGTTGATGTAGGTGAAGGGAATTTTCCTCTTCGCGTAGTCCTCACGGGCCGCGTTCGTGTAGGGTCAGGTGTCCTTTCCGAAGATCTCCACGCGTTGGGCGGTCATCGTTTTCCCTCCCGCCTGATCTTAACTCGCAATGCGGAAACGGCTCGGAAGGCCGGATGCTATGATTTTTTTGACACAAGGCCTGATGATGATCTTCCTCATCTCCCTGCTCTTTGCCCTCCTGTCTCCGCCTCCGCCCGGGACCATCGAAGGGCGCGTCGTGCTGATGCGGTCGGGAGCGCCGGCGCCCGATGCCTCGAACGCCGTCGTCTGGCTCTCCGGGGAGAGCGTCGAGAGCGGCCCCGCGGCCGCTCGCGGCGAGATGCGAAGCGAGCAGAAGAAGTTCGCTCCACGGACCCTGGTCGTCCGCACGAAAGCGACGGTCCAGTTCCCCAACGCCGACGCGATCTACCACAACGTCTTCTCCGTATCCGGCGTCAACCGCTTCGACCTCGGCCTCTACCGGGGCGGCGCCTCCCGGGAAAAGAAGTTCGAGGAACCGGGCCTGGTGCGCGTGTATTGCAACATCCATCCGCAGATGGTCGGATTTGTCATGGTCGTGAACTCGGGCTTCGCGGCCGTCACGGGGCCCGACGGCTCCTTCCGCTTTGACGGCGTGCCGGCCGGCAATCTCGCCTTGAAGGTCTGGCACGAGGAGGCCGGAGAGGCTCCGGCGCCGGTGACGGTCCACGCCGGGGACGCGCCCGTGACGATCCGCCTGGACGTGACCAACTACAAACCGCTGCCACACAAGAACAAATACGGCAAGGACTATCCGCCCGGAGCCGGTACGGACGATGAGCGCTACTGAGACGCGTCTGACCACGGGCGCGACGGAGGCCGGGCCGCCGGTGCGCGTGGGACTGAAGCTGCCTCCTCCGGCCCCGCCCAGGTTTTCGCTTTCCTTCAAGATCTTCCTCGCGGCCGCGCTGCTCATCCTGATCGCGATCGGCGGCGCGATCGCGGTCTCGACCTACCGCGCCCGGCGGGTGGCGGATGCGAAGATCACCGACGACCTGAAGAAGTCAGGCCCCGCCTGGGAGTCCTTCCAGCAGAACCGGTACGGCGATCTCCACCGCGCGCTCGGCGTCGTCGTCAGCAATCCGGGAATCATCAGCCTCATGACGACCGATCCGCTGGATCCCGCGACAACGATCGACACGCTCAAGACCGAGCAGGCGTCCAGCGCGCGGGCCGACTTCCTGCTCGCGGCGGATCGCAAAGGGATCGTCTTCGCGCGCACTGACAAGCCGCTGGGCTATTCGGCCGACCTGTCCTCCGTCCCTACGATCGCCGGCGCCCTGGCCGGTGAGGGCACCCAGGGGATCTGGCTCTCGGGCGGCAAGCTCTACCACATCGTTGCCGAGCCGGTGATGGAGGGGGGCAGCCGCGTCGTCGGCGTGATCGGAGCGGCCTTCCAGATCAACGACGACGTGGCGCGCAACCTGAAGTCCCTCATGAACACCGAGGTCGTCTTCCTGGCCGACGATGCCAAGCCTTCCGAGCGGCCGCTCCCCTCGATCGCCGCCACGACCATGCAGGACACGAGCCGCGCCGTGGTCGAGGCCGTCAAGCGGCGCGCCGAGCTGGTGGACGCCGTCTTCCGCCAGGGCAAGACGATCGGCCCGCTCCCGCTAGAGGTTTCCGGTGAAACCTATCTGGGGTACTTCCTTCCGATCCGCTCCTCCACTGACCAGCTCGTGGGCGCCACGGTGGCGCTGCGGAGCCGCGAAAAGGAACTCTCGGCCTTCCGGCAGATCCAGAACACGCAGGTGCTGGTGGGCTTCCTGGCGCTGCTCATCGCCTTCATCCTCTCCTTCGTGCTGGCGCGGCGCATCACCGGCCCGGTGGACCGGCTCGTGCGCGCGACCGAGGAAGTTCGCGTGGGCAATCTGGACGCCGTGGACCTGCCCGTCGAGTCCAGGGACGAGATCGGCATCCTGGCCCGCTCCTTCAGCGCGATGCTCGAGGAGTTGAAGGAGAAGGCAGCCCTGGAGGAGTACGTCCGATCCCTCTCGCTCAATGTCGGCACCGAAGCGGAGACCGTGATGGGCGGACGCGTGGGGGCGGCCTTCGCGCCCGGCGCGGCCTCCGGAGCGGTCAGAGGCTCCGAGCCGCAGGTCGGCCAGCTCTTCGCCGCCCGCTACGAGATCCAGTCTGTCCTCGGACAGGGCGGCATGGGCATCGTGTACAAGGCCCATGACCGGGACCTGGACGACGTCGTCGCGATCAAGACTCTCCGCGGCGACGCGCTCTCCGCCGACCCGACGCTGCTCGACCGCTTCAAGCAGGAAATCCGTCTGGCGCGCAGGATCACGCACCCCAACATCCTGCGCACGCACGACCTGGGAGAGTCCAACGGCCTGCGTTACCTCTCGATGGAGTTCGTCAAGGGCATCACGCTGAAGGCCCTGGTCGAGCAGGACCAGTTGATCCCGACGCCCGTGGCATTGCGGATCGCCAAGCAGATCTGCGCGGGCCTGGCGGCGGCTCACGAAGTCGGGGTCATCCACCGGGACATCAAGCCGCAGAACATCATCATCGAGCCGACTGGTGGATTGAAAGTGATGGATTTCGGCATCGCGCGCCTCACGCAGGAGCGTGGAATGACATCCACCGGCACGGTCGTCGGCACGCCCGATTACATGTCACCCGAGCAGGCCCGCGGCGTGACGCTCGACTTTCGCTCCGACATCTACTCGACCGGGGTCGTCCTCTACGAGCTCTTCACCGGCACGCTTCCCTTCGAGGGGGACACTCCGCTCGCGGTCGTCCTGAGGCACGTACAGGAGAATCCGCCTTCCCCGCAGACGAAGAACCCCAAGATCGATCCCAAGATTGCGGCTATCATCCTGAAATGCATGCAGAAGGACCCCGCCGACCGTTTCCAGAGCGTCAACCAGCTCTACGAGGCACTGACCAAGGTCACGGCCTGAGGGCCGAGAAACGGGAAACGGGAAACGGGAAACGGGCTTGAGGGGACCGGAACGCCTGATCGGGCCGCGCCTCCTTCCAGTCCTTCTATTCCTGCTCTCCGCTGTCCGTCCGGCGGACGCACAGGAGGAGCAGTTCTTTCCAGCTCCCTCGGAAAAGCCCCGTCTCGTCTTCCGGTGGGACGCGGTCGCGCGGTACGACCTCATCGATCACCTGCACGTCCGTCCCGGGATCGAGCGGCTTCGGCTCGAGGTCCGGCCGGAGCTCGACCTGGTGTTCTCCGACCGCTTCAAGATCGGCGTCCGCGCGATCGGCGACCTTGGAACCGACCAGAACGAGGACAACGCGAGGAACTTCGACAATTACCGCTCGCGCGGCGCCACGATCGAACGGTATTACCTGGAGGCCAAGCCCGGCCAGTTCACGGTCCGGGCCGGCAGCTTCGGCATGCCGCTCGTCTCGACCGAGATGATCTGGGACCGCGATATCCAGGGCCCGGGCCTGGCGGCGGCCTGGGAGGTCCCGGTCGGCGGCACTTCCACTTTCACTCTGGCCGCGGCGGGCTTCTCCGGGCCTCAGCGCGAGGGCGACCATACCCGCATCGGCGCGGGGCAACTCGTGTTCCGCACGGGCGATGCCGGCAGGCTTGCGCTGGAAGCCGCCGGGTCCTACTGGCACTTCGATCCGGACGACCTGAAGGAGTCCTACATCCGCCAGAACTACTTCGAGGTCACCGGAGGAAAACGGGAGTTCCTCTCACGTTTCCACATCGTGGATGGGATCGTGCGGCTGCACTTTCTCGCCGGCAAGATCCCCCTCACCGTGGGCCTCGATGGGGCCGTCAATCTCGGCGTCGCCGGGGAGGCCACGCACGAGAAGTCGGCCTTCGAAGGCAGCGTGTCGGCCGGCCGGCTGGGCAAGCCCGGAGACTGGCGGGTCTTCTACACGTACCAGTACGTCGAGCGCGACGCCGTGCTCGGCGCCTACACGACCGACGACTGGTGGTTTCACTCCTGGCACCGCGGCAGCCGGGCCGGCGTCGGCGTCACGATTCTCCCGCAAGTCTTCGTTCAGGCCACGGTCATGTTCCAGAAGAGACTCGACCTGCCGACGACCCTGAACAGGATCACGGTCGATCTGGTGAAGATGTTCTAGACAACGTGAGCCGTGAACCGTGAACCGTGAGCCGAGGCTGCGGCCTCGCGTATTCGGGCTTACGGCTCACGGCTTACGGCTTACGTAATAGAATCTCTACGCAATGAGCAAGACACTTGTCGCGTGCCTGGACGACCTCTTCTTCCGTTCGAAGATCGAGACGACGGCGCGTCACCTAAACGTCCCGCTGCGCTTCACCGAGGCGAAGGACCTCGCGAAGACCTGCCGGGACGGGAAGACCGCTGCGGTTCTTCTGGACTTGTCGGCCAACGGCAACCCGCTCGACGTCGTCACGGAGCTGCGCAAAGATCCGGTGACACAGGGCCTGCCCATCATCGGGTTTCTCTCCCACGTGGATCGCGATCTGGCGCAGCGGGCCGAGTCCTCCGGCGTCACGCGCGTCATGCCCCGCAGCGAATTCTCCGAATCGCTCCCCGATCTGATGATGGACCTGCTCGCGCCGGGGACCAAGCGGGCGATCCAGGAAGAGCCGGAGCTGCCCGACGAATGAAGACGGGTCTCAAGTCTCACGTCCCAGGTCTCAGGAACGACGCAGGCCCCTGAAACTTGAGACCTGAGACCTGAGACTTCTCCCAGAGGGATGCAGATGAGTCCCACCAGCCGACGCGACCTGATCAAGGGGACCGTGCTGCTGCCGATGGCGACGCAGGCCAAGGCGCCGGCGCCAAAGGCCGCGGGGGGCTCGCGGCCGGTCGTGATCGCTTCGGCGAACGGTCTGAAGGCGGTCGAGAGGGCCTATTCCGTGCTCGCTTCGGGAGGCAATCCGCTGGACGCGGTCATTTCCGGAGTCAACATCGTCGAAGACGATCCCGAGGACGTCTCGGTCGGCTATGGCGGCATCCCGAACGAAGAAGGAGTCGTCCAGCTCGACGCGTCTGTCATGGACGGCCGCACGATGAAAGCGGGAGGGGTCGGGGCGCTCGAGAACATCAAGAATCCTTCGAAGGTCGCGCGTCTTGTCATGGAGCGGACCAACCGCGTGTTTCTCGTCGGTCCGGGCGCGCTCAAGTTCGCCCGCGCGCACGGTTTCAAAGAAGAGAACCTTCTGACCGATAGGAGCCGGAAGATCTGGCTCTACTGGAAGGAGAAGCTCTCCGGCCACGACGACTGGATCGAGGCGGGCAACGAGGAAGAGAAGGATCCCGACATCCTCTGGTTCCTGAAAAAATACGGAGCCTCCGACTTTCGGCCGCAGGGTACGATCAACTGCAATGCGGTGACAAAAGAAGGCGACCTCGTGGGGACGACGACGACCTCCGGTCTCTTCTTCAAGTTGCCCGGACGCTTGGGCGATTCTCCGGTCATCGGGGCCGGCCTCTACGTGGACGGCGAGGTCGGCGCCTGCGGTTCGACGGGCTGGGGAGAAGGGAACCTGCGTTCCTGCGGCTCGCACACGGTCGTGGAGTTCCTGCGCCAGGGCAAGCCGCCGGAGGAGGCCGCGTTGAAGACGCTCGAGCGGATCTCGGCTCTCGCCCGGGAGAACCACGACGCGCGCGGCCGGCTCAAGCCCGGCTTCAACATCAACTTCTACGTCTCAAGCCCGGCTTCAACATCAACTTCTACGTTGTGAACAAGAAGGGGGAGTACGCCGGCGCCGCCCTCTGGTCCGGCGCGCGCTTCGCCGTCGCCGACGCCTCCGGCGCGCGATTGCTCGAGTCCGCCTACCTCTACAAGCGGGAGAAAGGTTGAGAGTCATGAGTTCAGAGTAGCCACGAGGGCCTGACTCTCGGACTCTTAACCCGCTTTATTCATGATCGACTCCGGCCGCCGCTCCGATCTTTTTCGCCGATACGGCGTCAGTGCTCCTCTGCGATGCGCCCCGGCATCGCCGTCGTCGCGCTTCCTCATCTCGACGAAAAACCTCTGTCGCGGACAAGGTGTTCCTGACGCGGTCATCGATTTCCTGTCACAACGTTCTTTGGCGCGGAGGGTTGCCCGTGTTTCGGCCGGGTGACCATGAATAATCCGGGTTAACTCTCGATTTCTTCCAATGCGTTCTCCGCGGCGGGTCCTCGCCGACTGGTTCCTGGACCAGATCACTCAGCGCCGCCGGCACTATCGGCGCTTCGTGTACAACGACCCGGTCAGACTCAAGGCCACGATCCAGCCCGGCGACGTTCTCCTCGTGGAGGGGGACCAGCGCGTGTCTCAGGCCGTCAAGTACCTGACGACGTCCACCTGGTCGCACAGTGCGCTGTACATCGGAGATGCCCTCCTGCGGCGTGGGCCGGAGTTGCGCACGCGGATCCAGCGCCAGTTCGGGCGGGAGGCGCGTCATCTGATCGTCGAGGCTCTTGTCGAGAGAGGCGTCATCGCGTCGCCGGTCGTCAAGTACATGGACCTGAATCTCCGGATCTGCCGGCCCGTCGGACTGCGCCCCGAAGACCTCGAGGTCGTCCTGGAACATGTCATCACCCGCATCGGACATACCTACGACCGCCGCAACTTCCTGGAGCTCGCCCGATACCTCCTCCCCTTTCACCTGATCCCGCCGAAGCTGAAGGAGGACGCGCTTCACTTCGGCAGCGGCATGGAGACCGAGACGATTTGCTCGACTCTCCTGGCCGAAGCCTTCGCGAAGGTGCGATTCCCGATCCTGCCCGCTTACCTGCCCTGGAAGCCGCACACCGCGGGCGAAAAGTTGAAGCAGAGGGTTCTCGGCCGTCCGACGCGCCGCGCCTACAGCGGCCTGCTGCGCGCGCGGCATCCGACGCTCTGCGTGCCGCGCGACTTCGACCTCTCCCCTTACTTCGACATTGTGAAGTTCCACGTCGGCGGGATCGAAGCCTTCGACTACAAGAAGCTCGTGTGGGAAGACGTGAAGGGGTAATCCTCCTCCAGCCTCTGCGCTCAAAAGGCCGCCCCGGGCGGCGAACCTTCTTGACAGCCGCCCTTGTGGCGCGCTAAAACGCCCAATGTAAACGATTACACCCGCGGGGAGGACCTACGGGGCAGCAACCCTCACCCGGTCAAGCTGTGTGGATGAAGCGGTGCCAGACGCTCGCGCCGGCGCCGTCGGCTAGAGGAGACCCTTCCACCTGGTAGACGGACACGGCGGCTCCCCATAGAAATCCCTCGGGAAACGGAATCGGCCTGCTCACCCAATCAGGATGTCACTCAAGTTGCACATTGTGAATCGTGAAATTGCAAGAATCGAATTTCGGTCTTCTCAGCTCCCGTCGCGGCGCGAGGAATCTCCGCGAAGTAACCGAGCGGAGGAGCCTCGCGCCGCGGGAGCGAGCGCGCAACGCGGGATCAGGCGAGCGATCGAGGCCGCATCCGGCCGAGTCGCTCGCCGGTGCGCCGAAGGCGCGGATCCCGCGCAAGCGCGAGCGACGTGCTATCCCCGGCCGCCCGACAAGATGGAATTGACGGCGTCCACGCGGCTCTGGAGGACGCGACGCATACGTCCGATCTCGGCGTCGGCGGCGGCAAAGCGCACGCTGTCTCCCTGAAATTCGAAGCGAAGGACAGCGTCCCTGTCCTCGGGCAACAGGCCCAGGATTCCGGCGCGGTAGGCGCGCATCCACTCGGGAGAGGGCTCCGAGTCCAGGCGGGCCCGGAAGTACGTCCGGCCCTCCGATGCGGGGCCTTCCCGGATCGGCTGCTCGTTGGCGAGGTAAACGCGGTGAGTCGGCGCCGCCTCGCCAGGACGGCGGCGCATCGGCTTGCGGTACTGGGGACGTCGCGGAATCGTTTACCTCCCTGCAAGATGCATTCTGTCACACTCCGGTCCTTGGTCCCTGGTCCTTGGTCTCTAGTCCCCGCCCCGGTCGCGGCGCGAGGAGTCTCCGCGAAGTAACCGAGCGGAGGAGCCTCGCGCCGCGGGAGCGCAGCGCGGAGCGGGCGACGAGGCGGGCGGTCGAGGCCGCATCCGGCCGAGCCG
>WNGA01030642.1_pt1 | contig 10172 bp, 11 predicted proteins | sample 5400061 | NCBI WGS metagenome assembly WNGA01 (sample SAMN13153366, study PRJNA577476) | soil metagenome | isolation source: 100 cm soil or saprolite under grassland replicate 2 | place: USA:California | collected 2016-06-15
CAGAGGGCACGTTCGTCCGCTACGACGGCGAGGGGCGACCGCCGGTCACCGACGGCCCGTTCGCGGAGACCAAGGACCTCATCGCAGGCTGGATGGTGATCGACGTCGAAACCTACGAGCGGGCGCTCGAGTTGGCCGGCGAGTTATCCGCGGCTCCGGGTGCGAGTGGGAAGCCGATCCACGAGTGGCTCGAGGTGCGCCCGTTCTTGGCCGCGCCTTCGACCATCACGGAGTGACGCACGGTGGACGTGGATGAAACCCTGCTGCGGACCCTCACCCCCACCGTGATTGGCATCCTCGTCCGTCGCGGAGCCCACTTCGCGGCGGCCGAGGATGCTGTGCAGGACGCCCTGGTCGAGGCCGTGCGGGTGTGGCCTGACGACCCGCTTCCCCGCGTAGACCGCTTCCCAGATCGCACGCAGGCGGTAGACCTACAGCAGCATCGAGGCCGTTTCGAGCACAGCCTCAACGCGATAGGCGGCGATCATCTGGACGCCCATGCTCACGATCTGGAGGTAGGCTGGGAGACTCCTCAACGGTGTGGCTCTCGCTCGCGGTAGATCTGCTTGATCACGCCCTCGAGGTCCGGCTCGACGATGGACAAGTCCGTCACCGGATAGCGGCTGATGATTGCCCCGATCAGGTCCGCCACGCGCGTCTCCTCCGGATCGAACCTGAATGACACCCGGCCGTCCTCACGGCTGATCTGCTCGGCCCCGGGCGCCTCGATCATGTCGAGCTCGCTCGTCAAATGGACGACCAGCACGCGGTGCGGCGCGTACTCCCTCTTGAGACGCGAGACGGAGCCATCGTAGATGACGCGCCCCTGATCGATCACGACCACCCGCTTGTACAGGCGTTCGACGTCGCTCATGTCGTGCGTCGTCAGGATCACCGTGGTCTTGTTGGTCTGGTTCAGCTCCTCGACGAAGCCGCGGATGCGCTCTTTGGCAAGCACGTCGAGTCCGACCGTCGGCTCGTCCAGATACAGGACCCGCGGCTCGTACAACATCGCTGCCGCGAGGTCGCCGAGCTTGAACGACTCGACCAGCGGCAGATCCCACCACAGCTGCGTGCGCTGGCCGAAGACGACGCCGATGTTCAGCGCGTTCTGCTCGCGATCGCGCCACGGGACGAGTCCGCCGACCTCGACTTCGCCGGCCGTGGGTACCAGGATTCCAGTGAGCATTTTGATCGTGGTCGACTTGCCCGCCCCGTTTGGCCCGAGGTAGCCCACCAGCTCGCCCTCGCCGACTTCAAAGCTGACGCCGTCGACGGCTCGGGTGACGGTTTGCTCGCTCGTGAACAGGCTGCGGAGGCTGCCGAGCAGCCCCGGATGACGCTTCGGCGTGCGGAAGTCCTTGGCGAGATCGCGGACCCGTATGGTTGGCGATGCCAATGGGCTGCGATCGTACCCGTCTGGCTGTAGTCGGAGTATCCCCAGCCACGGTAAGAAGTAGGAAATGAGCGCCTCGAACGCACCAGCACCGTTCGGCGATCCAAGGTGCTGGCCACTGGTGACGTGGTGCCGCGTCGTGCGCCAGCTCATCCCCGTGCCAGCACACACGCGGTTCTGGATGCGCCGGCGTTCAGCACGGCGCGCGGTGCTCAGTGGTCGTAGTACCAGAGGATCTGAATCTCGTCCGGGAACTCGACATAGGCACCGGGGTGGATGCTATGCAGCTGGCAGCCTTCATGCGCATAGGAGCGGCAGGCGCCCGCGTTGGTATTCTGCGTCTCAATCTTTAGCCATCGACAGTGTGCTGGCGGGCTTCACGAGTGGCTGCCTCGAACAGCATGTGGCCGATGCCGTCCCGCCGGGCGTCCGGATGAACGCGGATGTCCCACAGGGCTGCGAGATCGTCGCGTCCTTCCAGCATGTACACGCCTGGCGTCCTCTGGGCCAAGACTGCCCCGCATAAGGCGCTTGTCGCTCTGAGACCTAGTCTAATACAGCAACGTCTGCTCGGCGTAAGCCGCCCTAAGCGCAGGGTCTTCGCCATCCTCGAACGACCAGCATGCGTCGAGCACGGCATGCACGAGGCACCAGTCAACGGTACGCTGCCGGTCAAGGCCAAGCTCAGCGCACAGAATGTCCAGGCGACGCCGGTTCACACCCACCGGCATCCGATCGGGATTCACCAGAAATTGACACACATCGAAACACCGGTCGCCCACCAGACCTTTGGGGTCGATGGCGAGCCAATCGGCCCGCTCGGACCTGAGGATATTAAAGTGGTGGAAGTCGCCATGCAGCACGACATCGTTGGTGCTCGAGGCGAGCAGCTCTGAGCGCAGCGCGTCGGCGCGCTGGAAGAGCAACCCGGGGAATCCGACCGCACCGGCTGAGAGGACCGTGCGATTCCGGTCGAACGCGCCTAACCACGAGTCGAGCGGGCGCAAACCGCACGCTTCGGTCGTAGGTCGCCACAGGGTTGATAGGACCGCGGCGGCGACCCGAGTGGCTTCGTCATCGTCTGCTCCGGAGAATTCGACGAGCATCGACCCGGGCTCGACGCGTTCGAGCAACAGTCCCCCGAGGTCCGGTTCAGCCGCGAGCAGGCGTGCAGCGCCCTGTCCATTCCAGAGCGCGAGCGCAGCGATCTCGGTGCGCGTCTCGCCAATATGCGGACTGACTTTCAGCACACACCGGGTGCCGTCCGGCTGAACTGCCGGAGCAACGAAGTTCCCAGGGCTGCCCGGCGTCTTCGGGAACTGCGGCTCGACGGTGAGACTCCAGCGGTCCGCAAGCTCCGCCACTCGCTCGAGAAGCTCCGAGTAACCCATATCCGCTGCGACTATAGCGCCACCCGACACTGACGGCCGCCGGAACCTGACGTGAACCGGTGCGCTGATGTCGCGGTCGTCGAGAAATGCGTCCGGGCGCACCCCGTCGCACCTTCATAGTACCAGCGCTCCCCGAGCTCGGGTCGGAGCAGAAACTCTCCATCGACAACGCTGACGTCGTCCACTTCGACGCCCGTCCACACCTCTGGCAGCCCGGTATCGCGGTAGGCGTCAAACATCGGGGTCTGACACCGGCGAGACCCATCCGGACCAAGCGATTGCCACACGTATTTGCGAAACGCGTCGCTCCATCTGTCAATGTGGCTGATTGTTGTGCGGTTTGTTGGACGGCAAAACGTCAGCCTCTCAGGCGGCGCGCTCGTAAACGTAATGCAACCCGTGTAGCACGGGGCGCTGCGATTGTTTGGTCTGTATGTGGCGATGAAGGAGTGTGGGTTGGCTGATTGCTCCAGATCCGTGTCCAGAAATGCGACGCTGTAGCCGCGCAACAGGGCAGTAAGCTCAGCGTCACTCCGTCCGCTTGGCTGGTAATACATCCAGGCAAGGTCAACTGCTCCCATCATCAGCCAGGACCATCTCAGAGTCGAGCACGGCACTGATCTGGACTCAAGCTCCTGCGTCGCGCACGAGGAACATATTCTCCAGTCGGAAATCGCCATGGACCAGCTCGCTCGTAGGCGCGCCCGGTGGCACGGCGGCATCAAGCATCGTTCGGGTCGCCTCTAACCGCCGACGGAGCACGACGAGCACGTGGGGCGGAACTGTGTCCGGCGGTAGTCGGCTAATCTGGTGCTCTAAAGCAGTCCTGTTGTATTCGGTCCATGACTGCCCACTTGGCTGCCCAACCGTCGCGACGTGGTTCTAACTGAGCCACGCCTTGAACTCAGAGTCGGTGCATGCGCGAAGCGATGGCGCCCAACTGCTCGAAAATCCGGATGCGTTCGAGTGGGCTTATCGCTGCGAGGCTGGCTTACCAGGCGTGTCGGGCACCGCGAGTTATCTGCGCCTTACGCGGGCCGCTCCGACCACGAAGTCGTGGATGGCGCGACACAACGCCAGCAGCCGGCGAGCCGACTGGCAGCAGTGCGTGCGATCCGCTGCCCGAGACGGGCCTGAAGCGCGCCGAAGTCAACCCAACCCGAGTCGTCGCAGATCACGATCTCGCCGTCGACGAGGGTGTCCGGCGGAAGTATCCGAGCTGCTCGCATGAGCTCGGGGAACCACTGGCCAAGGTCGCGGGTGTTGCGACTCAGGAGTTGCGCTTGGCCCGTCGACCTGTGCCAGAGCAATCCACGAAGCCGTCAAGCTTCGGCTCATATCGCCACTGCTGGCCTGAGGGCAAGCGGGAGTCGAGCTGCCGAGCATCGGCGCGTACACCTGGTCGAGCAAGGCGCCTCAGCATAGATGAAGCCTGACGGACCGGCGACCCAGTGGCGAATGGACGCTGCGAGGAGCTTGAGGATCAGGTGGCAGCGCTCAAGGGCACGGCCGGGGTTCTATCGATCCGCCGTCAGTGCAGCTCGCCTCACCCAACGTGAACTCGCGCACCACGGCGTCTCGAGGAGATTCTTCGGCGTCGTGGGCTTGTCCTCTGCTCGCTCAACGTTATCGACACTCATGCCACCCATAGTTTCGACGTGGCGGGGAAGTCAGAGAATCTCGTCGCGCAGGCCATCGACCTGCGGCTGCAATTCGCCGGAAACCTCGGCCAGGTCCGCAGCAGCCGCGTTGGTAGCCAGGCTGTGCAGGTCGCTGAGTTGGGCGAGCGCCCAGGTGATCGGGTCCTGCGTGAGGTGAGGATCGGTGACCCGATTGCCCGCTTGCAGCCCCTCAAACCGCGGATGGTAATGGGCGCGGTCCCAATTGTCGGTCGGACCCTCCGTCAGCCTGAACAGATCGCCGCGCCAGATTGGCTCGGCGAGTTGCGTACCAGGTTCTGCCGCGGCCTGGACGCGGCGGACCTGGATGCGCGCGCCGTGCTCGTTGCCCGTGTTCGAGTCCAGCACGACGAACGGCTCGACGGTGATAGCGAACGAGTCGAGAAGGATAAACGCATACCTGACCATGGGGCTGCACCTCGCGCGAAACGGTCCTCAGACGTACGGGCGTAGTGTAACCAGGGTCAGATCGACTGCGTGTCGAGCGCGCGCGCTACCGAGCATGTTGGCAGTGCACGCAGCCACGCCCAGATCACGCTCGGTGTCGCTGCCAGAGTGTCGTGAGCACGAGCGCCAATCCCACCAGCATGGCACTCGCAGCGCCCAATCCAATCGCCGCGCGAGGCGAAACGTAGTCGACTACGCTTCCGACAATCAGGGCACCCACGGGTGTCGTGCCCATCGTTCCAAGTGTGTACAGACTCATCATGCGACCGCCCATTTCGGGTGGTGTCCGTTGCTGCACGAGCGCCTGCGACGACGTCACGTACCAGACCACGGCGAAGCCAAAGTACGGCATGCTGGCGATGAACCAGGCCGGTGTCGGCGCCAGCGCCGCCCACGCCAGCGAGCTACCCAGGCCGATGCTGGCCAGTCCTACTAGCCGCGTCGTCGGATGCCGAAGATAGCGCGCGAAGATGAAGCCCGCGATCAGGCTGGTCACCGCGTTCACGCTCTCCGCGATACCAAACAAGCTCGGCTGCCCGAACGTGAGGCTCGAGATGGAGGCGAAAAACGTCGCAAAATTGAACGTGAACAGACCGATGACAACGTTCGCCAGCAGGACTGCCCGCACCGCCGGCGAGCGCCACGCGAGCGCAAGCGCAGCGGACATATCGGTGTGCTTACCCGTCTGGAGTGGGCGTGGCACAAGCTCGTCACCACGCAACAACAACAGTGAGCCGAGCACCGCCGTATACGAGAGTGCATTCACCGCGAAGACGCTGCCGGAGCCGCTCCATGCATACAGCACCGCCGCCAGCGCTGGCCCGCCCAATCTGCCAATCGACTGTGCTGTGCTGGCCAGGCCGACCGCGCTCGGAATAGCCTCCCGAGGCACAAGCTCGGCGATGAATGCCTGCGCCGCGGGACGATCGAAGGCCTGCACGCACCCCAAACCGAATGACAGGGCGAAGATCCACGGCAGACTGATCGTGCCGGTCACGGCCAAACCGGCCAGGAACGCCGCCTGAGCGGCGCCGGCCACAGAGGTCACTACCAGGACGCGCCGCAACTCCAGACGATCGAGCCGCGGACCCGCCCAGAATCCGACCAGAATCATCGGCACTGCCTGGACCGCCATCACGGCCCCGAGCGCAACACCGCTGTCGGTCAACGACAACACCAGTAGCGAGAGCGCGACGATCTGTGAAAACGTGCCGATATTCGAGAGCGCCTGACCGGTGACGAAGTAGCGTACGTTGTAGAATTCGAGCGCCGAATGGCGGCCGCGCTCTTGCATGCGGCCTTATGTCCGAACTCTTGGCACGTGGAATTGCTAGTACGCGTTGTTCAGAATGGACAGCACCTCGTCCACACTCCGGAACGCGCGCGGACCACCCGATGAGCGCGGTGTGTGTTGCGCAAAGACCCGCTCAGCACACACGCGCAACGTATCCTTTGGCACCTTGTGCGAGCTCAACGACTCGGTCATCTCTACCTCCGCGCACAGGCGCCGCACTGCCTGCAGCGCGCGTTGTGCGGCGTCACGTGCGGAGAGACCGTCGACGCGCTCGCCGAGCGCGCGAGCGATCACACCGAGTTTCTCGGGACAACCGATCGCACTCCATTCGAGCACGTGTGGCAACATCAGCCCGATCAGTCGACCGTGCGCCATGTGCGTCAGGTCGCCGAGCACTTCGGCGTAGGTATGCACGTGCGTCAAGCCGCCGAATGGAAAGGCGGTCCCGACCATCGTGGCAGCGCCGAGCATTGCCGCGCGAGCTTCGAGGTTGTTGCCGTTGGCATACGCCTTGGGCAGATAGCGGCCAATCGTTTCAACCGCCTCGAGCAGCAGCGCATCCGCATACGGGTTGACGCGTAGCGTAATAATGGCTTCGATTGCCTGTGACAAGGCGTCAAAGCCAGTGTCTGCGGTGACATGCGGAGGCATGGACGTCGTCAGGAGTGGATCGCACAACGACACACTTGGCCGTACGTTCGGTCCACCAGCCCACAGTTTGATACCGCTGTCCGGATCGAACACTCCACAGCCCGCGGTGACATCGGCCCCGGTGCCGGCCGTGGTCGGCATGGTCATGATTGGAGGACCCTTCTTGTCGACGGTGCGACCGCGTTTCCACTCGGTTCCGACTCGACGCTCCGCGTAGTCTTGAAACGCGCCGCCATTGCCAAGCAACAGCGACACCGCCTTGGCGCTGTCCATCGAGCTGCCACCGCCGACCGCGACGATCAGGTCACAGCCACGTTCCCGAGCCAGGTCGACGGCCGCCTCGACGGGCGCAAGCATTGGCTCGGTGGCGACATCGGTGAACAACTCGACACGCAGGTCCGCGGACTTCAATGCCGTCTCGATGGGCTCGGTCAGGCCGATGCGATACAGCGTCGGGTCGGTCATAAGCAGCGCCACGGTGCCGTTCATCTCGCGTGCGATACGACCGGCATCTTTGGCGCGACCGATGCCGAACACGACGCGCGCCATCGGCCCGAATTCGAAATCTGCTGTCCAGTTCATCGTTGGTGCGGCCCATCGTAGCTGCCCGGACGACGGGGCTACGCCGACCAACCTTTGCAGCACCCGCGAGGTGGTTATCCCATCTGGCCACGCGGTGCGCTACGCTGGCCGACGCAGTCTACGGGGGACGACATGCCAGTTGCTGGACCTCGGCACACGCATGCGGGCTGCATCGAACGGCGCCGCGGGTGCGGCCGGCTGTTGCCGCTCCAAGCGACGTTGCTCCGATTGGCGCAGTTCCGATCGCCGACGCCGACCCGAGAACGCTGGACTCGCGGCCGCTGACGCCAACGACCTTCCTGGCGCTGCAGCGCGCAGCGGGGTAACCACGCGGTTGGCGCGATCCGCGCGCGCCGCTACGCGCCGCCTCACAGCCACAGCCACGTGCAGCGCGCCTACGTTCCTGAGCAGAACATCGGCATCCTGACGGGCATGGGCATGTTCATCGTCGAGGCTGATGTGTTCGACAATAGAGCGGCACAAAGCAGTTTGACTCCACAATCGGGCAACGCCAGACGTTCACCCGCGTCGGCAAAGACGATCCCGTTCCTCAAGATCGACGGCGACGAGTACTGGGTTGGCAAGCACACGGTGAAGCTGGACGCAGTTGGCCTATCCTGCCGCGGGAGTCAGCCGCGATGGCTCCAGTCTGGCCGCGCAACCTGATGCGACGCAGGCACGCTTCGAGATCGTCTGGGGTGAGGGAGCCGGAGATCACTGCCACTGCCGGCCTGCGGGCAATCGAGAGTCGAGCTGCGCAGGCAACGGCGCGAAGACCTGGTCGACAAGGCGCCCACGAATTGGGCAACAGCGTGCAGACGGCCGGCTAAGCCGCCATCCCTGCGTAGGCCGGCCTGCCGGCATGGCTGCAACTCGAGGCGCAGGCTGCGAATCGAAGCGGATCCCTCTTTCGGAGGGCGAATCGCTTGCCGCTAACCGCGTGCACGCCCAGGGCGAGACCGTGCAAGTGGCCGTTCGACGTGCGGTACAGCACGTGGTGGGTGCCGTTCTGCGCAAAGAAGTGGCACTCGGATCGCCTGACGGTTGCGGCGCGCCAGTGGCGGCCCAGGTCAGATCGTCCCAGCCGATGGGGCCATTGCCAGAGAAAAACAGGGCGTGCAGATGGCCATCAGTGCCGCGATACACCTCGTTGTGCGTGCCCAGCTCCGCGAAGTCGTAGCCCCGCACTTCACTGGCAGCCGCGGGAGCGCTGCCATACCACACTTCTGGCAAACGCGCCTGAACCATTCGTGGCCGGCCGGCACCTGCGCTCCGAGCCGCTGCGGTGCTGGGCATTGGTGGAGCACCAGGATGGCTCGACGTCTCTTGAAGGTCTCGTTAGAGACGAGGAATGGCTGAGCGAACCGGGTGGGGCTGAGTTTCCTAAGGCGATCCGCGGGCCGCACGCTCATGTCGGCTACGCGTCCGCGACGGCTGGCCTGGGGCATTCCGGCTCGCGCGCAGCATAGAGCGTCAACGCCGAAGGCTGGCTACCCGGCTAACTTTTGCAGGGGCTTGCGCGGCTCAGGACTTGATGCTATAAATGCGTCAGGCGTCCCGACGTGTATTCGTCGTGGGCGCTTTTTCGTCCCAATTTCACAGGGGAACCGATTTGATGAGACTCCGTTCGCTAGCCCAATTGCATAGCTATCGCGGTCGGCGAGGTGGAGCCATGCCCTTTGGCGGCGAATCGCTATCGAGACTCGCTAGCGCGACGGATGCCGTGAGTACTCCGACCACATGGACAGGTATTTCCGGTGGGATCCAGGGGACACGCGAGGGTTCGAATCCTTCACCCATCACCGAGCGCCAACCCGGCGCTCTGTTCCTGAACAACGACACAGTAGTGCAGAGACGCAGGGCGGGTCAGCGTCGCCAGTATCGACCCGCGCCTCCATCTCCTGTGATTCAACCCCAGCACGCAGCGGTGGGACGCTGGCTTCGTCGTTGTGCTCAATGTCGGAGCTCCTGAGACACGGACTGGATTCGTTCGACTCGATCTGCTGGGGCCCGTCGCGGGTCCTTTTTCTTTGTTTCGGAGATGGAGTTTTTTCTCAGTCGAAGAAGGACCGCAACGGCCGCTTGGGACGAGTTGACGCCTGTCTCAGGCGAAATTGAATAGCCGCCTCCAGTGTGAGGCGACATGGGCCTGTAGCTCAGTACGGGAGAGCACCGCATTTGCAACGCGGAGGCGGTCGGTTCGAGACCGGCCAGGTCCACCCCAGGACATCGAGATCTGGCAATTGGGCCGAAGCAGATTGGTTATCGTCCAGCGGGTTTCGAAGCCCGCCGCTCCTGGACCCGTCTCCGTCGCGTTCGTAAAAACCGCCCGCGGGTCCGCTGCTCCAAGGAGTGGACCAATCGGCAGCCCCTTGCCCAATCCCGCCAACTCACAACCACACTACGCGAAAGGAGGTGTCCATCGACATATATGACGCGAATTGCACACGTACTCCGCCGGGTCCAGACCCGCGCGACCCCACAGCATGAGCAGATTCTCGGTTCGAACCAGGTCCCTAACAGCGCCGGCGGATTCGCCTGGAATCTGAGCGACTGGCAGCGCCTCGATCGCTTCCTGGTCCTCGGCACCGAGGGCGGCACGTTCTACATCGGAGAGCGGTGCTGCATGCGGGGCGGTCGGTTTTGACGGCGCCACCCGCAACGACTACTTCCGCGAATAACTTCGGAGGGTCCGCGCGTGCGGACCCAACGTTGCCGACGTGGCGAAGGTG
>WNGA01019816.1_pt1 | contig 10171 bp, 11 predicted proteins | sample 5400061 | NCBI WGS metagenome assembly WNGA01 (sample SAMN13153366, study PRJNA577476) | soil metagenome | isolation source: 100 cm soil or saprolite under grassland replicate 2 | place: USA:California | collected 2016-06-15
GTGCTGCCCTGCTGCTCGGCAACCTGCGCCGCGACACGCAGGCACGGGTCGGCCTGGCGATCGTGCTCGGCGGCGCAGCGATCGTCATCTACAACGACCCGGATCACGCGACAGGCGACCTCATCTTCACGCCGGTGCTGTTCGCGATCGGCTGGCTCGTCGGCTTCGCGCTACGGGAGCGAACCCAGCAGACCGAGGCCGCCGAGGAGCGCGCGACTGTGGCCGAGAGAGAGCGGGAGGCGGCGGCTCGCGTGGCGGTGGCCGAGGAGCGCGGACGGATCGCGCGAGAGCTCCATGATGTCGTCGCACACGCCGTCAGCGTGATGGTCCTCCAGGTGGGGGCTGTGCGCCACCGGATGCCCGAGACCGACACCCAGGATCGGGAGACCCTCAAGAACGTCGAGCAGGCCGGACGCACGGCACTCGCGGAGATGCGCCGCCTTCTCAACGCGATGCGACATGACGACGACGAGCTCGAGCTCCTGCCGCACCCGGGACTCGACAACCTCGACTCACTCGTGGACGACGTGCGAGCTGCGGGGCTGCCCGTGCGGCTCCAGATCCGCGGTGAGCCGTTCGCGCTGCCGCCAGGCCTCGACCTCTCCGCCTACCGCATCCTGCAGGAGGGGCTCACCAACGCCCTCAAGCACGCCCGTGCGAGCCAGGCGGGGGTGGACGTACACTACTCCGCCACGGAGCTTCTACTCGAAGTACGTGACGACGGGCCCGGCGGCCCTTCCACCGACGCTGGTCTCGGCCACGGACTGGTCGGCATCCGCGAGCGCGTCAGGATCTTCGGCGGGGACATGACTGCGGGCGCCTCCCGTGCCGGCGGCTTCGTGCTCCGCGCGCGGCTTCCGTTGGACGGCGGTGCCGGATGACCATCCGTGTCCTCGTGGTGGACGACCAATCGATGGTGCGGGCAGGGTTCCGGCTGCTGCTCGCCGACGAACCCGACATGGAGGTCGTGGCGGAAGCGAGCAACGGCCTCGAGGCGGTGGCCCAGGCAGCCCGCTTCCACCCGAACGTCATTTTGATGGACATCCGCATGCCGGAGCTCGACGGGCTCGAGGCGACCCGACGGATCCTGGCGGCCGATGCGTCGGCACGGATCCTGATCCTCACCACCTTCGATCTCGACGACTACGTCTACCAAGCGCTGCGCGCCGGCGCGAGCGGCTTCGTCCTCAAGGACGACCCGCCCGAGCAGCTGATCGCCGCTGTGCGAACCGTTGCCGCCGGGGATGCCCTCCTTTCGCCCGCCATCACCAAACGGGTGATCCAGCACTTCACCCGCCTGCACCGACAGGCTCCGCCGAAGGCGGTGGACACCTTGACCACCCGCGAGATGGAGGTGTTCCGCCTGATCACGCGGGGTCTCTCCAACGCCGAGATCGGGCGGGAGCTCTTCATCAGCGACACGACGGTCAAGACGCACGTCACACGCCTGCTGCAAAAGCTCGACCTGCGCGACCGCGCACAGGCGATCGTCCTCGCCTACCAGACAGGCCTCTTCGACGCGTCCGAGACGCGGCCCCAGCAGCGACCCGACGGCTCACGCTGACTCTGCTCTCCCGGGTCCTCAGGCACCGAGTCCTACCTGACTAGGACTCCCAACTCATCGGGTGGTCGGACTCGAGCGCGACCTCGTGACGACGTGCTGATGCCGCCGCGTTCCTCGCGTTGACGCACGCAGTCAACCACTCCAAGGAGCAACGCGATGAACCACCAAGAGCGGGTATGGACACGAGGGGGCGCTCGTCCGTGATCACCATCGACTCTCTGTCCAAGAGGTACGGCGCCAGCACCGTCGTCGACGACATCAGTTTCGTAGCGCCAGCGGGCCGGGTGACCTCGTACGTCCGTGCCGTCGGGCAAAAGGACCGGCCATGCCGTACTCGCCGCTATGTATGCCGAGTCGCTGGCGCATCCCGAGCGAGTATTTGCCCACCCGACGGTCCGCCTCGGTTTCGGTGAGGCTGACCAGCTCGAGCGTCTCGGCACCGGACGGCCGGGTAGCCCCATCATCCGCTGGGCGATGGTGAGGATCTCGCGGCCGGTGCGGCCGGCATGCTGGGCGGAGGCGTCAAGCATCACGCCGACCTCGCGGCCTGGGTTGGGAAGGTCCGCGAACCTGCGACCGGAGATGGTGGCACTTCCCGAAGTGGGTGAGGTGAGGCCGACCATCATGCGCATCGAGGTGGACTTGCCGGCCCCGTTCGGACCCAGGAAGCCGGTCACCCGGCCCGCAGGCGCAACGAAACTGACGTCGTCGACGACGGTGCTGGCGCCGTACTTCTTGGACAAAGAGTCGATGGTGATCATGGACGATCGCCCCCTTGTGTCCATGGGTGGTTCATGGTGTTTCTCCTTGCGTGGTTGACGAATGCCTCCACGCTAGGAACGCGGCCGCGCCATCGCGTCGTCAGGAGGTCGCGCGTGAGTCCGACCCACCGACGAGTTGTGGGTCCTACTCAGGTAGGACCCGGGCAGGGTCAGCGCTCCTCGGACGCGTCGAAGATGCCTGTCTGGTAGGCGAGGACGATCGCCTGTGCGCGGTCGCGCAGGTCGAGCTTCTGCAGCAGGCGGGTGACGTGCGTCTTGACCGTCGTGTCGCTGATGAAGAGCTCCTGCCCGATCTCGGCGTTGGACAGGCCCTGCGTGATCAGGCGGAACACGTCCAGCTCCCGCGTGGTCAAGGTGTCCACCGCCTTCGGCGGAGCCTGTCGGTGGAGGCGGGTGAAGTGCTGGATCACCCGTTTGGTGATGGCGGGCGAAAGGAGGGCATCTCCGCCGGCAACGGTTCGCACAGCAGCGATCAACTGCTCGGGAGGGTCGTCCTTGAGGACGAAGCCGCTCGCGCCGGCTCTCAGCGCTTGGTAGACGTAGTCGTCGAGATCGAAGGTGGTGAGGATCAGGATCCGCGCAGACGCGTCGGCGGCCAGGATCCGCCGGGTCGCCTCGAGTCCGTCGAGCTCCGGCATCCGGATGTCCATCAGAATGACGTGCGGGTGGAAGCGGGCCGCCTGGGCCACCGCGTCGCGGCCGTTGCTCGCCTCCGCCACGACCTCCAGGTCGGGTTCGTCTGCGAGCAGCAGCCGGAACCCCGCCCGCACCATCGACTGGTCGTCCACCACGAGGACACGGATGGTCATCTGGTACTGCCGTCCAACGGGAGCCGCGCGCGGAGCACGAAGCCGCCGGTACGCGCGGTGCCGGCAGTCATGTCCCCGCCGAAGATCTTGACGCGCTCGCGGATGCCGACCAGTCCGTGGCCGACACCAGCGTCCGTGGAAGGCCCGCCGAGGCCGTCGTCACGGACTTCGAGTCGAAGCTCCGTGGCGGAGTAGTGCACGTCCACCTCCGCCTGGCTCGCACGGGCGTGTTTGAGGGCGTTGGTAAGCCCCTCCTGCACGATGCGGTAGGCGGAGAGGTCGAGGCCTGGCGGCAGAGCGAGCGGCTCACCCCGGATCTGGAGGCGCACGGGCAGGCCCGCAGCTCGTACGTCGTCCACGAGTGAGTCGAGGTTGTCGAGACCCGGGTGCGGCAGGAGCTCGAGCTCGTCGCCGTCCTGTCGCATCGCGTTGAGAAGGCGGCGCATCTCCGCCAGTGCCATGCGTCCGGCCTGCTCGACGTTCTTGAGGGTCTCCCGATCCTTTGCGTCCGTCTCGGGCATACGGTGGCGGACAGCCCCCACCTGGAGGACCATCACGCTCACGGCGTGCGCGACGACATCATGGAGCTCTCGCGCGATCCGTCCGCGCTCCTCGGCCACCGCGACGCGAGCCGCCGCCTCCCGCTCTCTCTCGGCCCGAGCCGCGCGCTCCTCGGCGGCCTCGGTCCGCTCGGTTCGCTCCCGGAGCGCGAAGCCGACGAGCCAACCGATCGCGAACAGCACCGGCGTGAAGATGACGTCGCCTCTCGCGTGATTCGGGTCGTTGTAGATGACGATCGCTGCGCCGCAGAGCACGATCGCCAGGCCGACCCGTGCCTGCCTGGCGCGGCGCTGGTTGCCGAGCAGCAGGGCAGCACCCATCCCGGCGACGGAGAGCCCTGCTTTGTCGACGATGAGCAGGCCGTCAACGAACGAAAGCGCCGCACTCGCCAGCCAGGTGGCCGCCGGTGCGGCGAAGGGGAAGCGGCGTCGCAGGAGCAGGGCGAGGACGAGGGCGGCGACTGCGAGCACTTCGAGCCACAGCATCGGGCCGGTCGGGTGGCCAGGGTCATCGCGCAACGCCGTACCTATCGCGCTCTCGACCGCCGCAATCACGATCAGGAGGTCGAGACCGTACGTCGCGAAGAACAGCCGCGCTCGGCTCACGTGGCCAACGTACGCCACCTCGATCGTTGCCTGCGTCCTACCAAAGTCGTACGGCCGCTCATCGCTTGGTGCCCACGCGAACACGGCCTTCCGACGACGCGCTGGGGGGTGCGCGCCCATAGCGTCGTGAACATCACAAGGACCGCTGAGGACCAGCCTCAGCCCTCGGAACTGAAGTAGGTGGACGACATGGCGGCATCGATGATCCTCGAACAAGAGTCGGGGACCTGGACCGGTTCGATCCACCCGCACAACGGCTACTACGCCGGCGACTTCACGGACGTTCCACCGACCACGCAGAGCCAGTTGGACGCGCTGATGACCGTCTGCCGCGAGCTGGCACAGCCGCAGCATCACCACTGATCCGGCAACCACGCATTGCGAGGGCAGGGCCCTCACCAGCAAAGGAACCTGACATGACGACATCCGACACCGCTACCCGGGCAGTCCACATCCCAACCTGGACCCGCGGCACCGTAATGAAGGTGTGGGCAGCGGCCGCACTCCCCATGGGATTACTCGCCTGGGTCGTCGCGCCCGCGCTGGCGCACGCCTTCTCGGGGCCCATGGCCCTTCCCAAAGCACTCATCCTGTGCCTCGCGGCTGGACTGATCTGGCAGTTCGTCCTCGTTCTCATCGTCGTACGACGGGAACAAGGCAACTTGAGTTGGCCAGTCGTCAAGGCCGCACTGTGGCTCAACGCCCCGGTCAGCCCACGCACCGGAAAGCGCAGCAACCGGCTCTGGTGGATGGTAGTGCCGCTGATGGTGCTGCTGGCCCTCGAAGAAATGTTGCCGTCGCTCCCTACTCCGGCTGACCGCGACCTCAGTCTCATGTTCGGGTCTGACAGCGGGCAGGCGTGGATGTCCGGCAACTGGCTCTGGTTCGCCCTCCTCGTCATCGTGTTCGTCTTCAACACCGCTCTCGGCGAAGAGCTGTTGTTCCGAGGTCTGCTCCTGCCCCGGATGGGCGCGTTCGGCCGAGCCGACTGGCTGGTCAACGGCGTGCTGTTCGCCTGCTACCACCTGCACGTGCCGTGGGTGATCCCGCAAACGCTCCTGGTCGACACGTTCGCCGAGGTCCTGCCCTCGCGTCGCTGGCGCAGTTCCCTGATCGGAATCGCGGTCCACAGTTCACAAAGCGTCTTCTTCTTCGTGATCGGGCTCGCACTCGTCCTCCGCTGACACTCGACCCACGCCTCGCAACTCCCACACCTGCAGAGCCGGCAGGTGTGGAGCTCTGCGAGCCATGCTCGAGCAGACGCGCGAGGTCGATGACCTACCGCGGCGCCGAGCCGTTGCTGCGGGCCCAGATCGTGCGGAGCGACTCGGCGAGCCGCTCCGGCTCTGTGCGGTGGGGCGGGTCGAAGTGGTGCCGCTCGGCAAAGACCTCGAGGGTGAAGTCAGTGAAGACATTCCCGAGTCGTTCTGCCACCTCGCCGAACTGGTCCGGGTTACTCAGACCGCCGAGAGCGAAGTAGACAGGACGTTCGAAGGCGGCCAGGGCAGCGCGGTCCAGGTTGTAGGTCTGGAAGGTGCCCATGAGGGCGCGGATCCCAGCGGGTCGTTGTTTCATCCACGGAGGCTGCGGCCCAGGTGGCGGGGCGGATGGCTGAACCCCCGGTCGTACCTGCAGCCGCATGAACGCCGGCATGAACTGCTCGGGCGGCAACTGCGCTAGTACGGCGTACTCCGCCCACAAGCTCGCGTGCTGGGTGCTCCAGCCCCAGCCGCCGCCCCACGCCGGTTCGAGTAAGGCCAGGCTCCGCAGCCTCGCCGGCTCACGGGCTGCGAAGGCCAGCGCCGCGGCGCCTCCCCCTGAATAGCCGACCAGATGGAAGCTGCTCCACCCGCGGGCGTCTGCTTCTCGCAGCACTCCGGCGATCTCGGTGTCCAGGGAGTAGTCCGGTGGTGGGGAGTCCTCGCGATAGACCTCGAGGTCCTTGACGATCGTCTCGACATCCGAACCCAGCACGTTGACGAGTCCGCCGTACGCCAGATCGGCGGGCAAGACGATCCCCGGAAGCAATACGACCTGTAGCGAGCTCACCGACCGCCTCCTCTACCTTGCCCGCTCGGAGCGCCCGGGACGAGCTTAGACGCGGATGAGGCCGCCGTCGTGGTCGAGCCAGTCGGCGTCGGGATCGTCGAACCACCGTCCGCCGTCGCCGAGGTAGCGGAACCGCGCCTGTGTGCCCGCCGGCAACGACACGACCGCCGACCGGGTGCCGTTGCTGCGCTTCACCATCGCGTGCGCGCCAGGTGTCCAGTCGTTGAAGTCCCCGACCACAGAGACCGGGCCGTCGTGCACGTCGAGCGGAATGACGAAGGTCAGACGAACGTGGTTGGAGCGCTTGTCCCGGGTACGACGAATCACGGTCCCCTCCTTGTACAAGTGCGATGTCAGACCAACAGTGACGGAACGAGCCCGCAGCGAGAAGAAGCCACGCCGTCCAGCCGTCGATGCTCGAGTCGGGCCCAGAGCGTGCCTTGTGGCGAGGACCGGACTTGCTGCCAGTTGCCGTCAGCAACGGCATCGGGGGCTAAAGGCATGTGAGAACGTCGTACGACGTGCTCGTTGGCGGCGTCCTCGGTCCGTCCAAGCGCGGACTCAGGTCGACCTCTGAAGACGCAGCGGACCTCGAATCCGTCAATCGCTTGAAACTGCCCAAGAACGCCGCAATGGGATTGGTCCGGGTGGTGAATTGAGTAGTTCACCGCATGTGCGGCGGCCTACCGCGGAACGACGATGGCGGCATGAACTGGATACGTGGTGGGGCCCCGATTCATTGGGGGCGCGGCGAATGCCGGGTTGCTGCGGTGGCTGGGGAAAGTCAAACGTCCAATCGTCGGAGCGGCGTGTGGTGGTCGATCCTTGCGGCCGGGACCTCGGTTGTGGTCCTCGCGGGTTGCGGCTCGGGGAGGGCGGCCGAGACTGGTACGGCGGCGACGCGATCATCGACGCCTACGTCGACGGCCAGTACGGCGGTCCGTGGGCCGCAGCCGGTCGAGCTTCAGTATCTGCTGAAGTTCGACAGCGAGGACGAAGGACCGGTAGTCACGCGCTACCACGTCATCACCGACGGAGGCACAAAGGTTCGACTCAAGACCTCGATCTACGCGGACCCCGAGGGCAAGGTCGTCGGGGAGGAGTACCTCGTGACGTGGGATGGCAACCGGATGCTGGAATTCTCTGAGCAGAACGAGGTGCCGTACACCGTCTATGAGGCTCCTGAGGAGCACCCCGACCAGCTTGAGCAGGTGAGGTCCTGGAAGAAGATCATCTGGTCCGCCGCGCCGAGCCCAGGATGCACCGACCTGAAAACTACAAATACCATGGTGGGTCGGGTCGCAGCGGGATACCGGTGCGTCGAGCCGACGCCCGAGCCCGGGCAGCCCGCCGAGGGTGAGGTCTGGGTCGATCAAGCTACAGGCATCCTGCTGAAGAACCCGTTGATGGTCGCCGAGAAACTCGTACTGGATCCGAAGATCACCGCGGCAACCTTCTCGACCGAGCCGCCGGCAGGCGCCAAGTCCATGGTTATCGCGGCTGAGAAGGCGCCGCCGGGGCAGACGAAGAAGGCACCCGACTTCACGTTGGAACTGGTCAAAGGCGGGCGGATCGGGCTGAAGGATCTGGCCGGCAAACCCTTCGTCCTGGCGTTCTTCCCCTCGGATCTCGCCTTCGACGAAAGCCGAGAGTGCTCGCAGTGCAGGAAGGCATCCTCGGCAAGCCCGGGTATCCCCTCGTCGTGCCGGGCCTCACGCTTCCCCGGGCGCACGAAGAGACCCCGACAGTCAACGGCCTCTTCGGAATGGCGAGCTTCGTGTTCGTGCGGTCCGACGGGACAATTGCCGCATCCTTCACCCGCGTCCCCACCGAACAGGAGCTCACCCGGAGTCTCGCAGCGCTTCGGTGACTCAGTCTGGGAAGACGTGGCGGGTGGCGTCGCGAGGGAAACAGACTCGAGTCAACTGGAGTCAAGCTCGGCCGAACTGGGGTCGGTCGAGCTCAGGGGTCCGGGCCGGGCGAGCAGTCTTGTGCCGATGGCGAGCATGAGGAGCAGGAAACCGAGCGGAGCGACGACGTCGACCGCGGTCAGGCCGAGCGGACCGCCCAGACCGCGGACGGCGCAGAGCACCGCAACGACGCCCGCGGAGATGCGAAGCCAGCCGAGCCGGAACCGGACCGCGAGCGCGCCGGCGAACAACGCGATGGCACCGAACAAGGCATCGTCGGCGACGTCGGCCCATTTCGCGGCCGACGACGTACCATCCGGGCCGAGGCCGGTAGCTAACGCGAGCACCAGGATCGGCACTGCGGTCAGCACGTTCGTGACCACGACCAGCAGCCCTGCCGACGTCAGGGCCCGGCCACCAGGGCCGCCTTCCGAGCGCAGCACTGCAAGGACGCGGAGCAAGACCACCGAGCCCGCCAGGCCGAAGAGCTGAGTGACCACAACGGCAGTGCGATGGGCGTCGTAGAACGCCGAGATCTTCGCGGGCGGATCAGCGGAGTCGGGCAGCGAGACCAACGCCGAGCCGATCAGGACCAGGACGACGAAGCCCACGAACCACCACCCGTCGGTCCCTCGGCGGACTGGGCGCGAGAGCATGACGACCTCCTGAGGTCGAGGCTGAGCCGCAGGGCTCGATCGGTTCGCGGACGTCCCGTACGCAGACGAAGCGCGATCAAGAACCGCCATGGCTGCCCCCGCGCCGAATCCCACCCCTCATGAGTCTGAACCTGCCAGTGCCCGGCGTCCACACTCCGCGGAATCCGATGGCGCTGCTCGGATGTCTAAGGCTTGGGCTCAGGCTGGAAAGGTGTAGCGGGTGGCGTCTCGGGGGAAGGAGGACCAGGCGACAGCGCGGTGGGGGTGGAGGGCGAAGGGGTCGGTGAAGGAGTCGGCGTCGTAGGTGATGCCGTACTCGGTGTACTTGGCGTTCGCCAGGTCCGCTAGGTGCTGTGAGAGTTCGCGGCTCGGCTTGGCCTTGCGAGCTTCGCCGTGGACTACGACGACCTTCCACGGGTCGGGGAGGTGGACGGTGACGTTGGGATCAGCCTCGGCGAGTCTGACGTGCGCGGTCGCTTGGCCGCCGCCGTACCACAAGGTGTCCTCCGTCCAGATCCCGTCGACCGGGACCACATGCGGGCTGCGGCCGGGACGGTTGATCGCGACCCAATACTGTTTCGCCGCAGTCAGCCACTCAGTGACCGTTGCCCACGGCAAAGTTTCCGTCGTACGCCCGTACTCCTCCGGCAGCGCGAGTCTCTCCAGCTTCGGCATCGTCACACCCTCCTGACAGATCGACCACTACCGCCAGTAGATCAGCGAGCATGGACAGCGATGGGGCCGGTCCCGGAGGACCGGCCCCATCAGCTCCTTGGATTGGTCAGCCGTTGGCGAGAGTGAAGCGTTCTACGCCGCAGGCGGAGGAGGTCGGGTTGTTGTTGGCGTCGCCGCTGTAGCTGACCTGCCACCGCCAGGTGCCAAGTGCGCTCGCGACGAACGACGTGTTGGTCGTGCTGTACGTCCCGTTGCCGCTCACGGTCACCGTCTGGGTGTACGCGGGCGTGCCGGCGCAGGTGGCGTCAGCCGGGCTGAACAGGTTGAAGGTGACCGTGCCGGTCGGGCTGAGCCCTGCGCTGATTGTGGCGTCGTCGTTGGGGATCAGGTTCGGTGCGGTGGTCATGGCCGGGTTCGCCTTGGTCACGACGAGGTGCTCGCTGGTGCAGGTGCTGGTCGCGCCGTTGTTGTTGGCGTCGCCGCTGTAGACGGCCTGCCAGAAGTAGTCACCAGCCGTGTTGAAGGTGATCGGGTTGGAGTCCGGTACCGCCCCGTTGGTC
>WNGA01026608.1_pt1 | contig 10170 bp, 9 predicted proteins | sample 5400061 | NCBI WGS metagenome assembly WNGA01 (sample SAMN13153366, study PRJNA577476) | soil metagenome | isolation source: 100 cm soil or saprolite under grassland replicate 2 | place: USA:California | collected 2016-06-15
CAGGGGATCGCGGGGGATCGCGATACGCTGATATCACTGTTTTGGGTAAATACAATTTCGAATAAGCTCTACGCAATGTGGTGAGTTCTTCGAGTACTTCTTCCCTTTCATCCTCAGAAAGAATTTCCTCTTCCTCCGCCCCCACCTGTGGAGTGAAAAAGCTAAACCAAATTTTCTTGACCTCCGGCAGGCCTGACCAGAACGAAACGAATTCCTCGAAGTATCCAGCGCGGCCGGTCATCTGACGAGTGACCGTGCAATGCACCGTAACTGAATGCCCCTCGATGTTTTTGATTATGCGTTCATACGTTGCGGGCTTCCGGCGGGCATCATGCTCGGGCTGTAGTCCGTCTATTGAAACAACAATATACAGTTCTCTAATCTCGGCCCACTCTGATGGGATCTTACGCACAGCACTGGTTACGAGTTGAACGGCGACGCCCATCTCGCTCAAGCGCGGGAGTAGCACATTCAACTCACGAAAGCGCACCAGAGGCTCGCCTCCCACAATTGACACGTGCAGCGGGCGATATTTTTTTACAAGATCGAGCACGCCGACTATCAACTCTTGTCGGCTGTAATCGGTTAGTAATCGCAACGGGCCTGCATCGCCGAGATGCTCCGGCTCATAGGCGTAACAACCAGGACAGCGTAGAGGACACTCGCGCGTTATTTCTATCGACAATGACGGATAGTATCCACCTAAGATCCGGCCCCACGCTCGAAAAATATCTGTCCGCTTCATAACGCCTCCCGCTCCGTCGGCGGCAGAAAGTAATTACCACCTCTAGCGTTTTGAGAACAGAACACAGATCTATAGCTTAAGTATGGTTAATAGTTTGAAAAATGGTTAAGCCTAAGGCAAAATTTTAAGCCTCCTCACCACCAACAGACTCCCATCAGGCGCGACGGCAAGGCCGAAGATTGGTGTGGCGAAGTCGTACGATGGAATCGCGGCCACGTTCGCGGGTTCCATCTTTATTGCGGCGTAGTTGACGAGAAAAAGCAGGCTAATGGTTAACGACAACCCACTCAGAGCAAGAGTTGATTTTTTAAAGCTGAACATTTGAGTCCCCCTAAGCAGAGCGTCAGATGCCGCCCGTGTTGATCGGTAGGCTGGTCAGATGAAGAGGTGGGGAGTGCTCAGTGGCACGCAGGTTCCGGTGACCAGTCGATAACAATCTTTGTATGACTGCGGACGATATACCGATGCAAAAAGCGAGTCAACAGATTCTGGGCCGTTTTCTGTTCTCCAGATGGGTTAGTGCCAGGAGATCGATATTATTGAGACGTCGGCATTCATGTTAACGTTAAAGTCAGCGTAGAATGATTCGGTGATCCCGGTTAGCGAAGCAATTCGAATCGTCAAACAGCAGACAAGTGCACTGCCAACGGAAACCGTCTCACTAGACCGCGCGCGTGGTCGGTTCCTTGCGCAGGATGTCGTTGCCGATTCAGATCTCCCTCCATTCGATCGCTCGCAGATGGACGGCTATGCTGTGATGGCGAGTGATGTTCAGACTCTGCCGACAAAACTAAAAATCGTGGGCGAGTCGGCTGCCGGACGCGGCTGGCACCATGAGCTGAAGCCGGGCGAAGCGGTCAGGATCATGACCGGTGCTCCTGTTCCTGCCGGCGCGGACAGCGTGCAACAAGTTGAACTCACGCGTGAACTCGACAAAGTTGATGGCATTCGAGAAGTTGAAATTCTCGAGGCAGTGGCGCAGGGAAGGTCAATTGTCAGGCGCGGAAGTGAAATTAGAGCCAGTGAAACTGTGCTGCGTTCGGGCGAGCAGGTAAACGCCGCGGCTATGGCTGTGCTTGCTTCTTTTGGTTACGCGCAAATTAACGTAGGCCGACAGCCGCGAGTTGCCGTGCTGGCAACTGGAAGCGAGTTGGTCGCGGTAAATCAAAAACCCGGTAAGGATCAAATACGCGATTCCAACAATTTTTCCATTGGCGCTTACGCGGAGCTGGCTGGAGCAATTGTCGAGCGACTTCCGCTAACTGGGGATGACACTTCATTACTAAAAAGTCAGATTACGCAAGCGGCTGAGCGCAGCGACATCGTAGTGACGTCAGGTGGTGTTTCCGTCGGCATTTACGATTTCACAAAGCCTGCTTTGCGAGAACTCAACGCTGAGATTTTCTTTGAACGTGTAGCGCTGCGACCAGGCAAGCCCACAGTTTTTGCGCGACTGCCTAACGGAACGCTCTTCTTTGGACTTCCCGGAAATCCAGTTTCAGTATCGGTTACTTTCAATCTTTTCGCGCGCACGGCTTTGCTGGCAATGCAGGGGGCGAACGATCCGGAATTGCATCAGGATTGGGCCGTGCTCGACCGCAATGTTAAAGGCGCTGCTGAGCGCGAGAGCTTTCTGCCCGCTCAGCTCAGGACAACTAAGGATGGGCTTCTGACGGCGCAACCATTGAAGTGGGGCGGCGTGCTTGAGACTGGAACTAAAGTGCGAGTTGTTCGTCTGCCTGAGTAAAGACGCCTCGATCAAGTCGCCCTGGCTTGAAGAATCGTTGCAGAACATGACCAGAATGGAGCTTGAATGAGCGGAGCCGAACGCAAACTTTGGAGCGCCAGTGCGCACGAACGTAAGGTGGAAAATCTTTATTCCGGCGGCATAGAAAACTATGCGGATTGGCACAACGGTTATCTGAACTTCGGACTCTGGGAAGAAGGCATCGAAGATTACATCAAGGCTGCAGAAAATCTGGTCCACCGGATGGGCACGCTTCTCGGCCTGAATGAAACCAGCAAGCTCCTGGACGTCGCGCCCGGCATGGGCACGCAAGACGTTTACTTATCGCAAAACTTTTCGCCCATCTCCATCGACGGCCTCGACGTGACCTGGGGACACATCGAGCACGGCAGGCGACGTGCCAGCGAAGCGAACCTGGAAGATCGCGTGCGCTTTCATCACGGTACAGCCATCGAGCTTCCCTTCCCTGACGGGAGCTTTACACATGTCTTGAGCATTGAAGGTCCCGAGCACTTCGACACGAGGGAAAAGTTTCTTCATGAAGCACGGCGCGTGTTGCAGCCTGGCGGCGTCATCGCGATGGCGGATTTCATCGTGAAAAACCCGCCGCGGAATCCACTTGAAAAGTTAGTCGCCGAAGCGGCGCGGAAGCTCTGGCAAGTTCCCCGCGCCAATGTTTACCCGGCCACAGTTTACAAACAGAAAATGCAGGAAGTGGGATTCGAAGATATTGAGATACTCGAAATAGGGGCGTCGGTCATTCCCGGGTACTATTTCGAGCAAATGCGGCCGGAGACTGTTCGCGCGATAAGCAAGATTCGCGGCTTCGCATTAGCCAGGCTCGGCTTACTGCTGGACGTTGCAGTCTATCGTGGATTCACAATGGGTTTAGTCGAATACGTGCTCGTGCGAGGTCTGCGGAGTTAGAGGCGTGTCAGAACCACCTGCGTTAGCGGGTGGTCATCGTGCACGCTGGAGCCGTTTTGGCGAAATCATTATCTCTTCGCTAACGCAGGTGGTCTGACAAGACATCAAAACGCAACGCTCCGCCTAGCTGTTCGTGTTCATCCTGAGATCCTGCGTCGTTGGCTGTCAGTTTTGATCCCGAGGAAACCAAGTGCCATTTCGAGCCTGCGAAAGAACTTGAGTTTGTTCAAGAGCGGATTGAGCCAACCATTGGTGATGCAATAGTTCACATCGAAGGGGTGCGTGTGGTGCAGCTTATGATGCAGCGGCTCCAAGACGAGCCGCTTACGCTGCAGCCAGCGAGCAAACGCGGAGGGACTCTCCTGATGCGCCCATTTATGAAACTGGTTAGTGGCGACGGTGGCCGCCGCCATCAGCGCGAAAGAGATTACGGAAAACGCCAATAAGAGCGAATGACCGTGAGTGCAAATGTCTCGCGGATATACGTGATGGAGACGAAAGGGTTTGACCAGACTCGGCCCAATCACTCGCATATCTTCGGATCCATAAGTATCCGCGGCCCAGTGCACAATTCCGGAAATGAAGTCGCCCCCAATTATGCCGAGAGGAACCGCGAGCGCTACCAGCCAAAGCAGCTCAAGTTCGTAGAGCCTTGAACCTGCCCAGTGTAGATTGAGGACAAACACCACTGGAAAGATTAGTAAGGTAGAGTGCTCAAGGAAGGAATGCAGCGGCCCCGAATGTTCCTCAATGCCGCTGTAACCCGACGATGCGTTGCGCGCAAAACTTTCGTTTCCTGGAGACGCTGACATGGTTGAATCGGGGTTTCAATCGAAGCCGTTAATGTTCTCAGCTCAACGTCTAAAGTTCCAACCGACTGACTGGTTCCTCAGTCTCCTATTTTACGATTACTGCCCCAGGTTCGGATTTTGCGGCGAGGATTATAGTAAGATTATTCTGATAAGCCATAAAAAAGGCAATAGCCAAGTGTTATCTTCCGCACACAAGACGGCAATACGTAAATCGGCGGCAAATGGATCAACTTTCCCACATCGATGACGAAGGTCGCGTCAAAATGGTCGATACCAGTGGTAAGGCAGCGACCACGCGAAATGCAGTTGCTTCTGCGCGCGTACTGATGTCCAAAGAAACGGTCAACGCAGTACAGGGCCACCGAACGCCCAAAGGAGATCCACTGGAGGCAGCACGACTTGCCGGCATCATGGCCGCCAAGCGGACCGCCGAACTCATTCCTCTTTGTCATCCACTGCCGCTGACTCATGTCGATGTCCAGGCCAAGATCGAAACGTATGGCGTCTATCTTGAATCCAATGTTTCCACCAATGCCCAAACCGGCGTCGAAATGGAAGCACTCACCGCTGTCTCGGTTGCCGCGCTGACGGTTTACGACATGTGCAAAGCAGTCGACAAGGGAATCACGATTTCCGACGTGCGCCTGGAACGCAAGACTGGCGGGAAATCAGGCGACTTTATCAGGACTGACGAGCGGCGGGATTGACCTTTCGATAAAACCGGGAACATCGTTAATTTCTCCGGCGTTTAGTGAAGTGTTGATACTTGAGGTCAGGATGTCAGAACTGAAATCTCAGATCTCAAATTTGAGATCTCAGATTCTTTCGAATGGAGATTGAATCTTTTCGAACGGAGATTGAAACATGAAGTTAGGTATTTCCCACGATGCACGTCCACAAGCAACAGTGCTACTAACTGCGGCTGTGCTTTCCGTCATTCTTTGGTTCATTCCGTTTGCTGAGATTCTGACGTATCCGTTTCGCATTTTCGTAACCTTCATACATGAAGGCGGCCACGCTATCGCCGCGCTGTTGACCGGAAACTCCGTCCAGAGCCTGAGGATAGCGATGAACGCCAGCGGCGAAACCTACACCTCCCAGGGTGGCACATTTTCTCAGATGTTCGTGGCGAGTGCGGGGTACCTGGGTTCCATGACCTTCGGGGCTTTATTGTTGGTGTTGATTCGCAAGACCATTGCGGCGCGTGTGGTATTGATCGGATCAGCCGCGTTGGTCTTTGCTCTAACGTTGATCTACGGACTTATTAAACCACTAGTCTCCGGCGCGCCGTGGTCTGGAATTCCCTTCACGTTATTGTCCGGGTCGTTGCTCAGTTTGGGTTTGATCCTGGTAGCGAGATACGCGAGCGCCCGCTTCGCGACTTTCTTCGTCAGCTTCCTCGCCGTTCAGTGCGTCCTGAACGCTCTGCTCGATCTTAAGACGGTCCTCTTCTTGTCATCGCCATTTGCTCCATCAGCGTCGGTCGACGCTGTGAACATGGCAAACGCCACGGGTATTCCGCCGCTGGTCTGGGCTGTAATTTGGATTGCTATTGCACTCGTTATCCTGGGCCTGGCAATGCGACTTTACGTAGCCAGCAAAAGACAGCAGTTCCAACTGGATCGGCCGCTTGATCAAATCCCGGCTATCTTTCCGACTACAATTCACGAAAGCCAGAATCTGCGCTAACAACAAACTGCGCGCGGGCGGCTGGCGATGAGAATTTTTAACTAAGCCTGCGACTTTAGAACTTGTAACGGTAGCGTAGTGTTATCCCACGACCGGCGCCGTCGATGCCCCAACTAATCCCGCGATATTGCTTGTCCCCGATATTCTCAAGATCGAATAAGACTTCCGAGCGTTCATCAAAGCTAACCGCACCACGTAAGCCCACTAGTCCGTAACCCGGCACTGCGGTGAATAGCGGTACGTTAGAACTATTATCAACGACGGTCACGCCATTGATGGTAGCGCCGACCGGAAGCAATCGATTTTGCACCTGCGTCAGAGTCTCGCCAGTAGGGATCAAGATGCCGCCAGGCGATCCGCAGCCCGACGCACCCGGCGTTGTCAGTCCGCGCACGCAAGCACCTCGACGGAAGAAGTTTTGAATAGCGGCGCGCGAACGTGCCGCCCCAGTGCGACGGTCAAGGAGATCGAGCGAAGAGAGTCGTCTCTGACGGCCCGTTAATGTCGAGTAGGCTTCGAGGTAGAAGCGCGAACGTGGTTGGTAGCGCAGACTCAGGAAGCCCGCAGGGTTGGGAACACCGCCTTCGATATTCGGCGGTAGCCCATTAAGAAGACTATAGGCACGGATATACGTGAAGTTGGCTCTAGCAGTGAATTGATCGCTCAGATGACCCTGTGTGTTGAGCTCGAGGCCATTGATGCGCGCGGCGTCGTAATTCACGCGCACCAGAACGGGACTACCGGGGGCACCCGGAGCAGTGCCTATAGATACCCAACCCTTCATCGGATCCTGGAAAGTAATCGGCTCGCTGCCGAGTAGTTTTCCGACCGCCCCCGGTGGCAGGATGAGGGCTTGATCGAAGTAAACATCGTTCAGCTTAGTGGTGAATCCGATTAGCTCCGCCACAAACCGTTTGTTCGTATAACGCAGACTAAGATCGAAACCATCACTCGTCTCAGGTCGTAAACGGGTTACGGCAATTCCGCTGGAAACAGCATCAGTTCCCGCTGTCGTGCCTATCAAGCCACCGAGACTCGCAGCGGTTTGGGAGTTAACTTCAAAGCCCGTGCCCACTAATCCAACGATTCCCAAATCCGTTGTGTTAGGCGCCCGAAAGCCGCGCGCGTACTTCGCGGCGATGTCGAAGCCGCCACCAATATTTATCACAGCGCCAATGCGACCAGAAAAAGCGCCGAATCGTTCGCTGTCATCAGGGAACAGCGGACGGCCACCGACAATCGGAGCGTCTGCGGCACGGGCTCGGTAAGACGCGACGCTATAGCGCAACGCACCGCTCACGCGCAGCCGCTCTGGAATCACAGTGAAAGCGTCTTGTGCAAAAAAACCGTAGCTGAGATAGCGCGCTCCATTCGGGATGCGCGGGCGAGAATTAACCGCCGCCCGGGTGACCGGATCAGTGCTGAAGGCCGGGGCTGCAATCTTATCCCGATAAACATCGGCGCCCAACAAAACGGTATTGCGTCCGCCAAGCTGCTTGTCGACGTAGAAATTGAAGCCCAGGACGTTCGTGCGCTCGCGTTGATTCGTTATCGCACCGGATGGATTGCCATTTCCGCCCTGATTGATACGCTCCTCGCGTTGGCCGGTATAGGAGAAAGTAAACGCGGCATTATCGAAGAAACCGAGGTTTTGCTTGAGGAGACGAGCATAGAAGAGATCCGACATCAGGTTGCGTAGATCCGCGATAAGGTTACCGTCGCCGCCTAACAATTGATCGTAACGCCTGCCGCCGTCCTGCTGATTGCGATCGTAGCTTAAGAGAAACTGCGTAGCCTCATTGAGGTTGAAGCTGGTACGTAACAATCCGCCATACTGAGTAAAGGCCGTATCCGGAAGCCGCTCACCTAAAACATCGGAAGGAATGCCCAGGAAGCGCGTCACCGCCGCGTGTGTGTCGAGACCATTACCGGGACGTAAGCGGTTTATGCGGCGTGCGTTTGCATTTAGCAGTAAGCCGTAGCGTTTGGTGCCGTAGGTCAAAAGTTGGCTGCCGCCAAAACCGTTGGTTGGTGATGAATAAAAAGTGTTTGTGTTGCCGTGAAGCTCACTGTCAACGTCACCGTATTTGGGCGAATGCGAAATGAAGTTGACGACGCCGCCATGTGCGTCGGAGCCATATTGCGAACTGTTAGGACCGCGCAAAATCTCGACTGTATCGAGACTTGATGGTTCGATAAGACTAAAAAACGTGCCGACGCCGCCACGCTGTGCGCTGGTCGTGTATCTCACACCGTCAACATAAACGGCGACATTGCGACCAGTCAGCCCGCGCACGAACACAGCGCTAAGCGATGGGCTGGTTCGTTGGAGATTGACGCCCTGTTCTTCGTCAACTACCTGCGCAACAACCTCCGTCCCTCGATCTAAGATCTCTTCCTCCTTGATAACGTTGACTGGCTGAGCGAGGCCGCGCGCATCAGAAACCTGTCCCGCCTCCGCGGTCACTGTCACTTGTTCGCTGAGCGGGTTGACCTCCAACTCGACGTTCAGCTCTTTCTTATCGCCGGATGTCAACTGTACCGCGCCGCTATACTTCCCAAAACCAGAGTGTGAAACGAGGATTGCGTAGCTGCCCGGAGCCACGTGCTCTAAATTGAACTTCCCGTCAGCGCTGGTTACGGTCGTGCGCAGCACCGCCTGTGAGTGCACCAGCGACACCTCCGCGCCGCCAATTGCCGCGCCAGCCACGTCTTTTACAGTTCCGCTAATGCTACCGGTCGACGACTGGGCTACAACTGTTACAGACAGAATAACGGGCAAAAATATCGCAAGCATCAGCGATGAAGTAGTCGTAAGCCTTTTCGAAATGCTCATGTAGATCCCCTTGATGGGTTTACTGGAAACAAAGGCCCACAAGACGTTCGACTGGGGAGGCCTGGAAGCGGTTGACTCTAACGCCAGCCGGAAACTACTACCAGCCGTCGTAGCGCGGGCTATTGATTTTCGCTTTTTGATTGATGAGGATCGGGGACCAGTGGCAAGGTCCGACTATCATGGGAACTCTTGAGGTGTTAGCCTTCCTAATGTTTGGGGCTTCTGTCGTTATCTGAGGGCAAACACAGCGTGCTCGATGAGGTAGTGGACTTTCGAGAGCACGAATGGACTGGTAGCTCCAACCACCAGTGAAGTCAGCAGAATGCTTGCGGGTAGCCAGACCATGAGTTTCTTGATGACGTCATAACGCGAACCGTCGTGGCGTTCAGTGGCAGCAAGGGCGATAAGTCTGCGCACACGCGACTTGATGCCTTTAGTCTTCTCATCACCTAACAGGAAAACTCCAGCGGGCATCGTCGGCCGCGCCCCTGGCGGAATATTTCTGGCAATCTTGACCAAGGCTGAAGCGAGATCCAGCGCTACCCCGTTGCCTTGTCGTGCTGCGTTTTCATCCGCTGCTTCTTCAGAGGCTTCAGACCATGCGCGATCAAGCAAACGACCGCTGGGAATGATCAGCAAGGCGTCGCGGCACGCTTGCAACAATCCACTCTTTAAGTTATCGCGGGCTGCGAGGTGACCATTTTCGTGCGCCACCGCGGCTGCGACTTCTTCAGCGGTAAGAATTTCCAAAACCTGGCTCGCAATAAAAAGTCGAGGGCGAAGAAAACCTAAAATGGCAATCAGCGGAAACGTATGTTCGATCTGATAGGCCTCAATATCAATTCCGGTTATCTGAACCGGCTTCCCCTGCCTCAGCCAGTCTGCCGTCAGATTAACAGTAGCCCGATGGGTGGCAACAGCGCGATAGATGGAAACCGTTATTCCGGTTGCCGATATCAATGCGAGCAAACCCAGCTTGAAACTAACTGTTTCCGCGCTGTGCCGCGGTTCATAGGCGAGGTAAGCAGGAACCACCAGGAACGCGACTGACAGAAGAGCAAGCAGGGCCGGTAGCGTTCGTAAAGAGAAAAGCAATCGAGCCCGCGACACTGCCGTCCAACTACGCGTGAGCCTGCCAGCGACTCGCCAGAGTCCGGCCATGGCCAGCGAAGCCAGGCTGTTAAAGGTCAACAGCGCCGCCAGCAATAAAGAGAGTCCCAGAAGTTCGAACATCAATCAGGCCTTTGCTTCAGTTCCCTTCGCTTTTCCTTGATTAGGCGATCGAGCTCATCGAGTAACTCGCGATCTCTTTCGCTTACTGTATCGACGATGCAGGCAAGCACCGGCTGTATTGCGTCTGCGCCATGACCGAGCAGCCCGTCAATAACGTCTTCCCTGATTCCCTGTTCAAGCT
>WNGA01017827.1_pt1 | contig 10169 bp, 7 predicted proteins | sample 5400061 | NCBI WGS metagenome assembly WNGA01 (sample SAMN13153366, study PRJNA577476) | soil metagenome | isolation source: 100 cm soil or saprolite under grassland replicate 2 | place: USA:California | collected 2016-06-15
CATCTGTGTGTGTTTTAAAGCCCCAGCGCTTAGTGTTCTGATTGGACCAAAGCACACCAATTTTACCCGCATTCTTTAAGGCAACAATGGCACTTTGATCATCATCGGTTACCCCTGAAGCAATTGCAATAGGAGCACTCCAGGTAGAATAAGGATAATCACTCCATCGTACGTTAATATCATTTAGTGCATCGGAAGCCACCCACATCCCGCCTGTACCATCCATATCCAGGGTAGCAGTTTGTGTATTGGACTCAAATACGATTGTTATTTTTGAACTCCTTTTACTCCATAATTTATATGTATTTGTAGAAGCATCATATTCTACAGATACCAGATAAGAATTCGAGGAAGCTCCTCGGAAAAGCAGGATATGTGTTACATTTTCAACTACTTTACAATCAGCTTTGGAATTCGTTGACGCTGCAATGGTTAATATATCGGTCCAGTTTGTGCCATCTAACCGGAAGATTTTTGTACCATTGGCGGTTGCCATAACAGCCCACCAATAACCCGCATAGGTCCACACTTTAGCTTGTTGTTCATAGCCAGTATGGCTGGATATTGGAACAGAAGTCAAATATGTTACAGAAGCAAATCCGGTTGAAAGAGATGTTTGATCTATAATATAAGTCTCTCCACCCGTATAGCCGTCGCTGATGGCATTCCCTGCCAGATCACTGATACCCGTGCCGCTCGCATTTAAATCCAAACGTAACACCCCATTACCACTTATGGAATTTACCGTTACACTATAAATGCTGCTGTTTACAGCGGTGACTGAGGCAACAGTTGCTGAAAGCGTACCGGAAACTACTGTAGCTGTAAAATCCGTGGCATCCACTCCATTTACTGATTCAGAGAAAGTGACTTTAAAAGTAACAGAAGTAGCATTGGTAGTTGAACTAGTAGGTGACTGACGAATGATACTGCTCACCGTTGGAGGTGTTTGGTCAACAAGTTGAATAATATAAGTAGCATTGGTAGTTGAACTAGTAGGTGACTGACGAATGATACTGCTCACCGTTGGAGGTGTTTGGTCAACAAGTTGAATAATATAAGTCTCTCCGCCCATATAGCCGCCGCTGATGGAATTTCCCACCGCATCTACAATGCCAGTGCCGGTAGCATTCAGGTCTAACCGAAGTTCGCCACTGCCACTAACAGAGCTTACACTAACATCATAGGTAGTATTAGCAGTACCTACTGCGGTTACAGAAGTAACACTTGCGCTTACCGAACCACTCACCACCGTGAGGCTAAAATCAGTAGCATCCACACCACTGACCGGTTCAGAGAAAACAGCCCGGTATACAACAGAAGTTGCCGTGGTGCTTTGCGTAGTGGGTGACTGCCGGATAATGTTGCTCACTGTAGGCGGCGTTTGATCTATGATATAGGTTTGACCAGCGGTATAGCCGCCGCTGATGGCATTCCCTGCCAGATCAGTGATACCCGTGCCACTGGCATTTAAATCCAAACGCAACACTCCATTACCACTGATGGAATTTACCGTTATACTATAAATGCTGTTGCTTACAGCGGTAACCGAGGCCACAGTGGCTGAAAGCGTACCGGAAACCACTGTGGCTGTAAAATCCATGGCATCCACTCCATTTACTGATTCAGAGAAAGTGACTTTAAAAGTAACAGAAGTAGCATTGGTAGTTGAACTAGTAGGTGACTGACGAATGATACTGCTCACCGTTGGAGGTGTTTGGTCAACAAGTTGAATAATATATATGTCTATAGTATAGGTTTGACCAGTGGTATAGCCACCACTGATGGCATTCCCTGCCAGATCAGTGATACCCGTGCCACTGGCATTTAAATCCAAACGCAACACCCCATCACCACTGATGGAATTTACCGTTACACTATAAATGCTGCTGCTTACAGCGGTAACCGAGGCCACAGTGGCTGAAAGCGTGCCGGAAACCACCGTGGCTGTAAAATCGGTAGCGTCCACTCCACTGACTTTTTCAGAAAAAGTGACTTTAAAAGTAACAGAAGTAGCATTGGTAGTTGAACCAGGAGGTGACTGACGATTGATACTGTTTACGGTGGGCGGTGTTTGGTCTAATGTAGTCTGGGCTTGTACTTCGCTAAAGAGTACGAATAACGTTAAAATTGCTAAAACTTTACGCATAAGCAGGGTACTTCTGAATGAAATATAAGTCTTTTTAGCCTGATAAGGAAATATTTGTTCAGTAAAAAATACTAAAATGGTTATATGGCAAATTCATTTCTGTTCTTTTTTCTTTGCTGATTCAAAAAGGTTTGCCATTTTGTTAAACGGTGCTGTTATTTCATGATCTTTATCAGTATTTTGGGTAATCGAAACAATTGATTACCGCCAGTCATCTATACTCCACCCCATCTTCCGGCATTTCGTCTATCAAATAACTTTGCCAATAAAAAACGCATTGCTTGCAATGATTGTTTGAATTGCCTGTTCACAATTTAAGCAGTAAGATTTTCATCAACTTAGAGAAGGAAAAAATAGAATGCTAAATAAAAAATGATGACAAATTGAAGGTCAAAAGATATTTTGTTATAAAATGAAACTAATCATCTTAATTTGTTATGTTTTATTACTCTTTATTCTTTACAGTAACGGGCCAGTTAGCAGGATTACTGGTCGGATTACCTGTGACGGGTTTAGTTACTGCACTATCCAATATCTTCCACTCGTTCAGAGGCTTATAAAAAGCCAATACGGAAGTATCTTTTTGTTCAATTTGATGAAATTCTACAACAATGCGCTCTTCTTTTACATTATTTAAATATATACTTAGCTTGAGGATATCTACATTTTTATTAATACCGTTAGGTTGAGGAGATGAAGCCAGGGGTGCTGCAGGTAAAACGCTAAAGAAAGCTTTAGCAGGGTAAACTATGTCAGCTTCAATTTGCTCCTTTCCAATAGTGAGTATAGCACTACGGCTGTTTGGCTGAATACTTATTTGAGCAGGTGTGTGCATAAACCAATATAAATCCGAAGGCGTAATAGTTTTTATTTCATCCTGAATAATCACTGACTTCCCCTTCACTAAAGCAATTCCCCTGTATACACTAAAAGCATTTTCCGCGTAAGCAGGTGTAAGGTCAGCAATGGCAAAAGCATTATTATCGCTTGCTTCAAACTTTACTATTTTAGATTCTGCCAAAGGATTTTGATCTGGCTTATTTCCCGGATTTATCACTAAGGTGTTATGACCTTCAGCCCTGATTCGGTAATAAGTCCAGCGAACACCATTGATACCATCGTCAAAATAATTTGGGAGGCTATAACTTTCCTTACCTAAATCTACGGCCCAACGTTTACCAAGCGCATCTAATACAAAGCTGCCAAGGTCCAGATGGCTGTGTCCAGCCTTATTGTCACCTGCTTTAAACCCTACAAACCAGGCATTTTTATTGTTCCAAGCACTGCGCATGGTTACTACTTCGGTTGATCTAAAGTAGGCAGATAAAGGTAGTTCCTTGTTATCCGTTAACTTATTTGCTGGTAACCATAGCAAGTCAAGTGCATGAGGAACTTTTACTAATTCCTTTTCAATCTGCACTGCAGAAGGTAAGTTAAATTTATTGGCTAACCATAACAATTGAAAGCCTGAAACGGCACTATCCACTGCATCAGAAAAATTAAAGCATTTATTAGTAGGACCGTTCATATAAACAGGAAATATCCCTGTATGTGAAAAGCCATCTATATCTTGCATGCCAAAATCTTCACCGAATGCATTTTCCAAGCTCGCTAAAAAAATAACAATATAGCGGGTCGCTAAGGCCCAATATTCGGGGCCTTCACTCCACGCCCCATCGGGGGCAAATTGTCGCATGGCAATAGGCAAGCCAGAAAGTACATGTTGTAAGATATATTTAGCTAACTCTGGATCTTTACGTGCAATAGCAATGGCACCTAACCCAATGCCACTATTACAAACCAGGTTCCAGTTATTCTTACTGTTTGTCCAAAAAGTTTTTTTATGGTCAACCTTACCTTCATAAACTTTCCTGGCTTCATTTAAGCCTTTGGTGATTATTGCCGTTTGCAAAATGCTTCGTTGGTTATCTGTCCAAATCTGATAAAGCCAATCATAAGCTATCGCAAAAGCATGCGTCATTTCAGCTACATCAAGAAAGTGTGACGGGTTCCAATCCGGAAACCTGGCAGCCGATTCCAGCTCCTGCCATACACGTTCACTATACCTTTTGTCTCCATTGAGTTGATAGAGCATAATTAGTGTATACACTCTATCGAGCACCTTACGGCTAACGTTCAGCAGCTTTCCATTGGAAAGCTCATAGGTACATGGAACAGATACAAGAACATTCTCTCCCTTTATTTTTAATTTTTCATACCACACCTTTAATGTACTGTCTTCAGCAATTCGCTTTTTAAGATTTATAAAGTCTTCTGGCCGGGCAAGGAGGCGGGGATGCCTGAACTGGAGCTTGCTTAGAATATTCTTAAGAGGAAATACACTTGTTGTATCCTGTGCCTGGACTTCCATTACAAAAAAAGCAAAGAGAAAAATAAAAACAAAGCAGCTTCTTTGTAAAGAATTACGTTTCATATGCTAATTTTTTGGGGGGTTGCCTTATTAAAGTAAACATTAGCCATACAATTATGTGTTGTACACATAAATGTATTGACACCTTCCCCGATAGCCATATCTATTGTTTTTAAGATAGTTCTGTGATCTTTAAATTTAATTGCACTAGCTCTAGATTTTTCATCTGAAATGTGATTGATAGCGAAAACTGATTGTCTCCAAATAATATTCGATCCATAGCAATATTGTTTTTGACTTTTAATTTGCTTTATGACTTTATCGGTAAGCCATGCGCTTTCAAACGTATTTATAATATTAGGTATCATGCCTTAATTGCTTTTATGAAATAATTAACCTGTGCCTAATATTCTTCCCCCTTAAATAAAAACCAACTTCCTCTGTTAAATCGGTTACATATTTGACGTTCCATCCAATGGCATAACCCTTTTGGACACGCAGGGGCTTTAAAGTACACTTTCAATTCGCTTGCATCTGAGATAATTTTGCCCTTAGTACCAATTACGGTAATGGACGTTGACATTTTTCTATATGTTTCATCACTCCAGTTCACAGATAATACACCCGAAATATTATTCTCCGTCTCCGGTAATGAATAAACAGAAGCCTCTACATCTTTAGAATAAAAAGATTTTAAGATGACACCTTTTATTTTAGTTACCGGAGCAATTAAATCATTCACCAGGTCAATTACATGTGAAGCATAATCCATCAGGCATCCGCCTCCATCATCAGGGTTTGAGCGCCAATTAGACTGCTTTTTCTAAGAACTACAGGTTCATAAGCTTCACCCATAAAATGTTGTATATCCCCCAAATATTCATTTTGAATAATTGTTCTTACTTCTTTGAACGTACCTATAAATTTATTGTGGTATCCCACTTGGTTAACCAAACGTTTTGTCTTACAAGTTTAATTAGCTCATATCCTTCATCAATATTGAGGCAAAATGGTTTTTCTACAAAAACATGAATGCCTCTCTTTACAGGTTTATGAACAATATCACAATGGTACTTGTAGGAACAGCAACAAAGACCGCTTCTGGCTTTGCTCCATCCAACATATGCCTGTAATCGATATAACAGTTAAAGGATGTGTATTTTTGTAAAACATCAGTTACCAGTTTTAATGTGTCGGCTGCTCTTACTACCCGAACATCAGGATGTGGCCTAGAATAGACCAAATGGGGTATGCCCATTTTACCGACGCTTGTTACTCCAGTTTTGATATAATTATAATTTTTTACTCTATGTAATTAAAGGTTATCTATATAGTCCTGCAGATAGGTTAAAATTTTATCTTTTTGTGATCTGTATACTTTAGGTCTGAAAAGATTAATGTCCATCAGAATCTGCTCGAGAGAATCGTGCTCATTCCAAGGCAGGATGTATCCAGACAATGCAAATTCGTTTAGTATTTCCAGTTGATGGTCATCCACCATTTCCCCGTTCTTCTTAAGACGGGCGATTGCAATTACTTTTTTCCCTTTTTTAATTCCTTTAATGATTGAACCTGTGCCAGCATGCGTTATCACTATTCTGGCATCGTCATACCATCGGTCGAGTACTTTTGGTTCAACAAAGGAAAACATTTTGAAAAAAGGCGATGAAAACTTTGTATACCCGTTTTGCACAGTGATATCTTCCGATAATTTCCCTTCTATACAAAGTTTTTCTAATTCTATGAGAGGCCTTTTAAACTCTACATTAAAAGTGCCTAATAAAACTAGTATCATTAGTATACTCCTCCTAAATAAATTGATTTTGGATAAAGCTTTTGAACATCGGGCCATTGAACAATAAACTTGTTGGCAAACGGGTAAACAAAATCAGCAGATTTTGCCCTGGTATGGATTCGCGCAAACGATAATATCCAAATTATTTTAACCTTAAAGAGTTTCCCTAAAACACAGATGGGTACAGCCGTATGACTACCTGTAGTGATTATAGCCTTTGGAAAATGTGTCAATAACATTCTGAAAGACAAAATCAAGTTCAGAAATATAGTGTATATAAACCTTAGGGATCGTTTACTGCCTTCAGGCCTGGATTTTAGGTAACGTATGTTAAATTTTTCCTTTAAGGGTGCTGTGGCTGGTGTTTTTTCTGTAACAATCAAGTAATCATACCGCAAAAACATTTTTTCAAGTTCTAAAATTTGGGCTAAATGGCCTCCATCAGAACATATCAGTATTATTTTCTTCTTATTCTTCATAAGACCTCCTTTTTTTTATTATAATGGTGATAGTAAGCAGGACAATAAGATTGTAGAAAAATTGGTCTGTGGCAGATTAACTTCATAGAACCAACGTGAATAGGTATACAGCAATGTTTCTATAGTTCAATCGGAATAAGCAGAACAAAACATTGCTTTATCATTTAAAAAACACCACGTCATTTCTTTTATCCAACTGTAAATGTTCTTTACACGCGTCTCTATCGATAGTTTTTTTGAAATAGCAACAGACGCAGCACCCATAGCTTTACAAATATTTGGCTCGTCTCTTAAATAAACAACGGCCCTTCTTATTTCTTCTATATTTCTGGGTTCAACAAGAATTGAATTAGTATCATTAAGGATATCAGCATTGAATGGCAGATTGGAAGAAATAATAGGCAAGCCGCAAGCCATTGCTTCAATAATTGCATTACAACATCCTTCACTTAAAGTTGGCAGAACAAAAACATCGGCAGCACTTAAAAAATCAGGTACATTTTCCGGCTTTACAACGTTATTATAGATACAATTAGAGGCACTTGGACGATCGGGTCCTTTACCTGCAAATGCAACACAAACATTTTCTAACCCATTTACAGCTTCTGCCACGCGTAATACGCCTTTTCGCTCTATAAACGAACCCATAAAAGCCACAATAAAAATGTGTTGGTCAAAGCCAAATTTTTTTCTTGCCTCCGACTTGTTTCGGGGATAAAAAAAATTGGAACGTATACCATTAGGAAAAACTCCAATTTTAGATAAAGGAAAAACATTTACTAATCCCAAATCCTTTTTACTGGCACTAGAAACAGCAATGATTCCACTAAGGTTTGCTATTTCTGTTTTTATTCTTTTTTTTCCATAATTGAAAATGGACCACGGTGAATCTTCACCATAACCAGCGAAAGATGGAATGTTGTGTGCCCTACTGATACGGCTTGCACAGATCCCTGCCGGGGTAAGAAAATGCCCATAAACAACTTCTGGTTGATGCTCTAAATTTTGCCAAACTTTATAAACGGCCTTGTAAAACAAATTTGTTGTAAGCCTTGCAGTCTTATAACCAAAAACATTACGTTGCCCAAAAGAAATGAACTTAGGGAGATATACTTTAATAACAGACCCCTTATCAGTAATCTCTGTTGTTGAATAGCATAATTCGGCTAATGCAGGATGTAGATTAATAGCCGTTGGGCAAATTACTGTACACTTCACTCCTAAATCTGCCATTGCCCATGCAAATCGTTGAACGAAAACCTGATTAGTCGGCTCAATAGCATTGGGATAAAGACTGCATATTATACAAATACTATTCACTGTATAGCTTTTGATTTTGTATATATAAATAGAGGATCCTATGTTTCAGCTTAACATAGCGGTCTTACAATATCAATAGTTAAGGTAAAATTGTAAAAAATGTTAAGGAGTATGAACTACTTTAATTATCCTTAAGCCAATACATTAGTTTGGCCAGGAAATATTTGGTTGAGTCATATTTCAAAATCTAAATATTGACTAATCAATAAGTATGGATCGATTAACAATAGCAACAAACCATGCTTTATTACTTTCGTTAAAAGGATAAATCTAAATGCTGAAAGAAAATTTCTGCATTATTAAAGGGACTTTGTTTGGAAGACAAAATAAACTTGTTTTTACAATCAGAAGTTTCATAAAGCTGATATAGATAAGAGTTATATTTACTTAATTCATTCGGTCTCTTTTGAGAATCCATATTGTCAAATCTGCTAAAGTTAGTATTACGTAAGCTAATTCTTTTAGAAGCCGTTAAAATATCTATATCAAAGTAAAATACGAAATCAATTTTGAAATAAAAGTTTTTAAGATATTTCCAAATTTTATAAGATTTGAGTCTAAATATAGTGGCGGACCACATTTCCTGAATTATCCATTGATCCAATAATACTATGTCAACTTTCCTTTTTTTCAAATACTCAGTTAAAGCCGTATTAAAAATTAGTAATCTCAGATATCTATAGATAGAATCTATGCTATAAATCTTATGACAAGCCAAAATTATTGAGTATAGAAATAAAGAATAACCTGAAAAAAATAGGGTTTTTACAAGTAAATAAATTTTTTTAAAGAAGTTTAATTCATGAACATATGTTTTCAGGTCATTCCACATAATAACACTAAACTTTTTTTGTTTAAGGAGTTCTGAAAAGTAACTACAATAAGTCGTTTTACCAGATCCTGGAAGACCTACACATTCAATAATTATAGTTGGGTTGTTCATGATCCATTTTGTTATTACTTAAGTCAATTACGCTAATTAAATTCTTCGAATTATGGTCTGTTTGACTTTCCTGTTCTAAGTGGCGTATATGTGAACGTTTCTTTTGCACTTGGGATAATAAAATAGATAAGCTTAAAGCCAGTGGCATTGTAGTAATGCGAAGAATACATCCGGAAGCTACTGCAATTATTAAATACGAAATAATACTTATGTAATAAAGATTAATATTCTCCGGAGTGTAGAGCTTGATTTGTTTCTTTAACTTCCATAATTGAAGAATAAATAAAAACCAAATTCCTATTCCCAGCAAACCAAACGTATAAATTATTTCAAGAAAATCATTATGAGCATGCTGAACATTGTCAATTCCGATCAAAAAATGCTCTACACTTGTAAGTCCTTTACCAAATAATACATGTAAAGTTTTACTATTTAGCCAATCATTCCATACAATCATGTAAAATTCACTTCTCCCTGACCCATATGTATCTTTTGTACCTCCTGAGTCACCAGTTATTAAATTTTCAAACCTATATAATACCGCATCCCCTATATATCTCCACGCATAAACAATCAGTAAAGTAAAACCAAGGCCGAGGGTTATGATATGATAAGCCTTAAGTTTTATTCTTATATATTTATAAATAAAAGGTAAACATAAAGCCAACCCTAATATGGCTGTTCTGCGCAACGAGAATAAAATCAATATGGAAACAACAGCAATCAGGATAAATTTCATTTTATTACTAAAGCATCTTAAAATAATGGGGATAATAAATAGTAGCGGTAATGATGCGGTATCCCCCCCACCTAATGTTTCACTTTCAAATAAAGAAGCCTCATTAATTTTCTTCGTGATAGCAACAATAAAAGTTATAACATAAAAACAAAATAATTTATTATTAATACCATTTTTTAACATCATTTCATAGAAAAAAATTAATGAAGTCGTCCATAATAATAATCTAATGTAAGGTGCAAAATCACTAATGTTAAACTCATTTGCATTTAAATATGCGAAAGAATATATCAATGTTAATGTGATAAACCAAAGTATTATTCTTGTAATTGGAGTCCAGTTATTTCTCCTTAACAATAATGACATCCACATT
>WNGA01020042.1_pt1 | contig 10168 bp, 9 predicted proteins | sample 5400061 | NCBI WGS metagenome assembly WNGA01 (sample SAMN13153366, study PRJNA577476) | soil metagenome | isolation source: 100 cm soil or saprolite under grassland replicate 2 | place: USA:California | collected 2016-06-15
TTGACAAGTTTGAGTATCGCCGGGGATACAAATTTAGCACCTATGCGACCTGGTGGATCCGTCAGGCCATTACCCGGGCGATTGCGGATCAAGCCCGCACCATCCGTATTCCCGTGCACATGATTGAGACGATCAATAAGCTGGTGCGGACGACGCGTCAACTGGTGCAAGAGATTGGTCGTGAGCCGACGCCTGAAGAAATTGCCAGTCGCTTAGAGTTGCCCATCGACAAAGTCCGTAAGGTACTGAAAATTGCCAAGGAGCCTATCTCCCTGGAAACGCCTATCGGCGAGGAGAAGGATAGCCACCTGGGTGATTTTATCGAAGATAAAAAAGTCGCGTCGCCGGCGGAGTCCGTGATTCGCACGAACCTGAAGGAGCAGACCCTCAAGGTCTTACAAACGCTCACCCCACGCGAAGAACGGGTGCTGCGCAAACGCTTTGGCATAGGTGTGGACACGGCCCATACCTTAGAGGAGGTTGGACACGATTTTGATGTGACGCGCGAGCGGGTCCGCCAGATCGAGGCGAAGGCACTCCGCAAGCTACGGCATCCCAGCCGCAGCAAGATGCTGCGCAGTTTCGTCGATAACGCCTGAAGGCAGAGGGAGATACCGCCATAGTGCGTTGACAGCCTGAGGGGTTTCGCGTAGAGTGACTTGCAGCGTTGTTGGGGGCCCATAGCTCAGTTGGTAGAGCAACCGGCTCATAACCGGTCGGTCCCTGGTTCGAGACCAGGTGGGCCCATCGCCTGTGGGTAAGGAACATGAACGGTGCGTGATCAGTTTCGGCTCTTGTTTGCATTGCAACAGATGGATGATCGGCTCCACACCCTGGCTTTGGAGAAGCAGCATCTCCCGCAGCGTCTCCAGGTCTATGAGACGGCATGTACAGCAGCGCGCCAACAGTTGGTGCAGCAGCAAGCGGCAATTGAGCAGAGTGAACGGCAGCAGCGGGCTTATGAGCGCGAGCTGGCGAGCCATCAAGAGGCACTGCGAAAGACACAAAGCAAGGTATACGAGGTCAAGACCAATAAGGAGTATAGCGCTATTCTCGCTGAAATTGACGCCGGGAAGCAGCGCCTTGAAGCGCTAGAGGACCAGCTCCTGACGCTTATGGAAGCGACAGACCAACAGCGTCAGGCGTATCGGGTGCAGGAACAGCAGGAGCAAGCAACGCTGCACGAACTCACCGTGCAGACGCGCCACATCGACCAGGAACAGGAGACCTTGCGCCGCGCTATGGTGACTGCACAAGAGCAGCGGCAGCAGACGGTTGCGGCTATAGATGCAAAGCTCTACAAGCAGTATCAGAAAGTCGCGGCGCAGCATGGGGGACGGGTCATAGCGCAGCTGCAGGAGGGCGTCTGTAGTGGGTGTCATCTGAAGTTGCCGCCGCAATTGATTTCCGAAATTCGCCTGCAAACGCAGTTGTTCACCTGTCCCCATTGCCGCCTCATATTGTTGTGGAATGTCTAAAAGTACTAAAATTATAGGACGAAGGGGATCAGATGATCGCTCCTTGCCATACGGCAAGGGGAGGAAAGTCCGGGCTCCACAGAGCAGGGTGCTGGATAACGTCCAGTGGGGGTGACCCTAAGGAAAGTGCCACAGAAAACAAACCGCCAGGCCAGCGTGCATCACGGCACGCCATAACATGCAGCCACGCTGCATATGGCATTGCCGCACGTAGTGCCTTGGTAAGGGTGAAACGGTGCGGTAAGAGCGCACCAGTTCCAATGGTGACATTGGAAGCTCGGTAAACCCCACCCGGAGCAAGACCAAATAGAGAGGCACTCCCACTTGGTCCCACTATGGACCACCGGTGGGATAAGGGTGGCTCGCCCGATGCCTCCGGGTTCGGTCGCTTGAGGCATACGGTAACGTGTGTCCCAGAGGAATGATCATCGCCGCCTGCTGTTGGGGCGGAACAGAACCCGGCTTATGATCCGCTTCGTCCTGTAGTTTCCGACCGTTACTCCGTGTGGTTCTTCGCTCCCTTTCCATATGTCATACTAATACGCTCCAGCTTGTTTCTGCTATATATCCTAGTCTCACAAAATTTGTAAGGTGACAAAAATAGAAGAGTTATTACAGGATTTTTTCTCCTTGACAGGGTTGGGGTGGGCCGTTTATAGTCTGCGGTGGGAGAAAGTGGGAGAATATGGAGAACCAGTATGCCTCAGTGGGACGAACGAGGTGCTTCTCGGCGAGTATCACCTGAACCTGGATGACAAGGGGCGGCTCAGCGTGCCGGCGAGCTTGCGGAATGCCTTGCATGAGCTCTAAATTGCCTGGTCCTCTATCCTAAGGCCGAATGGCTCACCATCCAGAAACAACTGCTCAACTTGCCGAATGATGGCAGTTCCCGCGCCTTCGTGCGGCACTTTTGTGCCAGTGCCAATGTCTGTACCCTGGACCGTCAGGGGCGGGTGCTCGTTCCTCCAAAGCTCCGTCAGTATGCGGAGATTGACGGGGAGGCGCTCATCATTGGCATGGTGCGCAAGCTTGAGCTGTGGTCGCCGCGTCGTTGGGAAGGCTATGAAGCCAGTGAGGCGTCGCGTTTTGATACGCACGAACGAGTGATAGAATTGCGACTCTGAGGTTGTACCCCATGGGTGTCGCTCCGACCATTCAGCATCGCGCCGTGATGGAGCGTGATATGTGTGCACTGCTCCTGCACGACAGGCCGGCGATTTATGTCGATTGCACCCTGGGAGGAGGGGGACACGCCCGCGCTCTGTTACACGTCAGTCTCACCCCGAGTGTGGTGATTGGTATTGATCGTGATGCCGCCTGTATTGCCGCCTCCCATGTATGGGGCGAGCCCTGGGGGGCACGCTTTGTGCCGGTGCACGGAGATTTCCGCGACCTGGCAACGCTCTTGGCCCAGCTTGGCTACGCCCAGGTAGATGGCATCCTCTTCGACCTTGGGGTCTCTTCCTACCAATTGGACACTGCCTCACGTGGTTTTAGCTTCCGCCTTGATGGCCCCCTCGACATGCGCATGGATACAACCCAGGCGTACACGGCTGAGGCGTTGGTCAATCAGGCTCCCGCCGAACATCTCCAGGCCATCTTTCGTACCTTGGGTGGAGAGCGCTGGGCCAAGCGCATTGCGCGAGCGATTGTGACCGAGCGCCAGCGCACCCCGATTACCCGTACCGGTCATCTCGCTGAACTCGTAGCGCGGGCGGTCCCGCGGGCGGCCTGGCCGTCCCATATCCATCCGGCGACACGCGTCTTTATGGCCCTGCGCATGGCGGTGAATGACGAATTGCCAGCCCTCGTCGCCGCCTTGCCACAGGCGGTAGCGGCTTTGCGCCCTGGAGGGCGCCTCGGGGTGATCGCCTTCCACTCTGGCGAGGATCAGCATGTCAAAGCCTTCATGCGTCAGGAGACGCGAGGGTGTGTATGTCCACCACAGATACCCCAGTGTGTCTGTAGTCGACAGCCACAGCTCCGCCTGGTCACACGCAAACCACTGACCCCAAGCCCCGATGAGCTCCAGGATAATCCGCGTAGCCGCAGTGCACGGCTGCGTGTGGCTGAGAGGCTCAGCGTCGAGGAGTAAGTTATGCCGCGTCAGCCACAGGCCCCTTCTGCAGCACCGATGATGTCACGGGGACGGGCGCGGCGCCTTGCCAGTCGGCATGTGGGGATGGCACTCCTCCTCAGCGCCCTCATGGTGCTGGGAGGGGTGTTACTCTACCTCTGGCCGCAAGTGCGCCTGGTGGGTCTGGGCTATCGCCAGGGCAAGCTCCTGGTGCAGCGGACCCAGATGCTGCAACGGCAGAAAGAGTTACAAGTGGAACTCGGGTCACTGCGTCAACTGCGACGTATTGAAGAGATTGCCACACAGCACTTGGGGTTGCGTCCACCTCAAACCACGCAGGTGATTTATGTACTCTCAGGGCAGCACGTCGTTGGTCAGAGGAGGGAGTAATGCGGCGCACCGGACGTTGTAAACCCTACAAGGGCCCACGGTTACGTCTCGTATTGGGATTGTTTGGGTGCCTTTTCTGCGCCATTTTTATCCGCCTCGTGGTTGTCCAGATCTTCCAGCACCCGTACTTGCGTGACCTGGCAGAACGTCAGCACAGCCACCAGATCACCTTACAACCCGAACGGGGACGCATCCTCGACCGGCACGGACGCGTTCTAGCAACGAGCGTACCAGTGCCGTCTGTCTACGCGATTCCTGACGATATTGAGGATCCAGACGCCATCGCCCCAAAAGTAGCAGCAATTTTAGGACAGCCGTTGGCGACGGTGCAACGCCAGTTGAACTCCTCATCGCCGTTTGTCTGGCTAGCACGGCAGCTACCACCAGAGGTCGGCGAGCGCTTGCAGAAGCTGAACATCCGTGGGGTGCAGACGCTCCAAGAGACGCGCCGCTTCTACCCCAAGCGCCATCTGGCTGGGCAGGTACTCGGCTTTGTGGGAGTGGACGGTGTGGGACTTGGCGGGTTGGAACACCTCTACAACCGCGAACTCACGGGTACACCACGCCACGTTACCTTGCAACGTGACGCCACAGGCCGCACGGTGCAGATCATGGCCGGGGATCCGAGCGAGTATCCGCGCGGGGCTGATCTCTATCTCACGCTTGACGAACGTCTACAATATGTCGCCGAGAAAGAACTGGCCACACGGGTGCAAGAGACGCGGGCAAAAAGCGGCATCGTCGTCATTATGCACCCACCGACTGGCGATATTCTGGCAGTGGCCAACTATCCGTTTTTCAACCCGAATGATTTTCACGATCCCAAGCAACGTGTCTGGCAGCGCAATCGAGCCGTCACCGACCCCGTGGAACCCGGTTCGACGTTCAAGCTGGTGACGGCGTCTGCGGCGCTGGAGGAGAACGTCGCGCGGGTCACTGATATGTTCCATTGTGAGAATGGATTCGTTGTGCGTAATGGACGTCGTCTGCGCGATCATCATCCGTATGGGCTCATGAGTTTCTCGCAGGTTATTGAAAAATCGAGCAATATAGGGACAGTGAAGATTGCTGAGCGCCTCAGTGATAACCAGCTTTACACCTATATCCGGCGGTTTGGATTCGGTGAGAAATCTCTGGTGAGCCTCCCTGGTGAGGAGGAGGGGCTGATTCGTACTCCGAAGAAATGGACCAAGCCCACCCACGATTCGCTGGCATTTGGCCAGGAAGTGACCGTGACCTCTGTGCAGTTGCTGGCCGCCTACACGGTCATAGCGAATGGCGGCTGGTTGATGCGCCCACGGATGGTCGAGCACGTGGTGCAGGGTGACGAGTCGCAGTTCTTTGCCCCTGAGGTGCGCCACCGCGTCCTGTCTCCACAGACCTTGGAACGCATGAATGAGATTTTAGTCGGGGTTATTGAGCGGGGTACAGGCAAACAGGCAGCCGTCGAAGGCTATACCGTGGCGGGCAAAACTGGGACAGCGCAGAAAGTGGAACATGGTAGCTACAGTCACAGCAAGGTCCTCGCTGCCTTCGTGGGCTATGTACCGGCTGAGGCCCCGCAACTGGCTATTGTGGTCATGATCGATGAGCCGCAGCTTGCCAAGTGGGGCGGTGAGGCAGCCGCGCCGGTCTTTAAGCGTGTGGCGCAACAAGCGCTGTATTATTTGCAAGTGCCGTCTCGACAGACGCAGACGTTGAGTTTGGAAACGATCCTCGACCCAACCCCAACACCGCCGTCGGGAGACCTCGAGCCGCTGCGCGGCATCTCGTCCGCGGGAGCAAAGTCAGGAGAGCGTGAACCAGCACGTATTGCCTTATCGACCGGTCCGAAAATTGAGAAGGAACGGCAGCCTGCACCATAGGAGGTGTCTCGTGTTGGAACCAGCACGTCAACTAGTGGACCTCCTCAATGGCAGCAAGGCGTGCATTCTGACTGGCCTGACGAACCGTCCTGTGCGGCGTCTGACCGCGGATTCTCGTCAGGTGGTGCCAGAGACGCTGTTCGTGGCGCTACGCGGAGTGCATACCGATGGGCACCGCTTTCTCGGAGAGGCGCTCGACCGGGGAGCCACCGTCCTCGTGGTGGAAGAGTTCCCGGTCGCCTGGCAGGAACGTGTGCAGCAGGCGGGGTGCACCGTGGTCAAGGTGCCCAACAGTCGTCAGGCGTTTGCACTTCTCGCCAGTGCATACCACGGCCATCCTGGGCGGCACCTGCGTCTAATTGGCATTACAGGGACCAACGGTAAGACCACTACCTCCTATATTATCGAGTCGATTCTGCAGGCGGCTGGCGAGGCAGTTGGGGTGATCGGGACGGTGAATTATCGTATTGGGACACAGGAGATACCGGCGGCACACACCACACCTGACGCCTTCGAACTCCACGACCTGTTGGCGCAGATGGTGCAGGCGAATCTCGGCTATGCCGTCATGGAGGTCTCGAGCCATGCACTGGACCAGGAGCGGGTGTGGGGCTGTCGTTTCGAAGCAGCCGTGTTTACCAACCTCAGCCGGGATCATTACGATTATCATGGCACTGCAGAGGCCTACTTTGCCGCGAAAGCGCGTCTGTTCCAGGATCTGCCAGCCGTGTGGCATGTTCTCAACCTCGATGATCCCTATGGCCAGCGCCTCCTCCATATGTCGCAGGCGCGTCTGCTTACCTATGGTCTGGAGGGTGAAGCGACGTTGAAGCCGTCTGCGGTACGACATGGACTTGACGGTATTCATTTCACCTTGTCCACCACGAAGGGGCAGCTCGAGATCGCCTCACCCCTGGTGGGACGCCACAATGTCTACAACCTTCTGGCTGGGATAGCGGTCGCCATTGCTCTAGATATCGACGCTGGAGCGATCATCCAGGGCATTGCGCAGCTCCAACGCGTCCCCGGGCGCCTGGAGCGTGTCGATTGCGGCCAGAATTTTGCGGTGTTTGTGGACTACGCGCATACCCCGGATGCCCTCGAAAAAGTCCTACAACTGGTGCGGGCGGAAACTACTGGTCGTCTGATCACAGTCTTTGGTTGTGGCGGAGACCGCGATCCGGGCAAGCGTCCACTGATGGGGCAGGTGGCTACCAGCTTGAGCGATTATACGATTATCACGTCGGACAATCCGCGCACAGAAGACCCGCAGCACATTCTTGACGAGATCATCGCTGGCGTGGAAAGCGCCCGGGATTACATCGCCCTTCCCGAGCGCCAGGAGGCCATTGAACACGCTATTGCTGTGGCCCAACCCTGGGACACGATCGTCATTGCCGGCAAGGGGCACGAAGACTATCAAATTCTGGGACAGACGCGCCGGCATTTTGACGACCGCGAAGTCGCCCAGGCGGCCCTCCAACGTCGAGGGTGAGGGACTATGCCAACGTGGAGAGTCGCAGAAATTCTGCAACGGATTCAAGGAGCACTTGTCTGGGGTGACCCGCAACGGCAGGTACACGGGGTGAGCACGGATGCACGTACCGTGCAAGGGGGAGGGTGATGTTTTATCACGTGCTCTTCCCTTTGCATCAGACCTTTTCAGTCTTTAACGTCTTCCGCTATCTGACGTTCCGCACTGCCTATGCCGCGCTGACTGCTCTGCTCGTGAGTATACTGATTGGACCATACGTCATTAGCATGCTGCAGCGTTTGCAAGTGGGACAGGTGATCCGCCAAGACGGCCCCAAATCCCACTATAGTAAGGCTGGGACACCAACCATGGGTGGACTGCTCATTATCGCGACGATGGCGCTGGCTACCCTCCTGTGGGCGAATCTCACCATGCCGTATGTCTGGTTGGCGTTGCTGACCACGCTGGCGTTTGGGGCGGTCGGCTTCTGGGACGATTATCTGAAAAAAGTCCGCAAGAGTTCTGCCGGCATGCGTGCCACCTATAAATTGCTCCTGGAGATCGGCATCGCCACAGTGGCGGTTGGACTGCTGTATATGACAGCGGAACCCGGTAGCAATGCGACGCGTCTCAACATGCCATTCTTGAAACAGATGCGGCCTGATCTCGGCGCCTGGTATATCCCCTTTGGGGTATGGGTCATCGTCGGTACCAGTAATGCGGTGAATCTGACCGATGGCCTGGATGGCCTTGCGACTGGGCCATTTATCATTGCCACCTTCGTCTATGCCGGCATCGTCTATGTTGTCGGCAACGCCAATTTTGCTGACTATCTGAACCTCATGCATATACGGGGGGCGGGTGAACTGGCGGTATTCTGTGGGGCGCTGCTCGGGGCCAGCCTGGGGTTCCTGTGGTTCAATGCCTACCCTGCACAGATCTTTATGGGTGACGTGGGCGCGCTGGCACTGGGAGGCGCCCTGGGGACCGTCGCGGTGGTGGCGAAACACGAATTGCTCCTGTTGGTGATTGGGGGGCTCTTTGTCATCGAAACCCTGTCTGTCATCATTCAAGTGGTCTCGTTTAAGCTGACGGGTAAGCGGGTGTTTCGCATGGCGCCCCTGCATCATCATTTCGAGGCCAAGGGCTGGCAAGAACCCAAAGTGATCGTGCGCTTTTGGATCATTGCCATCACCCTGGCATTGTTCAGTTTAAGCACGTTGAAATTGCGGTGACGGCATGGCACGGCGCACAGATTTTGTCTTATTGGGGTTGACGCTCTTATTGCTGACGATTGGTCTGGCAATGCTCTACAGCACCAGCGCCGTGCTGGCACAGATGCGCTATCATGACTCGCTGTATTTCCTGAAGCGTCAGTTGCTGTGGGCCGGGCTCGGTCTGCTCGGCCTGTGGGTCATGCGTTCCATGCCCTATAGCGCCCAGCGGCGTCTGGCAGTACCAGCGCTCCTGGTCACGCTCGTAACCCTCATCCTGGTGCTCCTACCCATTTTTGGCAAGGAGGTCGGAGGCGCACGCCGTTGGTTGACGATCGGCCCACTGTCTATACAGCCCTCGGAGTTTGCCAAGTACACACTCTTGTTGTATGTGGCCCGTAGTCTGGCGATGAATCAGGCACGCCTCACTAGCTTCGTCCATACGTACTTGCCCAACATGGGTATCCTGGCGGTGACGACGCTGTTGGTTTTCAAGCAGCCGGACCTCGGCACCGCGGTGGTCTTGGCCTCTACTGCCAGCCTGCAACTGCTGCTTGCCGGTGTGCCGTGGCGGTATCTGAGCTGTACCGCCCTGGCTGGTTCCCCGGGGCTCTACTGGGCGTTGACGCATGTGCGCTTTCGCATGGAACGACTCACGGCCTTTCTCAACCCGTGGGGAGACCGCCAGGGTGGTGGCTATCAAGCAGTGCAGGCGTTAATCGCGCTGGGGCATGGTGGGCTACTGGGTATTGGCTTAGGGAAGAGCCAGCAAAAGCTCTTCTATCTTCCCGAAGCGCATACGGACTTCATTTTTGCGGTCATTGGTGAGGAATTGGGATTTCTGGGCGCGATCACGCTCATCAGCCTCTTTCTACTGCTGTTGTGGCGTATTCTGCGTATTGCGGTGGCGTGTAACGATCCGTTTGGAGCGTATTTGGGATTGGGCATTTTCATTATTTTGTCCCTGCAGATCATCATGAATCTCTGCGTGGTTATTGGTCTCATGCCCACCAAGGGACTACCCCTGCCCTTCATTAGCCTCGGTGGGTCAAATCTGATGGTGTCGCTGATGGCGATTGGCACGATGCTCAACATTGCGGAAGGAGGCAGGGCGTGACCCAGCCTACGGCCTTGCGCATTATCATTGCAGCTGGTGGTACTGGTGGGCATCTCTATCCTGGGATTGCTGTGGCCAAGCGCTTTGTGGCACGCTACCCCGGCACAGATGTGCTCTTTGTGGGCCACACAGGTGGTCTGGAAGAGCGCCTCTTAGCCCACGAAGGTTTTAACTTATCTACGGTGACAGTGCAGGCCTTGCAGGGGCAATCGCGGTTGGCCCAAGCCCAGGCGCTTGGTGCTTTGGGCCTGGGCACCCTCCAGGCGCTACGTCTCCTCTGGCGTGTACACCCGCATTTGGTGATCGGAGCGGGAGGCTATGTCATGGGGCCGGTGGTGCTAGCCGCTACCCTGTTACGCTTGCCACGTGTGCTCATGGAACAGAACCTGATCCCAGGGCTGACGGTGCGTGGTCTGGCGCGCTATGCGCAGCGCGTGTTTACCTCATTTCCAGAGAGTACGGTGTATCTGCCTGGCCGTCTCGTAGAGTATACCGGCACGCCAGTGCGTGAGGAGATTTGCCAGATTGGTGCGCTCACGGCCACACGTGCTGA
>WNGA01015516.1_pt1 | contig 10167 bp, 12 predicted proteins | sample 5400061 | NCBI WGS metagenome assembly WNGA01 (sample SAMN13153366, study PRJNA577476) | soil metagenome | isolation source: 100 cm soil or saprolite under grassland replicate 2 | place: USA:California | collected 2016-06-15
AGGTCGAACCGCTTGCCGGGGGTCCACCGTTCGCTCTCCCGACTTACAGGTGATTGCCCTGTATGCAGTCGATTCGGGACGCCGCGCCACCCGAACCCCTGCCACCTAAACTCCGCCAACAGCACCACCAGCAACGACCGAAACACCCGCCAACACCGACCAGCACCAGAGACCACCAACCAAGCACCCCCGCACAGTTCAAGATCAAAACTCGCTCACACACCTCTTGCATCATCATCGGCACCCGGATTACGTCAGTGACGCAACGCGCCGCTCACTCCCCGGCGTCCCCCCTCTCGCCCCATGTCGCCGGCGCCCGAGGCTACGACTGGCCGCCCAGGAGTGTGCGCCTACTGTGGATCGACCGAGCGGGCGAGCGGCCAGCCGCCGAATTGCTGGCTGCGACCCGTCCCCCGGGGGATTCGCGGTTGCGGTACGACGGACCGCGCCGGCGGTGCGGGCTCACTCGTAGTGCCAGAGGTGTGACGAACTTCGGGGCCCGACCGCACCTGGCCGGACGCGCGACGCGGCCACGCCGACGACACGAGGCGGAGGGTCTGCCCCACGGCCCGCCGGTCACTCGACTGCGCCGCCTCCCGCTGCTCCGCTCGGCGTAACTTCCTAGGCCTGTGCGGGTTTCGTTTGTAATGCAGGTGCAGTTGCCCTACCAATTAAGGCGGCCCGCGCCGTTGCAGGACGCGGGCCGTGAACGTCAGTAACCAACGTGAGCAGAACTGTAGACCGAGCGCGCCCAAAATCGCACGTCCGACGCGAGCGGTAGCGGGCATGCGTTTGATCACAGAGTGGGGCCGCCGGGCCGGCCGCCCGCAGCGAAGCGAGGACCGGACCGGCGCGGCGAGCGAGCGCGGCGGCCGAAGGCCGTCCCCTTGACCCGAGTAAGGACAGCTCGAACCTCGAGCAAACACCAGAGCGTCACCCGCAGGAGTCCGAGACAGCCCTTCCGAACCGACTAACGATCACCACCGACGAAGATCAACCACCGACAGACCAAGATCACGAACGCAGAACACACCTAGGCATCACGATCCGTTGGGCCGTTCGCCAGCCTCGCTACGCCGGCCCGACCTCGTGATCAACAGGCGGGTAGCGGTCGGCTCGGGTGTAGCGCTCCGGGGTGCTACCGCTAGCACTCTGCGCTAGCGGTCTGCGGCCGGCTGACCTGCGGGGTAGCGGTCTAGCGCTCTCCGGGCACATGCCGACAAACAGCCATCTCGGCCGGTCGCGGGGTGTCCTCCCGGTCCGCTAACACGCTAGGCCGGCGGCGCAGTCAGGGCACCGCGGCCGCCGCGCGACTTCCGCCGCCGGCTACCCGGCGCCGGCCGTGCTCGGCCTGGCCGTGCTCGCGCTGCTGCACACCGGCCACGGCAGGGGCGCGCTGGCCGCCCTGGTCGCGTCCCTGTGCGTGATGCTCGCCCTGGTCCGCAACGTCTTCGGGGTGTTCCTGGTGCTCACCGTCGGCGCCGTCCTGTACCTGGTGTTCATGACCGCCCCCGAACCGGTCCAGACCATGGCGGTCGGCGTGTTCGCCTGGACCTTGCTGTTCGGGGCCGTCCGCCAGGCAGTGGGACTGCTGCGCTTCGGCGGCGGCACACACAGCGACATAGAGCACCTGGAGGCCATCACCCGGCGCCAGCGCCGAGGGCTGGGCGGTGTTGTTCGTGCTGCTCACGGCCGGCGCGACGGGCTACGCGCTGTGGCTGACCATGACCGCCTGGACGTGAACCCGCGGTGGTCAGCGCCGGCGTCGGCTCGGGCGCGGCAGCACGCCGACCGCCACGGCCGTCACCACCAGGGCGTCATCGTCGATCCGGTCTGCGTCGACTGGGACGTGGCACCGCGGCCGCGGTGACGACCGCCACGACCAGGTGCTCGTCGTGGATGCGGTAGGTGATCTGGTAACCCAACTTCCGCCGGGTGAGCGGGTCGAGCCGGGACCGGTGCAACACGTACAGGGCGTGGGCCTGGTTGAGCACCTGGCCGATGCGCGGGTCATCGGCCAGCTCGGCGAACGCGTCCGCGATCACCCCGGCGCCGGCCGGGTCGGTCGCCTTCAGCCTGTCCAGGGCCGCCCGTACGGCGGGCAGCAGGTCAACCCGGTAGGTCACGCCGGGCGCTTGAACTTCGCGAGAAACGCCTGGCCTTCGGGGCTGTCGAGCCTGATCGCATCTTCGGGGTGCCGGTCATGCGCGGCCAGCGCCGCGTGGGACTGGGCCAGCATCGCCGCGTTGAACAGCGCCTCAACAAGATTGTCCTCGGTCATCACCACCAGCGCCGGCGCCTGCTCACCGCGCGTCAGGTACACCATCTGGCGGTCGTCGGCGAGCGCCGCCAGCTCGGGCAGCGCCGGCGACTGTTCGAACGGCAGCTCCACCTCGCCAAACCCGGGGATGGGGGTCAGGGAGTCGAGGGCGAGCGGGTCGAAACCGACGTGCCCCGACGGGTCGGCGGTCTGGTGCTGGCCGGCTTCGTGGTCGGCGTCATGCCGCGCGGCGCTGGTCATGGCTGGCACCGTAGCGCGCAACTCCGACAGCACGTGGCGGGGCAGCGCGGTGGGACCTGTTGGTACCTCACCCGGATGCCGTGTGGTCGACCAGGCCGCCGCCGGCGGCGTTCAACCGCGCCGCGTCGAGGCGGATGGGGCCGCCGTCGCGGGCGGCCCGGACGACCGCGTCTACAGCCTGGGCGACCAGGACCGGCGCGTCGATGTGGACGCAGTGCCCGGCGGTGTGGGCCAGGACGTGGACGGCGCCGGTGCGTGCCGCCTGTTCCCGTTGGGTGCGCTGCCAGCGGGCATCGAGCTCGGCCAGGGTGTACGGCCGGTAGTCCCGTTCGACCTGGCTGCCCCGCAGGCTCAGCCACCGCCCCACCGCGCTGGTGACAACCACCGCCGGGACGCGCACCGGCGGGTGCGCCGCGAGTTCGGCGAGGCTGGCCGGCATGTCGAACCGGATCCCACCGACGTCGCTGTCCGCCGGGTTCGGCTTGCCGACGTCGAGGAACAGCAGGATGTCGGTGGGATCGACCAGCACCAGACCGGCGACCTCGTCCGGCCACCGGGCGACACAAGCCTCGGCGATCATGGCCCCGATTGAGTGCCCGACCAGCACCCGGGGTACGGGCACACCGGCCCGGTCCAGCAGGGTCCGCAGCTGCCCGGCCACCCAACTTGCCGGACGCGCAACCCCAGCCAGATCTGGCGGGAGCGGATCGCTACCACCCACAGCGGGCCGGCCGTACGCCACAGTTGCCGTGGACACCCGCAGCGCCGTGCGTACACCCACCCACTCGCCGGTATCACCGGTCAACCCAGACAGGCACACCACCGGCGGGGATCCGGTACCGGCGCTGCCCACCGCCAGCGCGTACCCACCGACGTCCACCAGCTCGGTCTCCACGCCCACATCTGGCACTGTGCCACGCTGTGTAGGTGGTCACAGGCGTGCTCGGCGGTGCGGTAACCGCGGTTCGGCTGCCTTCACGGCTGACCCAGCTCGTGGATGATCGCCTCGACCGGCGGGGGCTGCGCCTGGCGTTGAAGCGAGACGATCTGATCAACCAGGACGTGCCGGGGAACAAGTGGCGGAAACTCCGGCTGAATCTCGATGCGGCCGCGGCAGGGGGCTACGACCAGCTACTCACCTTCGGCGGGGCCTGGTCGAACCACATCCGTGCGGTGGCCGCCGCCGGCCGGCTGTGCGGGTTCGCCTCGGTTGGTGTGGTTCGCGGCGAGCCGCATCTGCCGCTCAACCCGGTGCTGCAGTGGGCGGTCGGCCAGGGGATGCGGCTGGCCTACCTGGACCGGCTGACCTACCGGCACGCGGTCCACGGGACACCCGCCCCGGACCTGGTCGCCAGCCTCCAGCAGCAGTGGGGGCCGTCCTACGTCCTCCCGGAGGGCGGCAGCAACGATCTCGCCGTCACCGGGTGCGTGGACGTCGCCCAAGAGATCGGCCCGAGCGCCGATGTGGTGTGCTGCCCGGTCGGCACCGGCGGAACCTTGGCCGGGATCGCCGCAGGTCTGCGGCCGCGCCAGGAGGCTGTCGGTTTCTCCGTGCTCAAGGGGGAGTTCCTGGCAGCCGAGGTGGAACGGCTACAGCGGGCCGCGTTCGGCTCCCGCCAGGGCAGATGGAGGGTCGAGCAGACCCACCACTTCGGCGGCTATGCGAAGACCACGCCCGAGCTGGAGGCGTTCGCATGCGACTTCGGAGCACGGCACGGTGTGCGGCTCGACAGCACCTACACCGCGAAGATGATGTACGGGATCTACGACCTCGGCAGCCAAGGCGTCTTCCCACCGGGAACGCGGCTGGTCGCAGTCATCACGGGATAGAGGGTCAGACCTTCCGGTGGTACTGGCGGGCGGCCGATGCGCGATCCACCCAGGCCAGTTCCCACGGACCGTTGTTGATCCTGAACTCCTTGCTGTACCCGACCCACATGCCAACCATCGACCGCCCTGTTGGGTTGGCGATCATCTGCAGGGCGCCGTTGTAGGTGGCGCCCTCGTAGTACCCGCCCAAGGCGGTCCGCTCCGTCCAGGTGCCGGTGACCACGGGTCCGCCCACGCTCAGGTCGAGCTCGAGGGCCGACCCGCTGATGGTCGGCAGGCTCTTGCCCGACAGCCGGTTCCCGGACCGGCGGAGCACGACGTAGTGCTCGCCGGTCAGCTCTGCTGAGCGGCCGTCGGAGTAGAACCGGTACCGAGACAGCCACACCCCGCCGCTGGGATCTCCCGGTCGGCCCAGAGGCATTTCCTCGCCAGCGGTCGGTACGGAGCCGAGTACGGGTTCCGCCGCTGCGAGGCTCAGCGCAGCCGCCAGCTTCCCGAACAACGATCGCCGGGTAACTGGGTCGCCCATGTGTGCGGTGACCTCCCGGACCTTGTCCGCCAGCTCACCGAAGCTCATCCCGTCCAGCCATCCGATCAACTCGGTCAGCCGGTCCGTCATCGCCGGTTCTACCGACGCGACAGAGCGTTCACCGCCATCCACGACACCGCCGGCGGTTGCGGGCACTACAGCCGCCGCGGTCCGATCGAACAGGCCAGGCAACTGTTCCGCAAGCTGCGCCCGGGCCCGCTGCGCCAGATCCAGGTGCCCGTAGCCGCCGGCGTCGGCGAGCAGGTCCGCGACCCCGCACTCGTACAACTCAGCGAGCCGGTCAAGGACCGGCAGGGACGGGGGGTGTCCGTTCGGCCCAGGCCACAGCTCCCACGTGGAGAAGCTCTTGTGCGTCTTGGGCTCATCGGGCCAACGCGCGTTCCATGCAACCGCCGCATCGCCCTGCGACCAGCCGTGAGCCAAGCGGAGCGCGACCCGCATGTTCACCCCCCAGCGGTCACGGATCGCCGCGGCCACCACCGGCCATGTCGCGCCCTCCTGGCGCAGCCTGTCCACCAGCAGCCGTTGCTCTGCCTTGACGCTACGCGGTCGAGCCACCGCACGACGGTAACAGGAATTCCTCATCTGGTCGGGAATTTCTGTCGGGCGAAGTGGATCAGTAGCGGGGGTGGATCGCCGTCCCCGCCTACCGGAACGTCACAGGCAACCGATCTGACCCAGAGGTGCCTGTGCGACGTGTGCGAGTAGTGCGACTAGCGACTTGGATCACGTCCTCGTTGGGCGCGTATCCGGGGTGTGGGAGCTTCGGCGGCCGGTCGTTGGTACAGGGCGCCGCTGGGGTTGTGGGGGAGGTTGACGGTGCGGACGTGTTGGAAGCCGAGGCGTTCGTAGTAGTGCTGCAGGTCCCGGTTGGTGGTCCAGGCGTCGAGCCGGAGCCATCGCGCGCCGGCTCGGGTGGCGCGGTCGCCGGCCCAGTGGAGGAGTTCGGCGCCGAGGTGCTGGCCGGCGTGGGCTCGGGTGACGGTGAGTTTGTGGGCGTACAGCGCGGGCTCGGCGAGTTCGGAGGGGGTCCACAGGCCGGGGTTCGGGGTCCGGTCGACGGTGATGGTGGCGGCGGCCTGGCCGGCGTGCCACAGGATCCAGGTTTCGCCGGCGGCGACGCTGCGGGCGATGTCGTCGAGCAGGCCCTGCGGTGAGGGCCAGGGGTCTTGCCACTGGTCGATGCCTCGGTCGGCCAGCCACTGGGCGGCCTCGGTGCGGAAGCGGAGCAGCAGCTCGACGTCGCCCGGGCCGGCGGGGGCGAGGATCACGCTGGCGTGTGGTCGCTGTCGTACAGGGCGGTCAGGTCCCGCAGCTCGTAGACCAGGCGCTGCCGGTCGCCGCCGAAGACGGTCGTGGTCAGCCGCACGGGCCGGGCGGTGGTGTAGGCGGTGCGCACGTACACCAGGGCGGCGGCGCCGCGGCCCAGCTCGAGCCACCGGGCTTCCTCGGTGGTGGCTGGCCGTGCGGTGATCTCATCGACGTATCCGACCTCGACGTGCCCGGCGTTGGCCATGCGGCGGATGGTGCCGCCGGCGATGTCGCCGGGCTCGAGCAGGCCCGCGGCCTCGGCGACGTCCTGGGGGTAGTAGCTGTCCTGGATCGACCAGGGCCGGCCGTCGACATATCGCCAGCACCGGCGCAGGACCACCGTGCCACCCTCACCGGTCCACAGCCGGGCGGCGATCTCGTCGGTGGCCTCGGTGACCCGGACCTCCAGCTGCTGCGTCGGCCGGCGGCCCTGGCCGCGGACCTCATCGATGTAGGCGTCACCGGCCGCGGCGGCGCCGGCCGCGGGCCGGTCGGACTCGGCCCGGGTGGCGTAGTAGGTGACCGGGGCCAGGTCCCGCACGATCGTGCCGCGCCGCGTGGACCGCTCCACCAGGCCCTCCGAGACCAGCTCGGCCACCGCCACCCGGACCGTGCCGCGGCTGACGCCGTACTGCTCGGCGAGCTCCGGTTCGGTGGGCACCTGGCTGCCCGGCGGCAGCTTCCCGCTGCGGATGGCGGTGCGCAGCTCGCCGGCGATGCGGCGGTACAGCGGCGTCGAGGCGGCGGTCACGGGCCACGCTCCCCCATTCGGATGATTCGTATAGCCGAATCTACCCCGGACCCGTTGACACCCGCAGCACACAGACGGATGGTGAGTTCGGCTGATTCATATAGCCGAACCAGTCGAATCGTTGGGTATGTCTCATGGGGAGGTTGGCCGTCAGTGGGCGGGGACGTCGTAGAGGAGTTCGTACCGGTCGGCCGTCAGGATCATGTCGTTCATCTCGACCGGCGCGACGCCGGCGTAGGCGATCCGGGTCACTGCGAGCACGTACTGGCCGTCGCGCAGCCGCAGCGCTGTCGCCTCGGCGGGCTCTGCCGGCCGGGCCCGGACGGCTTCGGTGAACCGGGTGAGTTTGTGGCCGGCCTCTTCGAGGCGGGCGTACGTTCCGCCGGGTCCGGTGTTCTCGGCTTCGATCGCGGTCCCCTCGGTCAGCCGGCGCGGGAGCCTGGACGTGGCGAGCTGCACCGGCACGCTGTCGGCGTACATGACGCGTTCCCGCACGGTGACCTGCTCTCCCGGCTCGATCCCGAGCAGCTCGGCGGCCCGGTCGTCGGCGGGCTCGGTCCGCACGCTGACCTCTACCTGCGGGGTGAACTCGGCGGCCTCGGCGTCGGAGAGGAACGCGCCGCGGCTGAGTCGGGTCCGGGCCAGTCGCTGGAGCGTCGGTCGGGCCAGTACCACCGTGCCGCCGCGTCCGGCGGTGACCTCGACCAGGCCGGCGGCCGCCAGGCTGGCGACCGCTTGCCTTGCGGTCTGGCGTGCCACCCCATAGGTGGCGGTCAGCTCGGCGACCGGCGGCAGTTGGCTGCCGGGTGGGTACTCGCCGGCGTCGATCCGGTGGCGCAGGTCGGCGGCTATGTCTCGGTATCCGGCCATGCGCCGCCCGTCTTCCGATCTCGTCCGAAGGTGTTGCTTACCCGAAACAGGCTAGCCCGTTGCGTTCTTGCTTCCGGTGACCCAACCGGGGTCACCGCACAAGACGGGAGCCCCAGGTCGGCCGGGCCGGCGGGGGCGAGGATCACGCAGGCGTGTGGTCGCCGTCGTACAGGGCGGTACCGACCGGCGCCGCCACAGTCAGCGGCCGGGGATCTCGCCTCGGGTGGAGGCGCGGAGTTCGTGATAGCTGGACGCGAATGGGCTCCACCAGGCGTTCGGGTCGCCGTTGATGATCGCCCGGGCGAGTTCCTTGGCGGACTCGGTGCGGAGTGCGGAAACCGAGGTGTCCTGCCACGGCTGGGTGGGGTGCCCCTGCGCGAGGTACTCCGTTGCCTGGAGCAGAGTTTCGAGCTTGTCGGCGTCCTTGGCCACGCGAGCTTCAAGGGTCTCGACGGCTTCGTACTCGGACACCAGGCCTTGAATGAGCCCGGCGACGTCCTCAGGCATCCCGGCTGTCTGGTGGGCGGTGACGGCCTGCGGCGTCGCGGTGCGCACGTAGGCGCGGCCGACGCTGGGGACGTCGCTGATTCGGGTCTCGTGGGCGTCGTGGAGCAGGCACAGGGCGGCCACGCGACCGGGGTCGGCGCCTTCGAGCGCGGCGAGCACGATGCCGACCAGGCCGACGCGGGCGGAATGCTCGGCGACGCTCTCGGGATTGGCGATGCGCAGCAGCAGCCAGCCAGCCCGCGGCATCTGCTTCAGGTGGCCCATCTCATGCAGGAACGCGGCTGTGCCGGCCAGCGGATGTTCGATGTTGTCCGGTATCGGCTGCCTGGCCTTGTCGCGCACGTACACCCCGGACCCGACGCGACTGGTGACCCAGCCCTCGCCACGGAGCGTTCGGACCGCGCTCTGGACGGTCATCCGAGCAACGCCAAAGTACTCGGCCAGCTCGTGGGTGGTCGGGATCTGCGCTCCAGGCTCAAGCTCGCCGGTCAGGATCGCGGCGCGGATGCTCGCCGCGATCTGGACGTTTGCCGGCCGCTTGTCGGCCGGATCAATCCGCTGCATAGCCCGAAAGAGTAGCTGCCTAGGCCAATCTATTGACACACCGAGCTGGTCAACCTAGCTTCAGGGCCTAGATCGACCATTGACCGGCCTAGCACCCTGCGAGAGCTGCCGGTCGTGCACACGACAACAGACAGGGAGCCCCCGGCGGATTGCCCCCGCCGAGGGCTCTGCCCACCCGAGGGAATGGAGCCCACAGGTGAACGAGCAGACCGTAGCGGGCGGCGTGATCAATGCCGCCTCCGCAAGTGATCACACGTCGGCACCACCCACGCCCGCCGACAGTGCGCTGATGGCCGGGTTGGCTGATCCGGCGGCCGCCACGCCGCCCGGCGAGCTGGCCGACGTGGTCGCCTCGATCGCCGAGCCGTTGGACCTGCTGGCGTCCTCGTTCGGGGCGTCGGACCAACCGTGCGAGATCGAGGCCGAGGCGGCCGTCAAGATCGCCGCCACCGACCACGGCGGCCGGCTCGACTCCGACATCGAGGTGACCGACGACCCGTTGGTCAACGCGCTGGACCGGATCGAGGTGGCCGTCGAGACGCTGACCGAGCGGTTCGGGGCGGACTCGGCCACCATGTGGTGTCTCGAGGTGCAGGTCGAGGCGCTGGCCGAGCGGGTGGACACGAACACGGCCGCGATCGACGGCCAGACCGAGATGCTGTGTGACGTGCCCGCGCTGGCGAGCCGCTGGCGGCCGCTCGGGTACCTGGCCGAGGTGGCCGCCGGCGCGGCTGTGCTGGTCCTGATTGCGGTGACCCTGTTGCCGATCGTGGTCACCACCGGGGAGTGCGCGGCGGTGGCCGCGGCGCTCGCGATGGTTGGGTACCTGACGTTGAGCGCGGCGGAGGCACTGCGTTACGCGCTCGGCGGGCTGGCCGGCCAGTTGCGGCGCTTGGACGACGACGACCAGGCCGCCGAGGTCTACGCGCTCACGCACGACAACGACGGCGGCCGGCGCCGGCTCGAGGTCATCTGATGGCCGGCAGCAACGAGCGTCCGGCGTACAGCACGGGCGGCGGGCAGCTCGCGCTGACCACCGAGGCGACCGGCGCCGCGGCGATGTGCGTGTGCGGCCTGCGGATCGCCGAGCAGGTCAAGCTGACGTCGCGGGTGTGGGTGCACGCCGACGGCGACTGGCGCTGCCCCACCGGCGGCATGGCCACCCCGCGGGGGTGGTCGGCGTGACCGCGACGCTGGTAGCCACGCCGGACCCGAAGCACCCGGCGCCGGGTGACTTGTACCGCGGGCCGGCCGGTGGCGGCG
>WNGA01014033.1_pt1 | contig 10165 bp, 7 predicted proteins | sample 5400061 | NCBI WGS metagenome assembly WNGA01 (sample SAMN13153366, study PRJNA577476) | soil metagenome | isolation source: 100 cm soil or saprolite under grassland replicate 2 | place: USA:California | collected 2016-06-15
CCGAGGATCGAGGAGGAGCGGATAGTGGGGAGCATCGAGTTGGATGTAGGTGGCCCCTAGCCGGATCAGCTCAGCGACCTCGTCGCGTAGGATGGCGACCACGTCGGCCAGGAAGCTGTCGAGAGTGGGATAGGCTTCGTGAGAGCGCTCCGCGGACCAGAAATTGGCCCACAGGCTCGGGCTGGGCAGCGTGATCTTGGGGATGCGGCGGGTACGCGCCCGCAAGTACGCGAGCTCCTCGCCCGACAGATGGCGCTTGCGCCGCAGCTTCGACACCACGCCCAGATCGGCGGGGCGCTCGGTTAGCGAATCGCCGACTGTGTCAGCGCCTCGCCAGTCGCCCCACAGGAAGGCGTTAATGTCCCAGGTCCCGAAACCCTCGACCGCCTCGGCGAGCTGGCTTTGAAATGACAGCCGCCGCAACTCGCCATCGGTTACGACCTCCAGCCCGGCCTCCTCCTGGAGGACGATCGCCGCGTCGACCGCGCGGTCTTCGATGGCCTTGAACGCGGCTGGGGGGATCCGCCCCGCGGCCAAGTCCTCCCGAGCCCGAACCAAATCTGGGGGTCGAAGCAGGCTGCCGACGATATCGGCGTGGATGGCGGCTATGGCCTGCACAGCGATCGCTGGGCCGACGTCCTTACACCGCTTCGGCGCCGCCGGCTGACGTGCGGTGGGCTACCGGCTCGGGCCTAGGCGCGGCGGTCTCTCCCTGTCCGTCGGTCGGCTTGGGGGAGAGCCCCGTCACGCGCAAGATCTCCGCTTCGTCGAGCGACTCTTCCCTCAGCAGCGCCTCGGCGAGCGCCTCCAGGCGTGGGCGCTCGGCCTCGAGCAGCGCCCGCGCCCGAGCATGACACTCCTCGATGATACGCCGCACCTCCTGATCGACGAGAGCGGCCAGCGTCTCGCTGTGTTCGCGCCCAATCCCCAGACCAGGGCCCAGGAACTCGGTGCCGTCATCGTGTGACAGCGAGATCAACCCGACTCGGTCGCTCATGCCCCAGCGGGTGACCATCTGGCGAGCCAGCTGGGTGGCGCTCTGAAGGTCATTTTCCGCGCCCGTCGATAGGACGTTGAAGACCAATTCCTCGGCTGCCCGGCCGCCGAGCGCTCCGGTGATCCTGGCGCGCAGGTACGGCTCGGTGTAGTTGTGGATGTCGTCGGACGGTGTCTGGTAGGTCACCCCCAGGGCCTGGCCGCGCGGGACGATGGTCACCTTATGGACCGGATCAGCCTCTGGGATCAGCAGGCCAACGAGGGCGTGGCCCGACTCGTGGTACGCCACGCGGCGGCGGTCCTCCGGGCTCATGACAAGCTGGCGCTCGGCGCCGAGGATGATCTTCTCCATCGCGTCGAAGAAGTCGATCCGCGACACCGCCGCCCGCTCGCGTCGCGCCGCCAGCAGGGCCGCCTCGTTGACCAGGTTTCGCAGATCGGCCCCCACCAGGCCTGGCGTCGCGGCCGCGATCTCGGCCAGGTCCACATCCGGACCGAGCGGCACACCACGGGTGTGGACCTTGAGGATCGCCGCACGCCCGACCTTGTCCGGCCGCTGGACGACCACGCGCCGGTCGAACCGGCCCGGCCGCAGCAGCGCTGGATCGAGCACGTCCGGACGGTTGGTGGCGGCCAGCACGATCACGGCCTGGCGAGCGTCGAAGCCATCCATCTCCGTCAAGAGCTGGTTGAGTGTCTGTTCGCGCTCCTCGTGGCTGCCGACGGCGCTTATTCCACCCCGGCGGCGCCCGATCGCGTCTAGCTCGTCGACGAAGATGATGGCTGGGGCCTCCTTCTTCGCCTCCGCGAACAGATCGCGCACGCGCGCGGCCCCGACCCCGACGATCATCTCGATGAATTCGGAGCCGCTGAGCGAGAAGAACGGGACGCCTGCCTCGCCTGCCACTGCCTTCGCCAGCAGCGTCTTGCCAGTGCCCGGAGGCCCCACGAGCAGGACGCCCTTGGGGATGCTGCCCCCCAGCCGCTGGTATTTGTCGGGATTCTTGAGGAAGTCGACGATCTCGACGAGCTCAGCCTCGGCCTCGTCGATACCGGCGACGTCGGCGAACGTGATCGGCGCCTGGCCCTCCGCGGTGGCGTAGCGGCGCGCCCGGCTACGGCCAATGCCGAAGACGCCGGCCTGGCTGCGCTGCGCGCGGCTCATCATCCACATCAGCAGCGCAAAGAAGAGGATGCCCGGCCCGAAGCTGAGCAGCAGCGTGGCCAGGAGGGAGCGGCCCTCCTCGGGAGGTCGGGCGTTGATCACGACGTGCTGGCTGCTGAGCAACGCTTCCAGCGCGGGGTCCACGAACGGTGGCACGCGGGTCTCGAATCGGGTCGAGGTCTTCTGGTTGTCGCCGCTGGGCGGGTAGCTGACCGACTGCTTGAACGTGCCCTGGATCGCCTCGCCTCGGGTCGTGATCTCGGCCACGTTGCCAGCCTGGACCTGCTCCTTGAACGTGGTGTACGGCACTGTCACGCGATCGGGCTGGTCGGGCGCCAGCAGCGGCGCGGCGAACCAGTTGACGGCCAGAAAGATCAGGAGCAGGGCCCACGGCCAGCTCAGCCGCGGTGACAACCAGAATGGCCGCTTCTGCTCGTCCTGGTCGCGGCGGCGAGGTTGCTCCGGGCCCGGTGGACGGGGCCGCGGCGTGGTGGGTCGATGAACCGGCGTGGGCGGCCGGTTTGGCTTGTTGAGAGCGGGCTGCCCGCCAGGCAGTCGGTCTGTGTCCGCCATGCTCGTGTCCTCTATCCTGTCCCGGCGGACTGGCCGTTACACCAAGTATGCCAGGTTCAGGAGGCATCCACCTGAACTTTACTCCCTGCGGGAGAGCCGGGTGTAGGGGCCCGGCATGCCGTGCCCGTCGACAGGGCACGGCATGCTGTACCCCTACACCGAACGGCGGCCGCGAAGCGATGTGCAATTCGTTCGGACCGTGGCTCCTTGCGCTTGCTCTCCTTCCCTTGCTGGGGTGTCAGTTTGCGCCGCCGGGCGCCACCGGATCGGTAGTGCCGCCCGCTGCCGCGCCGACCAACGCAAACCCGGCCCTCGAGCGACGGCCGATCGGGGTGCCGACGGTCGATCCTTTCCCACGCGCGACCACGGCGATCGCGGCTGGAGCGGCGATCTTGTGGGCGCCCTGGCCGATGGAGGGCCATGATCTCCAGCGCACCAATCGCAGCCCGATCGTGGGGCCGCGAGTCGGGCGCGTCCTCTGGAGTGTTGAGATCGACGCGCCAAGCTTCGGCCAGGTCGTCGAGGCTGCCGACGGGACGCTCTACGTGGGGACCGAGTCGGGCAAGCTGCAGGCCGTCAGACCTGGGGTGGGTGTGGCCTGGAGCTTTCAGGCGAGCCCGCCGGTCCCGACGCCGGCCCTGGGTCCGGACGGGAGCGTCTATCTGCGCGGCGGGGATGGGGCCCTCTATGCGCTTCGCTCAGACGGCGGACGGCGCTGGACGACGGACATCGGCGCCGAGCCGAAGCTGCTCGGTCCGGCCCCCCTGGTCGGACCGGACAGCTACAGCTATCTGACCTCTTATCACCAGGGCCTGGCCTACCTCGTCCAGCCAGGCGGGTTCTTTCAGTGGGCCATCAACACCCAGGCACGCACGCTGGCGGGCCCGGCTGTGGGGCCGGACGGGATGGTCTACGTCGGAGCAGCTGATGGGACGCTGCGGGCGATCGATCGCGAAGGCCTCGAGCTGTGGCGAGCCAATCTGGCCGGACCGATCGTCGCGGCGCCGATGGTCGGCTCGGGCGGCCAGATCTTCATCCTCATCGGCGAGGGCGGAGTGGAGCTCGCGGTGGTCGAGGCCGGCGGGGGCGTCAGGTGGCGAGCGCCGAGATGCTGGCAGAGTGGCGCGCTGGCGTTGTGGGCGGCGCTAGCTGCGGATGGTCGCGTCCAGGTCGCCGGCTGCGCCATCTCGCCCAGCGGTGCCGAAGCGTGGCGCGCGCCAATCGAGGCCGCTTGGGCTACGCCGGCCGTCCTCGACGCGGAAGGGCAGACATTCTTCGGGGCCGGACGGGACTTGTATGCCGTCGGCCCGGATGGCGGTGTTCTTTGGCGCCTAACTCTGGACAGCGACTCGCTCGGTCCGCCAAGCATCGGCAGCGGCGGCACGCTGCTGGTAGGCGGGAGCCGACCGAGCCGCCTCTACGCGATCGGCGGACGCTGAGGCCGATACCCCTCCCCCACTTGCCCCCTCTCCCAAATTGGGAGAGGGGGTTGGGGGGTGAGGGCCCTTCCCTCTCCCCTCATGACCCCTCGTGGGAGGGGTTAGGGGTGAGGGCAGGGCACGGCATGCCGTGCCTCTACTAAAATTCCCCAGGCGACGGGACTACGGACGGGAAGGTGCGAGATGCCACCGTACGGATATATGGGTAGGATTCTGGAAGTCGACCTTTCCTCTGGAGAGGTCTCGACGAGGGAGCTCACTCGAGAGCTGGCCGACCGATGGATCGGCGGGACTGGCCTGGGCGCCTATCTGCTGGCCCAGGAGCCCAGGACGGCAACGGCCGATCCGCTCTCGTCAGATAACGTCTTGATCTACGGAACCGGCCCGTACACCGGGACGCAGGTGCCGCTCTCCAACCGTTTCGGGGTGTGCGCGCGCTCCCCGCTGACGGGCGTGTTTGGTGAGGCGGAGTGCGGCGGCCATTGGGCCAATACCTTCAAGCAGGCCGGCTACGACATGTTGGTGATTCGAGGGAAGGCGGCCAAACCGGTCTATCTATGGGTCAAGGACGACGGCGTGGAGATCAGGGACGCCGGGCACTTGTGGGGGGCCGACACGTTCGAGACGCACGATCGCCTCCTGGAGGAGGTCGGGTCTGGTGATCGACGCGGCGGAGCGCCCGGCGTCGCGTGTATCGGTCCAGCCGGTGAGCGACTGGCGCCGGTCGCGGCGATCATGGTCGACGGGCGTGATGGACGGGCGGTTGGCCGCTGCGGCCTGGGCGCGGTGATGGGCTCCAAGAACCTGAAGGCGGTCATTGCGCGTGGGACGAAGAGCTTCCCGATCTACGACGAGCAAGCGTTGAAGACCGCGCTAAACCGGGTCCGACGTGACATCGTCCAGCAGGCCAAGGGTTTTGGCCAGCTCGGCACGGCCGGCGGTATCCCGACCCACGAGAAGATGGGTAACTGGCCGGTCAAGAACTGGGGGCAGAGCCACTGGCCGGATGGGCCCGACAAGATCTCCGGCGCCACGATGGCCGAGTCGATCCTGACGGGCCGTTACTACTGCGGCAACTGCATCATCGGCTGCGGCCGGACCGTCGAGGTGAAGGAGGGGCCGTACGCCGGCATCGAACAGGGCGGGCTGGAGTACGAGACCACTGCCCTGAACGGGGCGAATCTGCTCGTGGGCGACATCGCAGCCGTCCAGAAGGCGAACGAGATCTGTAACCGCTACGGGATGGACACGATTTCAGCCGGGGCGGTGGTCGGCTTTGCCATGGAGGCCTATGAGCGGGGCCTGTTGACGAAGGTCGAGACCGGCGGCATCGAGCTGGACTGGGGTAGTGACAAGGCCCTGGTCCAGGCGATGACCAGGATGGGCGAGCGGGATACGGAGTTCGGGCGGCGCCTTGGCGAGGGTACGGCGCGCCTGGCCGAGGAGATCGGCGGTCGGGACTTCGCCATCCACGTCCGCGGACTCGACTTCCCGGCGCATGACCCGCGAGCCTTCTTCGCGAACGCCGTCGCGTACGCCACCTCGGCGCGCGGGGCCTGCCACCTGTCGTCTTTTGGGCACGTCTTCCAGCGCGTCTTGACACTGCCCGAGCTGGGCTACGACGAGCCGGTCAATCGCCACGACGCGGAGCGCACCCCGGAGCTCGTCTACCACGGCCAGAACCTGATGGGCCTGTTCGACTCGCTCAAGTGCTGCAAGTTCATCATGTTCGGTGGTATCAAGCCGACTCATCTGCTCGAGTGGTACAACGCCATCACCGGTCGCGGCCTGAACGTCGACCAGTTTCTCGAGATCGGGGCGCGGATCTTCAACCAGAAGCGGCTCTACAACTTCATGTGCGGCTCAACCGGGGCCGACGACGTCCTGCCGCGGCGGATCCTGGAGGAGGCGCGCGAGGTGGGCGGCAGCGAGCTGGTCCCGCCGTTCGAGCCAATGCTGAAGGCGTACTACAAGATCCGCGGCTGGGACGAGCAGGGCACCCCGCTCCCCGAGACCCTCGAGCTGCTGGGGCTGCCTGACGCAGTTCCGAGCTCGTAGGGGCGCACGGCGTGCGCCCCGCACGGCCACCAGGCGCACGCCGTGCGCCCCTACGAGCGTCGTCGTCTGAGGAAAGCCGGCTGGTCCAGGTCTTCCTCGGTCACGTCGAGCGACGACGTGAATGAGCGGCGGCGGAGGGGGCCCTGGGCGCCCAGCGTAGGGGTGTCGTCAGCGTCCAGGGAGGCATCGCGCGGGCTGCGCTCGCCGCGTCGCGGTAGACGAGGGCCCTGGCCGCCGCCACGCAGGCCGGTCGCGATCACGGTGACCTTCATTTCGGGCTGCGGGTGCGGGTGGAGGACCGCGCCAAAGATAATGTTTGCGCCCGGGTCGACCGCTTCGGCGACGGTGTTGGCAGCGTCCGTCACCTCCTGGAGGGTCATATCCGAGCCGCCAGTGATGTTGATCAAGAGGCCCTTGGCGCCCTCGATCGACATCTCCAGGAGCGGGCTGGTGATGGCTGCTCGGGCAGCCTCCAGGGCACGCTCGTCCCCATGTGCTTCTCCGATGGCCATCAGAGCGGTGCCGGCGCCGGCCATGACCGACTTGACGTCGGCGAAGTCCAGGTTGATCAGCCCGGTCTGGGTGACCAGGTCCGAGATGCCCTGCACCCCCTGGCGGAGAACGTCGTCGGCCAGGCGGAAGGCCTCGACTACCGTCATCTGGGAGTCGGCGAGCTTGAGCAGTCGATCGTTGGGGATGACGATGAGGGCGTCCAGCTTATCGCGAAGGAGCGTGACCCCCTCCTCGGCCGTCTTCATGCGCCGGTAGCCCTCAAAGCCGAACGGCAGCGTCACAACGCCCACGGTCAGCGCGCCCGCCTCGCGCGCGTACTCGGCAATGATCGGCGAGGCGCCGGTCCCCGTCCCACCGCCCATGCCGGCCGTGATGAAGGCCATGTCGGCGCCCTCGAGCGCCTCCTGTATCTGGTCTCGGCTGATCTCCGCCGCCTTGACTCCTTCCCGAGGGTCGCCCCCGGCTCCTAGCCCGCGCGCAGCCCTCCCGCCAATCGCGACCTTCCGCAGCGCCGTCGAGGCCGCCAGGGCCTGGGCGTCGGTGTTGATGGCGATGAACTCGACGCCCCTGACGCCGGCCTCCACCATGCGGTTGACGGCGTTGTTGCCGCCACCACCGACGCCGAGGATCTTGACCTCGGTGAAGCCGCGGGCATCGGACACCAGTGGCGCTTCGACGATCCTGGGAACGATCGCGGCCGGCCGCTCCGGCTGCTCAAGCCGGGCGGGGTCGAAGCCGCCGCGCGGACGGTCAAACCTGGCCACGCCGGAGCACCTCTTCGGTAAGCTGCGCGTACGCCTCGGCAGCCCGCTCCGCGCCGGCGTACTCGAAGACGGACTTACCGGCCGAGCCAGCCTCGAGGATCTTGCTGTTCGTACCGATCTCGGTTGCGAAAACATTCGCCCCCCAGCGCTCGCGCAGATAGTCGGCGACCTGCTTCTCCTCGCGCAGACGGCGATCGAACTTGCTGAGTAGGATCCCAAGCACCTGCAGCTTGGGGTTCAGGTACAAGACCTCCTCGATGCTCTCCTCGATCATCTGCAGGCCTTGAAGTGAGAAAAAGCGGGCCTCGGTCGGGATCAGCACTCGCTCAGCCGCGACCAGCGCATTGATCGTCAGGAGGCCGAGCGAGGGCGGCGTGTCGATCAAGATGAAGTCGTAATTCGACTCGACCTGGGCGACGTGATCCCGCAAGCGCAGCTCTCGCCCGAGCTTGTTCATCAACTGCGCCTCGGCGCCGGCTAGTGAGAGTGAGGCGGGAACAAGGTCCAAGCGCCCGGTCCCATTCTCGAGGCAAACGACCGGCAGTTCGACCTGGCGGTCGAGCAGGGCGTCGGCGACGGTGCGATCAGCCGACTTGCTCACACCGACCGCGCTGGTCAGGTTTCCCTGCGGGTCCATGTCCACCAGGAGAACGCGCTGACCTCGCTTGGCGAGTGAGGCCCCCAGGTTGGCGGTGGTGGTAGTCTTGCCTACACCGCCCTTCTGGTTGGCCACCGCGATGACGATCGCCATGCGCCCTCGCTCTCCGGCGCCCCCATGCCTTCCGACCCGGCGCGGGCGAATCGTAGCACAGCCTCCCCTGGGAAGCAACGCGCCCGTGGCCTCCGGGCGCCGCGGCGTGCCCAATCTTGACAAGGATGTGAGGCCCCTCTATCCTTCCCCACCGGCCCCTCTGCCACGACCCGCCCTCAGGCGGGTCACGTTGTTATTGGATGCGTAGCGACGATGAATGTGCAACTCTGCCCGGGTTGCGGCGGCCGAAACACCCCTCCGACAGAGTCCTGCGATTGGTGTGGGCGATCGTTTGCCGAACGCCCCCGCACGTTTAGCATCCGCTGGTGGCAGCTTGGCGCCTCAGTCCTTTTCACCCTCGTGGTCGTCGCCGTAGTCGCACTGGCCATCCTCAACGCCAGCCGACCGGACGCGCGCGCCAAGCCGGCCCAGCCGGCGGGCGCGCCATCACCTGGATCGGCCGCCCGCGGGACCGACACCGCCATCCCGACACGCTCCGCGACCGGCCTTTCGCCGGTCGACCCGTTTACCGGCGTGGGGCCCAGCGCCCGCCTGCCCACGCCGACGCCGGCCCCACCCCCCACGGCCACACCGACCCCGCCACGATACGTTCGGGTCTTCAACACCGGCGGGATCGGCGTGAACCTGCGCAAGGACCCGGGCCCGCAAGGCCAGCCGATCATCGCGGTGCCCGACAACACAATCCTTCGACTGGTTGGCCCCGAGGAGACGGTCCAGGCGCGCCTGTGGCGCCTGTGCGAGTACGAAGCGCGTGGGGTGGAGGGTTGGGTGCCCGCCGAGTACATCCAGCTGACCGACCAGGTCCCGACGCCGGCACGTGGGTAGCGCCTCCGTGAGTCCGCCCGCAGCGGCGCTTGTCCGCTGCTCCGCTCGACCATATAATGGGGTCGCGGGTTCCGGGCTTTAACGGGAAGGGATCGACTCCAGATGTCTGAACGGTGGGAACAGGAAATCGACGAGCTGCTGCGGCGCAAGGAGGCTCGCCTGCGGCGAGAGCCGGTCTCGCGCCGATTCGCGCGCCGAAGCGCGCCGTTCGCCACGGGTGTATCCGGTGCCCTCCGCTCCTTCCTGCGGCGCCAGCCGGTCGAGCAGTTCATGATCGCCAGTATCTTTCTGGTGGCGGTCACTTTCTTGCTCCAAATGCTGCGCGTCGCGCCGCTGATCGCCTACTGGGCCGGTATCCTGAGTTTGCTCTTCTTCGTCTTGGCCATCGCGCTGTCCGTGGCCGGGCACCGCGGCCTCGGCTCGCGCGGCTCCAAGCGCTGGCGCGACCGAGAGATCGACTACGGTTCGCCCTATCCCTCGCTCTGGGAGAGTCTCCGCCTCTGGTGGCGCCGAAGGCGCCTGGGGCGCTGACGGCGGTCGCGCGTCTAGGCTCGGCGCTCCAGCACGTACCCAGTCAGGCTTTCCAGCGCATCGCGTGCCTCGCCGGCTGGCGCCTCGCGTAGAGCAGCGCGGGCCTCTTCCAGCAGCCGGCTTGCTTCCGCGTACGCGCGATCGATCGCCGTGCTCTCCCGAACGAACTCGACGAGCCGCTCGACGTCGTACTCCTCGAAAGCGGCGCGAATCTGGCCATCCGAGAGGCTGTCGCGGAGGTAAATGACTGGCAAAGTGATCGTTCCCTGGCGCAGATCGCTACCAACGTCCTTACCGAGATGCGTCTCGTCGCCCACGAAGTCGAGCACGTCGTCGACGATCTGAAACGCCAGGCCAACCCGATCCCCGTAACGGCGCATCGCTTCGACCTGCGGCTCGCGCAGGCCAGCCAGAATCGCGCTGCCCTCGCACGCCAGCACGAACAGCGAGGCGGTCTTTCCCCAGATGGTCTGGATGTACTCATCCTTGGTTACCGACAGGTGGGGATTGTTGCCGCGCGAGGCCTCCT
>WNGA01026369.1_pt1 | contig 10165 bp, 7 predicted proteins | sample 5400061 | NCBI WGS metagenome assembly WNGA01 (sample SAMN13153366, study PRJNA577476) | soil metagenome | isolation source: 100 cm soil or saprolite under grassland replicate 2 | place: USA:California | collected 2016-06-15
TCCTCGTCCCCCTCCGACCGCTCCTGTTCCTCGTCCGCCGCAGCTTCCTCCTCCGCTTCGTCTCCGCCCTCGTCGAAGTCGGCCGGCGCCTCCTCCTCGGCGATGACCTCCAGCTCCTCGACCTCCAGCTCCTCGACCTCCTCGACCTCCTCGACGTCGAGGTCGGCGACCGCGGCGACCTCCTCCTCGGCCTCTTCCTCGTCGACGTCCTCGGAGCCGGCCGGTGCCACGGGCGCGGCGCCGTCCGGCTCCTCGGTGACCTCGTCGCGGTCCACCAGCGCCGCGAGCGTGCGGCGGGTCGATGTGAGGCCGCTCACGCTGTCGGCCGAGTGCCTCGCCCTGAACGCCTCGGCCGCCGCCTCCTCGACCGTCAGCGCGGCCAGGGGATCGGCCTCCAGGCGCTCGTCCGGTATCGGCTTGCCGCTCAGGACGGAGCGGCCGTAGGTGCCCCGCTCGAGCCGCTCCTCGGCCCGCTGCAGGGCGGACCAGCGGTCGCGCAGCGAGCGGCTGACCGCGCGCCCGGTCTCCTCGGCGATGCGCCAGTTCGCGTCGTCGACCTCATCGCCCAGGTCAGGGGCTGTCGCGGCGATCTCGGCCCGGAGCAGTCGCTCGAGCCGGGCGTGTTCGTTTGCGAGCAGCTCTCGCGCTCGTGCCTTGTCCATCGGCGTTCCTCGTCGAGTTGGGATACGAGCTACGTGCGTCACCAGCGACCAAAGACCAGAGGATGGTGCCAGGTACGCAGGGCGGATGCCACGGCTCGGCACCAGATCGCCAGGTCAGCCCTTATGGAGCGGGACGCCCCAGGTGCCCGGCTCGACCGGTAGCCTAGAGGCAACAGGAAGTCGCACGGAGGGCCGACAGCGTCAATGAGAGCAAGCGGCCGCCAGCCCCGTTTCGCCGGCGCCATCTTCGACGTCGACGGGGTACTGGTGGACTCCCCGCACGAGAGCGCGTGGCGCGAGTCCCTGCAACAGCTCATGGAGTCCGAGTGGCGCGACCTCGCGCCGCGGACGAGCTACGCGCCCGACCGCTTCACCCACGACTTCTATCAGGAGGTCATGGCGGGCAAGCCCCGCCTGGCCGGAGCCAGAGCCGCCCTGGAGCGGTTCGGCGTGCCCGACCCGGAGCGCCATGCCGTCCGGTACGCCGAGCACAAGCAGCAGCGCGTGGTCGAGCTGATCGCCGCCGGGGAGTTCCGCGCCTATCCCGACGCCCTGCGGTTCCTGCTCGCCACCAAGCACGCCGGCCTGCGGATCGCCTGCGCCTCGTCGTCGAGGAACACGTCGAGGACGCCCCGTCGGGCGTGGAGGCGGCCAAGGCCGGCGGCATGGCGGCGCTGGGCGTGGCGCGGAACGAGGACGTGACGATGCTGCGCGACGCCGGCGCCGATCTCGTGGTCGCGAGCTTGGACGAGGTCGACCTCGGCGCGCTGGCCGAAGGGAGGTTGGAGCGGCGGTGAGCGTGTGGACGCTGACGTACGACGGGTTCGACCCGGACCAGCAGGCTCTGCGCGAGGCTCTGTGCACGCTCGGCAACGGCTATTTCGCCACCCGCGGAGCGGCACCCGAAGCACGAGCGGACGGCGTGAACTACCCGGCGACCTACGTCGCCGGTCTCTACAACCGTCTCACCAGCACGGTCGCAGGCCGCGCGGTCGAGAACGAGGACATGGTCAACCTGCCGAGCTGGCTGCCGCTCGACTTCCGCACCGAGGGCGGCCCGTGGTTCGACGTGCGCGAGGTCGAGCTGCTCGAGCACTGCCAGGAGCTCGACATGTACACGGGCGTGCTCACCCGGCAGGTCCGCTGGCGCGACGCCGACGGCCGCCAGACCCGGCTCGAGCAGCGCCGCTTCGTGCACATGGACAAGCCGCACCTGGCGGGGCTGAAGACCACCTTCGTGGCCGAGAACTGGTCGGGCACGCTCGAGGTGCGCGCCGGGCTGGACGGTGGGGTCACCAACTCTGGAGTGCGGCGCTACCAGGCGCTCAACAACCGGCACCTCGAGGTGCTCGCGGCCGAGGCGTCCGGCGACGAGGTGGTCGAGCTCCAGGCGCAGACCAACCAGTCGCACGTGCGCGTGGCCGAGGCGGCGCGCACCCGGGTGGCGCGGCCGGGCGGGCCGGCGCCGACCCGCCGCGAGGTGGTGCGCGAGGGCGACTACATCGGCCACGCGCTCACGCTCGACCTGCGGCAGGGCCAGCGGCTCACCGTCGAGAAGATCATCGCCCTGTACACCTCGCGCGACCGGGCCATCTCCGACTGCCGGCTGGAGGCGCGCACCGCCGTGCAGCGGGCCGGCGGCTTCGACGAGCTGCTCGTCGGGCACGCGGGGGCCTGGCGCCGCATGTGGAACCGCTACGGCATCTCGATCAAGGACTCCACCCGCCCCCAGCTCGTGCTCCAGCTCCACATCTTCCACCTGCTGCAGACGTGCTCCCCCAATACCATCGACCTGGACGTCGGCGTGCCCGCCCGCGGCCTGCACGGCGAGGCCTACCGCGGCCACATCTTCTGGGACGAGCTGTTCATCTTCCCCTTCCTCAATTTCGAGAGCCCGACGCTGACCCGCAGCCTGCTCGCCTACCGCCACCGCAGGCTCGACGAGGCTCGTCACCTCGCGCGCGAGGCGGGCCACGAGGGCGCCTGCTACCCGTGGCAGAGCGGCTCCAACGGGCGCGAGGAGACCCAGCAGATGCACCTGAACCCGCGCTCTGGCCGCTGGCTGCCGGACAACTCCCGCGTCCAGCGCCACGTCAACATCGCGATCGCCTACAACGTCTGGCAGCACTACCAGGTCACAGGGTCGGTCGAGTTCCTGCGCTTCCAGGGCGCGAAGATGCTGGTCGAGATCGCCCGCTTCTTCGCCAGCCTGTCCTCCTACAACCCGGCCCTGGACCGCTACGAGATCCGCGGGGTGATGGGTCCGGACGAATACCACGACGCCTACCCGGGCAGCGACCGGCCCGGGCTCGACAACAACGCCTACACCAATGTCATGACCGTGTGGATGCTGCTCCGGGCGCTGGAGGCGCTGGAGGTCCTGCCGGCCCACTACCGCCGGGAGGTCGTCGAGGAGCTGGGCCTGTCCGAGATCGAGCTGGAGCGCTGGCGGGACATCGCCAACAAGATGCGGGTGGTGTTCCACGCCGACGGGGTCATCAGTCAGTTCGAAGGCTACGAGCGGCTCGAGGAGCTGGACTGGGAGGGGTACCGCGCCAAGTACGGCGACATCCAGCGGCTCGACCGCATCCTCGAGGCCGAGGGCGACACTCCCAACCGTTACAAGGTCTCCAAGCAGGCCGACGTGCTGATGCTGCTGTACCTGCTGTCAGTGGACGAGCTGCGTGAGCTGCTCGGCCGGCTCGGCTACGAGCTGGAGCCGGAGGCGGTCCCGAGGACCATCGCCTACTACCTCGCCCGCACCTCGCACGGGTCGACGCTCAGCGGGGTCGTCCACGCCTGGGTGCTGGCCCGGTCCGAGCGCGAGCGCGCCTGGGAGTTCCTGCTGCAGGCGCTGGAGAGCGACGTGTCCGACGTGCAGGGCGGCACCACCGCCGAAGGGGTGCACCTGGGCGCCATGGCGGGCACCGTCGACATCGTCCAGCGGTGCTTCACCGGCATGGAGGCCCGCGGCGACGTGCTCCGCTTCAACCCCACGCCACCGGGTCGAGGTGACCATCACCCCCGAGCATTTCCGCATCAGCACCCGCCCCGGCACCGCCAGGCCGATCAAGCTCGGGCTGCGCGACAAGGTGGTGGACCTGGAGCCAGGCGGCACGGTCGAGATCGACCTGGAGCCGGTCCTGTGACCCGGCCCCGGTTCACCACGCCGCTCGAGCGGACCGCGCTCTGCCTGGACTTCGACGGCACGCTCGCGCCGATCGTGGGCGACCCGGAGTCGACGAAGGCGCTGGACGGCACGGACGAGCTGCTCGCCCGGCTCGCCGCCCGCTGCGCGGCGGTGGCGCTCGTCTCCGGCCGGCCGGCCACGTTCCTGGCGTCTCGCGTCGTCGCCCACGGCGTCCGCTTCCTCGGCATGTACGGCCTCGAGGAGGTGCACGACGGCCACGTCCGCGTGGACCCGGCGCTGGTCGCGGCCGAGCCCGCCGTCCGCGCCGCGCTCGCCGACCTCGAGGCCGACCGGGCCGTGCGCGACGCCGGCGCCTATGTCGAGGACAAAGGCCATGCCGTCGGCGTGCACCTTCGCCGCGTGGCCGAGCCGGAGCGCTGGGCAGCGCCGATCGCCGCGGCCGCCGCCGAGATCGCGGGGCGCCACGGGCTGGAGGTGCTGCCCGGCCGCCTGGTCTGGGAGCTGCGGCCCGGGGTGCGGCGCGACAAGGGCGACGCGGTCCGGCAGGTGGTCGCGGAGTCCGGCGCCAGGGCCGTGCTGGTGGCCGGCGACGACTTCGGCGACCTGCCCGCCTTCGCCGCCGCCGCCGACCTCGCCGACCGCTCCGGCCTCGAGGTCCTGCGGGTCGCCATCGGCTCCGCCGAGGCCCCACCCGACCTGCTGACCCAGGCCGACCTCGTCCTCGACGGCCCCGAAAGCCTCCAGGCCCTCCTCAAGGACCTCCTGCCCCAGCCGACTTGACGGGAGTGGCGTCGGATCGTTCCGGGATATAGCGTGTTCCGCATGGTCCCTGCGGCTCCGCCAGCTGACAACCGACTTGCTTCGCCTTCTCCCGCCGGCCTGAGTCCTGGTCAGCTCAGGGTGTTGGGATCGACTTTGTTGCTGACCGCGATCTGGGTCAGAGAGATGTAGGACGAGGACTGGTCGTACGCGTACCGGGTGACGGTGGGCGTGAGAATGGTGATGTTGTTGGACCACAGGTACGGCACCCACGGCACCACCTGCTCCATCAGCTTCTTGTCCAGGTTCACCCAGCACGCATTGCGGGCAGGGTCGTCGCCGGCGAGCTTCTCGCAGGCGGCGACGTCGGCGTCGACGCTCGGGACCGCGCCCGACGGGTACTTGATGCCGAAGTCACCTGCCTGCTTCGGGGTCAGCCCCACCAGCGAGTAGTTCACGTTGCCGGTCGGGTTGATGGCGCTGCCCGCGAACAGCACGAACGAGAAGGTGAACGGGTCGGCGTAGTCCTTGATCCAGCTCGGGTGCAGGGCGATGGGGATCCGGTTCTTGACCGTCTGGATCGTCTGGTAGGCGGCGCCGGTCGCAAGCTCGCGGGGCTTCACCTCGATGCCGATTTTGGCCAGGTTGCTGGTGACCACCGGCTCCATGTCGGTGAACGGCGCCACGTTGCGGCTCACGATCACCAGGTTCTTGCACTGCGGCGAGTCGCAGACGCCGTCCCTGTTGCCGTCGTAGCGCGACTGCTTCATCTCCGCCTGCGCCTTGGCCAGGTCGCCGTGGAAGCCGGCCGTGGCGTAGGGGTCGTAGGACTGGGTGAGCTGGTTGCCGAGCACCGTCGGCGGCATGACGTGGGTGGCGATCTGGCCCCACACCGGTCCGCCCCAGGCCTGCAGGAGCGCGGCCTTGTCGAGCACCAGGTTGACCGCCTTGCGGACGTGGAGATCGTCGAAGGGGGGCTCCGCGAGGTTCATGGTGAGGTACCAGGTCTGGTCGCTCGGGTCGGCGTGCAGCAGCTTCTTCTTGGCCGGGTCGGTGAGGTAGCGCGCCAGGACCGTCTTGGGCGGCTGGTTCACGTAGGAGGCGTCGAGCGCCCCCGACTCGGCCTTGTTGAAGATGTCGTTGACGTTGGTGTCGACCGTGACCTGGACCCCGTCCACGTAGTTGCTGCGCAGGTTGTCGGTGGCCTGGTCGTAGCTGGGGTTGCGGACCAGGATCAGCTTCTTGCTCGGGTCGAAGCCCGAGATCGGCTTCATGGCGGCGCACGAGGAGGTGTCGAGCTTGTCGGCGCCCTTGATCATGTAGGAGCCCGACGAGATCACGAAGCGGCCGTAGTCACCCGCCTTGGTGAAGCACTTGCCGACCTCCTGGGGGATCGGCGCGGTCGCCGGCATCGCCAGTCGGTACAGGAAGTCGCCTGTCGGCCGCTCCAGGTGGAAGACGATGGTCGTGCTGTCGGGCGTCTCGATGCCGCTGACCGGCTGCGTCCTGCCGGCGGCGCAGTCCATGCCCTTGATCACGCCGCAGTAGTAGGTGCCGTACTGGGCCACCAGGGACTTGGTGTCGATGCGCTCGAAGGCGTACTCGATGTCCTTGGAGGTGATGACCCGGTTGATCGGCGGGCCGAATTTGACGTTTGGCTTGAGCTTGAAGGTGTAGGTCAGCCCGTCGCTCGAGATCGCGGGCATGCCCGCGGCCAGGTCGGGATAGAGCTTGTTGCCCTCGGTGCCGCCGATGAGCCTGGTCCCCATCAGGGTGCGGAGCAGGGCGTGGAACGAGTTGAAGGCGATGGAGTTGTACTCGCCGGTCGGGTCCAGGCCGTCCGAGAGCCCGAAGTCGTCGAGGGCGGTCCGGAACACCCCGCCCCGCTGCACGGGCGCACCGCCCCCGCCGCCGCCCCCGCCGCCACCACCACCGCCGCAGGCCGCGGCCACCAGTGCCACGGCGAGGGCCAACCCCACCATGCGGACCATGCCGTGCCGACGCCGACTCCTGCCCATGCTCGCCTCTTCTCTTGTCGAGGGCCAGCCGATGTGTCGCGCACGCCCTAATGCGCCCGAGCACGCGCCCGATGTCAATGGAAAGCCCGTTCGTCTCAGCAGATTCTTATCTCAGATCGGCGAAGCCACGGGCACGGAGGTGTAACGCCCGACGCCACCCCGACGTTCATCGGACTGAGGCGCGTTGTCGGCTGCTCGACCGGTCCCGGGCTCACCGCACGGGAGCTCGGTCTCCACAAAGCCACAAGGAGGGCTGGGATGCGGATCGGACGGCGGCAGAGCAAGCAGAACGAGCCTGCGGTGACGGTCTGGAACGACACACGCAACGCGGCCGACTGCCCCGCCATCGATGCGTGGCGTCAGTCGCTCCGCACGGGTGCGACGGTCGCACGGCCGGCACCCCAGAGCGACTGCGCGCCCACGTTCGGGAATTCCGACATCTTTGGCGGCTCGTTCGGAGGCCCGACCACGCCCTGAGCGAGAGCAGGTCGGCCCACCTGCGGGGGAGAGGCGTGGCGGCGCCCCTCCCCCGCGGGGCACCTCGCTCGCGGACTCCGCGGCTCCGCGCCTGCCGCGCCTGTGGTCTGGCCGCTCTACTGCTCGGCGCGGGCCGGGAGGCGGACGCGCCCGGGGCCGGCGTAGAGGTTGAAGCGGCGGCCGCGGAGGAAGCCGGCCAGCGTCATGCCGAACCGCTCGGCCACGTCGACCGCCAGGCTCGACGGCGCCGACACCGCACACACGACCGGCACCCCGGCCGCCAGCGCCTTCTGCATGATCTCGAAGCTGGCGCGGCCGCTGACCAGCAGGATCCGGTCGTCGAGCGGCAGGCGGCCCTCGAGCAGCGCCCACCCGGCGAGCTTGTCGACGGCGTTGTGCCTGCCCACGTCCTCGCGCAGGCACTCGAGCTCGCCGTCAGGCGTGAACAGGCCGGCGGCGTGCAGGCCACCGGTCGACTCGAACAGCCCCTGGGCCTCCCGCAGCTTGTCCGGCAGCCCGTAGAGCACCTCGGCGTCCACGTCCGGCCCGGGCGAAGGCAGCGGGCAGCCTCGGAGCTCGATGGCGTCGAGGCTCGCCTTGCCGCAGACGCCGCACGCGCTCGACGTGTAGAAGTGCCGCTCCAGCCCCCGCAGGTCCGGCAGGGCCGCGGCGGCGATCTCGACGTTGACGACGTTGTACTGCTGGGCCGCGTCGAGGGCGGGATCGGTGCAGTAGGTGATCCGCCGGAGCAGCTCGCGGCCGGCGAGGATGCCCTCGCCGTGGAGGAAGCCGGCCGCGAGCTCGAAGTCGTTGCCGGGGGTGCGCATGGTGACGGCGAGGCGCTCGGTCGAGTCCCCGGCGACCAGCCGGATCTCCAGCGGCTCCTCGGTCGCGAGGTAGTCGCCGCGGCGGCGTTCCCGGCCGTCGGAGACCACCCGCACGCGGGCGCGGGTCTTGCTTCCCGGTCGCACGCTCATCTGCTGTCTCCTGTCACCCGTCACCCGGTGGCTGCGCCCACCCAGTAAACCGCAGGAACGGGCGGGCTGTCGGCCGGGCTGGCCCGCTCGGACCATCAAGACCGGCCGGCGGGCGGTCGACAACCAGCGTGTTGGACCCACGCCTCGGGGGGTAACCACGATCCATGTCGTCCGCCCTCGCCTCGGAGGTCAGCCTGGCCGGCCGGTACCGGTTGGTCCGGCGGCTGGCGAGCGGCGGCATGGGCCAGGTGTGGCGGGCGACGGACGAGCTCCTCCGGCGGCCGGTGGCGGTCAAGCTGCTCAGGAGCGAGTACGCCGAGGACCCCGCGTTCCTCGACCGCTTCCGCGCAGAGGCTCGCCGCACCGCGGCGCTCTCGCACCCCGGCATCGCCAGCGTCTTCGACTACGGCGAGACCGAGGGCACCGGCGCCAAGGGCACCACCGCCTACCTGGTCATGGAGCTGGTCGAAGGTGAGCCGCTGTCGGTGCTGCTGGCTCGGGAGGGACGGCTCACCCCGGCGCACGCGCTGGACGTGATCGCGCAGGCGGCGCTGGCCCTGGAGTCCGCCCATCAGGCCGGTGTGGTCCACCGGGACGTCAAGCCGAGCAACCTGCTGCTCCGCACGGACGGGGTGGTGAAGGTCACCGACTTCGGCATCGCCCGCGCCGCCGACGAGGCGCCCCGCACCGACGCCGGCATGGTCGTGGGCACCGCCGCCTACCTCTCGCCCGAGCAGGTCGCCTGCTGCCCGGCGACCCCGGCCAGCGACGTGTACGCGCTCGGCGTGGTCGCCTACGAGTGCCTGGCCGGGCGCCGCCCGTTCACCGGCGAGCACCCGGTCGCGCTCGCGCTCGCCCACCGGCGCAGCCCCCCGCCTCCACTGCCGGACGACGTGCCCCACCCGGTGCGGGAGCTGGTCGCGCGGGCCATGGCCAAGGCACCCGGGGCGCGGCCGCCGAGCGCCGGGACCCTGGGCCGGCAGGCGCTGGTGACGCGCGCCGCCCTGCCCGAGGGACGGCACCCGGCCGACGCGCCGGGCAGCGCGCGCGCCGACGGGTGGCTGCCGGTGATGAGCGGATGGCATCCGGCTCTCGGCCACGCCCGCCAGCCGGAGGTGACCTCGCGGCCGGGCGGGACCGGGGAGCCGGATGGGACCGAGCGGCCGACCACGACCCGGGAGCCGGGCGGGACCCGGGAGCCGACCGCGACCGACCCGGAGCAGGACACGGGCGCCTGGACGCCGGTCCCACCGCTGGTGACGCGCGTCTGGTCGTGGCCCCGGAGCCACCGCCGGCTCGCGCTGACCGCCATCCTGCTGCTGACCGTGCTGCTGGCCGGCGGGGTCACCGCCGCGGCAAGGCAGCGCTCGCTCGCGACCGCGGTGCCGTCGGTCGAGGGCCGGCCGGTCTCGTCGGCCGCCCGGGAGCTGACGCGGGCCGGCTTCGACGTGCGCGAGCTGTCCCGACCCGACCGGACCGTCCGCGCCGGCGTCGTGCTCTCCCAGGAACCGGCGGCCGGCACGCGGCTGGAGCGCGGCCGCCTTGTCACCGTGGTGGTGTCGAGCGGACCCGCTGGCGTCGTCGTCATCCCGTCACGCTACCTCGGCAAGCCGCTCGACCCGGTGCTCGCCGCGCTGATCCGGATGGGGCTGCGCGTCAGCGTGACAGGCGGGCCAGCCGGGAGCCGGCCGGGCACGGTCACCGCCATCAACCCGTCCGGCGCGCTGCACGAGGGCGACGACGTGACGGTGACCGTCGCGCCCGCGAGGGCTGGAGCACCCGACGGGTGGCTCGCGCCGACGGGAACGGCCGGCGCCGCCCCGGACGAGGAGCGGTCGCGGGGAATGCACCGAGGGTGGCGAGTTACGGCGCACCGCGGTCGCTAGGTAATATTTCCACGGCCCGTGTCGCGGTCACTCCGACTCTTCGGAAGCCGCGCCCTGCGATGGCGGCATCTGAAGCTGCCTCGCGAGCGCCTCGATCGCGTCGGCTGGGAAACGACGGTGGCCGCCGAGCGTCCGCATGTACGGCAGCTTGCCCTCTTTTGCCCAGCGGGACACCGTCTTTGGCGTGACGTGCAGGATTGCGGCCACCTCGGTGGCGGTCATGTATCCCGATCGG
>WNGA01022785.1_pt1 | contig 10163 bp, 7 predicted proteins | sample 5400061 | NCBI WGS metagenome assembly WNGA01 (sample SAMN13153366, study PRJNA577476) | soil metagenome | isolation source: 100 cm soil or saprolite under grassland replicate 2 | place: USA:California | collected 2016-06-15
CGCCACCACCACGCCGGTCACGGTTTGTCCCGATGGCAAGGGGTATTACCGCCATTTCAAAGGCGGCTCGATTTACTGGCACTACCTCAGCGGCGCCCATGAAGTGCACGGATTGATCCGCGCCAAATGGGCCGGCCTGGGTTGGGAAAGAAGTTTCCTGAGATATCCCACCACCGATGAGACCGTCGGCCGCGACCTGGATGGCCGGGGGCGCTTCAATCATTTTCAGGGCGGCTCCATCTATTGGCACCCGGCCGCCGCCGCGCACGAGGTGCACGGCGCCATTCGCGTAAAATATCTCGAACTCGGCGCCGAAGCCAGTTTCCTCGGTTATCCCACCACCGACGAAACCGGCGCGCCCGACGGCATCGGGCGTTTCAATCATTTTCAGGCGGGCTCGATTTACTGGACGGCCTACACGTGGGCGCACGAGGTTCACGGTCTCATCCGCCAGCTCTGGGCGGAACGCGGCTGGGAACGAAATCCCTCCCTGGGTTACCCGATTACTGACGAATTGATTCCGGACCGCGCGATCGGCCATTTGCGCCCGCAAATCTTTCGCAAGCCGATCGCCGGCCTGCCGCTGGACGTCATCAAGCTGCCGGAGGAAGCCACGACACCGGGCATGGCGATCCGACAACCCACCGAGGTGACCGCCGCGCCGGCCCCAATGCTCGCCGTCCGAACGGCGGCCACTCCGACGGCGACGGCGCTGACATTTCGGCCCGCAATGTTGGCCGCCACCGCGAGAATCGCCCCGATAGCCGCCCCAGTTTCGCGGCCGGCACCGCAACTGAAGAGCGTGGCCTCGAGCGTCGCGCTGCGTCCCGAGGTGATTGCCGCGGCGGCCTCGGCCCTCCAACCCGGCGTCAGCCAGGCCGCCAAGGAAGGCGGGGTGAGCCGCAACCGATTTGGCGATTTCGAGAATGGCGTGTTGTTCTGGAAGCGCGGCGCCGGGGCGGCGGTTCAGTTGCAACCGTGGTTGCACACCGCCCGGGGCGACAAACTTCACCTGACCGCCGCCGAGGTCGTCGCCATTGCCTCAACGCCGATTCGCAACGCGCTCAATCGCGTGAACGGCGCCCAGGTGGCCGCTCTCAACTTCGCGGGCGTGACCCGCTACTGGTTCGACGGCGCCACCACGCACAATCGACGGCACAAGATCAACGTTATCCTGCAAGGCGTGCGCATCTCCGGCATTTTCCCGCAACCGCTCGCGGCGACCGTCGAAGTTCACGCGGAGATTTCTTATGATCCCCTCGCCGGTCGAATCGTCGGGTATCTGACCGAATGGCGGCTCTTGAGCGCGACCGGTGATTTTCCCGGCGGGCCGATCCATCGCCAGCTTCACACCTTGCTCGATTGCGCACTGTGGACGCGCTTCCCGGTGCTGAGCATTCCCACGCAGGACGGCGCTGTCCTCCCCGTCCTGTCCGTCAAAACGATGCCGGACGGCGATGTGAACGTGTACATCGAGCCGTGATCCGTCCAACAAGCCTTGAGCCCGCACCCCTCTGCCTGAAAACGAAAAGATTATGCCTGCCACCTCCACCACGACCACTCGCCTAACAGGGACCAGCGTTGTCGCTGCCAATCTCAGCCAACTGCCCCTCGATAATCACAACGCCACGGCGCTCAAACTGCGCGAACTCAGGGCGCAACCGTCCGACTTCGCTCCCGCTTTCCTCAAACTCGTACGCGCCAACCAACCGCAGAAAGCCAGGAACTTCACCATCGCCTTTGCCGGGACGATGGAGACAAACGATCAATTACGCGGCATGTTCGACGTCATCGCTCGCGCCCGGCCAGCGGACCGCCGTCTTGCCTTTGACGGTCTGCGGTCGGCCGGCCAGGCGCGGCGTATCGTCCATGCCGTCGGCCTGCTGCCGGCCGCGCACGGGCGGGCTTTGATGAAGGACTTCATCCTGGACGCCGGCGGAAAACTCGATGCCGGTTCGGCCTCGGAGATCGGGCGGTGGCTGGCCGACGCCGGCCAGGTGATCCGCGGCAAAGGCACGGTCATCCCGCCCCCGAACGCGCCCCACGATGAACCCATCGTCGCCTTCGTCGAGGACGCGGCGGATGCCGTGGTAAATGCGGTAAAGGCGGTGGTGGATGCGGTCGCGAGCGCCGTGGGCGACATCGTCAGCGCCATTGCCTCGGTCGTCAAAGACATCGTTAACTGGACCATCGACCAGGTGGCCAACCTGGTGCAGGCCGCGCTGGCCGCGGGTAAAACCATCGCCCACCTCATCGAAGGCGCGCTGCGCGCCAGCTTCGAGGCGCTCAAGCAGATGATCAAAGGCATCGAAGCGGTCGGCAAAGCCGTCTTCGAAGTGCTGGAAGCCGCCGCCAGCTTTGCCATCAATGCCATCGGCACGGTGCTCAAGGCGCTGCGCGATATCGGCAGCGGGCTCGTGAAATTGTTCACCTGGCTGGCCAAGAAGGCCTTTGACGTGGTCAAGAAGTTCGTTCAGGCCCTGATCGAAATCGGCCAGCAGATCGCGAACATTCTCGCCGAAGCCATCAAGTTCGGCGTTGCGCTTATCAAAGGCGTGGTGCAGAGCCTGATCGCCCTCGGGCAGGCGGTCGGCAAAATTCTGGTGGCGGCCATCACCAACCCGGCGCATGTGCTGGATGCCGTGGTCGGCGCGCTGCGCGACCTCGGTCGCAGCTTCGCCGGCATCCTCAATGAGATCAAGGCGCAGGGCCTCCAGTTCGTCCGGCAGGTCGCCGCCTCGATCGGTCGCATCGCCTCCACGCTGGCCGACCTCGCCGTTTACGTCGCGACCGCCGCGGTGGATGTGGTTCGTCAGGTGGTCGCCGGCCTGCTCGACATCGGCAAAACCATCGGCGACCTGATCATCAACCTGGCGCAACAGGGATTCGCCGCCATCCGGAAAGTTGTCAACGCCGCGTTCGAACTGGGAGAGACGCTCGTGGAAGTCGCCCGCGCTGGCGGCGATGCAGGCGAGCTTCGATCTCGCCGGCAAGCTGCTCGACGCCGCGATCAAAGCCGGCAAAGCCGTGGCCTCTGTGCTCGCCACCGCGCTGCAACAGGGTTACCTCATCTTCCGCCGCACCGTCAACGCCTTGCTCAGCCGAATGGGACCGCTGGGCGAGGTGTTCGATTGGCTGCTCACGCAGGCCGAAAACGTCGCCGCCCTGGCCTGGCGCGAGACCATCGACGCCCTGCAAACCTTCGGCCGTTCCGTGCGCGAAGCGCTCGATTGGGCCGCGAAAAAATCGATCGACGTGCTCAAGAAGGTCGTTCAGGCCATCGACGCGGCGGGCATGGTGGTGGCCGACGTGATCGCCTGGGCGAAGAAAGCGGGCGACGCCGCGCTCAAGGCCGTGGGTGAAGGGCTCTACAAAGCCGGACGAACCGTTGAGTACATCATGATTTGGATGGAGAAAGACGTGCTGGAAGGCGTGCGGGCCGTCGTTCACGGCATGTTCGAGGCCGGCGCCACCGTGGCCGAGTTGATGGCCTGGGCGGTCCAGCGCACGATTCAGGTCGTCAAGGATGTCACTGCGGAATTGATTTCCCTTGGCGTGACGGTGGCGCAGTTGGTTGCCGACACGCTGGCGCATCCGCAGAACGCGCTGAAGAACCTCGTTCAAGCACTGACCGAGCTGGGAAAGACCGCCAAAGACATCGTGGAAGCGGCTGTCGTTCAGCCAACCGAAGATGCCGCCCGCCGCGTTTTGCGCGCCTTGAAGGACCTCGGCAAGACCGCCGTCGAGGTCATGACCGCCGCCCTCGAGCTGGGCGGCAGCGCCATTGCGCTGACCTTCGCGCTGATCCTGGAATGGTTCCCCGGCGAATATCGCCCCCTCACCGCAACCGAACGCGCCGAAGGCGAGAAAGTCTTCGGCACCTCCATCGAACTCGACAAGGTCCGCTTGTCGGTGCTCTCGCTGCCCGTGGACCTGGTCGAGTTGTGCAACCACCAGCGTCCTTTCACCACCATGTATCTCATCAACTTCGCGTCGTGGGAGAAGCTGTCGATCAACACCCTCATGCACGAAATGACCCACGTCTGGCAAAGCGTCGCCGTCGGGCCGATCTACATGGTCGAGGCCATCGAAAGCCAGTTGTCGTCCGAAGGTTACAACTACGGCTACGACGACTCGGAGACCGGCGAGGGGGCGCAACCCGAGTTGGAAGCCGCCGCCGGCAATTTCAATGCCTTCAACCGCGAGCAACAGGCCCAGATCGTCATGCATTACTACGTGCGGCGCTTCGTGAAGAACCTGGATTTCACCTCCTGGCAACCGTACGCCAATGTCGTCCACGCCTGATACCTGGCAGGTCGTCGCCGATGCGGCGGCCTTCCAATATCTCGAGCCGCTGCTGGCCGCCCACCGGTCCTTGCGGCCGGTGCGCGCCCTCGAGTTGAACGCGGGCGAGGGTTGGAAAACACCGGCCGACGATGTGGCCGCGGTATTGATCGTCGGCGATCGTCGGCGATCGCCGCGCCGCGCCTTGCCCGGCCTTTTCCTGCGGGACCGTTCCGGGCGGCGCGTTCCGGCGGGCTGGCTGCCGAACGTAAAAAAACGGCTGGCGACATTTGCCGTGGCGGCGGCCGGGACGGTGGCGCGTGCTCGAGCCGGCTTGCCACGCGGGCCGTTGATTCTCCTGGGACAATGGGAGGACCGCTCGCTCCGGCTGGCGAGCACGACGGAACTTGGCTTCGGCTCGGAGACGCAACCCCTGCCGGTTTTCCGCTGGACGGCGGAGCGCATCGCCCGCACGGACTTGTTGCACGCTCTGCGCGGCGGTCCCGGGTTGGCGATCTACTTCGGTCACGGACGCGCGCGGGGATGGGCCGGCTATCACGGTGTGCGCGCCCCGCATCTTGAAGACGCCTTGGGGGAACCCCTCGGAGCGGTGCTCTCCCTCACCTGCCACACCGTCAATCGGCACAAGGTGGGGCTCAGCTTCGCGGAGGAAATGGTGCTGATGGGGATGTGTGCCGCATCCCTCGGCGCCACCGGCAGGACCCGGCATCTCGATAACGGTTGTCTGGCCAACAACCTCTGCTCCGCGCTGGCCTCCAGCCCGGCCGCCACGATTGGCGATCTGCTGCTGCACGCGGGCCTGACCGACCGTCAGGCCGACTCCATTTACCGTTTGATCGGCGATCCACTCGCGCCCTTGATCGGCGCCGCCGATTCGCTGGAGCGCGCCCGGCAGGTCTTCGCGCCGGCACCGGATGACCCGCTGCCACCATTGCCCGAGTACGAAGAAGACCTGAGCGCCGCGTAAACTTCTTCCAACTGCCCACCGCTGTTCGTTCAAAGTTCAAAGTTCGATGTTCGATTATTGCTGTCCGCGAAGCCAACCAAACATCTCATTTCATCCGCCAGGCAGACTCGGGCCTTCGGATCCAAACGAATTCGCGGCACTCCGGCGCAGCCGGACGCTTGTTTTTCCAGTTTCTCCATGCGCCCAGACCGATGCAGGTGATTCCACCCAACTCGAGCGCCCAGTTCAATTTGAAGCCTCCAATCCGCAGCCCGATCATTTGATCCACCTGATGGAACGACGCGGCGCGAATCAGGACGAAGCACGTCAGGAAAACCGCGCCGATCCGTGCCAGAGAAGTCTGCCGACGATTTTTGCGGACCAGAATGCGCAGGATTGCGAGCCCGACGATGCCCAGCATCGTCAGCGCGCCAATGAACGCGGCTTGAAAAACACGGCGTTGTTCGTACCAGCCTTGCGCCTCCGCGGCGGATTTGAGCGCGAGAGTGAACCAGGTTTGCAGGTCGAGCTGTTTGTTGACGCCGAGCAGCGTCAACAACAAAGCCAGCCCAAACCAAAGACGCGGCTGACGGGGGTAACCCGACTGCGGGTGCGCGCGCTGGTCGCTCCGCCCGGCCATCCCGCAGAGGAGCGCAGCGGTGAAATACCCCACGACCGTCAGCCACCCCATAAACGTTGGGTCCCCGATGCCCGGTCGCCAGCGATCCGCTTCCGTGAAAGCCAGGATCATGGCTCAATACAAGCCCGGCCGGGTAATTCCCGCAATGGGGCGAATACCGTAGATCGCTCCGGTGCCCTCAGACAGCCTCACGGACCGGATCTTGACCGATAAGTTGTAGGACAGGCGACAGCGTGAGGCTGAGTTCAAGAATGGCAGCCGCCGAGGTAAGGAGGCGGATTTTGGCGCGAAAAAGACTTCCGCCTCGTGACCTCGGCGGCTACGGCTTTTGCGACGATTCTTGAACTCACCCTGCGACAGCGTGTTCCTGCCATTGAAACTTGCGTCTTGTCGCTTATCCCGCATAAAGAACGTGCAACGATGAATTGGCAGGATCCTCTCACAAAGTATTGGCCTCACCTTGCCGCCGGCTTCAGCTTTTTGGCCTCGTTGCTCGCCTCGATTCACGCCGTGCTCAACAAGCGCGATTCGCGCGCGGCCGCGTTGTGGCTGGGATTCATCTGGTTGCTGCCGTTCCTGGGGCCGGTGCTCTACCTGGCGCTGGGCGTGAACCGCATCCGGCGCCACGCGCTCTCATTGCGGATCGGCCGGGCGCAGGGCGATGCGAGTTTGAGACCAATTCCCGATGACATGGGCGAACCGCACCGCCTCGAAGCGGAACACTTGCGGACGCTGGCGCGCGTGGTGGATCGCGTCGCAAGGCGGCCGTTGGTCGCCGCCAACCGCGTGCAGGCCCTCGTGAACGGCGACGAAGCCTTTCCCGCGATGCTCGCTGCCATCGAGGAAGCCACTATCTCCGTTTCGCTGGCGACCTACATCTTTGACAACGATCGGAGCGGCAATCAATTCGCCGGAGCGTTGGGCCGGGCCGTGGCGCGCGGCGTCCAGGTGCGCGTGCTGATTGACGATGCGGGCGCGCGTTATTCCTGGCCCTCCATCGTCGGCAAATTGAGGCGGATGGGCGTGCCGGTCGCGCGATTTCTCCCGACGCTTGCCCCGTGGCGGCTCACGACCATAAATCTCCACAACCACCGGAAAATCCTGGTGGCCGATGGCCGGATTGGGTTCACCGGTGGCATCAACATCCGCGAGGGCAACGTGCTGACAAACAAACCGCGCCGCCCTGTGCAAGACCTGCACTTCAAGGTTGAAGGCCCGGTGGTGGCGCAGTTGCAGGAAGCCTTCGCCGATGATTGGGGGTTCTGCACCAAAGAAGTGCTCGCCGGGGATGCCTGGTTCCCGGAGTTGAAAGAGTGCGGCAATGTCATTGCCCGGGTCGTCACCGACGGGCCGGAGGTGGACCTCGATAAGCTGCGCTGGACGTTGCTCGGCGCCTTGTCCTGTGCGCAGACCTCCGTGCGGATTATCACGCCCTACTTTTTGCCCGACCAGTCGCTCATCACGTCGCTGAACCTGGCCGTCCTGCGCGGCGTGCAGGTCGACATCGTTTTGCCTGGCAAGAACAACCTGCCCTGCGTGCATTGGGCGTCGCGCGCGATGTGGTGGCAGGTGCTCGAACGCGGCTGCGGCATCTGGCTGACGCCGCCGCCGTTCGACCACGCCAAACTGACGATCGTGGATAATCACTGGGTGTTCCTGGGCTCCGCCAATTGGGATCCGCGCAGTCTCCGGCTCAATTTCGAGTTGAACGTCGAATGTTACGGGCGCGACTTCGCGGGCAAGATGGAGGCGATCGTGCAAAACAAACTGCGCGGGGCGAAAGCGGTGACGCTCGAAGAAGTGGACGGCCGTTCGCTGCCCGTGCGCCTGCGCGACGGTGTGGCCCGGCTCTTCACGCCGTATCTGTAGCGTCACAATTTCGTGGAAGTGCCGCGCGACTGCGAGAGATCACCCGCATCGTTGACTTCTCGCGGCGCGGGGTGTTCACTGCCATCAGCCCCGGCGGGGTTTTGGAGCGACCTCCAACAAGCACTGTTGTCACTCAATGCGAATGTGACTCAGCAGATGCAGATCTGTTCTCGGTCGTTCTCCACATCAAATCCCGTCCCGGGGCGCCAGCTCTGCAACAACGAGGAACGGTATGGCCAAACACGAAATCATCATCAAAGACACTCACCGCGGCCTCTGGTACGAGGACGGCGTTCTCGTCAAAATCGTCGAAGCCGGCCGCTACAAGATTCCCTTGAAACGCTTCGGCTTCCTCCCACCCAAGCCCCGTGTCGAAGTCGTGCTCGTGGATATGCGCGAGCGCGACCTCACCATCAAAGGCCAGGAAATCCTCACCGCCGACAAAGTCGCTTTGCGCGTGAGCATCATCGTCCAGTTCCGTGTCGTGGATCCCAAGCTTGCGCTCCACGCGGTGGATAAATACGAAGAACGACTCTACAGCGACGTGCAACTCGCCGCGCGCCGCTCACTCGCCTCGATGACGCTCGAAGAGATTCTCACCAACCGCAATCGGCTTAGCGAAGACATTCTGCGCGATGTCAAGGGCACGGCAGCCACCTACGGCGTTACCATCCAGCGTGCCGACGTGAAAGACCTCGTGTTCCCCGGGAACCTGCAAGAAATCATGAACAAAGTGCTGGCAGCCGAACGCATGAGCCAGGTGCAACTCGTCGAGGCCCGCACCAAGGCGGACGTGCAAAAGATCGAGTCACAGGCCAAAGCGGAATCGCAGCGCTCCGACGCCGAAGCCAAAGCCGTCGTGCAACGCCTGAGCGCCCAAGGCGACGTTGAAGCCCAGCGGCTGCAAACCGAATCTGAAATCCGCCGGCTGCAGGAACGCGAACGCACCGCGCAAGCCTATGCCAAACACCCTGCGCTCCTGCGCATGTTGGAACTCGAAACCCTCCGTGAGCTCGGCAAAAACGGGAACGCCCGGATATACATTGGGTTCGATAAATATGCTCCTGCCGATGCTGCGAAGGATGGAAACTAATTCAGTTGATGTTTCCCCAGATCTGCCCGATTGGGAACGCAGCCTTTACCAGCCCGGTGGCGGTGATGCCTTTCTGTTCTTTGCTGTCTATGGGCAGTTCCAGACCGACCTCCAGATTTCCGGCTCGACGTATCGCACCGCCGGTGTTCCCGAAGGCGTTGATGTGCGGAAGTTGGATCGGGCGCAGTCGCCCGATTTCCCGTTCGATAGCGGACCAATTGGCAAGTTATTGGAACCGGAGCAGCCCGCCTTGTTTGCGGCCATTCAAGAGGTGCCCGAAGGCACGATCCTCCAGGGAGTCGTTCCCGATCCGCAGGACCTGAATTACCTGCGCGATACCGTGGGACTGATCATGTTTTTCCTCGACCACGGCGGCAATCTCGACGATCCCGATTTCAACAACGTGCACGTGGAGATTCGTTGGCCCATGTAGCGTTGCGAAATGAAACGCGGACGAAGCCGTCCGCGCTCAAATTCGGGTTAATTCGCGAAATTCGTGTCAACCTCCCTGCTTTGTTCCTCTCTTTGGCGCCTTCCGCGGTTCGCATTCTGAAAAGTCAGTTCTCCGCATTCGTATAGATCAGGTTGTCGAAATAGACCGTGACACTGTTGCCATCGATCCACGGAGTGCAGATGCCGAAACGGTCGAAGCTTGCGCCAATGGCTTTGTGCCCCGGCGCGAGGTCGAGGCTGCACGTCTGATCGTCCAGGCCGACGGTGATCTGCCCGTTGCCGTTCGCGCCTTCAGGATCGTAGCGCAGAAACCAGTCGTGGACCTTCCCGTCGGGATAAATGTGTGGCGACTTTCCGCCGTTGTGCCCGAGCGCAGTCCCTTCGTCGCTGTGCGTGCGATACACCGGATAAAAAAAGAAGCCTTCACCCGACGGGCCTTCGATGTTGATCCCGACATAATCCATCGGGATCGACTGCTTCTGCGACGGATGGCTCTGCATGCTGTGCTTCGAATGGTAAAAACCAATTGAGGCCGTGCTGTCACTGATCGCGCGCAACACCGCGACTTTCCCGCGCGCCTCAAGCCGCGTCTTGAGCGTCAGTGTCCCAAGCCGATCTCCGTAAGAGGCCATGCGACGCGGTTCACGGCAGTCGCCGCGGAAGATCAATCCGCCCAATTCGCCCTCCATTTTACCGCCGGCATAGTGAGTCTGGCTCCAGCCAAAATCGAACTTCGGCCGCGTGTCCGCGCTCACGTAGCTGCGACGGTTGTTGAAGGCATCCCATTTCGGGTCGTCACTGAAATAGAAGGCGACCCCGTTGATCGTCACGTCGTCGAGCCAGACCTCGCCGGGGTT
>WNGA01032589.1_pt1 | contig 10163 bp, 6 predicted proteins | sample 5400061 | NCBI WGS metagenome assembly WNGA01 (sample SAMN13153366, study PRJNA577476) | soil metagenome | isolation source: 100 cm soil or saprolite under grassland replicate 2 | place: USA:California | collected 2016-06-15
ATGAACACCTCCTGCGTCGCCGCGGTACCCCCTTGCATTCCGTCGAGAACGACGGCGTCGGCACCGGCCTTGATGGCGAGCGCCGTGTCGTAATACGGCCGCGACGCCCCGACCTTGACGTAGATCGGCTTCTCCCAGTCGGTGATCTCGCGCAGCTCGTTGATCTTGATTTCCAGATCGTCCGGGCCCGTCCAGTCCGGGTGCCGGCAGGCCGATCGCTGGTCGATCCCCTCCGGCAGCGTGCGCATTTCGGCGACCCGCCGGGTGATCTTGTGGCCGAGCAGCATACCGCCGCCGCCGGGCTTGGCGCCCTGGCCGACCACCACCTCGATGGCGTCGGCCGCCCGGAGATCGTCCGGATTCATGCCGTAGCGCGACGGCAAGACCTGGTAGACCAGGATGCTGGAATGGGCGCGCTCCTCGGCGGTCATGCCGCCGTCGCCGGTCGTCGTCGAGGTGCCGACCGCGCTGGCGCCGCGTCCCAACGCTTCCTTCGCCTGCGCCGACAGCGACCCGAAGCTCATGCCGGCAATGGTGATCGGGATCTTCAACGTGATCGGCTTCTTGGCAAAGCGCGTCCCGATGGTCACCTCGGTCGCGCACTTCTCGCGATAGCCTTCGAGCGGATAGCGGCTGATGGAAGCGCCGAGAAACAGGAGATCGTCGAAATGCGGCAGCTTGCGCTTGGCGCCGAACCCGCGAATGTCATAGATGCCGGTGGCCGCCGCGCGACGGATTTCCGAGACCGTATAGTCGTCGAATGTCGCCGACTTGCGCGGCGTCGTATGAATCCAGCGGTCCTCGGCGCCCATCAGTAGGATCCGATATTGTCGATGTGGAAGTGATAGAGGCGGCGTGCCGAGCCGTAGCGGCGGAACGTCCCGACGTCGATTTCGCCGGCGACGCCGGCGGCGTCGAGAAGGCGTCCCAGCTCGGCGCGATGGTGATCCTCCAGCGGCTTTTCCACGCAATCGGCGCCGAGGCTCTTGACTGCGCCGTGCACGTAAAGGCGCGCTTCGTAGATCGAGTCCCCGAGCGCCTCGCCCGCTTCGCCGAGCACCACGAGCCGGCCGGCTTGCGCCATGAACGCCGACAGGTGGCCGACCGAGCCCTTCACCACGATGTCGATCCCCTTCATGGAGATGCCGCATCGCGCCGCCGCATTGCCGTCGACGACCAGAAGCCCGCCGCAGCCGGTCGCGCCCGCGGCCTGGGAAACATCGCCCTTCACGCGCACCTGTCCCGACATCATGTTTTCCGCGACGCCCGGGCCGGCATTGCCGTTGACGACGACGGTCGCCGATTTGTTCATGCCGGCACAGTAGTAGCCGACGTGGCCTTCGACCTCGACCAGGATGGGGGCGTCGATGCCGACGGCGACCGCGTGCCGGCCGCGCGGATTGAGCACGCGCCAATGGGTTTCGTTGCTGTCCGGCTTCAACCGGTGGAGCGCCGCATTGAGCTCGCGCAACGGCGTATGGGCGAGGTCGACCGTCGGCATCAATGGCGCTCGCGGAAGTACACGGTCGCGGGCTCGGGCTCCCACACCCGCGCCGCATCGATTCCCGGCAAATCGACGAGCGCGCGATATTCCGTGCCGAACGCCACCCACCGCTCGGTCTCGGCCATCACCGCGGGCTTGCAGGCGATCGGATCGCGCAGCACGCCGAATCCGGATTCGGTGCCGACCACGAAGGTGTAGAATCCATCGAGCGCTGCCAGCGAAGCTTCCAGCGTCTGCGCCAGCGATAAGCCCTCGCGCATCTGCCAGGTCATGTAGCCGGCGGCGACTTCCGAGTCGTTTTCGGTCTGGAACGCGAGCCCGTGCCGGATCAGCTCGCGGCGGACCGCGTTGTGGTTCGACAGCGAGCCGTTATGGACGAGGCACTGGTCCGGGCCGGTCGTGAACGGATGAGCCCCGTCGGTGGTCACGGCGGATTCCGTCGCCATGCGCGTATGGCCGATGGCGTGGGTGCCGGCCATGCCGGGCAATCCGAAACGCCGTGCGACCAGATCCGGCCGGCCGACCTCCTTGAAGATCTCCATGCGCCGTCCCGCCCCGACGATGCCGACCTCGGGTGCGAATTCGGCAAGCTCGGCGCGGACCGCGGCCTCGCGCGCGAGCGGCACCGTGACGACCATATGGGTGTCATGGATCGCATGCGGCACCGATGTCCCGGCTGCGGTCTCCAATCGTCGCGCCAGGCACTCGAACGCATAGCCGGCCGGCGCGCGCAAGGTCAACTTGATGCTGCCCGGCGTCTCCGCTCCGTAGACCGCAAAGCCTGCCGAATCCGGCCCGCGATCGCACAGGGTACCGAGCATGCCGGCCACCAGCATGCCGAGTTGGGGCTCCAAGCTGGGATCCTTCAGGAACAGACCGACGATTCCGCACATGCGTTGCTTTCAGAGGTTTCCGTAGGGCGGGCAAAGGCGTGCTGGTATGACTATCGGCAGTGAGCAAGATCGTCGGCGCGCCGTGCCCACCATCGAGTCCGGCGAGCGATTTGCCCAACTCGCTAACCTTGCATCGCTTGACTTGCCTGTCAATTCAGAGGCACATTAGTTTCGTAAGAGGAAACTCGATCTGGTGGGCAACGGCGCGAACGGCCGTGCCAGTTTCGAGAAATTGTCCAGGCGCCGTTGCCCACCCTACGGGCGCTAATGAGGCTCTCATGCGCCGGCAGGCGACGACCAAGGTCCGCGCGATCAGCAGCCGCGATGCCAATCCGGACCTCGACAGCGAGCTCAGAACCGGGTCGTTGGCGCCGAGCGAAATTCCGCCGCGCAGCCTCGAAGCCGGCATCGGCACCGAGGTCCGGCGGCTGCGCAAGTCCCTCGACTTGACCATGGCGGAGCTTGCCACCGCAACCGGCATTTCGGCCGGGATGCTGTCGAAGATCGAGAACGGCGCGATCTCCCCGTCGCTCGCGACGCTCGACTCGCTGGCCAAGGCGCTCAACGTGCCGATCAGCCGTCTGTTCGCCGAAACCGAGGAGCGGCGCGACTGCTCGTTCGTGAAGGCCGGCACCGGCGTGCGGATAGAGCGGCGCGGCACCAAGGCCGGCCATCTCTACGATCTTCTCGGACATTCGCTGGCGGGCGAGATCGGGGTCGAGCCGTACCTGATCACGTTGAGCGAAGACGCGGTGCCCTACACGCATTTTCGTCATGCCGGCGTCGAGTTTCTCTACATGCTCTCGGGGAAGGTGCGCTATCGTCATGCCGACCGCACCTACGTGATGGAGCCCGGCGACGCGCTGTTCTTCGACGCCGCGGCGCGCCATGGGCCGGAAGAGCTGATCGAAGCGCCCATGCGCTACCTGTCGATCATCATCTATCCGCGGCAAAGGGAGTGACATGAAGATCAAGGGAAGAAGGAGAGATCGAATGTGGACAAAGTGCTCGATGTGGCGCGAAGGGGGATTGGCGCTTGCCACGACCCTTCTTTTGTCATGGACGGCGGGCTCGGCCTTGGCGCAGGAGCCCGTGAGGATCGGGCATGTCGCCGCTCTATCGGGTGCCTCCGCCCAGTCGGGTGAGGCGATCACGCGCGGGCTCGCCCTCGCCATCGACGAGATCAACGCCAAGGGCGGCGTCCTCGGCGGACGCAAGCTCGAGCTGATCCAGCGCGACGACGAGTCGAACCCCCCGAAGGGCCTGATCGCCGCGCGGGAGCTCATCTTCAAGGAAAAGGTTGCGGCGATTTTCGGCGGGATCGATACGCCCGTGTCCTTGGCGATCGTCCCGCTCGTCAACAAGGAAAAGACGTTGTTCATGGGGGTATGGGCCGCCGGCACCGGCATCACCCGCAACGGCGCCAATCCGAACTACGTCTTCCGGGTCTCGGCGGTCGACGACGACGTCGACATCAAGCTTCTGAAGTACGCGAGCGATAAATTCGGCGCGAAAAAAGCCGGTCTCATGCTCATCAACAATCCATGGGGCCAGTCGAACGAAAAAGGTCTGGTTGCCGCCGACAAGGACAATGCCGCGATCGAGATCGTCGGCATCTCCAAGTTCGAGAACAACGACGTGGACATGGTCCCGCATCTGACCCGCCTCAAGGAAGCGGGCGCGGACGCCGTCATTTTGGTGGTCAACGCGCCGCCCGGCGCGCAGATGATGAAATCGCGCGAGCGCATGGGCTGGAAAGTGCCGGTCGTCTCGCATTGGGGGATTTCCGGCGGACGCTTCCCCGAGCTTGCGGGTCCGACCGCCGGCGAGGCTCACTTCGTCCAGACCTACAGCTTCTTCGGCAAGCAGAGCCCGGCCGGAGAGCGAGTGCTCACGGCGTTGAAGAAGAAATATCCGCAGATCAAGGGACCTGAGGACATCTTCGCTCCCGTCGGCACCGCCAACGCCTACGACGCCTTGCATCTCCTGGCGCTCGCGATCGAGCAAGCGGGCTCGGCCGACGCCGACGCCGTGCGCTCGGCGCTGGAAACCCTGAAAGCCTCGCATCAGGGGCTGATCAAGACCTACAACCGGCCGTTCACGCCCGACAACCATGATGCTTTGGGTCCGAACGACTACATCATGGTGCGATACGACGGCGACAAGATCGTCCCGGTCGAGTGACGCGTGCCGGGGGCGGCCTCGGTGCCGCCCGCCCTTGTTGATGTTGACCGTCATCCTGAGGTGGCCGAGCGAAAGCGAGGCCCTCGAAGGATGGTCGGCCCGGTCCGGGCCGTCGCCCTTCGAGGCGCGCTATGCGCGCACCTCAGGGTGACGGACCGAAGTCAGTGCTCGATGTTGTGCGGCTCCCGCGCGCATGTTGGTGACGTCAGCGCTCATTTCCGGCTTGGGGCTCGGCAGCATGTACGGGCTGCTGGCGCTCGGATTCCACGTCACCCACGCCGTGTCGAACACGGTCAACTTCGCGCAGGGCTCGACCATGATGCTCGGCGCGGTCCTGTGCTTCACCTTCTGGGTCACCTTCCAATGGCCGCTCACGCTTGCGGTGATCGCGGCGCTCGCGCTCTCCGCGCTGTGGGGCGCGGTCGTCGAGTGCGTGGCCGTCCGGCCGTTCGTCCAGCGCGGCTCGAACGCCTGGCTGCTGGCGACGGTCGCTCTCGGCATCGTGCTCGAGAACGTGGTCCTGTTCACCTTCGGCAAGGATCCGCGCGGGATGCCGCCCGGCATTCTCACCACCAATTCGGTCTCGGTCGCCGGCATCAGGATCCAGTTCATGCAAATCCTGATCCCCATCGTCGGGCTCATGCTTGCGGCCGGTCTGCACGTCTTCTTCCATCGCTCCCGTTACGGCAAAGCGCTCCTTGCGGTCGTGCAGAACAAGGACGCGGCGCGTCTCATGGGCATCGACGTCGAGCGCGTCGTCATGGCCTCGTTCGCGCTGTCGGGCTTCCTGGCCGGCATCGCCGGCATCCTGGTCGCCCCGCTGTTCACCATATCGTCGACGATGGGGACGCTGTTCGGCATCAAGGCCTTCGCGGTCGCGATCCTCGGCGGCATCGGAAATGCCTGGGGGGTCGTTCTGGCCGGGCTGGTCTATGGAATTGCCGAGGCGCAGATCATCGCGCTGCTCGGGTCGACCTACAGCCAGATCGTGACCTTCGCGCTGGTGATCCTCGCGCTTGCGATCCGGCCGAACGGGCTGTTCGGACGCGGCATCTGCCTTTTTCTCTTTCGCGCCGACGGATATCAGCTCTACGTCATCGCGCTCGTCGGCTTGACCACGATCGTCGGCGTCGGGCTCAACGTGCTGCTCGGCATGACCGGGCAGATTTCGCTCGGCCACGCCGCCTTTTACGCGATCGGCGCCTATGCGGTCGGCATCCTGACGACCACGCTCGGTTGGTCGTTCTGGATCGCCCTGCCGTTGGCGGGGTTGATTGCCGGTGTCGCCGGGATTCTGCTGGCGATACCGGCGTTGCGGGTACGCGGGCCCTATCTCGCGATGGTGACGATCGCCTTCGGGTTCGTGGTCGAGCAGGGCGCGGCGGAGTGGAGCGAGCTGACCGGCGGTTGGAACGGCATCTTGGGCATTCCAATGCCGACCGCGTTCGGCTTTACCTTCTCCGAGCGCGAGGTGGCCTATCTGGTGGTCGCCTTCACGGCGCTCTCGCTTTATCTCTACGCCCGCCTGAGCGGCAGCCCCTGGGGCAAGGCCATGCGGGCGGTCCGCGATTCGGAAGTTGCGAGCCAGTCGATCGGGCTCGATCCGATGCTGATCCGAGCCACGGCATTTGCGATTTCGGCGGTCGCAGCGGGTTTAGCCGGCGGCATGTTTGCGGCCATCACCGGCTTCATCAGTCCGGAATCGTTCCCGTTCTCGCAATCGATTCTGTTTCTGCTCGTGGTGATGGTCGGCGGCTCCGACCGCGTGCTGGGACCGCTGGTCGGAGCGGTGATCGTCGTGCTGCTGCCGGAGATTCTCTCCTTTCTCGCCCAATACCGATTGCTTTTCGTCGGGCTTTTGCTGCTGCTGGTGTTGCGGCTGGCGCCGGGCGGGTTTGTCGGGCTGATCAGCGCGTTTATCCGGGGGCAGGCTCTCGAACCGGCCGCGGCACAAAAGCGGGACGCGACGGCGGATCTCGCCGCCGGTATCGCACGCAGCCTTTCGGTGACCGATCTCTCGGTGAATTTCGGCGGCGTGCGGGCGGTGAGCAACGTTAGCTTCGAGGCGCAGCCGGCGAGGATCACCAGCATCATCGGACCGAATGGCGCCGGCAAGAGCACCGCGCTCAATCTCGTATGCGGGTTCTATCGCCCCGACAGCGGGATCGTGCGGCTGGGCGAGCAAGACATCACGCACTTGGCTTCGCATGCGATTGCGCAACAGGGGATCGCGCGGACCTATCAGACGACCCAGCTGTTCGCGAACATGACGGTTCTCGACAACGTCCTCATTGCGCTCAGGCGCGGCCGGCTCGGCGCCGGCACCCTGTTCGCTGCGGCGCTCGATCCCGCCCATCGGGAAGCGGCTGAAAGCCTGCTCGCCTTCGCCGGCTATCGCGGTCCGCTCGGCCAGGCGGCGGGCGCCCTGCCGCACGTCGACAAGCGCCTCGTCGAGCTGGCGCGCGCGCTGGCGATCCGGCCGAGCGTACTGGCCCTGGACGAGCCGGCCGCGGGGCTCGATCCCACCGATACCGCGCGGATCGGCGAGCTCCTGCGCAAGGTCGCTCGCACCGGGATCGCGGTCATCCTGGTCGAGCACGACATGAACCTGGTGATGACCGTCTCCGACCACGTGATCGTGCTCGATGCCGGCGCAAAGATCGCCGAAGGGCCGCCGACCGAAGTCGCGGCCGATCCGCGCGTTCTCAAGGCCTATCTCGGTGACGAGAAGGCGGCCGACCGCCGCCGCCAACGGGCGCTCGATCCGGCCCGCGCCACCGTGCTGTCGACCAAGGCGCTTTGCTCCGGCTATGGCGCCGTCAACGTCATTCGCGACATCGACCTCGAGGTCGAGGCGGGCGAGCTCGTCGCGGTGCTCGGCGCCAACGGTGCCGGCAAATCGACGCTGATGCGGGCGTTGAGCGGGCTCAACCGGCCGGTCGAAGGCGCGGTCCTGTTCCTGGGCGACAGCATGGAGACCTACAAGGCGAACCGCATCGCGCGGCAGGGACTGGTGCTCGTGCCGGAAGGCCGCCAGGTCTTTCCCGAGCTCAGCGTGATCGACAATCTCCGGCTCGGTGCCTTTGCCCGGCCGTCGGCGGATGTTTCTCAGATGACGGAGCGGCTGCTCGACCGGTTCCCGCAGCTCAAGGCCCGGCAGGCCCAGCGGGCGGGGTTCCTGTCCGGCGGCGAGCAGCAGATGCTGGCGATCGCGCGCGGACTGATCGCGCGGCCGCGTGCGCTCCTGCTCGATGAACCCTCGCTCGGACTTGCGCCGATCCTGCTGGATGGACTCTACGATCTCTTGGCGGAGCTCCGCGAAGAGGGGATGACGATCCTGCTCGTCGATCAGATGGCGGGTCTCGCGCTGTCGGTCGCGGACCGCACCTATCTGCTCCAGTCGGGCACGGTCAAGCACTCGGGCTCGGCGGCGGACATGCGCGCCGATCCGGCGCTTGTGCGCGCCTACCTGGGCGAGCACGAGCGGGCATAGAGTGAATTGTAGGGTGGGCAAAGGCGCGGCTTGTCCCTCTCGGGTTTGCATGATGTGACGGTCCGCGCCGTCCCTCGCCGCTTTGGCGGCTCGCCCACCATGGGCCATGCGGTAGACCGCGTGGGCGAGCCGCCACAGCGGCGAGGGTTCGGCGCTCTGCGCAGCGGCCAACCGGAAGCCCCGTCAGGCGCCTCAACCCACCCTACAAGCGGTTTGGCAATTGCACGATTCGATTCGACCGGAATACGCTGCGACAGAGGAGGAGAATCATGGACCTCGTTCTCAAGAGCGCCAGGCTGGCCGGCGCCGCGCAGCGCCTGACCGATATCGGGATCGAAAGCGGCCGCATCGTCGCGCTGCAGCCCGGGCTGCCCGCCACGGGCGAGACAATCGATCTCAACGGCCGCCTCGTGTCGTCCGGCTTCGTCGAGACGCACATCCATCTCGATAAGTCCTGCATCCTCGACCGCTGCGCCTCCGAGCGCGGCGATCTCGAAGAAGCGATCGGCCAGGCCGCCAAGGCGAAAGCCGCATTCACGCCCGAGGACGTGCATGCGCGCGCCACTCGCACCTTGGAGAAGGCGATCCTCCAGGGTACGACCCACATGCGCACGCATCTGGAGGTCGATCCCGGCGTCGGCCTGCGCAGCCTCGAGGGCGTGCTGCCGCTCATCAAGCAATACGCCTGGGCGATCGATCTCGAAATTTGCGTCTTTCCCCAGGAGGGGCTCATCAACAATCCGGGCACCGACGAGCTGATGGTCGAAGGCCTGAAGCAGGGTTGCCGGGCGGTCGGGGCCGCGCCCTATACCGACACCAACCCGCCCGGCCAGATCGACCGGGTGTTCGAGATGGCGCGCGAGTTCGACGTCGATATCGACATGCATCTCGACTTCGGTCCGACCACCGACGGCATGGACGTCGATCACGTCTGCCGCCGCACCGATCAGTACAAATACGGCGGCCGTGTCGCCGTCGGCCACGTCACCAAGGCGACGAGCCTTCCGATCGACAACTTCGAGGCCATGGCCAAGCGGCTCGCCGGCGCCGGGGTCGCGTTGACGGTTCTGCCCTCGACCGACCTCTACCTGATGGGCCGCCACCATAAGCACGACCACAACGTCACGCGCGGCGTCGTGCCCGCCCACAAGCTGATCCACCATGGGGTCAACTGCTCGCTGTCGACCAACAATGTGCTCAATCCCTTCACGCCGTTCGGCGACTGCTCGCTCCTGCGCATGGCCAACCTCTACGCCAACATCTCCCAGGTCGGGAAACGGACCGACATGGCGGCCTGCTTCGACATGATCACGCAGCGGCCGGCGCGCCTGATGCGGCTGAAGGATTACGGCATCGCCGTCGGCAACAGCGCCGACCTGGTGGTGCTCGATGCGACCGAGCCGGAAATGGCGGTCGCCGAGCTCGTGTCCGTGCTCTACGCCTTCAAACGCGGCCGCCGGACCTTCACGCGGCAACCGGCGGAGCTGCACCGGCCGGGATGATCATCGGGCGCTCGTAGGTCGGGTTAGCGCGGCCGCTGACGCCAAGGCATGCTTCGACATCAAGCCGCGCGTAACCCGACACTTCTGCGCAGAATTGTTGGGTTACGCGCGGTTCGAACTCGTCGAACAAACTGCAACGCCGTGGCCGCGCTAACCCAACCTACGCTCCGGCTCCGCCTCATCGCCACAGCCGCAGCGGAGCCAATGTGATCGCCGGGACGTAGGTGATCAGCACCAGCATCACCAGGTAGATCGCGAGGAAGGGGAGCACGCCGCGATAGAGCTCCGGCAGCGGCGTCCGGAACAGCGCGTGCGAGGCGAACAGGTTCAGCCCGAACGGCGGCATGAACATGCCGATCGCCAGGTTGACGGTGACGATGATGCCGAAGTGGATCGGGTCGACGCCGGCCTTGTAGGCGATCGGCGCGAGCAGCGGCGTGAGCAGCAGGATCGCGGCCGGCGGCTCCAGCACGCTGCCGATGAACAGCAGAATGACGTTGATGACCAGCAGCAGCATCCACGGCGTCAGTTGCAGCCCGTCGACGAAACCGACAAGCTGGGCGGAAAATCCGCTGGTGGTGATCAGC
>WNGA01016323.1_pt1 | contig 10161 bp, 3 predicted proteins | sample 5400061 | NCBI WGS metagenome assembly WNGA01 (sample SAMN13153366, study PRJNA577476) | soil metagenome | isolation source: 100 cm soil or saprolite under grassland replicate 2 | place: USA:California | collected 2016-06-15
AGGCCAGGCCGGCGTCCGCCCCTTGGGGCAGCAGCCGGTCGGCCGCGTCATAGGTGTGGCTGGTGGTGGTAGGGGTGGTGCCGGGTGGGCAGTCGCCGGTGGCGTTGGCGGGCCAGTCGAGCTGGGCGGTGCGGTTGGTGTCGGCGTCGTAGTTGTAGCCGCGCTGCACGCAGGGCTGCCCGGCACGCTGGTCCCACACGACCCCCAGCCGCCCGGCCGGGTCGTAGCCGTACAGCTCCCCGCCGGCGGGGCCGGTGTGCCAGCGCCACTCGCCGTGGATGTTGGAGGACTGGCTGTCGTTGACCCACTCGACCCCACCCTTGGCGTACGCGACCCGGGTGGCGTCTCCGCTAGTGTCGCGGGTCAGGGTCTGGGTCATGCCGTTGGGGAACGCCTGCGAGACCAGCGTCCCGTCGGCGTCGTAGCTGCCGGTGATCGCCCCCGACAAGGCCGAGTCGGTGGCCGAGGTGGTCAGCCCGCGGTGCTCGGTGCCGGCGTTGTAGCCAAACGTGGTGGTGCCCAGCACCTGACCGGCCGGGGTCTTGGCGGTGACGGTCCCGACCTTGCCGTCGGCGCGGTAGGAGGTCAGCGTTGTCGCCCCGTCGGCGTCGGTAAACGAGGTGGTCCTGCCGAAGTCGTCATAGCCGGTGCTCATCGATCCGGCCATCCCCGGCCCCGGGGCCGGGGTGGTGTCGGTGGCGACCGAGCTGGCCAGCCCGGTCGATGGGTCATAGGAGGTGAGGACCGCCGGCACTGCCGTGCCGACCGACCCGGTCAGCAGGGTGCGGTGCAGCCGCGGGGACCAGCCCGAGTTCTCGTATTCGGTGGTGGTCGCGCGGGTCTGGGCGGCCCCGGCAGCGTCGAGGACCGTGTCGACCACCGTTGTGGGCCGGCCCAGCCAGTCATAGCTGGTGTGCGTCACCGGCAGCTTGGGCAGACCCGCGGTGGTCGGCTGCGACCCGGGCTCGGTCTTGCACACCAGGTTGACCCACGCGGAGTTCACGCAGTCGGTGTCGGAGAGCTGCCACTCGGCCAACTGGACGATGGAGCCGCCGCTGTTGGCGGTGATGTTCAGCCGGTAGTAGAGGTAGGCGGTGGTGTTCTCGAACCGGTACTCCTTGCGCTGGAACCGCGCGGTGAACACCTCACCGCTGCGGGTGTCCAGCGTGGTCCAGCTCTGCCCGTCCTGCGAGCCTTGCAGCTGCCAGTCGCGTGGGTCCCGCTCGGGTGCGTCGTTGGCCGAGGTCAGTGCATAGTCCACCACCTTAGCCGGTGAGGAGAGCTTGTACTGCACCCACGCGGTCGGGGTGAATACCAGCCACTTGGTGTTCACATTGCCGTCGTTGAGGTTCTCTTTGACCTCGCCAGCGGCCGTGTACTCGCCGCTGGCGGCGGTCTGGACGACCTTGCTGGCAAGATTCCCGGGGGTGCCGGCGGTGTAGTACGTCGTCTTGGTGGTGCCGACCGCGGTGGCGCTGCCGGCCGCCGACGGCATGCGGGACTGGGTGACCAGCCCGGTCGTGGCGTTGTACACGGTCTCCTGCACGATGTCCTGACCGCCGGGCACCACGGTGGTGACGCGCATGGGCTGCTTGAGCGTCCAGCCGGTGGAGTCGCCGGGCAGCCCGTAGGCGGTACGGATGGTGCGCAGGTCGGTCTCGCTGGTTGGCGTGGTCGCCGCGGACTGGCTGGCCGCGACCGTGCGCTGGATCTCCAGGTGCTTGGGCCCGTCCAGCGTCGGGTCGGTGCCCGCGGAGTCAAGCGTGCCGTAGCTCGTGTGGGTGTGCTGGCGGGCGTTGACCCAGGCGCCGTCGATGGCGATGGTGTGCAGCGGACCATACGTGTCGAGCAGGTCCATCCCATCCGCGCTATACAACGAGCGCTCGTCCAGTGCCTGCGCGAACGCCGCGGTGCCGCTGTCGGCGGGCAGGCCCAGGCTGGTCGGGTCGCCGGTCAGCGCGGTGTCCCGGTTGGCCGCCGACAGCGCCCGCACGCTGTTGCCGAACTGGTCGTACTCGCTGGTCGACACCCGCCAGCCGGTCTGGGTGGTCCCGGAGAAGTCGGCGGTGTTGACCTCGCGGCCGTTGACGTCCAGCCCGTGGACCTGGCCGTCGCGCAGGTCGGTGGACGACACCGTGTCCCCGGGCCCGAACACCGCGGTCGCGGTCACCGGCAGGTCGGTCTGCGCCCACGCCGCCACCCGGGCGGCGGACAGGTCCGGGTGGGACTCGTCGGTGGCCGCCGCGGCGCCGAACGGCACGTCGTAGCGCAGGGTCTCGGTCTCGGTGGCGCCGCCGTTGGCGGCGTTGTGGGTGCGGGCGACGCTGTCCAGCCGCCCCTGGGGGTCGTAGCTGATCGTCCAGCCGGCCAGCCCGGCCGGGGTGACGGTAGCCAGCCGCCCGGCCGCGTTGTAGGTGTAGGTGGTCGCCAGCGCCGGGCTGCCGCAGGTGGTGCCGGCGATCCGCGGGTCCCAGGCCTGCGACAGCCGGCCGGCCGCGTCGTAGGCGTAGCAGGCGGTGTCGACGACCTTGACCGCGCCCGCGCCGTCGGTGGTCTTCACCGTGACCTTGGTCACCTTGCCGCTGGCATAGGTCAGCTGCAGCGCCCGGCAGCCGGCCGACCAGGTGGTCGCATCACACACCGTCGAGGTCGCCGGCTTTGGCAGCAGGATCTGCGCGGGGGTGCCGTCGGCGTTGTAGGCGTAGGTGGTGACCTGGTTGCTGCCCGGCTGGGTGACCCGGCTCAGCCGGTACAGGCGCGGGTTGGTCAGCGTCGGCGTCGCCGGGCCCGACACGAACGCGAACGTGGTCAAGCCCCCGTCAAGATCCTTGAGGGTGAACTCGTCGGGGCTGGCGGTCTTGGTCAGCGCCAGTCCGTCTCCGGCGGCGTCGCCCTGCGGCAGGTAGCCGCTGCCGGACTTGGCGAAGACGGTCAGCCCGCCATCGAGGTCAGTGAGCACCACCCCGCTGCCGGTGTCGCTCAGCCCGGTCCAGTCCGCGTCGGCCTCCTCGACCGCAAGGCTGCTCTGCCAGCCCGGCCCAAAGATGCCGCTCTGGGTGGCCGACAGCGAGTTGAACGTCCGCGAGATGGTGGCATCGCTGCCCCAGGCGGCGATCGAGGCGTCGGTGGCGCCGACTGAGTAGTTGCCGGTCAAAAGCGACACCGAGCCCGGCCCGAGGTCGTCGGTGGCATAGGACTCGCCGAAGGCCTTCTGGTCCAGCGTGGCGGTGATCGCATCGGTGGTCCACGACGACGTGGCCGAGCTCAGGATGGCCCGCACCGTGATCGGGCCGTCCACATTCGACATGGTGGCCCGCACGTCCCAGACCAGGTTGGCCGGCGCCCTGGCCGCCGAGGCGTCGGCCACCGTCGCCACCGGCCACGACGCCACCGGCGCGCCCGCCAAGGTCACCTGCCCGGTCGGGATGTCGGTCCAGGTGGTGGTGCCGGGCAGCTGGTACTGGAACCGCACCCCGGTGGCCGCCGGCGGGCCGACCGCCCCCAGGGTGACGAACCGCTGCGTGCGCTGCCCGGCGGTCGGCGAGGTCACCCCGGCGACGGCGCCGAAGGACCAAGTCGTCTCCTGCGACAGGTTGCCGGCCTTGTCCAGCGCCTGCACGTGCAGGGTGTGCCAGCCGTTGGGCGGGGTGATCGACACGCTGGTCGGCGAGGCGCCGGTCGCCGTGCTGGGCGTGGCGCTGTCCAGCCAGTAGCGCCAGCTGGCCACCCCCGAGCCGGTGTCGGAGGAGGTGAACGTGAAGGACCCGGCGCCGCCGGTCAGGTTCCACTGGCCCTGCGGGTAGGCGGTCGAAGAGATGCCCGGCGCAACCGGCTTGGTGGTGTCCACGGTGAACTCGCACCACGACGTCCACGCCTTGGAGTACAGCGCGCCGTCGTAGCCGCGGACCTGCCAGCTGTAGGTGCCGCCGTTGGCCAGCACCCCCGCGGCGACCTGCTTGGCGGCCATCCCGCCGGAGGTCACCGCCGCTGAGTTGCCCGACCAGACCGACGCGCTGCCGCCGGTGGGCCACACGTCGAAGTTGCCGTACACGCTGCCGCCGTCCGGGTCGGACACCGCGGCCTGCAGCGTCGGGGTGGTGGTGTTGATCCACGGCCGGCCCGCCCCGGTCACACACGCCGTCGAAGGTACCGTTGAGCGGTTCGTCGCGGTATTGGGGTAGGAGTTGTAGGTGATGTTGATCCGCGGGATGTTGCTGGCGGCGTTGCCGGAGTTGAACCGCTTCCAGCCGTACGGGTCGGTCTCGCTGGTGGCCTTGATCCCGATCGCCACCGCGCCGGCCGACTGATCAGCCCACGCCTGCAGCAGGCTGGTCAGATCCGCCGACACCCAACCGTCGGCACAGTTGGCGTCGTAGCCCTTGGTCTGCGTCGAGGAGCCCCAGACCGCGTGCCAGATCGGCTGGGCGGTCCAGCGGGTCGCGGTCGACGCCGGGTCGGTGCGCCACACCTGCCACTCCCGCGCCTGGCACGACCACGAGTGGAACTCCCACAGCGCCAGGCTCGCGCTGATGATGTCCTTGCCCGCAAACGGGCTCATGTTCAGGTTCAAGAACGAGCGCGACACGTTGGTGCCATCATCGTGGGTGCCCAGCCGCAGCTCGGCCGAGGCGGACTCGTCGCCATAGCCCGTCTCCACCCAGGTGTCGAACGTCGGGTACAGCTGGGTGCTGTAGGAGGGGTCGATGGTCACCGGGTACACCGTCGCCGGGTCGGCCAGGAACGCCGCGTCCGGCACCAGCCGCACCTCCACCGCGGCATCCGAGCCGCTGACGGTCATGCCGACCGGCGCCCGGTGGCGGTGCACCCCGGACCTCGCCTCGACCTGCGCGTCCCACATCACCGGCTCGGCCAGCAGCCCAGCGACCTTGCCCCGGGCGTCGACGAACTCCACCCTGCTGCCAGCAAGCCGCCGCGCGGTCAGCCCCCGCAGCACCACCGGCAACCTCACCGCCAGCGCCGCCGGATCAGCCGGCCGCGCCTTCACCACCAGCGACTGCTCAAACCCGGTCCTGGTCGCCTCCACCACCAGGTCCACGTCTGGCAGCACCTCCGGGTAAGTCGCCCGGGTCCCGTCCACCACCGGCCGCGGCAAGGCGCCCCGCCACCCAAGCGCCACCTCCCGGCCACCGGCCGACAGCCTGACCAGGTCACGCGGCTTCCCCGGCGCCCCACCCGGCCCCCCCAGCGCAAGCCCCAGCGGGTGGGCGCGTGCATGCACCGAACCGTCCGCGGCCTGCTCCAGCGTCACGTCGATGTCGCGCCACGAGCCGGCGTGGTCGCGGAACCGGATCGGCCCGGTGGACTGCTCGGTGGTCAGCGTCCCGTCCGGGTTGGCCCAGGTCGAGGAGGTCTCAGTCCGCTCCGACAGGATCTCCACCCGGGACCGCTGCACCCGCGCGGTCAGCAGCGCCGACGGCCGGTCCGGCCGCTCCGCCACCGCTGCCGGAGTCGACCCGGCGCCCTGTCCACGCTGCTGCGCGGCCGCCGCCGGCACCCCCAGCAGCTGCGCCACCAGCCCAACGGCAAACACCCCTGCCACAACGCGCCAAACTGTGCGAACCCTACCCCGCCCACTCGAGCCAGTTGCCACTCCCATACCCGCCTCCACAAGAAGCCCGGCCGCGTCCCGTTACCGGAACCAACTCAAGCTGCCACAAGGGCTCCCTGCACCAACAGGCAGAACACCGGCAGAATACCGGCAGCATTGCTTCTGACTGCCCGTCGGTGGTTACGCCAGCGGGCGCTGTTGTATCCGCTATAAGCACGCCAGGGCGGACTGCCAGACTGTCAAGGCGGGGCAAGCGCTAGCGCTAGCCGCCCGCCGGCTGTTCAAGCTCCTCGAGGCGCACCAGACTATGTACGAAAAGAGAAGATTTTGATACTTTGGCAGCCATCTGACCGGGTCTGCCCGGATGGGGCTTTAGAAGACCAGGACGACCTTGCCGAGCAGGCCACCTGCCTCGAAGCGGCGGTGGGCCTCGCGCACCTCCTGGAGTGGGTAGTGCGCCGCGACCCGCAGCGCCAGCGTGCCGTCGTCCACCTATCGCGCCAGTCGAGCAAGCCCCGCGCCGTCCTCGCGCACCTGGACACCGGTCCAGCCCGGTCGGCGTCGGCTCGCTACGCCAAGGGCAGGTCCGGCACCACAGCGACCAGGTGCCCGCGTTCAGCACGCCGTACGGCGTGGTCGTGGTGGTCACCGCGGACCACTCCGCTCAAGCCGGCGCGTACGGCACGCCAGGCGGTCCAAGCAGCGCCAGGTCCGCGCCTGGTGCGGCAGCACCAGCACGAGAGGCGACGCCGAACAACGTGCTCTTCAACCTGCGCAACCAGAAGGGTGGACGCAGCAGGAGGAGGCCGACGAGCTCAACAAGCTGGCGGCGAAGCGCAAGATCAAGGGCTACCACGTCTCCCCGAACACGGTGAGCCGTTGGGAGCGCGGCATCATCCCCGTTCCTGAACCGGTGAGTCAGCGGCTTCTCGCCGACCTCCACGGGGTCACGGGCGAACGTCCGCCGGGTCAGCTAGGAGGTTAACGATCCGTTCGTCGCCGACCACTAAGATTCAGAGGCGGTCCAGCAGGTCGCGCTTCTTGCGCTGGAACTCCTCCTCGGTGATGTGGCCCCGGTCGCGCAGGCTGGCGAGCCGCTCGAGGTCGTCAAGGGCGCTCGGCGCGCGGGTCCCGCCGCTCATGCGCTGCCCGTTGGCCTCCATCTGGCGGTAGATCTCGACCTGGACCGCCTCGGGATGCGGGATGTTGTGCCATTCGAGTGTGTAGCCGAATTCCGCATAGACGGACTGGCCCCGCTCGCCCGCCGATTCGATCAGCAGGTCACCGGCGCCGATCACGCGCTCCCACAGCGACTGGGTGAAGGTCACGTCGTTCACCCGCTCCAGCGGGATCTCGCGGGACATTCTGGACAGCACGCCGGAGCGCATGATCAGGCGGTCGGTGGTGAGCACGAAGTGCGTCATCAGCCAGCGCAGGTAGCGTGGCAGCGCGAACAGCAGCAGCACGAGCACGCCGACCCCCGCGATCGCGAGCCGGCCTGGCCACTGCAGCCGGCCGCCCGGCAGCAGGATCCAGCCCAGCGAGGCGGCGGCGACGACCAGGAAGGCGAGCAGGACGGGGCCGGCGAGCGTCAACCAGTGCGGGCGGAGGTCGTAGACGATCTCTTCGTGCTCCCCGAGGAGCCGTTGCGGGAACGGCACGAGAATGACCCCCCTCAGACACTCTCAGACACTCTCAGACACTGAAGCCAGTCCACACGACCGCCGACACGACCGCCGGGAGACTGGTGGAGGAATACCGTATCCGGGATCCTCCGTTTCGGCCACGTCGGCTCTCCGCCGCTTCGAGATCGAGGCCGTGGCGGTTCGGGGCCGGACTGGGGCCGGACCGTTGCACGATTGCAATCTCCGCCGCCGATCTTTGGCCAGGTAGCGGGTTGCCGTGGCCCGCGGGAAACTACCGAGGATCCTTGACGCGAAAACGCCTGATCTCAAGCCTGACCGGAGCGGTCGTGCTCATTGTCGCCTTGAGCCTGCTCGGGAGTTTCTGTGCAGGCGAGCGCGGCTCGTCCGCATCCAGACGCCAGCTCGCCACCGTGCTGGCGCTGCCAGAGCGCGCGCAGCGGGCGGACGAGACCCCGGGCAGGCGCCAGGTGCCCGCCCGCCTGCCCCTCGACGTCACCATCTACTACCTGCGCACGGTCAAGGCCGTCCGCTACCTGGCCCCTGAGGGCCGGACGGTGCCGTACGCCGCTTCGGTGGACAAGCTCGTGGCGGCCGCGGTGACCGAGCTGCTCTCCAGCCGGCCGCGCTGCCCCGGCACCGTGCGGCCCTTCCCGGGCGGCACCCACCTGCTCGGCCTGCGGCTGGAGGGCGGGACCGCCATCGTGAACCTGTCCCGTCAGGCGCTCGGGGCGGCCAGCCCCGACGGCTACCCGCTGCAGGCTCTGGTCTGGACGGTCACCCAGGTCCCCAGGGTCAAGCGGGTCGTGGTTCAGGTCGAGGGACGGACCAGCGGCTCGCTCGAGGGGCGGCCGGTGGCGGCGCTGCTCGGGGTCGGGATCGGCGGCCGGCAGCTCGTCCGCGACCAGTCGCTGCACCTGACGCCGATCCTGCTGGACGAGCCGGGCCCGTTCGCGACGGTCGCCGGCGGTCGGGTCGTGGCCAGGGGTGCGGCTAGAGTCGCCAGCGGCACTGTCGGCCTTCGCCTACGGGACGGGACCGGCCGGGTCGTCTCCCAGGGCTTCGCGACGCTCGCCACCAGTCCCCCGGCGTGGGGCAGGTTCTCGGGCGCGCTGGTGTTCACGCCACCGTCCGAGCCGCGGCTGTGGCGGGTGGAGGTGTTCGAGACGAGCCCGGTCGACGCCTCGGTGACCTATTCGGTGCTCGTGCCGGTCTGGGTGGGCCGCTGAGGGCCCGGTCGGGTCCCGTGCGGATCGCCCTGGCGCGCCAGGCGCGACCTCAGGTCAACGCGGAGCGCACATGCTCGACATCGCCGGTGGTCAGCTCGACCCGGGCGCCGGCGTCGGTGAGGACCACGAGGCCGCCCGAGTGGGTCAGGTCGACCGCCGTGCCGTCCAGCGGCTTGCCGCTGATCCGCTCGGCGCGCACCCGCCGGCCCAGCGTCTCCAGCCGGTCACGGTAGGCGACCAGGATCGGCGTGGTCAGGCCCTCGCCGAGGTCGCGGTAGCCGGCCGCGAAGCGCTCGCCCCACGCGCCGAGCAGCTCGACCCGGTCGACCCGGCGGCCGGCGGCGATGGTCACGCTGGTCGCCTGGCCGGCGAGCTCGATGGGGAAGTCGCCCGCCCCCTGGGCGACGTTCACGCCCATCCCGAGCACCACCCACGGCGGCCGGCCGCCTCCGGTCCCGGCCTCCGCCAGCAGGCCGGCCGTCTTGCGTCCGTCCAGCAGCAGGTCGTTCGGCCACTTGAGGCCGACGGTCGCATGGCTGCCGGCGGCGGTGAGGAGCTGGCGGGCGGCGTCGGCCAGGGCCACACCGGCGAGCGAGGCCACCAGCCAGATCTGGTCGCTGCTGAGCACCGGGCGCAGCACCACAGAGACCAGCAGCGAGGTGCCGGGCGGCGCGACCCAGGCGCGGCCGAGGCGACCCCGGCCGGCGGTCTGGACCTCGGCGACTACACGGCTCTTACAATGCGCATGTTCAACGAGCTGCGACCCGGGGCATGCCGGGTCTCGGTGCTCCGCGGAGTGACCGTCCCGGATGAGACGAGGCCCGGGCAGGAGGTTCATGTGGCGCCATTACAGCCCAAGTCCATGAAGGAGCGGATCGACGAGCTCCGCAAGCGCAAGGAGCGGGCGCTGCACGCCGGCTCCAAACAGGCGGTCGAGACTCAGCACGGGAAAGGCAAGCTGACCGCTCGCGAGCGGATCGACGCGCTGCTCGACCCCGGCTCGTTCGTCGAGACCGACATGCTGGCGGTGCACCGCGCCACCGCGTTCGGGATGGACAAACGGCGCATCCCCACCGACGGTGTGGTGGCCGGCTACGGCACCATCGACGGGCGCAGGGTGTGCGTGCTCAGCCAGGACTTCACCGTGTTCGGCGGATCGCTCGGCGAGGTCATGGCGGAGAAGATCTGCAAGCTACAAGACCTGGCCGTGCGGATGGGCGTGCCGTGCATCGGCATCAACGACTCTGGCGGCGCTCGCATCCAGGAGGGCGTGGTCGCGCTGTCGGGCTATGCCGAGATCTTCTGGCGCAACGTGCAGGCGTCGGGGGTGGTGCCGCAGCTCTCGCTGATCATGGGGCCGTCGGCGGACGGGGCGGTCTACTCTCCGGCGATCACCGACTTCGTCTTCATGGTCAAGGAGACCTCCTACATGTTCATCACCGGCCCGGACGTGGTAAAGGCCGTGACTGGTGAGGACGTGACCTTCGAGGAGCTCGGCGGCGCCATGACGCACGCGGTGAAGTCCGGTACGGCGCATTTCGCCGCCGAGGACGAGGACGAGTGCTTCGATCTGGTCCGCCAGCTCCTGTCCTACCTGCCGCTCAACAACATGGAGGACCCGCCACGGCGCCAGCCGACGGACGACCCGCGGCGCGAGGACCCGACCCTGCTCGACCTCGTGCCCGACAACCCCAACCAGCCCTACGACATGCGCGAGGTC
>WNGA01014042.1_pt1 | contig 10160 bp, 10 predicted proteins | sample 5400061 | NCBI WGS metagenome assembly WNGA01 (sample SAMN13153366, study PRJNA577476) | soil metagenome | isolation source: 100 cm soil or saprolite under grassland replicate 2 | place: USA:California | collected 2016-06-15
TGGGCTTTGGGGAGGCGCACCTCGGGCGACACCCAGTGCCACGCCTGCGCCGAGATGACCAGCCGGAACCCGCCCGGCTCGACCGGCCAGTCCTCGAACGACGTCGTGACGATCGTGACGCGCGGGAAGTCCGCGCAGTGGCGACGGGCGACGGCGGCCATGCTCTCGTTCAGCTCCACGCACAGCATGTCGAGCCCGCGGGGCGCGAACTGCACCGTCGCCTTCCCCGTGCCGCAGCCGATCTCGAGCACCCGGTCGCGCACGCCCAGCGCGGCGAACGAGAGCACGTCGTCGACGAGCTGCGACGGGTAGCCGGGGCGGGCGCGGTCATACGTCTCGGCGACCTCGCCGAAGACGAGCCGCTGCTCACGCGGCGGATCGGCCGTCACCCGGCAACCCCTATCACACCGTTGCAGTCACACGGCCCACGGCGCACACTTCACGTGCTTCGTGTCGACGGGGGGTGCGGCGTGGTCCGGTGGGATGAGCGCGACCCGGGACTGCCGATCAAGTTCGGGCCGTGCTCGAACGGCGAGTACGACCCCGTGCCGCTCACGCCCGTCGTCGAAGAGACCATCCGTCGCGCCCGGGACGCCTGCGATCGCAACGCTCGCCGCACGGGAATGTCGCGACGGCGCTTCCTCCTCTCGGTGTGCGGCGCGGCGACGACGCTGCTGATGCTCAACGCCTGCTCCAGTGAGGAGTCCAAGGGCAAGGGCCGCGGCAAGCCCGGCGGCCACTACGACGTGCCGCCGACAGCGGGCACCGATCGCGACGCCGCACGCGCCGCGCTGGCGGGAAACGAGTTCGTCTTCGACATTCAGGGCCACTTCCTCGAGTACCGGGTGAACCCGGCCACGCGCCAGGCCCGTGACTTCTGGACCGGGTTTCCCCAGCGCGGCTGCGGAGAACAGGACCAGCGGCTGTGCTTCTCGATCACGCACTTCATGGAGGAGGTCTTCCTCAAGAGCGACACGTCGATGGTGATCCTGTCGACCTTGCCGATCGCGCCCGAAGGAAGCCCGATGTCGACCGAGCTCATGGAGGAAACGCGCCGCCTCTCCGAGGCGCTGTGCCACGACAAGCGCGTGCTCCTGCATGGGCAAGCGTTCCCGAACGTCGGTGACCTCTCCGCCAACCTCGACGCCATGGCCGCGGCAGCCCAGCGCTATCCCATCGTCGCCTGGAAGGTCTTCACCAACTACCCGGACCTCTACGACGGCTCGGGGAACGCGTGGCGACTCGACGACGGCGACGCCGGTCTCGCCCGGGTCGGTGAGGCGTTCGTCGCGCAGGCGGTCAAGCTCCGCATCCCGACGATCACCGCGCACAAGGGCCTCTCGAGGACGCTCGGGTACAGCTCCGACTATGCGACGCCGGCCGACTTCGGTCCCGCCGCCCGCGCCCACCCCGACGTGAGCTTCGTCGCGTACCACTCCGGCTACGAGGCCGAGACCCCCGAAGGCCCGTACGAGCCAGGCACCGCCGACGTCGGCATCAACCGACTGATCTCGAGCATGATCGCCAGCGGCATCGGCCCCAACCAGAACGTGTACGCGGAGTTGGGCACGACGTGGTGGTCGGTGATGGGATTACCCGACCAGGCCGCCCACGTCCTCGGGAAGCTGCTGAAGCACGTCGGCGAGGACAACGTGCTGTGGGGCACCGACGCGCTCTTCTACGGCGCGCCCCAGGACCAGATCCAGGCCTTCCGCGCGTTCCAGATCTCCGAGGAGTACCAGGAGCGGTTCGGGTACCCGGCGCTCACCGACGAGATCAAGCGCAAGGTGCTGGGCCTCAACGCGCTCCGCCTCCACGACGTGGACCCGATCACGGCCAAGTGCCAGTTCACGCGCGACGAGCTCGAGCAGATCCGGCTCACGCTCCCCACCGGGAACGAGACGTTCGGCCCGCGCACGACGGGAGACCTACGCGCCTACGTGAGCCACCATCACGCGACAGCGTGAGGAACAGCTAGCTAGTCCTGGCGCTGGAACGCGGCGATCCTCCGGCGGCGTGAGCAGGCGAGGGCGAGCCACGCCGCGGCCGCAGCCTCCTTCTGGTCGCGCTGCCACGGTGGGCCGAGCGCGCGCCCGAGCCCGGTCAGCTGCGCGCGCAGCGACTCGTCACTGGTGCCGATCTGGCCCGCGGCCTCCTCGTACAGGTCCTGCTGCACGAAGCGCGTCACCGGGAGATTGCGGAGGTCGCTGGCCTCGGCGAGCGCTTCCCGGAACAGCTGGCCCTCGGCGGTGTGGACGAGCGGGTGCGAGGCGAGGATCTCGGACAGGTCGTCCGGCAGGCGCCGGGACGCGGCGGCAACCCCGGTGCCCACGACCTCGTACCCGTTGGACTCGAGCACCGAGACCGTCCGCTGGAGCTGCCACTCGGCCGCGGTTCGCGCCGCGAGCTGAACCTGCCGCACGAGCCGTTTGGCGGCGTCGAGCTTCAGCTCGCGGGCCGCGTGGTACACGGCGCGGGGCAGGTCCTCGTCGGACAGCTCGAACCGGCTCCTGGCGAGCACGACGGGCGCCTGGACGTCGCCGCCGAGGGCGACCATGGCCGCCCATCCCGTGTGTTCGCGGAAGCCGACGCCGGCGCGCTTCATGCCGTCGGTAGCGTACGCAGCCCGGCCGACGGGAGTCACAGGCGGCTTTCGGTGCTGGTCAGAGGCGGTCTCGCGACCGACGCTCGACTCGGCCCGGGGCGCGCTCCGTAGACTTCCCCGCGCACGTCAGGGCGGGCGGAGGTCGTGACTGCGTGGCACGAGCCGCGAGAGTTGCCGTGGGTGCCGATCGCGAAGGGCTGTCGGCCGCCCAGCGCGCCCTGGTGCTCGTGACCTTGCTGCTGGTCGTCGCGGGACTCGTCCTGCTCGCGCGCCAGGGGCTCGGCACCAACGAAGGGAGCGACGCCGCGCACCGGGGTCGTACGACGGCGGCGCCGTCGCCCACCACGACTCCGCCCCCCAGCACCGCACCGGCGTCGAGCATCCCGGCGGGTGATTCGTCGAGCGGCGTGCCCAGCGGCGCGGCCGCCGCCCCGTCGGCGCCGAACGGCGCCGGGCAAGCGGAGCAGGCCGCGCCGGACGGCTCGGACGGCACCGCGGAGCAGGTGGCGGTGCTTCCTGCTCCCGTCGGGGAGGCCGCGCCGGCCGCCGATGCCGCGCTACCCGCTGATGCCGCGCAACCGGCCGATGCCGCGCCGCCCGACTCGCCCACGCCGACGTCGACCTGGTACGTGAGCTTCCACGGCGGTGACCCGAGCGACGAGAACAACGTCGACAACGTCCTGGCGTACGACGCCAGGGGCACACCGTTCCCGAACCCGGTGCTGACACCGGGAACGGCCGGGGTGCCGCTCGACCTGCGCGAGCTGCGCGGCATGGCCTTCGGCACCGACGGGACGTTCTACGTCGTCAACTCCTCCAAGGACGACAGCAAGATCCTCGCGTTCGGCGGCGCTGTCGGTCCGGACGGGACGCGCGCGCTGTTGGGCGAGTTCTCGCACGGCTACCCACCCGACGGGAGTAACCCGGGGATCCAGCATCCCTTTGGACTCGCGTTCGACGTGAGCGGCGACGTGCTGGTGTCCAGCCAGGACAGTCAGGTGGTGACGCGCCTCAACGGCCCCGCGGCGCCATTCGGGGTGCCCGGCACTCCGACCGCCACCGCGTCGAACTGGTGCCAGACCGGCGGGTGCGGCTTCTATCCCGGGACGTTGGCGCCCGGCACCGAGGCGCCGGACCAGCCGCCGCCCCCGCCGCCCACCGTCGGCGCGGGCAGCGGCGGCCTCAAGGCACCGCGAGGCGTCGCGTACGTCAGCGGGAACAACACCGTGTACGTCGCCGACAACACCGACTCGTCGGTCAAGGCGTACGACGGCGCGAGCGGCGCGTTCAAGGGCAAGGTCATCAAGAGCTCGGACGGGCTAGCACAGCCCGTGGGCCTCGCCGTCCACAACGGAATCCTGTACGTGAGCGACGAAGCCAACGATCAAGTGCTCGCCCTCGACCTCATCACCCCCGGTGCGCCCGTCCAGGTCGTCGTCAAGGAGCACGAAGGCAGCGTGAGCCTCGACCATCCTTCGGGCCTCGCGTTCGACGCCGGCGGCGCGCTCTACGTGGCCAGCCGCATGGGCAAGCAGGTCGAGCGCTACGAGCTCAGCGGCGACGGGGTCAAGATCACCAAGGCGAAGGTGTTCCTCGATCACCTGCCCGACGAGCCCGAGCAGATCGTCGCCGTCCCCGGCTGACCGCGGCGGCAGGGCCTGATCGGCCCGTTTCCTACACTTGCCCGCCGTGTTCCGGTTTCCCTTCACGCGGCATCGGCGCGTCTTCAAACCCGCACGCCCGGGCCTGGGGGAGCGCGTGTCCGCCGCCGTCGGCCGCGCCCGACCCGCTCGTCGCGACTCGAAGGTGCTCGCCAGCCGGCGCGACTGGCGCCTGTGGTTCGGTCTGCCGGCCGCGCTCGTGGTTGTGGTCGCGATCGTCGTCGCCGTGATCGCCGTGCGGAGCTCGTCCGGGTCGGAATCGTCGTCGACGCAGCCCAGTCCCGCCCCGACGCCGCCCGTACCCTCCTCGACCCCGGCCCCCACGACCGCGCCGCCGGGCGTGGCTCCTCCCGTGGTGTCGAAGGTCCCGACCACCGATCCCGTCGTGTTCTTCACGATCGACGACGGCCTCGTGCGTGACCCCAAGGTCGCCGACTTCCTCGAACGGCACAAGATCCCGGTGACGATGTTCCTCGTGCCCGAAGCCGCGATGGAGGGCGAGGTGTTCTTCGAGCGGATCCAGAAGGTGGGCGCGTCGATCCAGGACCACACACAGAACCACCGCTCGCTCACCGGCCTCGGGCCCGGCGCCCAGCAGCGCGAGGTGTGCGGGCCGGTGGACGAGTTCCAGCAGGAGTTCGGCCGGCGGCCGTGGCTGTTCCGCCCGCCCAACGGCTTCTACAACGCGACGACCGAGGGCGCCGTCAGGGTGTGTGGCCTCCGGGACATCGTCCTCTGGACCGGCGCCACGAACGACGGACGCCTCGACCTCCAGCATCCGGGCGGTCTCCAGGCCGGCGACATCATCCTCATGCACTTCCGGCCCGACCTTCTCGAGAACCTCCAGGTCGCACTGGACGCCGCCCGCGGCGCCGGGCTCAAGCCGGCCCCGCTCGAGCAGTACCTCCCGGACCGCTGAAGTCGATCGGGTCGCTCCGAATCGGGAATCTTCTCGGCGTCCGTAATCTTGTAATCGGCATGGCGACCGACCAGATCGACCTCACTCGCACCCCGACCAACGCCGAGGCGCTCGACGCCTACTCGACCGTCGTCACGTCGGTGGCCGAGCGGCTGCTGCCGTCCGTCATCCAGCTCCGTGTCGGGAGCGGGCGGCGCGCGGGCGCCGGCTCGGGCGTCGTGATCACCCCCGACGGCTTCGTGCTGACCTCGGCCCACGTCCTGGGCAAGTCCACGTCCGGGATCGCCATCCTCAGCGACGGCCGCGAGCTGCCCTTCGACGTCGCCGGGACCGACGGCCTCTCCGACCTCGGCCTGGTCCGCGTCCGGGGCGACGGGCTCAGCGCCGCCGAGCTCGGCGACGCCGAGCACCTCCGAGTGGGCGAGCTGGTCGTGGCGGTCGGGAGTCCCATGGGCCTCACCGGCTCGGTGACCGCGGGCGTCGTCAGCGCCCTCGACCGCTCGCTGCCGGCGCGCGCCGGCTCGACCGTCCGCGTGGTCGAGAACGTCATCCAGACCGACGCCGCGCTCAACCCCGGCAACTCGGGCGGTGCGCTCGCCGACCGAAACGGGCGCGTGGTCGGCATCAACACCGCCGTCGCAGGGATGGGGCTCGGGCTCGCCGTCCCCATCAACGAAGCGAGCCGGCGCATCATCGGCGCGCTCATGCGGGACGGGCGGGTCCGGCGCGCCTATCTCGGAATCGCCGGCAACCCCCGCGTCCTCGCGCCGCGTGACCGCGTGGCGACCGGTCGGGAGTCGGGCGTCCACGTCGCCGAGGTCATCGCCGGTGGCCCCGCCGCCAAGGCCGGGATCCGCGCCGACGACGTGATCCTCGAGGTCAACGGGAAGCCCGTCACGACGGCGGCCGACCTGCAGCGGCTGATGTACGACGACGCCATCGGCCGGAGCATCACGATCCGTGTGCAGCGCGGCGGCCGGACGCTCGACCTCGACGTCACGCCGGTCGAGCTGCCCGACTGACGCAGCCACCGAAGAGCCCGACGATGAGGGTCCTCATCCGGGCCGGGGTCTCTTCGGGGAGTCGAAGCTCGGTCAGGACCGAATCGGGCCGTTCCTCAACTGTGAACTCGAGGAACGGACAGCACTCGGCTTCCGCTGCGATGAGCTCGTGCAGGCGGTCGAGAAGCCGCGCGTCCTTCGGGTACGTCGCGACAACCCTGCCGTAGTGGATGTCGTGACTGGTCGCGCGGCTCACGACCTGCCTCCAGGCCTCCATCCGAGCAACGAGCTCGTTTCCCTCAAGAGTGCAAGCGAGTGGTGTTTCCTGAGCATCCATGCTCCTCACCTTGACAGTTGAAGTACGCTTCAAGTCAAGGGGGTAGCGTTGACGGACCTTGATCTGCTCAGCATCAACACGGTCGCGAACGCCACCGGCCTGCAGAGCTCGGCGCTCCGGTACTACGAGAAGGTCGGGCTGATCCGGCCGGCCGGCCGCGCCGGCGGCCGCCGCCAATACCACCCGTCGGTGCTCCAGCGGCTGGCGGCGATCTCGCTGCTCCAGGAGGCGGGGTTCACGATCGCCGAGGTCCGGCAGCTGCTGGCCGGTCCGGTCCAAGGCGCGTGGCGATCGGCCGCGAAGCGCAAGCTCGACGAGCTCAACGAGCGCCTCTCGCGCATCGCCGCGGCGCGGGAGCTCCTCGTCTCGGCGATCCAATGCGACTGCTCGGGGCTCGACACATGCGAGCTGATCGCCGAGCGGCGCGGCCGTCATCGCAGAATGGTTCAGACTCTTTGTGCGACACCGAACCCTCGGGCGGTGTAGAGCAGCACCGGCGTCGCCGAGCTCGTGATCACAGCGGCGCGGCGATCACCGCCTCCGACGCGATGCCCCACGCGACGACGACGCGGCGGTGGCGGATCTCCCACTGAGCCGGGTCCAGCGCGTCCACGATCCTGATCGGGCGGCAGCCGCCCACGAGGGCGGGCCAGCGCGCCCACACGCGACGCCACAGGCGCGAGACCGTGGCTGCGATTCCGTGCTCGCCGAGAGTGAGGCCGGCGATGCACAGCAGCCCACCGGGCTCGAGGACCCGGCGTGCGTCGTCGAGCGCGGCGCGGGTCGCTTCCGGGCTCAGCAGGTCGAAGACGTAGTTGGAAACGAAGCGGTCGGCTCCGCCGTCCGCCACGGGCACGCCCCGGTCGCCGGTGACGAGGCTGGCGGAGGCGCGGTCACGCCACGGCCGCAAGCGGTTCGTTGCCAACGTGACCATCCGTGGGCTGACGTCCGTGCCCGCGTACGTGGCCTCGCGCGGGAGGTGGCGATCAAGCAGCCCGGCGGCGAACCGGCCCGTCCCGCAGCCCAGCTCGACGACCGCCCGGGCGTGGGCGAAGTCGCCGTGCGCCACGAGCTCGGTGGTGGCGGCGTCCTCGTAGAAGCGCTGCCAGTCCTGGGCCCGGCCGATGTGGTCGTATACCCGGCGGGCCTGCTCGGCGGTCAGAGCGGGGCGGAGGTCGGGCATCCCGGCATGATGGCGCGATGGCGGAACCGGGGGCATCGGAGCTCGCGGCGCGGTCGTGGGACGCCGTCGTCGTCGGCGGGGGCCACAACGGGCTGACCGCCGCCGCCTACCTCGCGGGGGCGGGCCGGTCCGTGCTCGTGCTCGAGCGGCGCGACCAGCTCGGCGGCGCCTGCACGCTCGAACGGCCCTTCTCCGACCCGCGCTTCGTGATCAGCCCGTGCGCGTACCTCGTCGGGCTCCTGCACCCGCTGGTGATCGAGGAGCTCGACCTCCCGCGGTACGGGTACCGCACGTTCGTGTGCGACCCGACGCAATGGACCCCGTTCGAGGACGGCACGTCGCTCACCCAGTGGCGGGATCAGGCGCGCACGGCCAAGGAGATCGAGGCGCTCGGCCCTCCGGTCGGCGACATCGACGGGTATGTCGCCTACGAGTCGCTGTTCGCGCGCATCCGCGACCGTCTCCGCGCCGGTGGCGATCCGGCACGCGACACGTGGCTCGCCGACGCGCCCGACCGCGCCGCGCTCGAGGAGCTCTTTGCCGACGATCCCGAAGCGCGTGACGTCCTGTTCGAGGCGTCGATCGCCGAGGTCGTCGAGCGCCACGTGCAGGACGAGCGGCTCCGCACGGCGTTGCACGGCCAGGGGATCATCGGCACGTACGCCGGGCCGCGCGATCCGGGGACGGCCTGGATCCATGCCATGCACAGCCTTGGGCTGATCGGCGGCTGGAGCTACGTCGAGGGCGGCATGGGCCGGGTGTCGTTCTGCATCGCGGACGCCGCCCGCGAGGCCGGCGCCGTCCTCGCGACGGGCATCCCGGTCGCGTCCATCGAGCCGGGCGAGGGCGTCCGTCTCGAAGGCGGCGAGCTCGTGCGGGCGCAGGCGGTGGTGTCGAACGCCGACCCGGTGCGCACGGTCGGTCTGTGTGCGAACGACGTGCCGGCCGCGTTCCGCGCCCGGGTCGAGGCGTGGCGCTGCGAGAGTCCGGTCGTGAAGGTGAACTGCGCTCTCACCCGTCTCCCGACGTTCACCGCCGCACGCGATCGGCCCGCCCACGTGTACCGAGCGCAGGTCGAGATCGCGCGCGGCGTCGAGGAGACCCAGGCCGCGTGCGACGCGTGCCGCCGCGGAGAGCCCGCGCCCGAATGGTGCGAGGTCTACTTCCAGACGCCGTACGACCCGAGCGTCGCCCCACCCGGCGCCCACACGATGAGCGTGTTCGCGCAGTACGCGCCGTACGCCCTGGCCGAAGGGACCTGGGAGACGCGGCGCGACGAGATCGGCAACCGCGTCCTCGACACCATCGCCCGGTTCGCGCCTGACGTCGCCGACTGCGTCGTCGAGCGCGAGGTCCTCGGTCCGCCCGACGTCGAGGAGCGCATCGGGCTGACGGGCGGCCACATCTTCCAAGGCGAGTGCCTGCCCGACCAGATGTGGGACCGGCGCTTCGCGTCCCGTACCCCGATCCCCGGCGTGTACCTGTGCGGCGCTGCCACCCATCCGGGCGGCTCGGTCATCGCCGCCAACGGGCGCAATGCCGCCCTGGCCGTGCTTGCCGACCTCGGGCAGAGGGCATGATGGGGGCCGTGCCCAACACGCAGCTGCGGCCCATCGAGCGGCGGGTCCTGGCACTCCAGGACGCCGGCGTCCCCGACACGGAGATCGCCCACCGGTTCCGCCGGGGCCGGCGGTTCATCGAGCAGGTCGCGCAGCTCGCCCACCAGGATGGCCGGGACGCCGAGCGGCGTCGCCGCAAGCCCGGGTCGCTGCGACCGGTCGAGCGCCGGATTCTGACCTGGCGTGACCGCGGCATCTCCACCGACGAGCTCGCCGAACGCTTTCGCCGCTCGCCCGACTTCATCAGCCGCGTCGAGCGGATCGCCCGGTACAAGCTGCGGAGAGCAGCCCGCAGCTAGGCCGAAGCGGCAGCCGGCAACGGCAGCGACAGCTCGGGGCCGACCGGCTCGCCGAAACGATCGACGCCGCTCAGGGTCTGCCATCCCCGCGGCACCCGGCCGCGCTTGAAGACACCGGCACCGAGCAACGTGCGGACGATGTTCCGCGTCGCGTGGTAGCGAATCGCGAGCCGCTCCGGCGTGCGGTTGACCTCCCGCCACGTCTTCCAGCCGGGCAGGCCGACGGCCGAGTACACGCCGGGGTGCACGAACATGTGGAACAGGAGACGGATCACGACCGGCGCGAAGTGACGGATGCGCAGGCGCTCGAGCCGGCCGGTGCGGGCGTACAGCTCGGGCAGGGTCGTCTTCGCGAACGACAGGTGCCGCGCCTCCTCCTGGCGGTGGTACCGGTTCACCGAGGCAAGGAGCGGATCGGTGTCGGGGTGCTCCGCCGCCAGCTTCTGGAGCAGGTCAGGGATCTCCTCGCCCGCGAGGACGAGCACCAGCAGGAACGCCGGCATCTTGATGAAGCGGCGGATGTAGAGCTGGAGGAT
>WNGA01014046.1_pt1 | contig 10159 bp, 11 predicted proteins | sample 5400061 | NCBI WGS metagenome assembly WNGA01 (sample SAMN13153366, study PRJNA577476) | soil metagenome | isolation source: 100 cm soil or saprolite under grassland replicate 2 | place: USA:California | collected 2016-06-15
CGTCGGTGGGGCGCCGCGTGACATAAGACCCATACTCGGACGTGCCGCACTTCCCCAGGAGCCCATGGCACAGCGGGCGGTCCTCTCCGCGACGCGATGATGTTCGGCTAGCTCCGCGGTGGCCAAAGCACCTGTCGCCAAAGCGGCTAGCGGATGATCAAGCCCTGAGGCGCTGCCCCCGCCCGGATCTGCCCCGCCACCGCCAGCTTCTCCACGTCGATCACTGCCACGGCGTTCGCCCCCGTCAGCGCGATGAAGGCGGTCTTGCCGTCCGTGCTGAACCCGATGTTCGACCCGCCCGGGCCGATAGCCAGCCGCTTCACCTCTTTGAACGTCCTGGCATCGAAGATCTGGGCAAAGGTGTCGTGGCCGTTGGTGACGATCGAGTACCGCCGGTCGGGCGTCCACGAGTTCGTCACCGGGTACTTCCCGGTCGGCTCTGTCGCGAGCACCGACAGATCGTCGGCGTTGAGGACCACGTTGGTGTTCGTATCGGCCGTCTGCACCCACACCTCCTTCCCATCGGGGGAGACCCGCAGCATGTGCGGCTTGCTGCGGGCCGGGAACGAGACGGTCTTGATGAGTCGTCGGGTGGCCATGTTGATCTTCGAGACCGTGTCCGCTTCGCGCTCCGGTGTATAGCCGAACCGACCGTCCGGCGTCAGGTGGAGGTCTCAGGGGAAGGCTCCGGTCTTGAGCGTCGCGTCCACCTGGCCGTGCTCGAGGTCGAGAAAGACGATGAGGTTGTCGCCCGCCACATTGATCGCGGCCTTCTTCTTGTCGGGCAGCACCACCAGACTGTGGCCGGGACCCTTGCCGAGGCCCGGGATCGTCTGGGTGACAGCCACGGACTTCGGATCGATCGCGAGGGCCTGCACCTGGTCGTTGGGGAAGTCGTACGTCCAGATTCGGGCTCCGTCCCAGTACGTCTGCTCGTTGGATAACCAGCGCACCGACGAGCCAAGGGGCCGGGTCTCCCGCACCTGGCGGCTAGCCACGTCGATCAGCGTGACGTCCTTCGAGCCGACATTGAAGACGTAGACCGTTTCTCCCGCCGCCCGGCCTTCCGTGGACTCGGACGCTGCGGCAGACTGCGGGGCTGCCCTGGTCGTCTCTGAGGCTGAACCGGCCTGGCTCGACGCGGGGGCACTCGAGCCTGCGCTGCGCGAGCCGCCGACGAGGGGAGATGCGGCTGGGCTCAATGAGCCGCCAGCCGATGCGAGCAGGCCGAGCACTGCGCTGCTCGCGCCTTTCAGGAGCGTTCGGCGGTCAAGGCTGGAGGAGAGGAACCAATCGGTCCCAGCCACGAACACGCCCTCGGCCTCGACCCGCGAGGCGCAGTCTTCGGGCGCTCAATGCGAAGGCGGCTTGGCGTGCACTAACGGGTTGACGATCGCCTTCGCCATCACGTCACCTCCTCCATGGCCCCGATTGCGCTGGTCGCTTGCCTCATGAGCGTGCTCATCGCTGGCTTTCCCTGGGTAGCCGTACCTCGCACCACGCAGCGCGAGGCGCGTGGAGGCGCCGGAAAGTGAGGCCGACACGGTAGGTTGAAGGTAGCGCCCGGCACTCGGCCGGTCAAGGACGGCGCGCCCCTTGACCGCGACTCGCGACGGAGGGCCAGCGGATCATCCGACACGGCCAGCGATGTCACCGTCCCGGTAGAGCGCCTCGATGAGCGGGCAGTGACTCCCGGTGCCCTCGCCGCACCTGGCGACGGTCTCTTTCAGGACCCGCTCCATCACCTGCACCCAGGTAAAGACGGTCCGATGCGTCTCCACGTCGATCAGCCGGCGCGCGCGGGAAATCGCCGCATGATCCGGCGCCGCACCGTCGAGCCCAAGCCCCACGAAGCTGCGCACCGCGAGGGAATCTGCCGCGCGCCACGCGATGCCGCGCTCGGAGTCGAGTCCTTCGAAGGCCGTAGCTGAGCGCGTCTATTCGGCGCTTGAAGGCCGACGCCCGAAGGCGCCGGCCTTCAAGGACGTAGTTTGGTGCGCCGGCTAAGGGGTTGTTAGCACCGTCTTGATCGCTGGAGTGCAAAGCAGCCGTAGGTTCCGCACCGTGGCGTTGACTCTGGTCGGGGCGAATTGGTCCTGGAGCTTCACCTCTGCCTTGGGGTCGAAGACGACTCCTTGCAGGTCGTAGCAGGTCAGATGGTCGGCGGCCACGTCGGCATGCGCGTAGCCTCCGAGCCTCGCCATCCCCTTGACGATTTCCCACGCTCCGATGGCCGCGAGCATCATCACCACCACCACGGCGAGCTGCCCCCATCGTGTTGACCACCGTTTCCAATTAGCCATCTCGTGCCTCCTTCGGTTCAGGTATCTCGACTTGTCCGCAACTCGTTCACGCCATCGGCGGGATGTGGCATCACCTTTTCCTGGCCTGCGCGATGCGCATGTGGAGGAGGTCGAGGACGCCTCAATGGCCATGCTCCAGACAAGGCTCGGTGGGCACGGCGGATGGCAGGAACGCCTCTCGGATCACGAGCCGGCAAAACGGTGTGGCCAGCTTGCCGGTCGTCACGTCGATATCGCGAAACACGATCGACGTCGGGACCGGGAACGGCCCACTGGGAATGACGTCCACGGCCGTGCGCATGAACTCGACCCAGATCGGCAGCGCGCCCCGCGCGCCCGAGAGTCGCAGCGTGTCCCAATCGTCGAAGCCGACCCAGACGAGGGTTACGAGGCGTGGCGTGTAGCCGACGAACCAGGCATCCCGATCGGTGCTTCCGGTCTTTCCAGCGGCCGGCACCGTGAGACCCAGTACTTTCGACATCCCGGCAGTCCCGCCGTCGACAACGCCACGCAGGAGATGAGTGATCACGTATGCCTCTTCGGGCGTCACGGCGGCCGGGCCGCGCTCGCGCCGCGGCCTGATGACGGAACCCAACCCATTGGTGACTGCGCGTATGGTCGTCGGGGTCGTCGGCACTCCGGCATTCGCCAGCGCGGCGTACGCCGCTGCGAGCTCGAGCGGCACGACCTCGAGGCCCCCGAGCGCGAGCGCCGGGCGCGCCACCATCGGGCTGGTGAAGCCCAAATCGCGCGCCGTACGAACGACTGCCTCGAGGCCGACATGCTGGGCCGTCGACACGGCGGGTGCGTTCAGGGAATGGGCCAGCGCCTGCCGGACGGTCACCTGACCAAGAAAGAATCCGCGTTGCTTCCGCAGCGACCAGCTCTCCCCGTGATCCTCGACGGTGAGCGGCGCGTCCTGCACCAGAGACGCGGCGGTCAGCGATGGCGACTCCCCGCGCGGACCGCCACGGAGAGCGGCCAGATACACGAACGGCTTGAACGTCGAGCCCGGATGCCGCCGCGCCTGGGTCGCTCGATTGAACTGGCTCACCCAGTAATCGCGGCTGCCCACCAGCGCCCGGATCTCTCCGGTGGCCGGGTCCAGCGCGATGAGCGCGCCTTGCAGGCGACGCTTCCGCTCGGACCGTCGAAGATTCTGGTCTCGACGCTCGACCTGTTCGAGCTTCTCGGCCAGCACGACCTCAGCGGCCCGTTGCAGCACGGGATCCAAGGTCGTGTAGATGCGGAACCCCTCCATGCGGGGGCTGGTACCGGCCTGCATTTGCGCGAGCTGGGCGAGCACCTCGTCGAAGAACTGCAGGCCAATCGGCGTGCGCGGTGGAGTTGCCTGAATACCGGCGACCGATCGTGCGATCGCTTCGTCGAACACCGCCGGACTGACGAGACCGTGTTCTCGCATGCGGCGAAGAACCACATTGCGTCGCGCCCGAGCCCGGTAAGGATTGAGCACGGGAGAGTACCGGTTCGGCCCGCGGATCATCCCGGCCACCATCGCCGCTTCCGCCACGTCGAGGTCGCCCACCTCTTTGTGGAAATACGTGATCGCGGCCGCGCCGAGACCATACATGGACACCGGACCATACTGGCCGAGGTACACCGTGTTCAAATAGGTCTCGAGGATCTCCGCCTTGCTGTATCGCCGCTCCAGGGCCACCGCGAGCAGCGCCGACCGGACCTTCTGGAGCCACGTGCGCTGGCCCCCGTCAAGGCTCTTGACGAGTTGCTGCGTAATGGTGCTGCCGCCTTCCACGAGCCCGCCGCGCCGCAGGTTCACCCACATCGCGCGACCGATCGCCCACACGTCCACACCCGGGTGCTCGAAGAACCGGCGGTCCTCGGCGGCGAACACCGCCGCGAGGACATGCGGTGGAACGGATGCGAGCCGAACCGGCCGACGCAAGCGGTAGGTCAGATCGCCGAGATCACCGAGGACCTCGGGCTCGAGCTCGACTCGGTCCACATGCGTTCCGTCCGCGGCGTTCACGACGGCGCGCACGCGATCGTCTTTGACGTCGAGACGAACCCGCAGCGCCGGACGCGCTGACCCGGGATCGGCGTTGGCCCGGAGGAAGATGTCCCAGCCGTCGGTACCGCGCCGGAACTGGCCGGGCGCCCCCGGGTCGCCGGCCACCTGCTGATACCCCAGCCGCTCGAGCGTCCCGGCCAGATCGGAGGTCGTCACCGACACCCCCGGCTCCAGGGCGCGGGCGGCCGCGTAGACGACCGAGGACTCGGCAAGCCGTCTGAGGTCGATGCGGGCGGCCGTCCACCACATCCACGTCGCCACCAGCGCGATCATGACGAGGGCGAATAGAGCGACGCCGGCAGCGATGAGACGAGGGCGCATCACTTGCCGCTCTCGGAGAAATGCATGTAATCGAATTTCGACTGCCAGGCGCCGCCCCAGGCCCAGCCGATCTCGGCGAATGCCTGCGTCACAACATCACCCGCGCGGATCATGCCGGGCCGGACCCGCTTGCGGTCCAGGTACGCGGCGGCCAATTCCGGGAGCACGAGGGTGCCGTGCCAGTACGGGTTCTGGAAGGGGTTGATGTCGACGGCAAGACCATAGGCATGGGCTGACCACTGCTTCTGGCGCCGGTTCATGCCCAGCGGCCCTCGGCACAAGAATGCCGCAGTGTTGTTGCCATCACCCGTTGGGCGCGCGGCAAGGTCGGCGGCCGTGATGAGCCGCATCTCTTCGATCGGAAACCGTACGTCATAGAGTCGGGCGAACACCCCGACGATCTTCCCGGCGACCCGTCGGTGGATGACGAGCTCGCCCGTGTGCGGTCGCCCGTCGAAGCCCCAGAAGCTCACGGTGATGTAGGCGAGGTCGTCCAGCTGGACGGGGCAGTCGGGATGCAACGCTGGCAGTCCCGCCAGAATGGCCTGGTCACCCGAACGCTCGGTGAATTCGAATCGCCCCGACCTTGGCGGCGGAAGCCGCTCGATCGTAGGCAACCGACGATCCTCCAGCTGCGGCGGGGTCGTGAGGACCATGCCAAAGCCGTCGCGGCGGAGGGGAAGCGGTGTCGCGCCCAGGCGCCAAGGTATTGCTGGCTTGACCGTGGCCGGCAGCGTGGTGGCGTCGATGGCCTTCGGTGCTTCTGCTGCGGCGCCGCCGGTCGCTGCGGTTGACACCCCCATCGCCGCCAGTGCGGCGAGGACGTGGATCCGCACCCTGACGGCCGTGACGAACTGCGTGACGACCACAATCAGCAGTCCTCCATGGCAACGAGCCGGAAAGGTGGCTCGCATCGTAAGCGCGGGCAAAGGGAGAGTCAAGCCTAAAGTCAAGCCGACTACCGGCCTGGTGAGGACGATCCTCGCAGAAGGTCACGGACAGTCACGAACCGGAGGCCACGTGTCCGAAGCGCCGGGATCAAGGTTTGCAGCGCGGTGGCGGTGGCCGGCGCGTGCGGCGCGCCGTTGAGGTGCATCACGATGATGGCTCCGGGTTGTACCGTCTCCAGTACGTTCTGCACGATCACGGCCGGATCCCGCTCGAAGGCGTCACCGGAGATCACGTCCCACCCGACAACTTCGTGACCCAGCGAGTGGACGATCTGAAGATCTCGCCGGTCGTAGCAGCCACCCGGGAAGCGGAAGTAACGCGGCGTGACGCCGGCAATGCTCGTCAGCAGCGTTGCCGTCCGAGAAACCTCCCAGCGTTTCATACTGTCCGAGGGCACCACGGGAAGGCCAAAGCAGTTCGCGGTGAAGGCAGCGTGGTCGACGGAATGGTTCTCGACCTCGAACAACGGATCACCGGCAAGGAGGCGTACGACGTCAGGATAGGTCATCGCCCAGAGCCCCGTCACGAAGAAGGTCGCTGGGGTCCCGGTCTCTTGCAGTTCCCGCACGATTGCCGGGTCGTACCAGCTCCGTACCTGCTCAGATTTCAGGCGGGCGGCCATGGCCCGCGTCATGTCGGCATCGAAGGTGAGCGCGATCTCCGGGCGGTCTCTGGGACCATGCTCGATGACGCGCGGACGTTCTTTGAAGACGTTGAGACCGAGGATGATGAGGCCGATGGCGGCGGCCAGGGCGACGCCGGAAGCCAGCAGCCAGCGCCGGCGGAAACGCCGGGACGCTTCTACCTCAACCTGCCGCGGCATCGTTCTCCGGGGCGTGCGTTTGGCGCCCGTTGAAGTGACAGCAGTTTACTATAGATGCCCTCGTGCCCCCGGTCAACGATCGCCCCAGCCAACTTTCGCCTTGACGTTCCTATCGTGAGTGCGGTACCAGTGCGACCGTGCGCAGACGCATCCTGGTAATTGCCGCCGTCGTGACGGCTCTCTTGATCTGGGAGACCTGGCGGGTCCTGTCGGCGACGCCCGCATTGCAGCAGCGTTCGATCATCGTCAATATCCCGCCGCAGCAGAGCGCCCTCCAGATCGCCGCGACTTTGCAACAGGCGGGCGCCATCAGAAGTCCTGAAGGATTCGTGGTCCTGAGCTTCGTACGAGGCACCTTGGGTTCCCTCAAGGCCGGGGAGTACGAGGTGCCCCGCCGTGCCACGACACTCGAGGTGCTGGCCTTTCTGGAAGGCGGTCGCGTGCGGCCGCACCCGGTGGTCCATCCCGAGGGGGCGACGTTCGCCGAGCTGGCGCAAGCTCTGGAACGCGCGGGCCTGGCTGAAGCCGGGGATGTGCTCAGGACCGCAGTGGACCCGTCGTTCCTAAGGCTTCACGGTATCGACGCACCGAGCGTCGAGGGCTACCTGTGGCCCGACACCTATCAGTTCGTGCGGGGGATGACGGCCGCCGATATCCTGGGACGGATGGCCCAGCGCATGCACACCAAGCTCAGTCCCGACCTCCGCGAGCGCGCGCGGGCCCGTCAGGTGACCATCCACGAGGTACTGACGCTCGCGTCCATCATCGAGCGCGAAGCCGTTGTGCGAGAGGAGCAACCGCTCATCTCGGCCGTCTTCTGGAACCGTCTGCGACTGGGGATGCCGCTGCAAGCAGATCCCACCGTGCAGTATGCAGTCGGCAAGAATCGGCAGCTCTTGCGGCGCTCCGATCTCACGTTCGATCATCCGTACAACACGTACGTTCGCTCGGGACTGCCGCCCGGTCCCATTGCCAGCCCGGGGCTGTCGGCCATCGAAGCGGCGGTCGAGCCGGCATCCGTCGACTACCTATTCTTCATCAAGAAGGACGAACAGCGCCATCGTTTCTCGAGGACGCTGGAGGAGCACAATGAGGGCGTCGCCGAGTACCGCGCGTCGTCCCCGGCCTCGGGCTGGCGTCTTCGGCAAAGGTCAACGTCGCCGGACCACGACGGAAACTCGAGCCTCACGACCCCCTGACGTACGGCAGCTTCCCCGCCGTCGCCTCGATCGTCAGGCGGCGGGCGGCGCCGCCACCACGTCCTCGCACCTGAGCGTAGCCCGCACAAACGGTGTGGGGCGCGGCCCAGGCCGGGGCGGCGCCGTCGGTGGGGCGCCGCGTGACATACTGTAAGACCCATCCTCGGACGTGCCCCACTTCCCCCGGAGCCATGGCATAGCGCACACAAAGGGTTGCGCGCGAGTCGAGAGAGCCAGCCCCACTGACCGCAATCCTAGCCGGCGACCACGCCACCGCCAACTTCGCGCCACTTTGTGCGATGTGGCCTTGAAGCGTCGAGATACCGCGCGAGCCCCACCATCCTGCGATGGCCGGGCCCTATTATCGTCGATAAAGAACGGCTGGCGGTCACACCGCGGTGCCCCAGACGTTGGCGAGGATATTCCCGTCGACCGCCATCAGAGTCTTCGTGAGCCGGTAATTCTTTTGGCGCGACAGCCGCGCCGCGAAGAACCGCCGAAGCGCCTCTCGCCCTTGTTGCGGGGGTTGCTCGGCAAACTGGAACATACAGTCGTCGGTGAATCCGTTGACGAGCGCGTCGATGTCAGACCGGTGGAACATGTCTTCCACGACTCGCAGCAGGCTATTCGCCTGTTCCCTCGTCCAGGGCCTCGGATCAGTGTTCCGCCCGTTGTCGCCATGTCATTCCCCTCTCTCCCCAGGTTCTGCTCCCTGTATCCCGGGCTGAAACCGAAAGCACAGGTGCGGGGTGAGGGTTGCAGCCTACCGGATGACCTCGCCCGCTCGCAACAGCCGCGATGGCGGGATGGCGGGATCGTGGGAGCATGGCGATGCACGCGGCCCCGCCCGATCCTTGACGGCAAACCGGCTCCGGCGCAAGATGGTCCAGAGTCAGCCCGGAAATCGTGGGGCTGCCGCTCGCCTTCGCCGGTCCACGGTGCCGCCCGGGTCCGGTGCCGGGTTCCCCGGCGGAGCCCGGAGGACGGTGGATCTCGCCGAACGCGCGCCGCCGCCCCAACAGAGATGGCGTCGATGGTTCCGGTGCGCACGAGGAGGCGAGTCGATGGCCAAGGTGACGGGCATTCTGTGCCGGATCATCACAGGGAATGTCGATGGCGCCTGCGAGGACATCGAGACCAACGCCGTCGGCCGCGGCGTGATCGTGTTTTCCTGATCGTCCAGGAAGGAGGGAGCCCATGCCGATCACACTCACGCCCCGCATACTCCAGGCCGACGAGGTCGTCGCGCAGCTCCGCGCCCTGCGGAGCCGGCAGCCCGTCCGCTACTGGGCCTTCTACTCGAGTCAGCTCGGCGGCATCGTGACCGATCCCGCGCTGATGGTCCTGCCCTTCGATGATCACATGGTGCACCGCGGTCACGGGGTGTTCGACACCGCGGCCATCGTCAGCGGCAAGATCTACGACCTGGAGGCGCACCTCGACCGCTTCGTCCGCTCGGCCGGCCTCTCGAAGCTGGCGCTGCCCTGCCCGCGCGAGGAGATGCGGGACCTCATCGTGCGCACCACCGCGGCCAGCGGCAAGCGCGACGGGTCCATCCGCTACTGGATTTCCGCGGGTCCGGGCAGCCTCGGCCTGGCCCCCGCCGCCGGTGCTGCGCCGGGCTTCTTCGTCATGATCTTCGCCGGCCTCGCCTATCCGGAGACGTGGAACACGCAGGGGATCCGGGTCATGACGACGACCTATCCCATCAAGCCGCCGCTCTACGCCATCACCAAGAGCACGAACTACCTGCCCAACATCCTCATGCAGATGGAGGCGCAGGAGGCGGGCCTGGACAACGGCGTCTTCGTGGACGAGGCCGGGAACGTCGGCGAGAGCTCCAACATGAACGTCGCCTTCGTCAGCGAAGATGGCGTGCTCCAGCACCCGAAGTTCGACCACATCCTGTCCGGATGCACCTCGCTGCGCCTGCTGGAGCTGGCGCGCGGCCAGGTGGGCGCCCTCCTTCGCGGCGTCCAGGTTCGCGACATCCCTATCGCCGAGGCGCGGGCGGCCCGCGAGATGCTGCTGATCGGGAGCTCCGTCAAGGTGGCGCCGATCGTCGAGTGGGACCGCAAGCCCATCGGGGACGGCAAGCCAGGGCCGATCGCCAGGGCCCTGCGCGAGCTGCTCGACCAGGACATGCGCACGGCGCGCGAGCGCTTGATCGACGTCCCCTACTGAGGCGGCTCCTGACCGGTTGACCCGTGGATAGGCAGCAGGTCCTGAGACGGCTCGACGACGTATGGGCGGCCTTCAAGGAGTCCTACGCGGGGCTGGCAGACTCGCGGCTGACCGAGCCGGGCGTCACTGGCGACTGGTCGGTGAAGGACATTCTCGCGCACGTGACGACGTGGGAGGAGGAGGCGTTGAAGTACCTGCCGCTCATCATGGAGGGCGGCCGTCCTCCGCGATACGTGCGATATGGCGGTATCGATGCCTTCAACGCCCACATGATGGAGCAGAAACGGCACCTGTCGCTCTCCGAAGTGCTGCGCTCACTGCGACAGCA
>WNGA01014047.1_pt1 | contig 10159 bp, 9 predicted proteins | sample 5400061 | NCBI WGS metagenome assembly WNGA01 (sample SAMN13153366, study PRJNA577476) | soil metagenome | isolation source: 100 cm soil or saprolite under grassland replicate 2 | place: USA:California | collected 2016-06-15
GCCCACGCCGAGACGAAGGCGCACGGCGCCGTGATGGCGACGAGGCCGGCGAGCATCCCGTTCGCGAGCCAGGACGGATCCGCCTTGCCCCACCTCGCCTTCACGTACAGGTACGCGGCGAACGCGCCGGTGGCGCTGGCAAGCATCGTGTTCGTCGCGACGATCGCGAGGCGCGTGTCCATGCCGGCGAGCGTCGAGCCGGCGTTGAACCCGAACCAGCCGAACGCGAGGATGAACGTGCCGATCATCACCTGCGGGATGTTGTGCGGCGGGATGGGGTTCACGCGGCCGTCGGCGGAGTACTTGCCAATGCGCGGTCCGATCATCTTGCCGAGGACGAGCGCCGCGACGCCGCCCGTCATGTGCACGACCGACGAGCCGGCGAAGTCCACGTGCCCGTGGCCGAGGCCGAAGTTCGTGCCGAGCGCCGCGAGCCAGCCACCGCCCCAGACCCAGTTCGCGTAGATCGGGTAGATGAGCATCGCCATCACGAACGAGAAGACGACGAACCCGCTGAACTTCCAGCGCTCGGCGGCCGCGCCGGTCGGGATCGTACAGGTCGTGTCCATGAAGACCATCTGGAAGAGGAACATCGCGGCGACCGCCGGCGTGTACTGCGCGAGCGGGAGCATGAACCCGGTCATCCCGAAGAGGCCGAAGTCCTTCCCGAAGAGGTGGAGGACGAACTCGTTCGAGAGCGTCGTCTCGCCGCCGAAGGTGGCGAGCGCGCCGACGCCGCCCATCTGCAGGCCGAAGCCGACGAAGTAGAAGCCGATGATGCCGATCGCGTAGACGAGGAAGTTCATGCCCATCGTGTGGGCGACGTTCTTCGCGCGCGTCAGGCCGGTCTCGACGAGCGCGAAGCCGGCCTGCATGAACATCACGAGGAAGGCCGCGACCATCGTCCAGACGATGTTCAGGGCCGTCTGGGTGTCGGCGAGGTTCTTCGCCAGCTCCGCCACGGTCGGTGTCATTGCTTTGGTTCCTTTCGGTTTCGAGCCGCGCCCGCGCGCCGCCGCGAGAGGCGGCGAGCACCGAGGTTCGTGCGGCCGAATTGCAGCGAGCGTGCCGCCGCGCGCCGCACGGCGATCCCGGCCCGGATCGGGGGTGGGAGCGCGCACGGCGGGCAGGCCGTGCCCGCGGGACGTGCAGCGCAGGGGTCGGAGCGCGCCGCGGACTCGGGATCGCTGCCAGCGGATCGGGCGCGTCGCTGCCCCGCGATCGGGCCGACGGGCGAGCCCGCCCTCGAGAGTGAACGGCCCGACGCGTAGCCGCGCGAGGGTCCGCCCCTACAGCTCCCTACGCGATGAGCCGGACGATCTCGCTGCGGATCGCGCCGCGCGCGCCGTCGTCGGGCGCGGCGGGGAGGGCGCGCTCGAGGATCTCCGCCGCCTTGCGGCGGAAGCCGCTCTCCTCGTACAGGGCCGCGAGCGCGCGGAGCGCGGGCAGGTGGCGCGGGCTCACCTCCACGGCGTGCTCGAGCGCGGTCATCGCGCCGAAGAGGTCGCCGGCGGCGCGGAGCGCGCGCCCGAGCTGGAACTGCGCATCGGGCGCGCGCGGATCGGCCCGGATCGCGTCGGAGAGCACCGCGATCGCGTCGGAGACGTTCCCGGAGGCGAGCAGCTCCTTGCCGTGCGCGACGAGCGCCGAGTGCTGCCCCTCGGGCGCGACCGGTCCCACCGTCGCGGCCGCCCCCGACAGGAGCGCGTGCTCGATCCGCGCGAGGAGGTCCTCCATCCGGAACGGCTTCTCGACGTAGTCGCTCGCGCCGTAGGAGTCCCGCGCGTCCTGGGCGAAGCGCCAGCCCCGGTAGATCGCGGTCATCATGATGACCGGGACGTGGCGCGTGCGCGGGCTCGCCTTGATGCGGCGGCACGCGTCGAAGCCGTGGACCTTCGGGAGCATCGCGTCGAGCAGGACGAGGTCCGGGACGAGCCGCTCGGCCTGATCGAGCGCCTCCTGCCCGTCGACCGCGAGCGCCACCGTGTAGCCCTTCGTGACGAGCATCCGCTCGACGAGCTGCCGGATCTCCGGCTCGTCGTCCACGATGAGGACGAGCGGCGAGGGACGCTCGCGCGATGGAGGCGGCAGCTCCGTCGTGTCGACCTCGATGACGATCTCTGCGTCCGGGATGAGCTCGCCCTCGATCGGCGCGCCGGCGACGGCGCCCGGGACGACCGCCTCGAGGTGCGGCGTCCCGACAGCTGCGGCGCGCCCGATCCAGACGCTCGCGCCGCGCGCCCGCGCCTCGTACGCCTCGCCGATGGCGTGGAGGAGCGCGCCCCGGACGGCGACGTAGGCCGAGACCTCGCGGCCGGTGACGAAGCGCACCTCGGACACCACGCGATCGTCGAGGGGGTGCGCCATCGCGAGGTGGATGCGGCCGCCGTCCTCCGAGACCGGGAGGATGAGGTCGCCTTCCGCCACCGCCCGCGGGACGAGCTCGAGCAGATCGAGCGCGACGACGGAGCGGGAGAGGTCCACGCCGGGGATGCCCAGCTTGTCGGCGAGGATGCCTGCGAGGGCCCCCTCTTCCGCCCCGAGGTCGAGCAGCCGGGAGCACAGCGGCTCGCCGCGGGCGCGCGATTCGCGGAGCGCGGCCTCGACCTGCTCGGCGGTCGCGAGGCCACGGGCGACGATCAGCTCTCCGGTCCTGGGCGGCAGCGCTCCCCCCGCGTCGGTGCACCGAAGAGTCGCTCGAACCGAGCGGCGCGCGCAGTCCCACGACGCGGCGACCCCCGGTCGGGGGGCGCTAGCCGACCGTGTCGGCGTAGGTCATCACGAGGTACATGACGCTCTCGGCGTCGGCCCGGCTCCGGTAGACATGCGGGACGTCCGCCTCGAAGACCATCGCGTCGCCGGCGGAGAGCGTCTCCTTCCGCCCGTCCACCTCGATCTCGACCGACCCCTTCGCGACCACGAGGTTCTCGGTCGTGCCGGGGTTGTGGGCGTCCGCCTTCTCGACTCCACCGGGCGCGAGCCGCAGCTCGTAGAACTCGACCCTGCGCGGCTCGTCGAACGGGAAGAGCGCGCGCGAGGTGAACGAGCCGTCGTGGCTCGTGAGGAGCTTCGCCTCGACGCCGCGGAGCACGTGGATGCTGCCCTGCGTCCGCGCGGAGATGAGGGCGGAGAACGGCACGCCGAGGGCGGAAGAGATCTTCCAGAGCACGTTGATGGTCGGCGCGCTCTGGCCGAGCTCGATCTGGCCGAGCATCGCGCGCGAGACGCCCGAGACCTGCGCGAGCCGCTCGAGGGAGAGGCCGCGCTGCCCGCGCAGGCGGCGCAGGTTTCCGCCGACGACGGGAGTCAGGTCGCGCGCGGTCGCGGCAGGGTCGCGCCCCTCGGCCGGCCGGGGCTCCGGCGGGCTGGCGGCCGCACGCCCGCGGCGTCGGGGGTTCTCGCGTGCGTTCTTCATGGTGGAGATCTTTTCCGCTACAACGGAGGGGTTGTCAACGCATCCGACCGCGCGCGGACCCTGGCGTCTCACCCTCGTCACCAACCCCGACGACTGCAACCTCGCGTGCGACATGTGCGAGTGCGGCGCCGCGCGCCGGCCCGGTCCGCCGCGCCGCATGGACCCCGCTCTCGCGGAGCGTGTCGTGCGCGACGCAGCGGTGGCGGGACTCGCCGAGGTGATCCCGTCGACCATGGGAGAGCCGCTCCTGTGGAGCGGGCTCGACCGGCTCGTGGACCTCTGCGCCGAGCACGGGCTCGCGCTCAACCTCACGACGAACGGGACGTTCCCGGGGCGCGGCGCGGCCGCATGGGCGGAGAAGCTCGTCCCGGTCGCGTCGGACGTGAAAATCTCGTGGAACGGCGCCACGCCCGAGACGGCCGCGGCGGTGATGCCCGGACTCGACCTCGCCCGGGCGATCGCGTCGGCGCGCGCCTTCGCGGCGGTGCGCGACGCACGCGCGCGACCCGGCCGCCGCTGCCGGCTCTCGTTCCAGGTGACCGCGCAGGAGGCGAACGTCGGCGAGCTCGCCGCGATCGTGCGGCTCGCCGCGTCGCTCGGGGTCGGGCGCGTGAAGGTGAACCACCTCCAGCCGAGGTTTCCCGCGCTCGCGGCGCGCTCGCTCCGGCGGAGCCCGGAGGCGCTCCGGCGCTGGAACGCGGCGGTCGCGGCGATGCGGGAGGCGGAGGAGCAGGTGAGGCTCCCCTCCGGTGAGCGGATCGCGCTCGAGAACGTCGTGGCGCTGCCGGAGGATCCCGCCGCGCCGCTGGCCCGCGGGCCGTGCCGGTTCGTGGGTCGCGAGGCGTGGGTCCACGCCGATGGGCGGTTCGCGCCCTGCCCGCATCCCGCGGCGGCGCGCGGCGAGCTCGGGGAGTTCGGATCGGCTGCGGAGCGGCGGTTCGGGGAGCTCTGGGAGGGCGAGGAGCTCCGGAGGTTTGTCGAGGGGTCGGAGGGGAATCCGATCTGCGGCGAGTGTCCATTCAGGAGGCCGGGAGGCGGGTGACCGCGAGCTCGACGTCCGCGCACCCTGAGCGTAGCGACGCCGAAGGCGGCGCGGAGTCGAAGGGGACCCCGACCGCGACCGCGACCGCGACCCCGACCCCCGACCCCGACCCCCTCGTGACGACAGCCCCCACCTCTCCGTCGCGCTACGCTCCCTTCCCGGGTGCCCGTCGAGCCACTCCCCACCGCGATCGCCCTCGCCGCCACCGGCCTCCTCCTCGCGGCGAGCGTGCTCGCGTCGCGCACCTCGGGGCGCGCCGGCATCCCCGCCGCGCTGCTGTTCCTGCTCATCGGCATGCTCGCCGGGAGCGCAGCCGGTATGCGCTTCGACGATCACCGGCTCGCGTTCCGCGCCGGGACGGTCGCGCTCGTCCTCATCCTGTTCGACGGCGGCCTCTCCACCCCCGTCGCGAGCGTGCGGCGCGTCCTCGCGCCCTCCGCCGTCCTCGCCACGGTCGGCGTCGCGCTCACCGCGCTGTTCGCCGCGCTCGGCGCGCGCGCGTTCGGCCTCGACTGGGAGGACGCGGGCCTCTTCGGCGCGATCGTCTCCTCGACCGACGCCGCCGCGGTCTTCTCGGTGCTCCGCGGCGCGCGGATCCAGCTCCGCCGCCGCGTCGCGCACGTGCTCGAGATCGAGTCGGGGGTGAACGACCCGATGGCGGTCATCCTGACGCTCGGCTTCACCGCCGCGATCGTCGAGCACCACGCGCCGGGGGTGGGGCTCCTCGTCGAGACCGCTTTGCAGCTCGCGGTCGGGGTCGCCGTCGGCTGGGGCGTCGGCCGCGCCGGCCGCTTCGTCCTGCCGCGCGCGCGGCTCGCGGCGGGTGGTCTCTATCCGGTCCTCACGCTCTCGCTCGCGTTCGTCGCCTTCGGCACCGCGACGATCCTGAGGGGGAGCGGGTTCCTCGCCGTGTACGTCGCGGCGGTCGTGCTCGGGAACGGCGCGCTGCCTTACCGGACGGGGCTCGTCCGCGTCCACGACGCCATGGCGTGGTTCAGTCAGGTCGCGATGTTCCTCGTCCTGGGGCTCCTCGCCGACCCGGTCCGGCTCGCCGCGATCGCCCTCCCCGGCCTCGCGCTCGCGCTCTTCCTCGTGTTCGTGGCGCGCCCCGCCGCGGTCGTGCCCTGCCTGTTCCCGTTCCGCTTCGCGCCGCGCGAGGTCGGGTTCATCGCCTGGGTGGGCCTGCGCGGCGCGGTCCCGATCATCCTCGCGACCTATCCCGTACTCGCGGGCGTGGACGGCGCCCGGCGGATCTTCGATCTCGTCTTCTTCGTCGTCGTCGTCTCGACCCTGCTCCAGGGCGCGCCGATCCGCTGGCTCGCGCAGAAGCTCGACCTCGTCGTCCCCGGCCCGCCCTCGCCGCGCGCCGTGCTCGAGATCGTCTCGCGCGATCCGCTCGTTGGGGACGTGCTCTCGTTCTACGTCGAGCCCGCGTCGGCGGTGGCCGGCTCCGTCATCGCGGACCTCCCGTTCCCGGAGGGGGCGACGTTGATGCTCATCGTGCGCGGCCACGAGCTCGTCCCGCCGCGCGGGCAGACCATCCTCGAGCCCGGGGACCACGTGTACGTATTTGCGCGCCCCGAGGAGAAGGCACTCGTGCAACTCTTGTTCGGAAGGCAGGAGGACGAGTAGCGCGGCGCGGTCGCCGGCGGGGAGCGCGGGGCTCGACGGTGGGGTGACGCTCGCGGCTGCGCTCGAGGCCGCCTCGCGGACCTGGGCGCTCGAGTGCAGGCTCGGGACTAGGTCCGCGACGCGCGGATCGCGTCCTCGAGCTCGTTCGGCGGCGGGCGCGACGCCAGATCGCGCGGAAAGTGCTCGGCGAGCCGCGCGCCGCACAGGGCGATCGCGTCCACGAACCCGCGCGCCGGATCGCCGTCACGCAGCCCGGCGGTGAGCGCCGCGACGGCCTTCCCCCAGTCCTCGCCCATGCGCGCGTGGATGCCGTGGTCCCCGAGCACCACCGCCTCGCGCTCGAAGAGCGACGCGAAGACGAGGACGCCCGTGCCCTCCGCCGTCCGGTGCAGGCCGTGCTCGTGGAACGCGCGGACCGCGCGAGCGCGGACCGCCTCGTCCATCGCGCGCCGGCCGGCGAGGAGCCGCTCGACGGGATTCCACGTCGCGAGGAGCGCGCCCGCGATTCCGGCCGCGAGCTGCAGGAGCGGCAGCTCCGCCGCGGAGAGCGGGACGCCGAGCGCGAGCGCGGCGATCGTCGCGAGCGCGGCGCCGGCGAGCCCGCCGCGCCAGCGCGCCTCCGGATATGGATCGCTTTTCTCGACGACCGCCGGGACGATCTGCCCGCGCGAGAGCGCCTCGGCGCGCCGCACCGCCTCCGCGACCCGCGCCCGTGCCGCCTCATCGAACTCCCGCTCGAGCATCGCCGTCTCCTCCCCCGCCAGCCGATCGTCCGCGCCTCTACCAGCGTCCGGAGGCGCCGCCGCCCGAGAAGCCGCCGCCCCCACCCGACCAGCCGCCGCCGTGTCCGCCACCGAGCCCGCCGCCCCACCCGCCGCCGCCGATGAAGGGCCCGCCACCCCACCAGAGGTGGCGCCGCCGCCGAGGTCCGAAGCCCCGGAAGACGTTGCCTAGGATCCAGAGCACGACGAAGAGCGCGAGGATCGCCCCGGCGCCGGAAGGCAGTCCCGTCACTCCGCGCGGCCGCCCGCGCGCGTGGCGCGCGACCTCCTCCGTCGCGACGCCGGCGAGCGTGAGGAGCTGGGCACCGGCGTCATAGAGCCCCTCGCCGAAGCGGCCCGCCCGAAAGGCGGGGCGGATGATCTGCTCGCCGATCCGGCGGGCGAGGACGTCCGGGATCTCGCCCTCGAGCCCGCCGCCCACCTCGATCCGGAACGCGCGGTCCTCGACCGAGACGGTGACGAGGAGCCCATTGTCCTTCCCCTTCGTCCCGAGCTTCCAGGCCTCCGCGACCCGGATCGAGAAGTCCTCGATCTCCTGGCCTTGCAGCGAGGGCACGATGAGGTACTGCAGCTGGACTCCCTCTCCGCTCTGGCGCGCGCGCGCGCTGCGCGAGAGGTCGGTGAGCCGCTGCCGCCAGCCGCCGTCGAGGAGCCCGGCCGCGTCGACGACCGGCCCGGTGAGCGGCGGGACGGGCGCCTCGGCGGCGCCCGCGAGAGGCAGCGTGGCGAGGGCGAGGGCGAGCGAGAGGCGGCGGGTCATTCGTCGGATCACTTCGTGAACCTCACCTCCGGCGCCTTCTCGGCTCCCTCCGTCGTGGCGGTGAACTGCGCCTTCGGCTGCTTCTTGTAGACCATCGAGTTCGTCCAGCTCGTCGGCGGCACCATCACGAGGTCGTTGAAGTGGCGGACCTGATCGATGTAGCGGCGCCGGGCGATCGCGATCCGGTTCTCGGTCCCCTCGAGCTGCGCCTGCAGGTCGCGGAAGTTCTCGTTCGCCTTGAGCTGGGGATAGTTCTCCGCGACCGCGAGCAGGCGGCCGAGCGCGCTACGCAGCTGGCCCTGTGCCGCCTCGAACCTCTTCAAGTTTTCGGGCGTGAGCTGATCGACCGAGAGCTTCACCTGCGTCGCCTGCGCGCGCGCGGAGACGACCGCCTCGAGCGTCTCCCGCTCGTGCGCGGCGTAGCCCTTCACCGTCTCGACGAGGTTCGGGACGAGGTCGGCGCGGCGCTGGTACTGGTTCTCGACCTCCGCCCAGGCGGCGCCAACTGCGTTCTCCGCCTGCGGGATCGCCTGGTAGCCGCACCCAGCGGCGACGAGCGCGGCGAGGGCGAGCGGGATCGTCCGATTCGTTCTCATGTGCGAGGAAGCTAGCGCCGCGGCCCGCGCCCGGAAAGGATCATTTCACGCAGCGAGCCCGATGGGCGCGCGTGGCGCCGCCGCGCAGCCCGGACGGGTCAGGGGAGCGACTGGACGTCCACTGCGAGGACCTTCGCGCTCGACGGGCACCACTTCCCGCTCGAAGCGAGGTGCGCCGCGACGTCCGCCTGGATGTCGGCGGGGCACACGTCGCAGCCGGTCGCAGTGACGGTCGTGACGAACGACGGCGTCACGTCGTCCACGTGCCAGCTCCACTGGCTGTCGCAGTCGGAGCCGGCGACCACCGCGAGGAGGGGCGTGCGCGGCGCGGTCGTGGTCGAGCCGAGGAACGTCAGGGCCTCGTCGATGAACTCGGTTCGCCGAAGCCAGAGCTTCACCGACGCCTCGCAATAACCGAGCGTCACGAATGCGCCGCCGATCCGGTCCGGGCAGGCCGCGCGCACGTCCGCGGTGCACGACGCGCCGATGCAGGCCTCACCGGGGCTGCAGCCGGAGAAGCACATCCCGCAGTGGTGCCGGTCCGACTGGAGGTCGACGCATTGCCCGTCGCACTCCTCGAGCGGACTCGGGCATGGCTGGGGCCTCGTGCACGCGGAGAGCGCGGCGAAGGCGAGCGTGAGTGAGAGGCGCTGCATTGGGCGCCGAGAGTACCGCATGGGGGGTTCGGGCGGAGGGTTGATGCGGCTGGGTCGGGACCGGGATCGAGGTCGCGGTCGCGCTCGACGTCGAGGTCGAGGTCGAGGTCGAGGTCGGGGTCGGGATCCCCTTCGACTTCGCGCCGCCTTCGGCGTCGCTACGCTCAGGGTGCGCGGACGTCGGGGTCGAAGGCGCGGTCGAGGTCGTGGTCCGTGGCCCGCGGAGTCCTTACACGTCACCGCGTGGACATTCCGGACGCCGCCGTGGAGCTCTTCTCTCTCCCTCCCTCCCGCTTCACCGCGGAGAGGAACGCGCTCGCGAAGGCGCTCGGGGACCGGCGCGACCCCGCGTCGGCGGCGGTCCGGAAGCTCGCGCGTCCGGTCGGCCTAGCCTGGGTGCTGAACCGTCTCGCGCGGAAGCGGCCGCGCGAGGTGGAGGCGCTGCTCGCCGCGGGCGACCGGCTCCGCGCCGGCCAGCGGCGCGCGGTCGCCGGACGCGGCGCGGACGACCTCCGCGAGGCGGAGGCCGAGCTCCGCGATCGCGCGCGGGCGCTCCGGTCGGATGGTGAGCGGGTGCTCGCGGAGGAGGGGCGCCCCGCCGCACCGACCGCGCTCGCCCGGCTCGAGCTCCTCCTGCGCGTCGCGGCGACGTCATCGGGTGCGGCGCGCGAGGCGCTGCGCCGGGGCGTCCTCGCGCGCGAGCCGGAGATCGCGTCGGGCGAGCTCGGGGGTTTCGCGCTCCTGCAGGGCGGGCGTGCCGAGGCGGCGCGGCAGGACCACGCGCGCGAGGTGCGCGAGGAGCGGCCGGCCCGCGACGGACGCGAGGCGCGGGCGCGGGAGGCCCGCGAGCGGGAGGGGCGTGAGCGGAAGGAGCGGGCGCGCGCGATCGCGGCGGCGCGGCGCGCGGCGGACGCGGCGAGGAAGGGCGCCGAGCGGGCGGAGCGCGACGCCTCCGACGCGGACACCCACGCGAGGCGGGCGCACGAGCGCGCCGCGGCAGCGCGGGCCGAGGCGGAGCGGACGGCCGCGAGGCTCCGCGAGCTCGAGCGCGGGCTTCTTCGCTAGATTGACGCCGTGCGTCCCCTCCCCTCGGGCTGGTCGGTCTACTACCGCATCGTCCGGAAGATCCCCCGCGGGCGCGTCGCGACCTACGGCGAGGTCGCCCTCGCCGCCGGGAAGCCGCGCGCCGCGCGGCAGGTGGGGTTCGCGCTCGCCGCGCTCCGGGGCGCGGCCCACGACGTGCCCTGGCAGCGGGTCGTCGGCGCGCGCCCGCGCG
>WNGA01017591.1_pt1 | contig 10158 bp, 9 predicted proteins | sample 5400061 | NCBI WGS metagenome assembly WNGA01 (sample SAMN13153366, study PRJNA577476) | soil metagenome | isolation source: 100 cm soil or saprolite under grassland replicate 2 | place: USA:California | collected 2016-06-15
ACAATCCCGCAGGCCCCCGCGCCATACTCCTTATCGGGCTCACAGCACCAAGGGGATGCCGGCGTCAACCAGACGACGCCGGCATTCTCACTCCGCGACGGTGGCGGCCGCCGACGCCGCAGCGACTACTCCTTACCATGCGATCCAAACGGCAGCCGGTGGCAGCCGGTGGCAAGCGTTCGGCGCTAGGTCAAGCCATTTCCGGCGTTCTGCGACCCGAACGTTTGCCACTGGTTTCGCCCCTCTGTTCCAACACTGTTCCACCCCAATAGGCCCAAAACGGGCCCATTTGCCCACTAGAGTCGCCAGTGGGCGCGCGTATGTAATCGAGGTTGCGCGCTTCTGTGCAGAGGGGTCGAGTGGACGCGTCGGATTCCGCCGAAGCACGCGCGGCGAGCAGACCTTCCCGCACGAATCTGACTGGACGTGGACAAGCGCGCGCAAGCCTTCGCGGCCGCGTCCTCCACACGTCCGGCATAGGATCGGCTACGTGAGGCTGACCGGCAAGAACGCTCTCGTCACCGGCACCTCGCGGGGCATCGGCCCGGCGATCGCGAGCGCGCTCGCCGCGGAGGGAGCCCGCGTTCTCTGCCACGCACGCAGCCGGGCCGATGCGCGCGCCCGAGCCGACGAGCTCGGTGGCGTCGCGATCTTCGGCGAGCTCTCAACCGAGGACGGTATTGCATCGATCGCGGAGCAGGCGATCGCAGCTGCTCGCGAGCTCCACGTGCTCGTCCACAACGCGGCGATCAATCCCAGAGGCCACGAGCCGTTCGACGAGGTCGAGCGCGAGATCTTCGAGGAGGTTCTGCATGTGAACGTCTTCGCTCCGCTCTTTCTCACGCAGGCGTTGCTGCAGCCACTCCGTGCCGCAGGGAGCGCACGAGTCATCATTCTCTCGTCGGGGGCCGGCCAGTTCGGCGACGGCACGACGGGTGACGGCCTGTTCTCCGGCGACGGTCTAAGCTACCGGGTCTCGAAGACGGCGGTGAACGCGGTCACGGCTGTCGCGGCGGCTGCGCTGCGACAGGACGGCATTCTCGTCAACTCGATGAATCCAGGCTGGGTGAAGACGGACATGGGAGGGCCGGGGGCGACGCTCTCACCCGAGGAAGGAGCAGATACGGCGGTCTACCTCGCCACGCTTCCCGACGACGGTCCTTCGGGCCGCTTCTTCTACCAGCGCCGAGAGGTCGGTTGGTAAGCCTCAGATCTCGACGGCAAGAAGTTCCCGCAAGGCTTTGACGCCATCTTCGCGCGCGAACAAATCACCGTGACCCGGACTCCCGACCGCGAACGCCCACGTCGAACGCTGGTGGGGACGTGCGCCGCGAGTGCCTTGGCCGCTCCTGATCCTTGGCGGGCGACAGCTCACCCACGTGCTGCGCGTGTCCGCCAAACAACCAGCATTCCCCATCGCGCCCTTTCCCTGCGACTCTTCGAGTACCAAGCCGCAGCTTGAAGTCAAATATGTGCACCCCGCACCAGGCGACGCGTGCGCCGGGTTCGTAGGCTTGTTCAACCTGATCATCACCGTGTCAGTGCTATCGATCGTCCCGCTGATCGCCGCCTTCCTCTTCCTCAGCGGTACTGGCAGAGCAGCCTGACGCTCGGAAGTCAAGGGATCGCGGAGCTCGAAGAGAGAGGGGCCAAAGCGTGAGCGACACTGTCGAGACACCTGTGTATCGGTTCGCTGTCGTGGGTGCGGGATGGCGGACCCTCTTCTACCTGCGCGTCTTTGCCGCCCTCGACAAGCGTTTCCAGCTCACTGGCGTAGTCACGCGGTCGCAGGCACGTGCGGAGGAGGTGAAAGCCGGGTGGGGAGTCGACGCCTCTCCGCGCCTTGACGGCCTCTTGGACAAGGGCCGTCCCGACTTCGTCGTGCTCTCGGTCCCACGCGTCGCGACCGTCGAGTGGCTGGAGACGTTGACCAGTGCGGGTCTGCCGGTGCTGTGCGAGACGCCGCCCGCGCCGGACCTCGCGGGGCTCCACCGCGTCAGCGAGCTCGTGGCGCGCGGAGCGCGGGTGCAGGTCGCCGAGCAGTACCAGCACCAGCCGCTGCACGCGGCACGTCTGACGGTAACGGACGGCGGCCTTATCGGCGACGTCTCGATCGCGTCGCTGGCCGTCTGCCACGACTACCACGCGTTCAGCCTGATGCGGCGCCATCTCAAGGTCACCGACGAGCCCGCCGTGATCCGCGCGACCGTCCTCCGCTCCACCGTCGAGACGGGATTCGCCACGTCGGGGCCTCGGGGCGAGCGCGGGACCGTCGAAGAGGTGCGCACCGTGGGCCTCGTCGACTTCGGGGACCGGCTCGGCGTGTACGACTTCGCCGGCGAGCAGTACTTCTCGTACATCCGGTCCCCTCGCGTTGGCGTCCGCGGCAGCAGCGGCGAGATCGCCGATCACGACGTCCGCCGGCTGACGGGTCTCGACGAGCCGGTCACGCAGCAGCTCCGGCGCGAGCAGACCGGCCTAGAAGGCGATCTCGGCGGCTACTCGCTCCGCGGCATCTCCCTCGGCGAGCGGTGGGTCTACCGGAACCCGTTCGCCGGTGCCCGGTTGTCGGACGACGAGATCGCCATCGCCACCTCGATGGAGCACATGGGACGGTACGCGCAGGGCGGGCCGCCGTTCTACGGCCTGGCGGACGCGTCGCAGGATCACTATCTCTCCCTCTGCCTCCATCAAGCGGCCGCCACCGGCGAGCCCGTGCGCACCGAGCCGCAGCCGTGGGAGGGCAGCCTGCTCGACCCCACGGCGGTGGGAGGCGAGCCACTGGCGCCGGTCGTCGACGATCGCGGCACGAGCGAAGGCAGGCTCTGACGTACACATGCTGGCGGATCGGATCGGGCGCTCCCGGCGCGGTCAAGGCTGAGCGGAGTCGGCCGGATCTGGTCCCCGGCGGCGTGACCGATCGACCCAGACGGACGGCGGGCGGAAGCGCGCCGTCTGAGCCGGCGCCGGAAGCGGCGCCTAGCCTGCCTCGTTTGCGCCGCTGACGAAGACCCGAGCTCTCGGGGAAGGCCGCGGGCGGCGGCAAGCTCGATCTGACGGTGGCCACATCGTGCTGCTCTCGTTCCTGAACTTCCGCGCGCAGAGCTCCGGGAAGGGTGAACCGGCATCAATGTGCTTCCGCTTGCGACGCTCGAGCGAGCCGCGGCTTGACCTCGGTCGCGAAGCGGTGCATGTCGGCAATGCCGCCGTCCCCGCCTGCGAACGAGAGCAGAAAGCCGTCGGCGCCGGCGGTGAGTGCCTGATCGAGCCGCTCCGCGATCGCCTGCTCGCTGCCAGAAAGCGTGTACCAGTCGTCGAGCTCGCGGTCGAAGACGATCGGCACGCGCGGCACGATCCGCCCGTCCCACCCATCCTTCAGCGGCGCGAACTGCTCCTCAGGCAGGCCATTCGGGTGCCACACTGCGCCGTGCCGGCGAGCGCGGGCGAGCGCCCGCGCAGAGTTGCCGCCGATCCAGATCGGCGGCGGCGGCTCCGGGCGAGGGTAATAGAAGGCGTCGTCAAACGACCAGAACTCGCCGTGGAAGCTCGTCTCGCCCGCCCAGAGCACCTCGACCACCCGCAGTGCCTCGTCGGCCCGGTCGTCGCGGTCGAGGAAACCGTACCCCGCCAGCCGGAACTCCGCCTCGTTCCAGCCAACGCCAATCCCCAGATTGAAGCGGCCGCCCGAGAGGAGCTGGAGCGTTCCGGCCTCCCGGGCGACGCGGAACGGATGGTGCATCGAGACCAGCACAATCGACGTGCCGATCCCGATCCCCTCCACGCGGCCGGCGACCCAGGCGAGCGACGCGACCGGGTCGAGCGACCTGCCGACCCGGTTGGCGGTCGTGCTATCCGTGACGAGGTGCTCGCCTGCCCAGACGTGGTCGTAGCCGAGCTCGCGCGCCGCCTCGGCGACCCGCGCTATCCGCTCACGAGAGAAGTCCGCGCCGCCAGACGGAATCGTCACGCCGAGCTCGATCATCTGCGTCATCCTCGCACTCTCGCTCACGTGCCGAAGAGCGCTTTGCGTGTGCGTGCCGAAAAATCGATTCGGCGTTGATTGGGTGCCCCGGCGGTAGTTGACGGTTTGGTCTGCTCGTTATCGGCGGTGGTGCTTGAGTCGGCACCGCGTGTGCAGACGTCGTAGGGTCGCGCCATCGACGGGGAGGTCCCATCCGCCTAGTGGTCTCGCTCATGTATTGGGCGTTGCGGCGCTTGCTCGAGCTGGTTGTGCTGCTGCGTCTGCGCTCGGAGCGGTCGAAGGAGCTTGAGATCCTCGTGCTGCGCCATCAGCTGCACGTGGTGCGGCGTCAGGCCGCGCGGCCGAGGCTGAGACCGGCCGACCGAGCGCTGCTCGCCGCGCTCAGCCGCTCGCTGCCGCGGTCGGGCTGGTCGTCGTTTCTTGTCTCGCCGGCGACCCTTTTGCGCTGGCATCGGCAGCTGGTCGCGCGGCGCTGGACGTATTCGCGGCGCAGCGTCGGCCGCCAGAGCACGAGCCGCGGCATCACCGAGCTCGTGCTGCGGCTAGCGCGTGAGAATTCGAGCCTGTTCGTTTCCTCGTGCGCGACCGGGACAGCAAGTTCACGCGCAGCTTCGACGAGGTGTTCCGCTCCGAGGGGGTCCGCGTGATCCGGACGCCCGTGCGAGCGCCACGGGCGAAGGCGCACGCCGAGCGCTGGGTGGGAAGCCTGCGGCGAGAATACCTCGCCCGGCTCCTGATCGTCGGCCGCCGCCAGCTGGAGCAGGTCGTGCGCGCCTACATCAGCCATCACAACAAACACCGTCCGCACCGCTCGCTTGAGCAGCGCCCGCCGCTCGCGAAACCGCCACCGGCCGAACAGCCGCCGCCGAACAAGATCGGGCGCCGTGACCGGCTGGGCGGTCTGCTCCACGAGTACTCCGCCATTGCCGCATCAACCGGCGGCAATGTCTGTTACTGAGCCGCGTCGGCGTCGCTTGTCGGCGCTTCGACGATCGACGGCGACCCTCGTTCGCAGCATGCCCGTCTCTCTTCGGCGTCAATACGCGACTCCAAACTCGCGGCCCGCACACGGCGCCCATGCACCCTTGTCAAATTGGGCGCAATCTGGTACTCGCGCGCGCGTGAAACAAAAAGAATCGACGCAAAGAGAATCGACGCGCCGAACCCAAGGGAAACCGAGAACGGAATTCTCGGCTGCCCGCACGTAAGTTGCGACGCGGAGTTTCCGGCACGCACAGGCTCCCCCCACCTGTCAGGCGGCCAGGGCCGGCTGTTCATCGCCCGTTGCCGGCTCGGGCGAGATCGCGCTCTCCTCGTGGGCGTCGAGATGGAGGTCTCGCGCTCTGATCAGGGCGAGCGCGAGGGCGGCGCCGATGAGGGCGGTGACTCCCGCGATCAGGAAGATCTCGTTCAGTCCGGAGAGGAAAGCCTCTCGGGCTGCATCGGCCAGGAACGCCTGCGCGCGCGGTGGTGCCGCCGCGATCGCGGCCTCCGCGTTCCCGGAGGAGACGGCGGGTGCAAGCTCGCCCGCCTGCCCCTGCAACGCCGGGGGCCCGCTCGCCAGCAGATCGCCGAGCTTCGACTCGACCCGCCCCTGGAAGACGGCGCCGAGCGCGGCGATTCCGACCGCGACCCCGACCTGGCGGAAGGTGTTGTTAATTGCCGCTCCCGTCGCTGCTTTCGCAGCGGGGACGACGCCGATCGCCGCCTCGGAGACGGTCGGGTTGACGAGGCCGATCCCGGCGCCCATGAGGAGCATGCCGCCCAGGAGCGCCGTCCACTCGGAGGTGGCATCCAGGCCACGCGCGACGAGCAGGCCGGCTCCGGCCACCGCGAGGCCCACGCCGATCAGCGCTCAAAGCGGAACCCGCTCCGAGAGCCGCGCGGCAAGCGGCGAGAAGACGAAGGCCATCGCGGTGATCGGAAGCAGCCGCAGTCCTGCCTCGAGCGGGGAGTGGCCGAGTACGTTCTGGAGGTAGAGGACGATGTAGAGGAGCATTGAGAAGACGGAGGCGGCGACCGCGAACGACGCGATCGAGGCTCCGGCGAAGGCGGGGACGCGGAAGAGGCGCAGGTCGAGCATCGTGCTGCTGGAGCGGAGCTCGATCGCGGCGAAGGCCGCCAGTAGCGCGGCACCGCCCGCGAGGCTGCCCGCGATCTCGGGGCTCGACCAGCCCTCGCCGTTGCCCCGCAAGACGCCGGCCGCCGGAGGCGCGAATTCCTCCGGCGGGCGGTGGTGTTGCGCTAGCCGGCGGCCTGCTTGAGCTTCGGTCGCTTAGCCGCTAGTCGTCCAGGCTGCCCATGGTCAGGTTGACGGTCGTTCCCGTCATCCCACTCGCCTTGTCGGAAGCCATGAAGGCCGCCGTATTTGCCATCTCCTCGAGCGTCATAAGCCGTCGCGGATGGGTCCTGCTTGCGAGCAACTCTTGGAACTGTTCCCAGGTCATGCCCGATGCCTTGGCGCGAGATTCGAAAAAGCGTCTCCTTGATCCGACCGATTCCGGCATCGCCTGTGGCCGCAGACCGACCACCCGAATGCCCTGAGGTGCGAGCTCGGCGGATAGATCGCGAGTGAGTGCCTCCTTTGCGGCCTGCGCCGCACCGTAGCCTCCCACCAATGGGAGGCCCGTCCGCGAGTGGAGTGTGGTGACGGTCATGATCACCCCCGATTTGTTCGGAACCATCCGCCGGGCCGCCAGGCGCGCGGTCAGAAAGTACGACCTCGTGTAGCTCGTGATCGGCAGGGAGAACTGCTCGACATCCAGCTCGACCAGAGCCACACCCAGGACGTTCGCGTCTGAGATCCCGACCGCGTTGAACGAGATATCGACGCGGCCCGCCTTGTCGATCATGGACTGGAGATGCCTGTCCACAGCCTGCTCGTCGAGAGCGTCGACTTCCGCGGCCTCGGCGGATCCGCCGGCGGAGACGATGTCCTTGGCGACCGCTTCGACCGGTGCCCGGAGGCGCCCGATGAGAAAGAGCTCGGCCCCCTCCTGCGCAAAGGCGCGTGCGACAGCACCGCCGATCGCGCCTCCGGCTCCGTAGATCACTGCAACCTTGTCTTTCAGCATCATCTCTGGTTCCTTTCTGTGGCCGGGTGGTCACACTCGCCCACCTGTTCGTTTGTCGCCGCTTGATCGGCGCTGACCTTGAACCGCACCGTGACTCGTCGCACTGTCTGCTCCTTAGTCGCTCTGGATGGGAACCGGGACGGCCTCGAGCCGCTCCTGCGGCGCTCTGCGCGGGCGGCCGAGGAGCAGGAGCGCCAGCGCGATGCCGATCCCGGCCAGCACGACGAGGGCCAGGAAGGCGGACTGGAAGCCCTCGTTCAGCACGACGAGCGAGTTCGCACCGTCGTTTGCCGCCAGGTAGTCATCGGAGCGGGAGACGGCAACCGTCGTGAGGATGGCGACGCCGAGCGCGGCGCCGATCTGGAAGGCGGTGTTGCTGAGGCCCGAGGCGAGCCCCGCCTCACGCTCGGCGACGCCCGCGAGCGCCGCGACCGTGGCGGGCACGAAGGCGAGGCCGACCCCGGGACCGAAGACGAGCAGCCCGAAGAAGATGTCTCCGACGTAGCTGCCGCTCACGGAGACCTGCGTGAGCAGGAGCGACCCCGCGCCCATGAGCGCCATGCCGGTCGCGGCGACCGTCCTGAAGCCGGCCCTGAGGACCGCGGCCTGACCGACGATCGCGCCGACCGTTGCCCCAGCCGCGAGCACGACCGAGCCGACCCCGAACTTGAGGGCCGAGTAGCCGAGCACCTGCTGCCCGTAGAGCGTGAGGACGAACGGCATGCCGACGGCGACGGCGCCGATGAGGAGCATCACCGCGTTCGCGCCGACGAGCGTGCGCGAGCGGAGGAAGCGGAGCGGCACGAGCGGCGCGCGGTGGCGCGACTCGATCAGCGCGAAGGCAGCAAGGAGCACGGCCGAGCCGGCGAACAGGAAGATCGTCCGCACGTCGCCCCAGCCGACGTCCGGCGCCTCGACGAGCGCGTAGACGAGCAGAACGAGCGCACCCGTGATCGTCAGCGCCCCGGCGGGGTCGTAGCTCCGCCGCGTCAGCGCGGCCCGGCTCTCGCGCAGGAGCAGGGGCGACAGCGCGAGCGCGGCGAGGCCGAAGGGGATGTTGATGAAGAAGATCCACTCCCAGCCGGGTCCGTCGACGAGCGGGCCGCCGATCAGCCACGCCGCGGTGGCGCCGATGCCGCCGAGCGCGCCCCAGATCCCGAGCGCCTTGTTTCGCTCGGAACCCTCGGGAAAGGTCGTGGAGATGATCGAGAGGGCGGCCGGGGTCATGATCGCGGCGCCGGCGCCCTGGACCACGCGGGCCGCAAGGAGCGCCGCCGGCGACCAGGCGAGCCCGCACATGAGCGACGCGGCCGTGAAGAACAGGACACCGGTCATGAACAGGCGCCGGCGCCCGAGGAGGTCGGCCGCCCGTCCTCCGAGCAAGAGCAGGCCGCCGAAGGTGAGCGCGTAGGCGCTCAGCACCCACTGCAGGCCTTGCTCCGAGAAGCCGATGTCCGCCTGGATCGAGGGCAGCGCCACGAGCACGATCGTGGCGTCCAGGACCACCATGAAAAAGGCGCCGCAGAGGAGCGCAAGCGCCCACCAGCGCCGGGGATCGGGTGTATTCACCACGTCGCCTCCACTTCGTGGTGCGGACGTGATCAGCGGGTTGCCGCTCGTCTCCATGAGTCCTCCTGGGTTGTCGTTTTCGATCGGGAAGTCGGCATTGCTGGAGGACGCTCGCGAGCGAGGGGCCGACATGCGAGTGCTCGCCTGCGCCGGAGTCGAGGCGGAGTCGGCGCTCCCGTTCGCGGGCTTGCACCAGCTGCTGCGCCCGGTCCTGCGTCACCTCGAGAAGGTGCCGGAACCTCAGGCGGATGCCCTCCGAGGAGCGCTGGGCTTGGCAGCGGGTCGTGGCGACGACCGCTTTCTCGTTTCCCTGGCCGTCCTGAGCGTGCTGGCTGAGGCGGCGGAACAGCGGCCGCTGCTTTGCCTCGTCGACGACGCGCACTGGCTGGACGATGCCTCTGCAGACGCGCTCGTCTTCGTGGCACGGCGGCTCGAAGCCGAGGGGATCGTGCTCCTGTTCGCCGCCCGGGAAGGAGAAGTTCGAGAATTCGATGCACCCGAGCTGGCCGAGCTACGGCTCGCCGGGCTCGATGCGGATGCAGCTGCCGCGCTGCTCGATCGTCACGCGGGCATTGCGCTCTCGCCGGAGACTCGCGCGCGGCTGGTCGAGGCGACGGGTGGGCACCCGCTCGCCTTGCTCGAGCTGCCTTCGACGCTGAGCGAGGGGCAGCTCGCAGGTGGCGAGCCGCTCCTCACGCCGTTGCCCGTGAGCGCCCGGCTCGAGCATGCCTTCCTGGCGCGGGTGCGTGAGCTCCCCGAGGAGACGCAGACGCTGCTGCTCGTCGCTGCCGCGGACGACACGGGCGAACTCTCGACCGTGCTGCGCGCAGCAGCCCGGCTGGACGTCGGGGCGGAGGCGCTCGATGCGGCCGAGGCGGCACAGTTGGCGACCCTCCGCGACGCGGTGCTCGAGCTGCGGCACCCGCTCGTGCGGTCCGCCGTCTACCACGGGGCGCCGCTTTCCAAGCGCCAGGCCGTGCATCGCGCACTGGCGAGCGTGCTCGATGGCGACGCGGAGGCGGATCGACGCGCCTGGCACCGGGCGGCGGCGAGCGTCGGCCCCGACCCTGCGGTGGTGGAGGAGCTCGAGCAGGCGGCCGTGCGCGCGCGGCGGCGGAGCGGCTTCGTCGCCGCCTCGCTGGCATACGAACGGGCCGCCGCGCTCACACCGGACGAACGCGAGCGCGCGCGGCTGCTCACCGCTGCCGCCGAAAACGCCTGGTTCGGCGGGCGGCTCGAGCGCACACGGATGCTGCTGGAGCGGGCACGCCCGCTCGCTTCGGAGCCGCTGCAACGTGCGGACATCGATCGCTACCTCGGTCTCGTCGAGCTGACCGGAGGGGTGCCGGCGGAGGCGTGCCGGTTGCTCGTTCGCTCGGCGGCGGCCGTGGCGTCGGTCGACGGTGAGCGGGCCCTCCAGCTGCTCAACCTCGCCAGCGTCGCCGCCTTCTACGCCGACGATGTCGCGGCGGCCGTCACGATCGCGGAGCTGGCCCGCGAGGTCGACGTGGAGGACACACCGTTTGCCCGCGC
>WNGA01025781.1_pt1 | contig 10154 bp, 9 predicted proteins | sample 5400061 | NCBI WGS metagenome assembly WNGA01 (sample SAMN13153366, study PRJNA577476) | soil metagenome | isolation source: 100 cm soil or saprolite under grassland replicate 2 | place: USA:California | collected 2016-06-15
CACGGTCACGCCACGGGTAATGAGCAGCGCGGGCCCCGACAGCTCTTGCCGGAGCAGAGGGTCATGTGCCGGCGACGCGCTCGGCGTCTTCATCGCCTACCCGAACGGTAGACCAGTGAGTTGCGCGCTACTAGCGGAGCGGCGGTCCTTCTGCCGAGCTCGCCCAGGCATCGATCCGCTCGCAGAGCAGGTGGATGACGAGCGTGTGCATCTCCTGGATGCGTGCGACGGTCCGCGACGGAACGAGGATCGCCATCTTCGCGGCGGAAGCAGCGGCTCCACCCTCCGCGCCACCGAGCAGGACCGTGGTAGCGCCTGCAGTGTTCGCCACTGCGATACCGCGTACGACGTTCTCGGACGCGCCGCTCGTGCTGATGCCGACGACAACGTCGCCCGCGCGCGCGTGCGCCGTGACCTGACGCGCGAACACCTCGGCGAATCCGTAGTCGTTCCCCAGCGCGGTCAGCGTCGAGCTGTCGGCCGAGAGCGCGAGCGCCGGCAGCGGGCCCCGGTCGCGGCGCGCGCGACCGACGAGCTCGGCGACGAGATGCTGCGCATCCGCGGCGCTGCCGCCGTTGCCGAACGCGATGACCCGACCGGTGTGCGAGAGCGCGTCGATCATCGCGGCCGCGACCTTCTCGATCTCGGGCAGCAGTGCGTTCATCTGTGCGGCGACCGCGCGGTGCTCGTCGAGCTCGCGACGCAGGTCCTCGCTCACGGCGTCGCCTCGACCACCGCACGGCAGCGAGCGAGGAACGCCGCGCGGCCGGCGATGGCGCGCGCGCGCGCCTCGGCATCCGTGATGAGAGCGGTGTCCCAGGCCGTGCGACCGACGATGTAGCCACGCGCGCCCGCCGTGCACGCGTCGCGCACATACGTGAGGAATGTCTCCTCGTTCGTTCCGCCGCCGAGGAGCACCCACGGGACGGCACCACAGACGTCGCTGAGCCGCGCGCAGTAGTAAGCATCGCCCGGGTACTGCAGCTTCAGCAGATCCGGGCCGAGGCGCGCGAGGCGTTTGGCGGTCTCGACCACCGTCGCGCCAAGCGTGGGCACCTCGCCGTAGACGAGCGGCTCGATGATCGAGAGCATGCCCACCGCCAGACACGACGCGATGACAGCGGCCGCGGTGTCCTCCTGCTTGCGCGCGGCATCGGCGAGATCCGGCCGGTACGGGAGGAGCAGCTTGCACCCGACCGCACCGAGCGCGGCGGCCCGCTCCGGATCGACGTCGGACAGGAGCGTCGTGAGCCGGCCCTTTCCGACGGTCTCGTATCCCTGGGCCTCCAGCGGAATGACGAGCGGCGTGCGGTCCAGCTCGGTCAACGCGTCGATGCCAAGCTCCGTGTCCAGGAGCACGACGCTCGCCACGGGCGCGAGCCCGCGCGCGAGCTCGGTCTTCAGGGATCGGAGCGACGCGTCGTCCTCCGGATAGTCGCGAGTACGGGCCGCGACCCGCAGGCTGTCGCGGTGGTCGAGCGCGATCCCGCAGATCGCCCCCGATGGATACGCGATGGCGTCGATCACGGCGTGCGCACCTCGCCGGAGACGACCGTCGCGCCCGCGAGGAGCGCGTCGATCTCGGGCGCGCGCGGCATCGCGGTGCTGCACGACAGGCGAGAGGCGACGATCGCTCCCGCGGCGTTCGCGCGGCGCACCGCTTCGTCGGCTTCGGCACCGGCAAGGAGCGCCGCCCCGAGTGCCGCGGCGAACGCGTCTCCCGCGCCGAGGCCGTTCACGACGGGCACCGCGACGCCGGAGACGTCGCGCGACCCCCGCTCGTCAACGAGCGTCGCACCCTCAGCGCCACGCTTCACGACGACGAGCCGCGGACCGCGCTTCAGCAGGTCCCGCGGGTCGAGTGCCGCCGCTGCGAACTCGCTCGCACCACCAACGACAGCCAACGCTGACGCCGCCGCCTCCCACACCAGCTGCGGATAGGCGCGTACGTCCTCCCAGAGGACCTCGCGCCAGTCGAGATCGAAGAGCGCGCGGCCACGGCAGCGCTGGAGCGCGGCGAGCGTCGTCGACCGGCTCGGCTCGCGCGCGAGGCCGGTACCCGAGGCGTAAAGAAGCCGCGTCTCGCTGAGACCCTCGGGAAGCTGTCCGAGCTGAAGCTCCCAGTCGGGGCACGTCGGCGTCCGGTAGAAGGTGATCGGAAAGTCGTTCGGCGGCCACGCCTCGCAGAACGCGAGCGCGGTTCGCAGCGTCGGATGGACATGCAGCGCGGAGCAGTCGACGCCCTCCGCCTCGAGGAAGCGCCGGATGAAGCGTCCGTGTCCGTCGTCACCTACCGCCGAGATGATCCCGACGCGCACGCCGAGCCGCGCGAGACCGGTGGCGACGTTACCGGCGAAGCCGCCCACGAAGCGCTCGAACGTCCGGACCTCCTCGAGTGGGGTGTTGATCTGCTGCGGATAGAGATCCGCGCCGACGCGGCCCAGGACGTATGCGGCGACGGTCATGGGACGACCTCCCGCGCGTCGTCACACGCGCGATCGCACGCGAGCGCGATCGCGAGCGCGCGCCGACCGTCCTCGCCGCTCACGCGCGGTGGAAGGCGATAGCGGATGCCTGCGAGAAAGTCGCGCAGCTCAAAGAGATACGCGTCGGCGAAACGGTCGAGGAAGTGTGCGGACAGATCGCGCCGGTCGCCGTCTGGTAGGAGGACCTCCACCGAGCGCTGCGCGAAGCCGCCGACGCAGACGGTCCCCTCGCTGCACACGATCTCGGCACGGATGTCGTAGGCATAGCGCACGCCGCGGTACGTCTCGATGCTCGCCGCCGCGCCGCCTACGAAGCGGAGGTCCGCCAGCGCGAGGTCGGGACCGGGCGAGTTCGGTGCGAGTGTGCGCGCCATCGCGCGGACGCCGGCGACCTCGTCGCCCGTGATCCAACGCGCAACGTCGAAGTCGTGGATCGCTGACTCCGCGAAGATGTTGCTACGCGGCAGCGAGCCCGGCGGACCGGACGGGGCGTCGCGGTCGCGGTCCACTCCTTTGAAGAAACGCACCGCGCCGAGCTTCCCCGAGCGCACCACGGACGCGGCCTCCGCATATGCGGGGTCGTAGCGACGCATGAACCCGATCTGCAGACGCGTCTTCGACGTCGCCGCGGCGGCCAGGATGCGATCGGCCGCATCGAGCGTCGGCGCGATCGGCTTCTCAAGCAGCACGTCCTTACCCGCCGCAAAAGCCGCGAGGGCGTGCGCCTCATGCGCGTGCGCCGGTGACGCGATGACCACAGCGTCCACGCCGTCGTGCGAAAGAAGCTCGTCGACCGAATCGCGGCTCTGCGCGTCGAGCTCAGGCGCGACACGCTCGCTGACAGACGCGTTGGCGTCGTAGATAGCGAGAAGCTTCGCGCCGCCGACGCGCGCGACGTTCTCGGCATGGCGACGTCCCATGAGACCAACACCGATAACGCCGACGCCAACGTCGCCGACGCCGGTCACGCTCCGAGCACCTCGGTCAAGAACGCGCGACTGCGCTTCGCGTCGCGCAGCGGCGCCGCGATCGGGCTCACGCCCAGTCGCACGTCCTGCTCGACGATGAGCCAACCGGCGTAGCCCGCCGCACGCAGCGCGCTGAGCGTGCCGCGCAGATCGAGCGACCCGTCGCCGAGCGGCGCGAACACACCCAGGCTCACGGCGTCGCGGAAGTCGAGCTGTCGCGTGAGCACGTCAGCCCGGACCTCACGTCGCAGGTCTTTGAGGTGCACGGATGGAACGCGGTGACAAGGCCACGCTCGCGCGCGTAACGCGCGACCGTGTTCACTCCGTCGCTGAACCGCCGCCACTCACCGTGACTGAAACCCGCCGACCCATCGGCGGGCACACGGCCGGCGATCGCCGCTCGTCGCTCATCCCCCGCCTCGGCGAGAACGAGGACGGGCGCACCCGCTGCCGCGAGAAGATCGATCGTCTGGCGAGCGGTCCGCAAAGACGCGGCGGCTCGATCGCGGTCGTGCAGCGTCACCGGACAGAACGCACCCACGAGCGAGAGCTTGCGCGCATCGAGCTCGCGCCTGAGCGTCGCTGGGTCGGACGGGAGATACGACCATGGGCCGAGCTCGGTGCCCTCGTATCCGCACGCGGCCATCTCGTCGAGCACCTGCGCATAGGGAAGCTGATCGCCCCAATTCGGGATCTCACATGCGCCCCAGCTGATCGGAGCGGTGCCGATGCGAATGCGCGGTGTGTTCATCGTCGGAGGTTGTACTGTACGCACTCCGCGATGAGGCTCACGATGGCGCAGGCATTGGTGCGATTCCTCGCGAGCCAGTACGTCGAACGCGATGGGATCGAGCAGCGTTTCTTCGCCGGCTGCTGGGGGATCTTCGGCCACGGCAATGTCGCCGGCATCGGCCAGGCGCTCCACGAGCGGCCCGACGATCTCCGTTACTTCCAGGCCCGCAACGAACAGGCCATGGTGCACGCCGCATGCGGTTACGCGAAGATGCGCGATCGGCTCGCGACGTTCGCCTGCACCACGTCGATCGGTCCGGGCGCCACCAACATGGTCACCGGCGCGGCGCTCGCGACGATCAACCGCATCCCCGTGCTCCTCCTACCTGGTGATGTGTTCTCGTCACGCGCGCCCGACCCGGTGCTGCAGCAGCTGGAGGTGCCGTGGGCCGGCGACGTCTCGGTGAACGACGTTTTCCGTCCGGTCTCGCGCTACTTCGATCGCATCATGCGTCCCGAGCAGATCGTTCCAGCGGCGCTCGCGGCGATGCGCGTGCTGACCAGTCCGGCCGAGACCGGCGCGGTCACCATTGCGCTCCCACAGGACGTGCAGGCCGAGGCGTTCGACGTCCCGGAGGATTTCCTCGTCAAGCGGACCTGGCACATCGAGCGCCGGCTTCCTGAGGCTGCGGCGATCGTGCGTGCCGCCGAGCTCATCGGCTCCGCCAAGCGGCCGCTCATCGTGGCGGGCGGCGGCGTCATCTACTCCGGCGCGACCGAGGCGCTGCGCAAGTGGGTCGACGCGACAGGTATCCCCGTCGCCGAGACGCAGGCGGGAAAGGGCGCGCTCCCATTCGATCATCCCCTCGCTCTCGGCGCGGTCGGGGTCACCGGTACGTCCGCCGCGAATCACATCGCTCGCGACGCCGACCTCGTCATCGGCATCGGCACGCGCTGGACGGACTTCACGACCGCGTCGAAGACGGCGTTCCAGGATGCGAACGTGCGCTTCATCAACGTGAACGTCGCGGAGTTCGACGCGCACAAACATGCGGGGCTCGCGCTCGTCGGCGACGCACGCGCCACGATCGACGTGCTCGCGGGATGGGCCTATACGGTCGAGCCGTCCTACCGCGAGAAAGCGGAACGCCTGGTACGTGACTGGTCGAAGGAGGTCGATCGCCTGTACTCGCTCGGACACACGCCGCTTCCCGCGCAGAGCGAGGTCATCGGCGCGGTGAACGAGGTGGCCGGCGAGCGTGACGTCGTCGTGTGCGCGGCGGGCTCGATGCCCGGCGACCTCCACAAGCTCTGGCGCACGCGTGATCCGAAGGGCTACCACGTCGAATACGGCTTCTCGACGATGGGCTACGAGATCGCCGGCGGGCTGGGCGTGAAGATGGCGGCACCGGACCGCGAGGTGTACGTACTCGTTGGGGATGGGAGCTACCTCATGCTCGCGCAGGAGCTGGTGACCGCGGTGCAGGAACGCATCAAGATCGTCGTCGTCGTCGTGGACAACCACGGCTACTCATCGATCGGCGGCCTGTCGCGATCGCTCGGCTCCCAGGGTTTCGGGACGCACTACCGTTATCGGAAGTCGGGCTCGCTCGGACTCGACCGTGAGGGACCGCAGGGCGACCCGCTTCCGATCGACTTCGCCGCGAACGCCGCCAGCCTTGGCGCGGTCTCGGAGAGAGTGCGGACGATCACGGAGCTGCGCGCCGCGCTGACCGAGGCGAGGCGAGTCGAGCGGCCGTACGTCGTCACGATCGAGACCGATCGCTACGAGAGCGTGCCCGCGTACGGATCGTGGTGGGATGTCGAGCCGGCGGAGGTCTCGGGCCTTGCGGAGGTGCGCGAGTCGCGCGAGCGCTATGAAAAGGGCCGCAAGACCGCGCGCCGGCATCTGCGCCCGCCGGAGTGACGAGTCTGCTCGTCCGCGCGCACGAGGCCGACGCGGACGGCTGTCTCATTCGGGTCACGCCGGAGAGCGCAGACTGGCGTTACGTCGGATTCGAGGTCTACCGGATCGAGGCGGGGGCGCGTCTGCGACGCGAGTTCCCCGGCCGCGAGACATGCGTCGTCGTGCTCGGGGGCAGCTGTGACATCCGCTCGGAGGCCGGCGATTGGAAGGACGTGGGAACGCGCGCGACCCCGTTCGACGGCCCACCTGCGGGCGCCTATCTGCCGCCGGGCGCTGCCTTCGAGATCGGCGCGCGGTCAGGGGCGGTCGAGGTCGCGCTTGGCCATGCGCCCGCGGAGCGTGGCGCGACGGCGCGCGTCCTGCCCCCGGGCGATGCTCGCCTCGAGATCCGCGGCAGCGGGGCGATGGAGCGGCGGATCCATCACATCCTCATGGAGGACGCGGCGGCTGAATCGCTGCTCGTGACGGAGGTCGTGACGCCGGGCGGACACTGGTCCAGCTACCCGCCCCACAAGCACGACACGAACGACCCTCCGCGCGAGACCGCGCTCGAGGAGACCTATTACCACCGGTTGCGCGACGAGCGCGGCTTCGCCCTGCAGCGTGTGTATAGCGCCGACCGGTCGCTCGACGAGAGCCTCGCGCCACGCAGCGGCGAATGTGTGCTGGTGCCGCGCGGCTACCACACGGTCTCGGCGCCGCCGGGGTACGACCTGTATTACCTCAACGTCATGGCCGGCCCGCTGCGCCAGTGGAAGGTGACGTTCGACCCCGATCATCGTCGCCTGCTGGGTTGATCCAGATTTTGGCCCGCCGCAAGGTCTAGACTTCGACCGGATCTGATGGGAGGGGAACGATGACACCACAGCTTGATCGGCGCACATTCCTGAAGGGCCTCGGCGTCGTTACAGTGGCCGCGGCCTGCGGAGGCGCGGCGACGCCATCGCCGACGGCCACCGCCAAGGCGACCCCCACCGCGACCGCAGCGCCCGTGACGGGCACGATCTCGGTGTACTCGGCGCTGAACCAGTCGACGAACGATCAGTTCTTCGCAGCGTTCAAGGCCGCCTACCCGGGCGTCACGGTCGACCTGCTGCCGCTCGCGGCGGCCGGCGAGCTGCAGACCCGCATCACCGCGGAGAAGGCGAGTCCGAAGGCCGACATCTTCATCGGTGGATCGAGCGAGTTCCACGACCCGCTCGGAAAGGCAGGGCTCCTCGAGGCCTACATCTCGCCGAACGCAAAGGACATCGCGGCGCAGTTCAAGGAGCCGACCGGACTCTGGACCGGCTGGTACACCGGCATCTTCGGCTTCATCTCCAACAACGACCGTCTCACCAAGGAGCTCGCCGGGAAGAAGCCGGCAACGTGGGACGATCTGCTCGACCCGGCATGGAAGGGCAAGCTCATCCTGCCGAGCCCGACGCTGACCGGCGGCGGCTACATCTTCATCGCAACGCAGATCTTCCGCTTCAACCGCGACGAGGCGAAGGCGATGGCGTACATGAAGAGCCTCCACGCCAACATCGCCCAGTACATCCCGACCTCACCGGGCGCGCTCACGCTCATCGATCAGGGTCAGTTCGTCGGCTGTCCGAACTGGAGCCACGACATCCTGACCGAGAAGAGCAAGGGCAACCCGGTGGACCTCACCGTCCCGACCGACACTGGCTTCGAGGTCGGCGCCATCAGCATCGTGAAGGGCACAAAGAACCTCGCTGCCGCCAAGGCGCTCGTCGACTGGTCCATCACGAAGGAGGCCGGCGACCTCAACGTGAAGCTGAGCAACCGCGGCTCGACCCGCACCGACGTGGCCGCGGCTCCGGGCTCACCGAGTCTCACGTCCGTCAAGCTCGTGAACTACGACCGTCAGTGGGCCACGGACAACAAGGCCCGCATCCTCAAGGACTGGCAGACGGCGGTCGGCCTGTAGCGATCACCGCGATCTAACGACGATGCGCAGCTTGCAGCGCGAGCCGGGTGTCCTGCTCGCGCTGCTCGCTGTCATCGCGCTCGTGGCGATCTTCATCGTCTATCCGCAGGTGCGGGTCATCCTCACACCAGGCAGCGCCTACGTGGACTTCCTCTCCGCGGGCACCTGGGTCAGGCCGCTCCTGAATTCACTTCAGGTCATGGCGCTTTCGACGACCACAGCGGTACTGATCGGCTTCGTCTTCGCGTACGCGATGGTCTACACCGACATGCGCTGGAAACCGCTCTTCCGGCTCATCGGGATCCTGCCCCTGCTGTCTCCGCCATTCGTCGTCGCAGCGTCGTACATCCTGCTGTTCGGACCTCGTGGCGTGATCACCTACGGCGTCTTCGGGCAGACGATCAGCATCTTCGGACTGGGCGGCATCTGGGGTGTGCAGACGATCGCGTTCTTCCCGTTCGCCTATCAGCTCATCGCGGACGTCCTCTCGCGCAGCGACGCGCGCATGGAGCAGGCCGCGCGCAATCTCGGTGCCGGTCCGTGGTCGGTGTTCCGGACCGTGACCCTGCCACTCTCGCGCCCGGGACTCGGCGCGGCGATCCTCACGACCGCGATCTACGTCGTCGAGGACTTCGGCAACCCCGCGTTGGTCGGCGGTCAGTTCACGGTGCTGCCAACGCAGGCGTACGGGCTCATCAGCGGGTTCGGCGACCTTCCGAGCGCGGCGGCGGTGAGCACGATCCTGCTCTCGCTGGCGCTCGTGCTGTACCTGGCGAAGATCCGCCTCGACGGAGGACAGTCGTTCGTGACCGTGAGCGGCCGCGCATCGTCGATGCCACGGCCGCCGGTGCCCGCGTGGCTGTCGTGGGCGTGCTTCGCGGTCTGCGGCGCGCTCTGCGCCATGATCCTCCTGGTCTACGGGTCGCTCGTCGTGAGCGCGTTCACGCTCACCTTCCCGGTCAACACCGCGTTCACGACGAAGCATTTCGAATATGTGTTCTCCGGCGTCAACGGCGTCGCCCTGCGGAACACGCTGGTCTACGGGCTCTCAGCGGCCGCGTTCTCGTCGCTCTTCGCGCTGCTCGCGGCCTGGCTGGTGCAGCGCGGCGCCTGGTCGGGACGCCGCGTGCTGGACTTCCTGCTGATCATGCCCGCCGCGGTACCGGGACTGTTCTTCGGCATCGGCTACGCCACGGCGTTCAACGAGCAGTGGCTGGACTGGCTCAACCGCGGCGCGCTGATCGTCATCTCGATGATCTTCTGGAACATCCCCGTTGGATATCAGGCCGCCGTCGCGGGCCTTCGACAGATCGATCGCTCCATGGACGAGGCCGCCACCAGCCTTGGCGCGTCGAGCCTGCGCGGCTTCCGCGACGTGCTCCTCCCCATGCTCGGCGGCTCGCTGCGGGTCGGATTCGTGACGACATTCGTTCGCGCGGTCACAACGCTATCGGTGGTGATCTTCCTGTTCACACCGGGCACGACCGTGGCGACGATCCGCATCTTCCAACTGGTGAACGATCTGGACTGGGGAGGCGCGACCGCCTTCACGGTCATCGACATCGGTCTCGCGATCATCGCGCTGAGCGTCCTCGCGGTGCTCGCGCGGGGACGCATCGCGCTTGGAGCGGCCCGTGCCTGACATCCACCTGCAGCTGAAGAACGTCACGAAGATGTTCGGCGGCGTGTCCGCGGTCGACGACATCTCTTTCGATGTGCCGCGCGGATCGTTCGCGACGCTGCTGGGACCGTCGGGCTGCGGAAAGACCACGACGCTGCGCATGATCGCCGGCTTCTACGACCCCGATAAGGGCGACATCGTCCTCGGTGGGAAGCGCATCAACGAGCTGCCGGCGCATCGACGCGGCACAGCGATGGTGTTCCAGGACTACGCGCTCTTCCCGCACATGACCGTGAAGGACAACGTCTCGTACGGGCTGCGCGTCGCCGGTGTCGCCGAGGCCGAACGCGAGAAGCGCGTCGGTGACACGCTCCAGTTCGTCGGTCTCGCCGGTCTCGGCGATCGTTGGCCGAACCAGCTCTCAGGCGGACAGCAGCAGCGCGTCGCGGTGGGACGAGCGCTGGTGTTGCAGCCGCAGATCTTGCTG
>WNGA01034610.1_pt1 | contig 10154 bp, 8 predicted proteins | sample 5400061 | NCBI WGS metagenome assembly WNGA01 (sample SAMN13153366, study PRJNA577476) | soil metagenome | isolation source: 100 cm soil or saprolite under grassland replicate 2 | place: USA:California | collected 2016-06-15
ATCGACGGCTACGTGCTCAACCTCGGGCTCGCGAATAGCTGGTTCGCGGGCGACGAGATCACGTTCCTGCCCAAGGCGGAGCGCGATTCCTTCCCTTGGAAGGAGCCGCTCGGCGCCGCGCTCCAGGACATCGCCGAGCCGGTGCGTCAGAACGACCTGGAGCGCGTGCGTGCGGAGGTGGAGCGGATCGCCGGCCGGCGCGTCCTCACGGGTCTCAAGGGCCGCCGGCTCGGCATGCGGGGTGTGTCGGACCTGCTACACGCCAACCGAGTCGAGGGGCTCGCGGCGGGCGCCGGCGTGGTGTTGCGCGGCGGGGGCGAGCGGCGCGAGCTGCGCGGCCGCGCGAGCTACGGGTTCGCCGACCGCCGCGCCAAGGGCGTCCTCAGCGCGGTGGAGCGGCGGGGCTGGAGTGCGCTCGAGGTAAGCGTGTATCGCGAGGTGCGCGACGTCGGCGACGCCCCCATCATCGCACCACTCCTCAACTCGTTCGCGGCTCAGGAATTCGGCTGGGATTACGGGGACTATTACCTGGCCGACGGCGGGCGCGTTACGTACCGGCACGGCATCGGCGTGCGGAGCGAGTGGCGGGCGACCGTGGGGCGGGAGTCGATCGGCTCGCTCGCCGTGGTGGCGGCCCCTGCGAACGGCAGCTTCCGTCCGAACCCGTCGCTCGGCGGCGCTGGGGTCGACCTCGTCCAGCTCGCGTTCGAGCGCAAGAGCGAGGGCTTTGCGGTGCGGCGCGACCTGCACGTGGAGACCCTGCTCGAGGGCGGCCGGAGCGACGGTGGCGCCACCTACTTACGCTTCTCCGGCGCCGGTCACGTCCTGTTCCCCGCGGGTGCGACGCGGCTGCTGGTGCGCGCACAAGGAGGCGTCGCGAGCGCCGAGCTCCCTCCCCACCGGGCGTTCGTGCTCGGCGGGCGCGGGACGCTCGTCGGCGACGAGTTCCGACGCTGGGGCGGCCGGCGCATGACCTTGTTGCACCTCGAGTGGCGCGTTCCCGTCCCGTTTGTGTCGCTCGGCGTCGGATCCTACGCGCGCACGCCTCGTACCCTCACCGTCGCGCCCTACATTGCCCTCGGCTGGGCCGCCGCTCCCGTGGCGGGCGCGCCGTGGACAGCGACTCCCGACACCCGGATCACCGTGGGGCTCGCCTTCGAGTGGCTGGGCGTGTTTCGCTGGGACGCAGGATTCGGCACGGCCACGCACCGGGTGGGGATCGCGTTCGACGTGACGCGGGACTTTTGGGGAATCCTCTAAAGGAGGTTGGTGGAGGTTGTGGAGGATGGTGAAGGTTGGGGGAGGTTGCTCCGTGTACGATTACCTCCACCATCCTCCACCAACCTCCTCAACCTCCACCGTCTGCCTTTCCGGGTGCCGGTCGCGGGGCTACCTTAGGGATAACCGAATGGCCGACACACACTTCCCGGACGAATGGCTGGCGCACTCTCTCGAGGGCGTCGTCACTCCGGAGCTCTTGGTGGAGCTGCGAGAGAAGGCCCCGCCACCGGCGAGGTTGTGGGAGACGCTCGTCGCCCACAAGATCGTGAGCGACGAACAGATCCTGACGGCTCTGTCCACCCGCTTCCGCCTGAAACTCGCGGACTTGGCGCAGCTCGACCCGGCCGCCAAGCAGCGAGTCCCCGAGCAGGTGGCGCGCCGCTACCACATCCTGCCGCTCCGCGCCACGGATTCCTACCTCGAGGTAGCGACGGCGAACCCGTTCGACCTCGACGCGGAGAAGGCCCTCGCGTTCGCTACCGCCCGTGAGATCCGGATGTTTTTGCTCGCGCCGTCCAAAATCGCGGAGCGGCTGGACGAGCTGTACCGTCCCGAGAAGGCCGTCGACAAGCTGCTCGAGGGGATGGAAAGCTCGGCCGAGCTGGTGCAGCTGAAGGATGTGGCGCCCGACGAGATCTCGACCTCCGAAGCCGAGGCGAGCCAGCGCCCGGTGGTGCGGCTCGTGGACCTGATCATCTCCGAAGGGATCCTGGCGCGCTCGAGCGACATCCACATCGAGCCGGAGGAGGGCGGGGTGGCGGTGCGCTACCGTATCGACGGTGTGCTGCGCCAGGTCATGAAGATCCCCCGCCAGGCCGGCCTGCCGCTGATCTCGCGTATCAAGATCATGTCGTCGCTCGACATCGCCGACCGGCTGCGGCCCCAAGACGGCCGCGCCCGGGTGGCGGTAAACGGACAGCCGATCGATCTCCGCGTCTCGACGCTCCCCGCGGCGCTGGGCGAGAAGGTCGTGATCCGGATCCTCGACTCGCGCGCCACGGTCAAGTCGCTGGAGTCGCTCGGGCTGAACCCCAACGAGACGGAGGGGATCAAGCGGCTGCTCGAGAACCACGAAGGCATCCTGCTCGTCACCGGCCCGACCGGTTCCGGCAAGACCACGACGCTCTACTCCTGCATCAACCAGATCAAGAGTGAGGGCGTGAACATCGTGACGGTGGAGGACCCGGTCGAGTACCGGATGCAAGGGATCGTGCAGGTGCAGGTGCAGGAAAAGGCCGGCCTCACGTTCGCGTCCGCGCTGCGCTCGATCCTGCGCCAGGACCCGAACGTCGTGCTCGTGGGCGAGATCCGCGACCGGGAGACGGCGCAGATCGCCGTGCAGGCGTCCCTCACTGGCCACCTCGTGCTCTCGACGCTGCACACGAACGACGCCGCCAACGCCGTCACCCGGCTCGTGGACATCGGCGTCGAGGCCTATAAGATCGCGGCGGCGTTGCGGGGCGTGGTGGCGCAGCGCTTGATGCGCAAGCTTTGCCCCACATGCAAAGAAGTATGGATGGAGACGCCCCCCGACCGCCTCAAGAAGTGGGTCCCAAAGGGGACGCCGCTGTATCGGGCGGCGGGCTGTCCCGACTGCGCCATGACGGGATACCGCGGCCGTTTCGGGATCATCGAGGTCCTGACGGTGTCGGCGGACGTGGAGCGGCGGATCGCGTCGGGCGAGACGGCGGAGCGCATCGCAGGGGCGGCCCGCCGGGGGGGGATGAAAGGCCTGTGGGAGTCGGGGCTGGCGCACGTGCTGCGCGGCGAATCCACGCTCGACGAATTGACGCGCGTCGTGGACATCCCGCAGGAGGACGAGCAGCCGCCGGACGCGGCGGCCGGGTCGCGCCGCTCGGCGGGCGGGGGAAAGGCGCAGCCCGTGTCGTCGCATGGCGCGGCGATGGGCTTCGCGGAGCCGGCGCACACCGTCGCCCCCGAGGAGCTGACCGCGCACTTCGAGCTGCTGGAGGAGCCCGAGCCGCCCCGTGTCTCCGGGCCGCACGGCTTGCCGGCGCGGAAGGTGCTGCTCGTGGACGACGAGGACAGCCTGCGCAAGGTCGTGAAAGATCTGCTCGAGCGCGACGGCTACATCGTCTCCGAGGCGCGCGACGGGGTGCAGGCGCTGGATCAGGTCGACCGCGTGGGCCCGGACATCATCGTGCTCGACCTCAACATGCCCGGGCTCGACGGCTACGGCGTACTGTCCCACCTGCGCTCGCGCCCCGCGACTGCGGACATCCCGGTGATCGTCCTCACCGCCAAGAGCGACGAAGACAACGAGGTGCGAGTGTTCGAGCTGGGCGCCGACGACTTCCTCACGAAGCCGTTCCGGGCCCGCGCGCTGTCGGCACGGTTGGAGGCAGTGTTGGGCCGCCGTCGCTGAGGCGTCCCTCTCCCTTCTCCTTCTCTCGATTCGTGACTTCCGTGCAGGTCTCTTTCATTGACGCGTACGTGCTGCGACCCGGCGCGTCGGGACTCGAAGTGCTCGTGCTGCGACGCGCGCCGGGCGGCCGCTCCCCCGGGTCGTGGGAGGCGGTGCACGGGCACATCGAGCCCGGCGAGACGCCGGTGCAGGCGGCGCTGCGCGAGCTGCGCGAAGAAACGGGCCTCGAGCCCGCCCGGCTGTACAACCTGTCGCGCGTGGAAGCGTTCTACCGGCACCAGACGAACGAAATCGTGCTGATTCCCGTGTTCGCCGGCGTCGTGGACGCTCGCACGGCGGTGCAGCACTCGGCGGAGCACGATCGCGCCGAATGGCTCACGGCTTCCGAGGCGGCCGCGAGGCTCTCCTGGCCCCGGGAGCGCAGAGCACTGGACGACGTTTTGTCAATCCTCGGGTCCGGAGATGCGGGCTTGCTGGAAGACGTGTTGCGGGTATGCTAGCTCCTGGCCGCGCTGGACGACTGGCGCGGCGGCGGTAGGTTGGAGGTGACCTCGAGGCGCGCCGGAGCATGTGAACCCGTTCTATCACCGTATCTACAAGGTCGTGCGCCACATTCCGAAGGGCCGGGTTGCGACCTACGGCCTGGTGGCGCGGCTCGCCGGTCGCCCGGGCGCCGCACGCACGGTCGGGTGGGCCCTCTCGGCACTCTCCGATGATTCCGATGTGCCCTGGTGGCGCGTGCTCAACGCGGCGGGCCGCATCTCGCTGTCGGGCGCGGACCACAACAGCGTGTTGCAGCGCGCGCTGCTGTTGCGGGAGGGCGTGAAATTCGCCCCCGGTGGAGCCGTGAATCTCGCGACGTTCGGCTGGCCGGCGGAGGCCTACGACAGCGCGCCCGCGGCCCATACGCGCGCCGCCTCGTCGCGCAGATCGCGCAGGTTGAAAGGCTTGCGCACGTAGCGCAGCCTCAACCGCGCCAACCCCTCCTCGGCCGCCGGCGGCAGGTCCCCCGTCGCGACCAGCACTCTACCCTTCAGTCCCGGGTGCGATTCCATCAGCTGCTCCACGAACAAATGGTCGTGCGTCCGCGCCTGGGCGTCCGCCAGGATCAGGTCGTAGCGGCGCGTGCGCGCCAGCTCGAGCCCGTGTTGCGGATTGCGCGCCACCTCTACGGTGTGCCCGTCGCTCCCGAACAGCGCTTTCACCATGCGGCGCACCGCGTCCGCGGGGGAGGGCGCCGGCGGCAGGTCCACTAAGAACGCGGCGCCCCCCTCCGCGGGCCGCTCGACCGTGATCCGCCCGCCATGCGCGTCCACGATGGAGTAGGTGATGGAGAGGCCGAGCCCCGTCCCCTGGCCCGGCTCCTTGGTGGTGAAAAACGGTGTGAAGAGGTGCGGCAGCACGGCCTCCGGTATCCCCGACCCTGAGTCCGTGACCCGCATCCGTACCCGGTCGTCCACCCACGTGCTGAGCAGGATCACGCGCGGCCGCTCGGGCGGATTCTCGGCGACGGCCTGCGCCGCGTTGTTCAGCAGGTTGATCACCACCTGCTGGAGCGCGTGGCGATCCCCCAGCACCGGCGGGAGGGGCGCCAGGCTCTTCTCGATCGCGATGTCCTTGAGCTTCAAGTCGTAGCTCATGAGGAGCAAGGTGCGCTGGATCACGTCGTTCAGATCCACCGCGGCTTGCTCCCCGGGTCCCTTCCGCGCGAAGGTCAGCAGGTTCCGCACGATCCGGCCCGCGCGATCCGCCTGCTCGTGAATCACACGCAGGTGCCCACGGTCTTTCGTCCCGAGCTCCTGCTGCTCGAGCAGGAGCTCGGACAGCCCCGCGATCGACGTGAGAGGGTTGTTGAGCTCGTGCGCCACGCCCGAGACGAGCTGCCCCACCGCGGCGAGCTTCTCACTTTGGATGAGCTGCGCCTCCAGTGCCTGCTGATCCGTCACGTCCTCGACCAGCACGACGACGCTCTGGTCGTGCGCCGGGGCCGGGATGCGAGCGGCGTTGACGCGGATCGTGCGGCCAAGCGTCGCCGACCGGAGCACCACCGGCTGCACCCGATCGCCCAGGCGCGCCGCGACGAGCAGATCGAGCGGGGCAGGGGAGGGACCGAGCAGCGCCTCGCCCAGGTCGCAGCCGATCACCGCCGGGAGCGGCGCGCCGATCATGGCGGCGAGCGCGCGGTTGGCGCGGCGAATGCACCCGTGGTCGTCCACCACGGCGATCCCTTCGGACAGCGCGTCGAATGCCGTCTCCCACTGCTCTTTGGCGTGCTGCACCATCTGGAAGAACCGGGCGTTGGCGATCACGATCGCGGCGTGCGTGGCCACGGTCGAGAGCAGCCGCATGTCCTCGGCCGCGAAGGCGCGGTCCCGAGGGTTCGCGATCACGAGCGTGCCCACCACCACGCCGTGCGCGCGCAGCGACACCGCGGCGGCGGAGTCCACCACCACGTCCTCCAGGAGCCGCGTCGGCTCGCCGCTCGAGCTGCGGACCAGCTCGAGCCGCTCGCGGCCCAGCGAGCGGGCGACGAGGCCGGAATCGTCGGGAGCGATGGCACGACCGGCGAGTCCCGCCAGCGTCCCCTCGGCCGCCGTGACGTGGAGGGGACGCTCCCGCCCGCCTTCCCCCTCCGCAGCGAGGGCGACCAGCGCTCCCTGCGCGTCGAGAAACCGCATCGCATAACGCACGACCTGCTCCACGATACGATCGAGCTGCAGGGAGCCCGCGAGGATGTAGGACAGCTCCTGGAGGGAGAAGAGCTCCGAGAGGCGGCGGTTCAGCTCGTCCGCGGCCCGCTGGCGGTCGCGCTCGCTCCGCTCGAGGCGTCGTCGGAGATGGAGCGCTCCCCAGCCGAGCCCGACCGCAAGGAGCAAGACGAGGGCGCCGAGAATGAGCGACATGGTGCGCACAAGAATAATGGCTGCTTGACCGTGCGAATCCCGACTTTTAGATTCGGCTATCCCTGTTTGATACCCATTCTCAACTAGCCTTGCCACGGAGTTGTCATGCGGACGCTCGTCGGGTGGGGCCTTTTTCTTGTCATGGCGCCCTGTCCCGTCCGCGTCCTCGCCGCCCAAGAGCGCACCACAGTGGGTGGCTATGGCGAGGTGCATTACACCAATCCCACCGGCCCCAAGAGCCCCCCCGTCGTCAACCTCGCCCGTTTCGTGGTCTACCTCGCGCACAGCTTCGATGATCGACTGGCATTCCGCTCCGAGCTCGAAGTCGAGGACGCGAAGATCGAGGGGGGGCAAGCGGGCGGAGAAGTCTCGCTCGAGCAGGCCTACCTCGACTACCGCCTTGCGGACTGGATCACGCTTCGCACGGGGCTCGTGCTACCGCCGATCGGGATCATCAACGAGACGCACGAACCGCCGACCTTCAACGGCGTGGACCGTCCCGCCTTCGACCACGACGTGATTCCCACCACCTGGCGCGAGATCGGCGTCGGCGCGGTCGGCACGATTCCCGGTGGCAGCGGGCTCGCGTATCGGGTGTACCTCGTGAACGGGCTCCGCGCCGACGGCCTGTCGGCCGACGAGGGCATCCGGGAGGGACGCCAGGAAGGTCGCCAGGCGAGCTTCGCAAACCCGTCCGTCACCGGCCGGCTCGAATGGGCGCGCCCGGGCCTGAAAGTCGGCGGGTCATTCTGGTATGGGGGCACGGCGGACACGAATGCGGCCGTTGGGACGGGGACCTTCGGGGCTCCGGTGGCGCTCCTCTCGGCCGACGCGCGCTACGACACCGGGCCGCTCGCGCTCCGAGCGGTGATCGCGACCATCAGCGTGAGCGACGCCCAGGCGATCAACGCAGCGTACGGGCGGTCCGTGGGCAGCCGCATCGCCGGCGGCTACCTCGAGGGGGCCTATAACCTGCTGCGGCTCCTCGCTCCGGCTTCCTCCCAGAAGCTCAACGCGTTCGTCCGCCACGAGCGCTACGACACCCAGGCGAGCGTCCCCACCGGCGTGACGCGGGACCGGTCACTGGCGCGCCGCATCACGACGTTGGGCGTCACCTACAAACCCACCTGGAACACCGCGTTCAAGGGAGACTATCGGCTGCTCCGCAACGGCGCCGGCGCGGGTGAGTCCGAGGTGCTGAGCCTCGGCGTCGGCTACCAGTTCTGACGTGACGCCCGCGCTCGCTGTTCTCCTGCTCGCGGCGCAAAGCCCAGCTGCACCGCCGGCGAAGGTCGCCGCTTCGATCGCGCGGCTGTTCGGGCCCGGCACCCGGGTAGACACGCTGCCGGTGGACACCGTCAGCGTGCTGCGGGTGTCGCGCGCCGACTCGCTGCTCGGCTTCGCCGCGGTCGGCAACGTGCTGGGCAAAGACCAGCCGATCACCTTTCTCGTGGCCATCGATCCGGCGGACCGGCTCAAGGACGTGGACGTCCTGGTGTACCGCGAGCCGTACGGCGGCGAAGTGGCCTACGAGCCGTGGCGGCGGCAGTTCCGCGGCAAGACTGCGGGCGATTCGCTGCGCGTGGGGAAAGAGATCCGCAGTATCTCGGGCGCCACGATCAGCGTGCACGCGGTCACGCTCGGCGTGCGGTGGATGCTCGCGCAGCTCACCGCCTGGCATCAGAGCGGTGCGATCCGATGACCGTTACGTGGCGCAGCGTGCCTGCGACGCTCCGCACCCTGGCGCGATGGGTGACCATCGTCCAGTTGGTGGGGTACACCACGTCGCTCGTGTTCGTGTGGCACACGACGCGGCTCGTCCCCCCGGGGGTGGCGGCGCGGTACCGCGGCGTCGACCCCGAGGCGACGCAGGCGGCGATGCAGTTCCCCAAGTCGTTCGCGGAGATGCTGACGATCACCCACACGCACCTCCTCTCCATGGCCGTGATCTTTCTGCTCACCGGGCTCGGGATGGCTTTGTGCGAGCGACCGTCCGAGCGCTGGAAGCGCTGGCTCATCGCCGAGCCGTTCGTCGCGTTGCTGGTGTCGTTTTCGGCGATGTGGCTGATGCGGTACGTCGATGCGCGTTTCAGCTGGCTGCTCGAGGCTTCCAGCGCGGTGCTGGCGGTGACGTTCTACGTGCAGTCGTATCTCATCCTGCGGGAGCTCGGGCGGGCGGAACGGGAAGAAACCCGGGTGTGATTATGGACGTCTCGGCTCGTGGTCCGCGGCTTCAGCCGCGCATTCGAGCGGGTGACATGAACCGACGCCGGTTCGTCGAAACGCTCGGCGCCGGCCTCGGGCTGGTGTTCGTCCCCCGCTTGCCAAGGTGGCGCGCGGATGAGGTGTTCGTCGAGCGCTGGTCGTGGGTGATGGGGCAGCCGGTCCACGTGATGGTGTTCGCGGGCTCGGAGCAGGAAGGGCTCGATGCGTGCGGGGCGGCGCTCGCCGAGCTGCGGCGGGTGGAGCGCCGACTCACGCTGTTCGACGCGGCGAGCGACCTGTGCGAGCTGAACCGCCGCGCGGGCCGGAAGCGGATGCGGGTGGACTCGGACCTGCGGGCGGTCCTGGCGCAGGCGGATGTCTTCAAGCGCACCACCGGGGGCGCCTTTGACGTTGCGGTCGAACCGCTCATGCGCGTGTGGGGATTTCACCGGCGCCGGGCGACCGCGCCGACGGCCCCGGAGGTCGCCGAGGCTCGCGCAGCCGTCCTCGCCGCGGTGGTGGAGCTTGACGGCGACGTAGCCCGGCTGCCGAGTGCCCACACACAGCTGGACTTCGGCGCGATCGGCGTCGGTTATGGGATCGACCGGGCGCTGGAGGTGCTGCGCGCGCGCGGGCTCCGACGCGTGTTCATCGACGTGAGCGGGGACGTGGCCGCTCTAGGTGCGCCGCCGGGAGAGCCGGGCTGGCTGGTCGAGATCGCCGATCTCGACCGAAAGGCAGTGTGGGGGGGCCGCGCCGTGGCGGCCACCCGGCTCCGGGACGCCGCGCTCGCCACCGCGGCGAACACCGAGTCGATCGTGCACTACGGGTCGCTCGTGGCGGGCCACGTCATGGATCCTGCAACGGGGTGGCCGGCCCGCGCGCTGCGGCAGGCCTCGGTGGTCACGTGGACGGCGGTGGCTGCGGACGCGCTGTCGACCGCGATGCTGGTCACCGGGCGGAGACCGGTAGGGGTGCTGCGGACGTATTCAGTTTGAGCTTCCCTGGGGTTACCCGGCGGCCATCTTTCTGACAAACTCCCCGATCGCTTCCCTCAGCTCCTCAATCCCCTCTCTCTCCCGCGCGCTCGTCACAATCACCTGGTCGTTGGCGAGCTCCAGCGTCTCGCGCAGCTCGCGCTCGCGCCGTGCGCGCCCGGCCCGGGCCACGGCGTCGCTCTTGGTGAGCGCCGCGAGCACGGGGGTCTCCCGCTCGGCGAACAGCTCCTGCATCGTGCAGTCGTCGTCGGACGGCTCGCGGCGGATGTCAAGCAGCCAGAGGACGCCGGCGAGCCGCGGCCGCTCAATGACATGCCGGATGAGGTGCCGGAACGCCTGGCGATCGGCTTGGGAGGCTCGGGCGTAGCCGTAGCCGGGCAG
>WNGA01035324.1_pt1 | contig 10151 bp, 7 predicted proteins | sample 5400061 | NCBI WGS metagenome assembly WNGA01 (sample SAMN13153366, study PRJNA577476) | soil metagenome | isolation source: 100 cm soil or saprolite under grassland replicate 2 | place: USA:California | collected 2016-06-15
TCCGACTCCGGCGTACGGCTGAAAGCGCTCGCCGGGGTAGCGGGCAATCAAGTTCAATGCCCAGGTGGCCATCCGGACATGGGCACCGGAGGATACAATGAAAAGGTTAGCTGTTATTACTGGTGGACTCGCATTCGCTTTTTTATTGTCTTCTTACGCTCAGGCCGAGATGTACGTTGCCGCTGAATTCGGCTACACGATTCCTAATGATTTTAGCGGTGTAACTGGTAACGCCCTGTTCTCTGGGGGTAATTTTTCAGATCTTAAATTGAAAAACTCCCTAGAGTACGGAGCAAGAATTGGATATTTCCTCCCCGACTCATGGCTCGGGTTCGAGGTGGAAGGTTTTAACACTAACCCGGATATCAAGGAACAAACCGTTAGTGTTAATGGCATATCACTGGGAACAGCGCCTGGGACGCACTTTCGGGTTACTACACTAGCGTTTAATGTAGTCGCACGTGCCAAACTTCGACCCTTACAGCCTTATGTGGGAGTAGGTCCTGGAGTTTTCTTTGCTAGGGCTTCTGATTTGTTTGGTACTCCTGGCTTTTCCAGTTCAGACACTGCTGTTGGTCTGAACGCTTTTGTCGGAGCACGATATTTCGTGACAAATAACTTGGCGGTGTTCGGCGAATACAAGTACAATCGCGCGAGTTTCAGTTTCTCGAATTTTGGAGGTGCCGGTTTCGGTATAGATGGAACGTATTCGGCTAATATTTTCAGTGCCGGGGTCTCATATCATTTTAAGTAGTGTTTCGGGAGCTTGTGCAACTCTCCTGTTTGGTGGCTGGTCATTTACTGAAAAAATCAAGCAGTCGCTGCATGAAGCCCCTCAGCCCACCCCCTTTAGGAGGGGCCGTAGGTGTGGTCGGCGTCGTCGGGGTCGTGGGTGTGGTCGACGTCGTCGGGGTCGTGGGTGTGGTCGGCACAGTCGTGGTTGTGGATGTGGTCGGCGCAGTCGTGGTTGTGGATGTGGTCGACGTTGTGGTCGTAGATGAGTCAAGTGCCGCCGTTAAAGCCGGCCAATTTACGCCAATATCCGTGCCGTCAGAGGCGGCATTCTTGTAAGGACTTCCTGCCGCCAGGCTATAATCCCTACCGGCTGGATTCACATACCCAATGCTGGATTCACCTGCCGGGTAGGCATTCCCATTGCCCTGTGGCGCAATGCTACTCGTGCATCCATCCGGCGTGGGGAACGGCCCGGCAAAGACATTATTGGTCCACACATACCCTGGGAGAATCCCGCCCAGATAGGACGCGTAGCACGCGTATTGAGGGATAAAAAACGGGTAATCTGCGGCCAGGAAGATATTATTCTGAAGCACGAACCCCGACATCGTGGGTGGGCTACCGCCCCCGAAATTTAGGCCGGTTCCCTGTGAAATGGTCACAGGGGACGCAATGGTGTTATGGCTGATCGTCACGTCAAACGCACCGTTAAGCATTTGAAACATGATTCCTGTTCCGGGATAACCGCCGCTATTGATGAAGAGATTATTTTTGATGAGATAGCGTCCGCCGAGTGTCGTGGCACACCCTCCTGAAGATGTTCCGCCTGGATCCATCCCAGAAATGGCAATGCCATCGGCTGTTCCCTTGATCATATTATTTGTCACCGTAATGTCCTGCACGGCAGTCCATGGATTGTTGCACGCGGCCTGACGAGGGGTAAAAGTCAAGCCAAATCCAGGCTGCGCGCTCGGCCAGTTATTCTCAAAGACATTGCCATCTATCAAGACTCGCTGAGCATTTTTGGTCTCAAACAGGTTCTTAGTCAAAATTGGATTGGGCCCGCTCGTGTATGCAGGGGCATCCCTCCACTTGAGCGGTTTATAGATGTAATTATTGCGAACCTCAATGTCTGATCCGATCAGATTGGCGATTATAGTATCCGCCCCTCCAAACATGATATTTTCGCCACTGGATGAGAGCGAGTTATTCCTGATGACGAAGGGGCCTGCCCCAGCCCAGCTCGCGATCGTGATGGCATCAGACCCGTAAGTGATATCCTCAATCGTCGAATCAATCACCCCTTCATACTGGCCCCCAAAGACGATGCCGAACTTCACGCCATAGGATCCTCCGGCTGACGGTCCGTGAACATAGACTCGATCGAAGAGAATATGATGGCTCTGCATGGCGAGGGACGTTTCTAGATTAGAGTTGCAAGCCACAAAGGCTGCACCCACCCTCGCGGTATCGGTGTGGCCAGTATTCATAAACTCGACCCCGACAATCCGGTAGTGGTGCGCGGTTGGCTCGCAAGACATGGCATAGAGTCCACTGTATGACCTTACAATCTTGGGCAGCACATTCGCATAGGTCGGGGTAAGCCGAGTCCCTGACGGTGGTAAGGCCGAATCGGGCGCCGCGGTGCGAATGATGATCCATCCGCTACCGGAGGTCTTGTTTTTGAGAATAAATCCCCAATCGTTCAAAGGAGTATAGGTCACTCCCGGCTCCAACGTAATGGTCGTCCTGAGCTGAGCGTCATCGATGGCCTGTTGCAAGTGGTCGTTGGTGTAATCACAGCCACTTGCGCACACGGTCTTGGTGACCGATGTGCTGGGCATGGTGGTATCAACGTAAACACGTGGCAATTCAGGTAGGGCTGCGTAAGCTGATGCAGTTCCGAAAAGCAGAACCACTAAAAGAGTAAGTTGATATAACATGTTGCTCGATTTAAGTACTTTAAGCTTGCGCATTTTTTTTCCTCCTTCGAATCTTACTTCACTATTCAAGAGGACTGCAACAAAGTGTCTATGCGACTTAAGTTGAGAATTAAGCAAATCCCATGCCCCAAATCCCATCAGAGCCTTTGCCTTACCCCCAAAGAAGTGCTCAACACAAATAAGTCAATCTGGCTCAATAGTCAGGTTGGGGCACGGTCAGATTGTTAAAGATCCGTTAAGAATCTGTTAAGTATTCTGACACCAATAAGAGCGTAACTTGTGAATTGAACAAAACTTCCCGGACAGTCATCATCCGCAAGTTCGACGTTTGGATATGGCCCAACTGTCCCTTTCCGCTAAAGGGCGACGAGAGGAAAGGGTCTTGCATTGTAAGGAACGAGTCCGGTGAACTTCACGGATGTGGTCAGGCAGCTCGGCGAGAGGACACTGCATGGAAGTACCGCCGAGCCACGATCGGGGTCTGATAGCTACTGGGCATGGGTTGCCCGGGCCTTCCGTCGGGAGCTCTTAGAATTCCGGCTAGACTATCCGGTGGATACTGTCCCGGAGGCGTGCCATCCACGTGCGCTCCACTATCACATCTATAGCGACCGCCTGTTTCTGGACGATCTGGAGTTCGATACGAACGGCGTAGCGATGAGAAACTATCGAGCGCTGGGCCGTCAATACAATCCGGTCTTTGTTGCCTGGTGGGGCTTGGTCAATCTGGAGCGTTACTTGAGACAGACCGATCAAGAGAGCATTCGAAGGTTTTTCATCCAGGTGGAATGGCTCAAGAAGAACGCTGTGGAGCGAGAAGATGGCGCGGTCGTGTGGCCGTGTTATTTCGACTGGCAAGAAGGCCACAGCCGCTTACAGTCTCCTTGGATTTCCGCGATGTACCAGGGTGTGATCATAAGCGCGTTGGTAAGGGCCTATCGGTTTCAAGGGGACAAGGGGTTGCTCGACCTCTGCGAAAAAGCGATTCGTGTCTTCGAGCGGACGGTTGAAGAAGGAGGCGTCAGAACGGTTCAGGACGGCCATGTCCTGTATGAGGAATACCCGGCCTACCCGTTGCCGCGAGTGCTGGATGGGTTTCTCTTCAGCCTGCTGGGACTCTACGACCTGTTTATGGAAACGAACGAACGCCGCATCTTCGGCCTGTTCTCAGATGGGATCAAAGGACTGTTGTCCCATCTTCACGCCTGGAATTATCGCGATATGTGGAGTTGGTATGGGACGCACGGCTATCTGTGCCCCCCTCACTATCACAAGTTGAACTATCTGTTGCTGCGAATTCTGGGGGAGATCACCGGAGAGAAGCCGCTTTTGGAATTGGCCGAGCGTTGGGACGTAGAAAAGCGCACGCCCGCTCAGAAAACAGAAATCTTCCTGTTGTTTATCCTTACCAAGAACTGGGCACGGCTCAGGCTGCCCAGAAACTAGCGATGTGCGGCATAGCAGGAATCTTCGATTACAAAAACGCGGCCCCGGTCGATCCGCTTGAGTTGAGGCGCATGGCAGGGACGATGGTCCATCGCGGCCCGGATGATGAAGGGTTTTTTACCTCCGGTCCTGTCGGGTTGGCGCACCGGCGACTCAGCATCATTGATCTTGCGGGCGGCCATCAGCCCATGTTTAACGAGGACGGCTCTGTCGTCATCATCTTTAACGGCGAAATCTACAACCATGAGGAACTTCGGCGAGAGCTTGAAGCCAAAGGGCATATTTTCAAGACGCACTCGGACACCGAGGCCATCATTCATGCGTTCGAGGAATACGGGAACGATTTTGAACGCCGGTTGACCGGCATGTTCGGATTCGCTCTCTGGGATGAACGGCGGCGCATGTTAGTGTTGTCGCGCGATCGGTTAGGCATCAAGCCGCTCTACTACACCGAGCATCAAGGCCGGTTGCTGTTTGCTTCAGAGATCAAAGCACTGTTGGCGGTTGAAGGCGTCAAGCGCCGAGTGGATCTCGATGTCCTGGAGTCCTATCTGACCGTCAGATATGTCCCGGGCCCAAAGACCATGTTCAAGGACATTTACCGATTACAGCCAGGGCACACCCTCACCGTTCGGAATGGGCAACTGCAGATCCACTCATACTGGGATCTGCAATACGCAGAGGAGCCACGAAGCGAGGGGGAACTGAGCGAAGAACTGAGAGCGCTCCTCGTCGAGGTGTGCCGTAGCCATCTCATGACTGAGGTCCCCTATGGCGTGCTCCTGAGCGGCGGCCTGGATTCCAGCACTGTGGTGGCCGTCCTCCAGTCGCTTCTGGAAGAGCGCTTGGCGACCTTCACGATCGGCTATGACGATGCCGACCATGTGAATGAATTCGCCTATGGCCGCATAGTCAGCCAACATGCAGATACCTGGCATCGCGAGGTGAATCTGCCGGCGAAGGAATTTTCTGACTGGATCCCGAAGTTGGTCTGGCATCTCGATGAGCCGATCGGTGACCCGGCATGTGTCCCTTTGTATTTCGTGGCACGATTTGCCAAGCAGCATGCGACCGTGCTCCACTCGGGAGAAGGCGCTGATGAGCTCTTTGCAGGCTACGGGATTTATCAGAAGATGCTTGCAATAGATGGCGTGCGAGCGAATCCCGTCTTCCCGCTGATCAAGATGCTGTACGTGGACACGAAGGTCTGGCTGCCGGATGATCTCTTGATCAAGGCAGACAAGATGACGATGGCTGCATCCGTGGAGTTGCGCGTGCCCTTCCTCGACCACCGATTGGTGGAATTTGCCGCGCGGTTGCCGGTCGGTTACAAGCTGCGAGGGCATGAGGGTAAGTATCTGCTCAAGAAAGCCATGGAACCGCTCCTTCCGAGAGAGGTGATATACCGCTCGAAAATGGGCTTTGCGCTCCCCTTGGCGGATTGGTTCAGGGATGGCCTTTATGACTTGACGAGGGAAATGATCCTGAACTCGCAAAGCGCTTTGAGCGCATTTCTCAACCTGAACTATATCGAGCACATGCTGGAGCGGCACCGGAGAGGGGCTGCTGATTTAAGTTTCCAGCTTTGGGCGCTGCTGGTGCTGGAATATTGGTTCAGGGAGTTCAAGGTCGCGTCATGATCACGGGACAGAACATCGTCTGTTTCGCCAATGATTGGGGGTCTAATCCGACCAGTAAACATCAGGTGATGAAGATTTTGGCCCAGCGTAACCGTGTGCTCTGGGTCAATTCAATAGGCCTGCGCAGGCCTGGAGCTACCATACACGATGCCACGCGGGTTGCGACCAAAGTTCGGCAGTTCTGTCAAGGACCGCTCGCCGTCGCTTCCAACCTTTTCGTTCTCACGCCGCTTGTCATCCCATTCCACAGCTTCCCCGGAGTGAGATCGGTCAATGGGTGGATGGTGAGCAGCTATGTTCGAGCCCAAGCCAAGAAACTTGGAATGGACCGATTTCAGTTGTGGACCTTTCTTCCCACTGCGGCCTCCCTTGTGCGTCATCTGGGCCCGGAGAAGGTCGTGTATTATTGCGTGGACGAATGGTCGGCCTTCAGCTTCCTCGACGAGCAGCTCATGCGGGAGATGGAAGTTCAGCTCATTGCGCAGAGCGACCTGGTCCTGGTTTCGGCTGAGGCCCTTTATGCCAGCAAGCGGCCGCTGCACCCCCGGACGTATCTGATCCCGCACGGAGTGGACAGCGAGCACTTCGCACGGGCTCGGTGCGAGACCACCGAAATCCCCCCGGAGCTCAACAGCCTCCCGCGTCCGATCATCGGATTCTGGGGGCTTATCCATGAATGGATCGATCTGGATGTGATTCAGCATGCGGCCCGGCGCCATCCCGAGTGGTCCCTTGTCCTGGTCGGCAATGTCGGTGTCGACTGTGCAGCGTTGCGGCGGATGCCCAACGTATATTTTCTAGGGGCTCGTCCCTATGAGTCGCTTCCCGGCTTTGCCAAGGGCTTTACGGCTGCCATGCTACCGTTCAAGATCAACCGTCTGACTGAAAGTGTCAATCCGATCAAGCTCCGAGAATACCTGGCGGCGGGCTTGCCGGTCGTGGCGACTCCACTGCCTGAAGTCAGACCGTACGCCAGCGTGGTGCGGGTCGGGAAGACGCCGGAGGAGTTTACGTACCAGTTGGAAGCAGCGGTGCGGGACACCGGCGAAGCCGCGGCCCAGCAGCGGATGGAGGCGGTCTGCAAGGAGACGTGGCTGGCGCGGGTGGAGGACATCTCTACGCTGGTGGAGAGCGTCCCTGCCCGCGACGGGAGCAGAAGCGAATGAGCGGGTCGCACGCTAATACCCTATCGGGAACGGTTCGTGTTCCCATGCGCTCGGAATACCGGGTGTACGGCCTGATAGGACTCGTGCTGGCCGCACAGGTGGTGTGGCTCTATTGGCCGGTCTTGAAGGCGTTGGCCGTTCAGTGGTACGACGATCCGGACTACTCGCATGGATTTCTTGTTCCACTGATATCGGCCTACTTCGTCTGGGAGCGGCGCGAGAAATTGCTGGCCCTGCCTGTTGTGCCCAGCCTCTGGGGCATCGGTGTCCTGGGATTCGGGTTGATAATGCTCCTCATCGGCTCGGTCGGCGTGGAGCTGTATACGCAGCGGACGTCGCTGATTATGGTTCTGGCCGGACTGGTGCTCTTGGTGCTCGGGCGAGAGTTCTTGCGAGTCCTTGTGTTTCCGTTCGTTTTTCTTCTGTTTATGGTTCCCTTACCGGCCATCGTGGTGAATGCAGTGTCGTTCCCGCTGCAAATGTTTGCAGCCAAGACTGCGGCCTTCTGCTTGTTCAATCTTGGGATTCCGGTGCTCCGAGAGGGGAATGTCATTATGCTGGCTAGCACGACGCTTGAGGTGGCCGAGGCGTGTAGCGGGATTCGCTCGTTGCAGGCGCTCCTGGCCTTGGGGACCGTCTATGCTTATTTCACCCAGACGGTGATGTGGAAGCGTTGGGCGCTGGTCCTCCTTTCGATTCCGATCGCCATTGCCGCGAACGCGTTCCGTGTGAGTGGGACCGGAGTTCTGGCCCATTACTTCGGCATTGAAGCCGCGGAAGGGTTCTACCACACGTTCTCCGGATGGCTGATCTTCGTCGTGGCCTTTGCGTTACTGCTGGCTTGTGGCGCGGTGCTATCCAAGATCGGGCTAAGGAGTCAAACGGGAAGGGCGGGTGGATGATATGAAGAGATGGCCGATCATTGTCGCCGTGGTGATGATGATGAGCACCTGGGGTTCATTACAGGTGCTCTCGCATGGTGAGCCGGTTCTGACGAAGAAGCCCTTCACTGAGTTTCCGCTCAGCATCGCCGAACGGTGGCAAGGGAAAGAATTTGGCCTTGAGCCGAACATTCTGGATGTCCTCAAGCTCAGCGATTATATGATGCGGGTGTATGTGCCGCGCAATGTTGACCGCGACGCCTCACACCTCACGCCTCACGATGCTGTTCCGATCTGGCTGTACGTGGGGTATTACCAGAGCCAGCGCACCGGGAGCACATATCACTCGCCGAAGAACTGCCTGCCAGGGTCGGGCTGGCAGTTCGTGGAATCGGATCACGTGCCCGTGCCGGTCCCGGGATCGGGGAGTATCACCATTAATAAAGTCCTAATCCAGAAGGGATTGGACAAGCAGGTGATCCTGTACTGGTATCAAGACCGGGGAAGGGTAATCTCGAGCGAATACGCGGCCAAGGGCTACCTGCTCTGGGACGCGATAACGAAGAACCGGACTGACGGCGCGTTGGTCCGCATCTCGGTGCCCGTGAGGTCGACCGCGGACCAGGCGTATGAACAGGGCCTCGCATTTTTGCAAGATCTCTGGCCACTCCTCCAAGACTATATGCCCGAGGCATAGCCAAGGACCAATGACTACCTGGTTCGTCATCTCAGCGTTCGTCGCGGGGGCTGCTGCTTTGGGGCTAGCCGCCTTCATGTTGTGGAAAACCCTCGGGAACCCATTCAATCGGAGCGTGGCCTCGGCTTTAGCCGCCATTGGCCTGATCCAGATCGGGAACGGACTCGGTCTCACTGATGCAGCCCACGTGCTTTTCTGGCGGCGGCTTGCGCTGCTCGGCGAGTTGGCCCAACCGGTCTCACTTCTCTACGTGGGACTAGCCCTGATGAGTCCGACGGCATCAGGCGAAAACAGCGGAGCCAGGTGGCGCGCTCGGGCCGTCGGGCTACTGGCTAGCGTGTTCGCGACCTTTGCCTGGTCCGACATCATCTTCATCACGAAGAGTCTGGAGGCGGATCTTTCGGTCATCGTCCTCGGCTCCCTCGGTCGTGTCGTCTACGTCTTCATTCTTCTGTCATTGGCGCTGGGGATCGCGCAACTTGAATCCATCCTGCGCCTGATGCGCGAGCCTCTTCGGTATCAGCTCAAGTTCGTGCTGATCGGCCTTGGGGCGCTGGCCGGCTACGAAATTTATGCGGCCAGTCAATTCCTGCTGGTGAGGCTATGGCAGCCCGAGTCTGTCCTGGTCGGGAGCTTGACCTCGCTCATCTCGGTCGGACTCATTACCTTCGGCCTTGAACGGAATCGCCTGCAAGAAGTGAAGGCCAAAATCTGTGTATCGCCGAAGATGCTGTACGGGTCGGTGACTTTCGTCGTGATTGGCCTGTATTTGCTCGGGATCGGTCTGCTTGGAGAGCTCGTTCGCTTTTCCGGCCGTCCGCTCGGTATTAGTCTCAGCGCGCTGGTGGTGTTCATCGGGACGATCGGATTGGTCGTGGTTCTGAGCTCCAGGACGGTACGAGGGGAGCTGAAAAAGTTCATTGCCAAGAACTTCTACAGGTCGAAATACGACTACAGGGCGAAGTGGCTGGAGGTGACGGAGGCGTTTCAGGGGGGCGGGTCCATTGAATCTATCCTCGACCAGCTCCTCGATCTTCTGGGTCGAACGTTCGGGGCAGGGCGAATCTCGATCTGGATGCGCTATGAATCGGATGGGCGGTTTCATCAGGTCCGGTCCGCCAATATCGAGCCGGCTCCCCCACCGCTCGATCTCTCCCATCCTGTCATTGCTCGCATGATGACGACGGACAAACCGGTGCGGCTTGAGGAGTCTCTGACGACTGATGGTTCTGCCGCTGATCCATTCCTGAAGGCAACTGGGGCGGTCCTCTGCATCCCCATCCGCTCCGGCGATGAGTTCACCGCATTCGTTGCGCTGAGCCGGGAACTCCGTGGGGAACAGTACGGGACAGACGACTGCGACCTGCTTCGGGCAATTTCGCACCACGCAGCCGTTTTACTGTCTCACGCCCGTTTGAGTGACGAACGGCGGGCATCGGCTGAATTAGAAGCTTTGCACCGATTTTCGGCATTCTGTCTTCACGATGTCAAAAACCTTGCAGCCGGGTTGTCACTGGTCGTAAAGAACGCGCAGGTCCAGGGGCACGATCCCGCTTTCCATCAATCTGCGATGCGGACGGTCGCCAGCACTGTGCAGAAGATGATGGCGCTCATGACGAAGCTGTCGCTCCGTTCTGGGCACA